>Ga0209605_1000057_pt1 | contig 160778 bp, 119 predicted proteins | sample AD_UKC035_MetaG_FD_184408 | JGI IMG/M metagenome (GOLD analysis project Ga0209605, IMG submission 184408) | Active sludge microbial communities of municipal wastewater-treating anaerobic digesters from USA - AD_UKC035_MetaG (SPAdes) (version 2) | ecosystem: Engineered > Bioreactor > Anaerobic...
GTGCCAGGTTATACCGCTAACTCTTCTTGACATGAGGAGGAAACTGTCAGACGGTGTCAGTGCACCAAGGTCACTTCCCTCTCATCGTGCCAAGTTACTTAACTTTGAAAAATCAAACATATAAGGTTACGCATGCCTATCCCGTTATAAACAGCTAATGTAGCCTCAAGGCTGCGCCTCATTGCCTTTTAATTATCAGGCTTGCAGCTACCTTATTTTCAGAATAAGGTCTACCACCTCAAGCAAAAACATTTTCCTTGCAAACTACTGCGTTGAAAAAGTAATAGAGTTTGAAAATGTGCTTTGGTTATTAAAGTTAACAGTTTCGGCAAACACGCGTAAGCGCACACGATCATAATTTCGTATACGGTGCAATCAGGTAGGCGAGAGGCTTTGCCTCGTTGGCTTTTTATCATCAGGCTTGTAGTCATATTATGTTTTTACATGTCAGGTCTTTAGCACTGCAATGCTCACTGTTGCTGAAAGATTACGTATAGCTGTTCTGCTAATACAATCATGTATCTTTTTCCGATTTAAAACGCATTAAAACTGCCTTTGAAACTATTACAAGATTCTTTTTTTTAAAAAAATTACTTTTGTATTAAATAATAAAACTCAATGTAAATGAAAATAAGGCTATTTACAGCGCTTTTATTTTTTACCATTTCAAATTTAATTATTAATGCGCAAACTCCTTTAGTTAAGCAATGGGATTACAGGTACGGGGGAATGGGAAGCGAGCAAGCCTCCGAAATAATAAAAACCAATGATGGCGGATTTTTAATAGGCGGTTTTTCAAATTCAGGAATAGGCGGAGACAAAAGCGATAGTTTAAGAGGATACATTGATTATTGGGTTATTAAAATTGATGCTGCTGGCATTAAACAATGGGACAAAACATTTGGCGGAACCAAAAATGACCAGTTATTTAAAGTTGTGCAAACATCTGATAATGGGTATATACTTAGCGGCTCATCAGCCTCCAGGGCAAATGGAGATAAGACTGAAGATAACCGGGATACACTCAATAATTCCAATGATTACTGGATTGTAAAAATTGATTCTGTAGGTAATAAACAATGGGATAAAAGATTTGGCAGCAAAAGTTATGATAACTTGGGAATGGCTACACAAACCTCTGATGGGGGGTATGTGGTTGCTGGTTATTCATCATCTGGTGTAGGCGGTGATAAAACCCAGCCAAGCTATGGCAGCTATGATTACTGGATTGTTAAAACTGATGCTGTTGGTAATAAAGTTTGGGACAGGGTGTTTGGTGGAAATTATATTGAGTGGATGTTTTTTTTAGAATTTTTTGCCAATAAAGGGATTGTTGTTGGCGGAAGTTCATCCTCAGGTATAAGTGGGAACAAAACAACTCCCAATTGGGGTACAATCCATGCACCTGATTATTGGATAGTTATTATTGACAATTTTGGAAATAAAATATCCGAAAGAAACCTTGGCGGTATTGAAACGGATAATTTTGGTATTTTTGCTCAAACACCCGGTAATGGTTTCATTATCGGGGGCACATCATATTCTGATTCCAGTGGTAATAAAACCCAAAACGCTTACAACCTTGCTGATTATTGGATAATAAAAACCGATTCTTCATTTAATATTGAATGGGATAGAACACTTGGTGCAGATAGTGATGATTGGTTTGTTGGAGACATCGCTTTAACTCATGATGGCGGATACATCTTTTGCGGAAAGTCAAATAGCGATTCGAGTGGTTGTAAAACAGAAAGCAATAACAAACAATATTTTACATGGTTAGTTAAACTGGATTCGGCAGGTAATCAGCTATGGGATAAAACTATCTACAACGGCACAGGCTCTCTCCACAGTTATATTGTAGAAAGTGAACCAGGCTGCTACTTAATTGTTACCACCACAAATTCCGGAATTGGCGGTTACAAAACCCAGGCTAATTGGGATACAACAAACTCTAGTAATGATATATGGATTATTAAGTACTGTGATAGTACTATAACAACATCAATCACGGCACTAAATTCAAATGTTCAACAGCTTTTGCTTTACCCAAATCCTTGTAACGATGTACTGAATATTAAATTTAACCAGAACGCTGATGCTTTAACACCTTCTATCATTCGTATCATTGATATTTTCGGTAGAGAAGTTTCTTCTAAGGTAACAACCTCGGTAAATACAAAACTGAATTTAGAAATGCTTCCCAATGGTATTTATTTTATAAAAATTGGAAATGTTGTAAAAAAAGTCTTTAAAGCAGGAGATAGTAAAGGCTAGTTCATCTTTGTAAATTTTGGAGCTAAAGTGTAAAATGAATACTCCCATCACTTTTAAGCACAAAACATGCTAAAACAAAAAAGAAAGAAAAATTATTCTCTTTCAGTTAAAATGAGATGGAAATAAATTCCTTTCCTGAAAAACATTATTGATTAACTTGCCTAACGGCAGACAAGCTTACCATTCACCACATGAGCAAAGTAGCCCAAATAAAAACCAAACCAACAGAACTAAGTGTTGATGCATTTATTAATAACCTGCCCGATGAGCAAAAGCGTAAGGATGCTCTTGCCATTTTAAAAATGATGGAAAAAGCCACCAAAGAAAAACCCAAAATATGGGGTACATCTATGATAGGTTTTGGTGATAAAAGATACAAGAGCCCTGCCACAGGAAGAGAGGTAGATTGGTTTAAAATTGGGTTTTCGCCACGTAAAGCAAATTTCTCGTTGCACTTAGTGCTGGATATTAAACAACATGCCAATGTGCTTAAAAAATTAGGTAAGCACAAAACCGGTGTGGGCTGCCTTTACATTAATAAATTGGAGGATGTGGATGTAAAAGTGTTGGAAGAGCTTATTAATATTTCTGCCAAAATAAAGTAACCTAAAACCTGTACAAAACCCTTCCGTCTAAAAAGGCGGCTATCTGCCTGTGTGCTTTAAGACTAATGCCTGCTCCCAGGTGCTTATTTAAAAAGTAAGTAAGTCCATAGCGTTGGTAAACATTATCAAAATAACCCGAAGGCTCAAGAATATATATTCCTAATTGCTGGCTAAAAGTAAACTTACCCATTAGAAATTCGTGTCCTAAGTTAATGCCTGCCTGCAAAAAGTTATTTTCATTTCCGCCATCGCGCTCTAAACGCTTGCGCACGGTATAATCTGCAACAGCCTCAACGCCTGCCGTAAGTGCATTCATGCCCGATATTTGTTTGCCGGCATTAAACCCCGCACCCGTTATAAAGTAGTGCGTGTTTTCATTGCGCAATAACCGCTGCGATGCAAACATATACGCCTCTTTCCGCACAGGCAGCTTACGGTATTCTGCCAATTTCTTCTTTTTTACTTCAGGAAATTCTGCCCTGCGTAATGTATAATAAACATGCAAGGTAGTGGCAGGCCAGTTAATGCCTTTGTTGGGTTCCTTTACCGCACCGTTTGAGCTGTGGTTATAGTAAGCAGAAAGTTTTGTGGACAGGGTGCTATTTATTTTAAAGTTTAAGCCCAGGCCCATTGCAAGGTAAAAGCTAATGCGCGTGCTGTATGAATTGTTTTCGGGATTGGTTTTAATGTTATAGGGTTTATTGAGGTAAGATACACCAGCCACTCCCTTCATGGAAATATTTAAACGATGTTTAACAGAAAAGAAAGGTTCAACATACCAGCCTGCATTTATTCCTTTGCCAAGAATGCGACTGTCAAAATCAAAATAAGAAAGTACTAATCCCGTACGCGGGTAACAACGGCACTCATCCCAGGCAGGGTTTTTAATTAGTTGTTTAAAAAAATCAACTTCAATACCATAAGGCTTAGAACCATCTGTATTTTCAACTTCCTTGGTATGCGCAAAAATAAAACCATAATGCAACCCTGCGCCTATGCCCATGCTGTTATTGGTGCGCACATTTATTGTATCGGCAGTTTTTTGTGCAAAAGAAACAATGGAGGTAATGAAACAGGCAATAAAAAAAACTAAACGCATAATTTTTATAGTGTTAACTAAAGTAAACAATTAGAAAGAAAGGCGGGTTTTACTGCTACATAATATTAGGTATTTAAAATCTTAAATGCAGTATGGATTTTTGAAGCATTATTTTAAATTTACACTCCTCTTAAAATCGTTACCCCAAACCATATCAAAATGAAAAAACTTTCACTTTTTGTTTTAATGCTTTTTACAATGCAGGCACAAGCATCTGTTTTTAATGGCAAAGTACAGTCATTTAAACAACCTGATGGAACTATGGTTGATGTAAAACTTTTTGGCACTGAGTACTACATGCGAGGCGAAGGGTTAGATGGCTACACAGTAATACGCGATGCTGCCACCAATTACATTTGCTATGCAAAACTTTCTGCTGACGGAAGCCAACTTATTTCAACAGGTATAGTTTACGCTGGTGTAAAAAACAATATGGCATCTCTAAAAAACAATTTGCCTTTTGCAAAACATATTGATGTAAATGAGAAATCGCGTAATAAAACCATTAACCAGAACATAACGCAGTTAGGTGCTACAGCCTCACGGAACAATTTTAAAATGCCAAACGCGCCTAATGTACTTAATGGCACTCCCATCAATCCTGTATCGGGTAACATAAAAGGGCTTTGCATAGTAGTTGATTTTTCTGATGAGCCGGGAACATTGCCCATTTCAGACTTTGTTGATTTTTGCAACGGGTTAAACTACACCGGCTTTGGCAACAATGGTTCGCTACGACAATACTATTCTGATATTTCGGGCGGTTTGCTTGATTACGAAAACGAAGTGTTTGGATACTTTCGGGCTCCTTTAACCTTTGCAGCATACGATGCAATGCCTTATGCAGTGGGTGCACAACAAATACTTGGCTTGGCGCTAAACTGGATTGATGCGCAAGGCTTTGACTTTTCAACTCTATCTATAAACCCCGATAGCACCATCACCGCTATTAACTTAATGTACACGGGTTATCCGCCTGTTTGGGCACAGGGCATGTGGCATCATAAAGGAACTTACACAAACTTTAGTGCCGATGGTGTTTCTACTTACGATTATAATTGCTCGCCCGCCAACAGCCCGCTTGAACTTGCTGTGGTAGCGCACGAAAACGGACACATGATTGGCAAGTGGCCCGATACATATAAATACAATAGTACTACCGGGCCTGATGGCATTGGCGCTTTTGATTTGATGTGCTGGTATGGCGATTATCACAACCCAACCATACCCAACCCGTTGTTTCTTAATAATGCCGGATGGGCAACAGTAATAGATGTTACCAATTACAACGGCATTAATATAGACACTGCTAACTCGCGCGTAAGTTACCTGTACAGAAATATTAATGATACCAATGAGTTTTTCCTTTTTCAAAACCGTATGCAGTTTGGCAGGAGCACGTATATTGATGATGAGGGTTTAACCGTTTGGCATATTGACCGCAATGGCGATAACCAAACCACACATCACGAAGTTTTTTTAGAACATGCCAACAATAATTACAATAACCAGAATGTTGCTTGTTTTACTGCCGGTGTGTATGATGAGTTTAGTGCCACCACCACACCAAACTCTAACTTTTATAATGGCGACCCCAGCGGCTTGCGCATTTGGGATATAGGTGCCGTTAACGATCCTATGACTTATAAGTTGGGTATAGGTGCTGCAGGTCCTGATTTAAATTTGCAATACATAAACATTACAAACGATAACAATGCCAATGGATATCTTGAAGCTGCCGAGAGTGGAGATTTTAATGTGAATGTAATTAACAATGGGCAAATTAACTCGGCAAATGCAATTGTAACTTGTATGGCTGTAGGGGTAAATTCAGTATATGTTACTATAAACACTGCTGCGGTTAATGCCGGGGTTATAAATGTTTCGCAACAAGTGCCTGCTGCGTTTAGTGTAAGTTTAGATCCTGCCACCCCGCTGGGCACGCAATACAGCTTGCGTTTTGCTGTATCAGATGGTGTTGATTCCATTTACATTACTAAAAATTTTACAGCAGGTGTTACTGTTACCATGAGTAATAATACCGATACGGTTTGTTCAGCCATTTATTACGACCCGGGCGCATTAAGCAATTACAGCGATTACATGGATTTTACACAAACTTTTTTTCCGGTGGTTAGTACGGATAAGGTGAGGGTTGATTTTAATTCGTTTAATTTAGAGTATGAAGTAAACTGTAATTACGATTACCTGCGCATTTACAACGGGTTTACTGTAGCCTCGCCATTTCTGATTGGCGAGTATTGTGGAATTAATAGCCCAGGCATTATTACCTCCACACATTCATCAGGGGCTTTAACGTTTGTTTTCCATTCTGATGAAGGCGTTACCGATAGCGGATGGGTTGCCGAAATATCCTGCATAAATCCTTTGGGAATTAGTAATGTAAATTCTTTAAGTAACAGTAGCCTAAGCCCTAATCCCACCTCAGGCATTACTTACTTTAATGCAGGCAATGCAGCCGGTGTGGTTACAGTGCTTGATGTAACAGGCAGGCAGGTTTTTACAAAAGAGTTTACAGCAAATAGCAGGGTAGTGGTTGATTTAAGCAACCAGGCTAACGGCATGTACCAGCTTAAACTGCAAACAGAAAAAGATGTAGCCGTTAAAAAGGTGGTGGTTAGCAGGAGGTGAGCAAATAAGTTTTTAAAAACTACTTTTTTTAATAGCTGTGTTATAAATTTGAAAGCATAAGTCAACTCTTTCAGCTATGAAAAAAACCTTATGCTTTATTCTTGCTTTTTATTCACTGCATTTTTCTTATTCCGACCAATGGATACAAAAAGCAAACTTTAGCGGCACGCCACGTAACGGCAGTTGCATTTTTTCTATTGGAGGCAAGGGGTATATTGGAATAGGTACAGATAGTTACCCGGTTTATAATTTTAAGAACGATTTCTGGGAGTATGATCCTTCCACAGATAGCTGGACTCAAAAGGCTAGCTTCCCGGGTACTGCACGCTACACTCCTATATATTTTTCACTTGGCAGCAAAGGTTATGTAGGAACAGGCTGGAACCAGGTTAATCCATTATTTAATGATATGTGGCAATATGACCAGCCAACTAATACATGGGCACAGAAGGCGAACTTTCCGGGACCACAAAGACAAGGCGGGATGGGATTTACCATTGGAAATAAAGCGTATGCCGGTTTTGGAAATAATAATACTAATACGTTTAAAGATTTTTATGTTTATAATGATACCACAGATGTATGGACACCTGTTGCAGTTTTTCCGGGTGCTTCAAGGTTTCATGCATTTTATTTTGCGCTAAATGGAAAAGGGTATATAGGTGCCGGTAGTGTAGGCTACCCCAATTATAATTTTGTGAATGACATGTGGGAGTATGATCCATTAGCTGATTCGTGGACACAGAAAGCAAATTTCCCGGGTCTGCCACGGTTTCAGCTTGGCTTTTTTTCTATTAATAATATTGGTTATGCGGGCATGGGCGAAATTGTTACCAATGGTGTAATAAGTAATTGTTATAACGATTTTTATGCTTACAATCCTATTACTAATACCTGGACAACCAAAAGCAGCTATCCGATTACCGCTGGTGCGGGTATACAAGGTGGTTTTAGTATTGGGCAAAAGGGCTACACGGGTTGCGGATATAATTTGCAAACCGGAAATTTAAATTCGTTTTATGAATATGTGCCCGATACAACTACTGGTATAAATGATGAGGAGGTATCTGCAAATGATTATTACGTATATCCTAACCCTTGTTTAGATTTTATAAATATTTCTTGCAACAAATCTGTTGAGAAAAAAAATGCCCGGATATTAATTACTGATGCCGCAGGAAAAAATATGTATACCTCAAATTTTATGTCTCAAAAAATAAAAGTTGATGTTAGTGATTTTGCCGCAGGAATTTACACAGTGCAATTAAGCAACGGCAAGCAAATGGGTAGTAAACAATTTGTAAAGCGGTAAGGTTGAAATCCTCAATCTCAACCCAAAAACCCCCTGCCGGAAAATTCCAACAAATGTCCCCACCAAACCTCACTAGAGGGGGGGCTTTGCATACTACTTTAACATGCCTTGGTGGTATTGAAAATCTGCAATCTCAAATCCATAATATTTTGTTCTGTAAGGCAGAGGGGCAGCGTAATGTTAAGCTCTCCTGGCTGTTGTAGCAGAAAAACTTATACCTGTAATTGGTTTTAAAAACATGCAATCTTAAATTCGAAATCTTCAACCCCCAATTCCATACCACAGAAAATTACATTGAATTACAATATTTTATTGGCTTAAACTTTTATAAAGTATTCTTATTTCAATTTTTGTATAATACTTTCGGTGCTTATGAAAACAGTGTCATTCAAAATTCTATTTACTTTATTATTTTTTACACTATGCCGAAATAGTAAAGCACAGTCATGGCAATGGGTTTACCCCGAAATAAGCCTCAGCAACTATAATTTTTTTTATGATATAGCACATGATTCAAAAGGCTATTTGTACGCAGCAGGCACATTGGCAAACACAAGCACATTGGGTAACATAACAGTTAACAATAATGGAATAGCCGATTATTTAATTGCCAAGTTCGATACAATGGGCAACTATAAATGGGTGCGTAACAATGGCCTTGGAGTTGCCACCAATAAATCGGCCCAAATAAGAAGTATATGCATAGATGCACAAGATAATATTTACGCAGTGGGCAATTTTTCTGATTCGCTAATTGTAGGTAACGATACTCTTATTGAACCTTTTAGCCAGTTTGGCAGCGGGTTTATTATGAAAATGGATACTGCAGGCAATTACATATGGGCAAGTCCATCCCTGCTTCCATTTATGGTTATACTGTAAGTATTGATTGTGATGCTGCCGGCAATGTTTACATAGCCGGTAACTTTATGCAGGTTGGCAATTTCGGGCATTTTAACTTGTTAAGTAATTCAAATACATATACTGATGGGTACATAGCCAAAATTGATGCAGCAGGTAACTGGATTTTTGCACAGAAATTAAATTGTAACACTATGGCAGAACTTACCCAAATGAAGGTAACCAATAATGGGCAAATATTCGTGACAGGCACTTTTAGGGGAAATATGACATTTGGGAGTAACATAATTACCAATAATAACACCTTTGTTGATGTTTTTATTGCAGGTGCCGACAGCAATGGCAACTGGCAGTGGGCTAAGCAATATTATGGCAATACCGTTGAAACCGCTTATGCTTTTGCAATGGATGTAAATAAAGCTACAGGCGATATTTATTTAACAGGCAAGTTTCAGGGTACAGTAATTTTTGATACAGACACCGCTATTGCCAGCTTCAATTACGATGATATGTATGTTACCAAAACAGACCTTAGCGGAAATCTTCAATGGTTAAAAACAACAGGTATAAGCGATATAAGAGGCATTGATATTTCTGTAATGAATAATGGCAATGTATTAATTGCAGGATATTTTCGTGACAGTGTTTCGTTTGGTACTATTATGCTTTATGATACAGGAAGCAACCAATCCTTTTGCGCTGAACTTTCGGCAACAGGTAATTGGGAATGGGCTCTGGGATCAACCACAGCAGGTTTGTATTCTGCTGCACAAATTAACTCTGTTACATGTGGCCCGTTTGGCAATGTTTACCTTACCGGACAGTGTGGCTTTCCAACAAGTTTCGGAAATTTTCTGTTAAACTCCATAGGCAGCCAGATTTATATAGCTAAAATAAATACTGATAGTATTCTTACCGGCATAAAGCTATATAACGCCAGTTCACTTTTACAGGTATGGCCAAATCCGGTGGATAATGTTATAAATATTTATTACCCAAATGCTTTAAAAGAAAAATCCAGCCTTTATTTATACAATATTGCAGGTCGTTGTGTATATACAAAACCTAATTGCAACATGTCAGAAAGGATAGATATGCACTTATATCCTGCTGGTTTGTATATGCTAAAAGTGGTCGATAATTCACGATTAATAATAAAGAGATAAAATATTTTATCCTGTCAGGTAGCAGGGTGGCGTTGTGTACGGACACTCCTGACAGGTGTAGCTCAAAAAACAAAAAACCCTCTGCCGGAAAATTCCAACAGGGGGTTTTATTTTATGAATTCCTAAATGTTTGCTTCTAATTAATGGCTAGCTTTCTTATAGCGTGCCCTTCTTCAGTAGTAATGCGCAAAAAATAAATTCCGGCATCAAGTGTTTTGGTTGATAATTTGCATGCTGACATGCCAATTTTATTGCAGGTAACTACTTTACCAATGGAATTAATTACCTCAATTGTTTTTATTGTTTTATCATGCGAGGTAATTGAAACATAATTATTTTGACTAACAGGGTTCGGAGTTACTTCAATGTGATCGTTATCCCTTTCTGTAAAGACTACCGGGGTATTAATGGTTGAATTTATAAATACACCTCTGTCTTGAGTGCCGGCATAAAAATCTGTGCCGTTAATGGCAAGAGAAATAACATAATTATCATTTAACCCATTACTTACCAAAGCCCATGAAGATCCATTATTTGATGTTTTATAAATGCCGCTTGAGTAGGGAGCCATATATTCATCTGTGCCGCTATCAATAAAACTTGTTATATAAATATTGCTGAATCCATTATTAACAGGTGACCATGATGCGCCATTATTTGTGCTAACATAGGTGCCTGCTCCATTAGTTCCTGCATAAACTGCGTTGGCATTTGCAGCTACGGTATTAATGAAAATAGTTGGAAGCCCATTGCTTGCCAAACTCCAGTTTAAGCCACCATTGGCAGAAACATAAATTCCATCCAATCCGGCATTGGCAAAAAGATGGGTGCCATTGTAAGCAAGGTTAATAATGGTTATTGATCCTAACGGAAGTCCCGTGCTTGTGTTTGTCCAATTTAATCCATTGTTTGCAGAACTGTAAACAAGATCATTTCCGAGAGTGGCATAAAGTGTACTTCCTACTTTCAACAAACTGCCCGCTCCAAGCGATGCTAAACCGGTATTAATAGTATTCCATGTTATTCCATTGTTATTACTAACAAGTATTCCGTTGGTGGCAGTGGCAATAAAAATTGATGAGGCGGAAATTAAAATATCATTAATGCGCTCGCTGTTTGGCAAGCCTGTATTATACTTTAACCAACTAAAACCTTTGTTGGTTGAATAATATAAACCATTTTGATTTACAGATGCAATAACCAAATTAGAAGTCGCTTCAATAGAAGTAATATTACTATTAATTATTCCATCGGTTGAGGAGTTCCATGTTAAACCGGTGTTGCTACTTTGGTACACTCCCATCTTTGATGTTCCGGCAAACAGGTTTGAATTAAAATAAAGCAAATCAAGAACGCTTACTCCATTTAATCCGGTTCCTGATTGTAACCATGTTGCTCCATTATTACTTGACACATAAATACCATTGGTGGTTGAAGCAAAAATATTTCCCGATTGCTCTGCAAAAGAATAAGTTTTGATAACCGGAATACCGTTGATTAGCAGATTCCAATAGTTTCCGTTATTGTTTGATTGATAAACTCCCATATCGGTTGCTGCAAAAATTAAACTTCCATTTATCAGTAATTCTGTTACCTCAAATGAACCAGGGAATCCATTATTTTTTGCAACCCAAGAGCCTCCATTGTTATTAGAAAAATAAACTCCGTCAAGGGCGGTTGCAAAAATATCAGTACCAGAAAAGCTTAAAGAATTAAATCCGGGGAACCCGCTTGACAAATTCCAGTTTGCACCAAAGTCATTTGAAATATAAACACCAATATTAGACGAAATATAAAGTACTCCATTATTGAAAGCAACACTATTATAATGAAGAGCGCTAATGGTGTTCGATATTAGAGTCCATGATGCACCTCCATTAGCGGACCTGAATATTCCACCTGAAGCTGCTGTGAAAACGTAGCCGCCTCCCGTTGTAATTTGATTAATGTAGGGAGAGGTTATTCCATTATTAGCATCCTGCCAGCTAACACCATTATTATTTGAAACAAAAACCCCTGCAGAAAAAGTTCCGGCATAAAGCAAAGTGCCATCTGTGACAATACATTTTATTTGGCCTGTATATGGTCCATTTGTTTGAGTCCATTGACCCAAACAAATGGTTGTTACAAGAGAAACCAGAAACAAGACAATTAAATTTTTTTTCATCCTAATAGCTAATTAAAGTTTTACAAAATTAACTTTTTTGTTTCCGCATTGGCTAAGAAATAATTTCTTAAAAAGAGATCAAAATAAAATTCAGCATTGTAAATCTGACACATTTCAGGAGAGCCCCCGCCCAAAGCCCCTAATTACAATACAAAAACCAAAAACCCCCTGCCGGAAAATTCCAACAGAGGGTTTTTGTATTTGCAGAAATGTTTGCTCCTTACTCCGAACTAAACACTCCCAACTATTAATAATCCATTCCGCCCATACCGCCTGGCATACCACCCGGCATACCCATTGGGGCTTTTTCTTCTTTAATATCGGCAAGTACGCACTCAGTAGTAAGCAACATACCGGCAATAGAAGCAGCGTTCTCTAAAGCTACACGGGTAACCTTGGTAGGGTCAATAACTCCGGCAGCGTGCATGTTCTCATACTTATCGGTACGTGCGTTGTAGCCAAAATCATCTTTTCCTTCGCGTACTTTTTGTACAACTATACTGCCTTCAATACCTGCGTTCTCAACAATCTGGCGTAATGGCTCTTCCAAAGCACGCTTAATAATTGCTATGCCTGTAGTCTCGTCATCGTTATCGCCTTTTAATTTGTCAAGAGCAGCAATAGCGCGTATGTATGCTACACCACCACCTGCAACAATTCCTTCTTCAACAGCAGCACGTGTTGCATGTAATGCATCATCCACACGGTCTTTCTTTTCTTTCATTTCTACTTCTGTAGCAGCGCCTACGTACAATACAGCAACACCACCTGCTAATTTTGCCAAACGCTCTTGCAGTTTTTCTTTGTCGTAGTCAGATGTAGTAGTTTCTATTTGTGCTTTTATCTGGTTAACACGAGCTGTAATATCAGCTTTTTTACCTGCACCACCTACAATGGTAGTGTTATCTTTATCAATGGTAATTTTTTCGCAAGTACCAAGGTAAGATAAATCGGCATTCTCTAATTTAAAACCTTGCTCTTCGGCAATTAAAGTACCGGCAGTAAGTATAGAGATGTCTTCCATCATTGCTTTTCTGCGGTCGCCAAAACCCGGAGATTTAACAGCAGCAATTTTCAAAGAACCACGTATTTTGTTTACCACCAAAGTAGCCAACGCTTCGCCATCAATATCTTCGGCAATAATTAAAAGAGGCTTACCTGTTTGAACTACTTTCTCCAATATTGGAAGTAATTCTTTCATGTTAGAAATCTTTTTGTCATACATTAAAATGTATGGGTTCTCCATTACCGCTTCCATTTTATCGGCATTGGTAACAAAGTAAGGAGATATGTAACCACGGTCAAACTGCATACCTTCAACAACCTCAACAGTTGTGTCAGTTCCTTTTGCTTCTTCAACAGTAATAACACCTTCTTTTTTCACCTTAGCCATTGCTTGGGCAATCAGTTTACCAATTTCGCTGTCGTTGTTGGCAGAGATAGTGGCAACCTGTTCAATTTTTTTATTGTCATCACCAACTTCTTTGCTCATTTTTTTAAGTGAGCCTACAACAGCTTCAACAGCTTTGTCAATACCACGCTTTAAATCCATTGGGTTAGCGCCTGCAGCTACATTTTTTAAACCAGCAGTTACAATTGCCTGCGCAAGCACGGTAGCAGTAGTAGTACCGTCACCGGCAACATCAGCAGTTTTGCTTGCCACTTCTTTAAGCATTTGTGCGCCCATGTTTTCAATCGAATTTTTCAATTCAATTTCTTTGGCCACAGTTACACCATCTTTAGTGATGGCAGGTGAGCCAAATTTTTTGTCAATAATTACGTTACGTCCTTTAGGACCAAGTGTAACTTTTACGGCATTTGCCAATGCGTCAACTCCACGTTTTAGTGAGTCGCGCGCTTCAAGGTTAAATGTTATTTCTTTAGCCATTTTATTTTTAGTTTTTGTTTTTTAATTGATTTGATGATTTGTTCTTCTGGTTAATTGATGTTTTAAATAATTGCAAAAATGTCTGACTCACGCATAATCAGATACTCCTTGCCTTCAACCGTAATTTCAGTACCGGCATACTTTCCGTAAAGCACGCTGTCGCCAACTTTTACAGTCATTGGCTCATCTTTTTTACCGTTACCTACGGCTACAATTTTGCCTTTCATTGGCTTTTCTTTAGCAGTGTCAGGAATAATAATTCCGCTTGCTGTTTTTTCTTCTGCTGCGGCTACCTCTACGATAACTCTGTCAGCTAATGGGGTTAAATTTACTTTACTCATGATGTTTATTTTATTGTTTATGTTAAATGTAATTAGTTAATAATTCAGAATTAAAATTTTTTACACCGGCAAGCTATTTAGTCCGGAATAACAACTCCAAACCTGCATGTCATCAATTATGCCATCCAACTTTTTCTGACATTTTTTCGGTTTGGGTATTGATAAATAAAAATTCCGGTGTCAGAGATTGAAAATTTGACACCGGAATGGAAAATTTTTCAGCTAAATGTCAGTCTTACTTGGCAGGAGTTGCGGGCTGAGTAGCCGGCTGTTGCTGCTGTGCTCCAGGCAATGGTGCTGCTTGAGGAGAAGTTGGCAAAGTAGCATTATCTATTTGTTGTTGTATAGAAGACTCGCGTACGGTGCCCGTAGCATCGCTCTTTGGCAACATAAAGTTAGCGGCAAGTGCAAGCACCATTAACCCACCAGCCATGCCCCAGGTAAATTTCTCTATAAAATCGGTTGTTTTTCTAACGCCCATCACCTGTTGAGATGAACCAAAACCTGCTGCCAACCCGCCACCTTTGGCATTTTGAACCAATACTGCCAATGCCAGCAAAAGGCAAACTATGATAATAAGAACTACAATTGTTGTGTACATTTTTTAAGTAATTATGAATGATAAATTATTAATCGGGGCTTCGTGGTACTTTATACTTTGTACTAATCTCTAACCTTCATTTCCTTAATTCGGGCTGCGAATAAATGACTTTTTTCGGGATATTTCAAACTTAATTTTTCAAAAGCATTTATTGCCTTGTGGTAATTGCCCTGCTGTGCATAAATATTGGCTAAAGTTTCAGATACAATTTCGCCTGCATCGGCAATACTGCTCTTAGCCATGTTTACCGGTGAGTAAAACTTGGTTTTGTTGGCTTCAATGCGTGGGTCGGTTTGTATAAAACGGTCTATAAGGTCGGCTTGTGCAAATGGGGCAGGGGGGAGGTTCGGAGTTTGGAGTTCGGAGTTTGGAGTTTTGAGTTGGAACTCAGTTATAGGGTTAAAGGAGGAAGTTATTGAAGTTTTTTTTTCTATAGAGGATGTTACATCAGATTCAATCACGGCAGCTTTGTTGGTTTCAACAGTGGAGCTTGTGGGTACAGCGCTTAATGGTTTAAGTTGATGCAGCCAATCTGTAAACGAATAGTTGGTTGATGTTTGGGGTTGTGGAGGAGTTGGCTCGGTAAAACGTTCAACAGTTTTATCTTTTGTAATTTCTTCCTGCACTTCCTCTTGTGGTTCTTCCTCGGCAAGCGAAATTTTTATTTCTTCTGATTGGTAAATGAATGATAAGTCTTCTGTCTTTTCATCAACACCCAAAAAGTTTTGTGCAATAATTTCCTGTTGTATGGTTTCTTCCAACTCATCTTTAGGTACACTGTTTATTTCACTTAACCTCAATTCTAAAATTTGTGCAGCAGTTAATGCAGCAGGTTCAGCAATAATTTCTGCAACAGGTTCATCAGTTTCAATATTCAATTCATTAAAGGCACTTTCAACATTTGCAAGGGTCTCTGTTTCTTCTTCTGCAACTGATGCTATTTCTTGTTTATTGTCCACACCAACTTCTTCCCTCAACACTGCGGCATCATTAAACAAAATAGTTTCCTCAACTGTATTATCTAAACTGCTTTCAAAAATATTTTCATCAACCGATATCATTGAAGGAGTCACAGTTTCGGAAGAAACATTGTTTTGTGTGGCAATGCTTAAGGTATCGGTGCTTGTTGCTGCTGTAGTACCATTTATTAATTGATGCAACACACTGCGGTCGCCTGCATATATGGCTGTTTTTTTCAATTCCTCACTATACAAAAAGCTTTCATTATCGTGTAAGCCTTTAGTATAAATCATTCTTGCAGTTTGAAAATAAGGAAACTGCTCCAGCACATCTTTTAATTGTTCAATGTGCTGGTAACTGATGCCCGATGGGTTTTGCAAAAGTTGGTAAAATTGTTCCCTTGTCATGTATTACCAGTTAATTACTGCTTTGTTAAAAATATCGTCAACTATGCGTTTTGTTATTTCATCAGTTAACGATGATTCAACCTGCGTCAAAGTTTTACGGCTATCAAAGTCCGCAAAGCTACTAAAAGAGGTTTCAAAATTTTGTTTTTCGTCTTTGCTGTTGGTAAACTTAACCGAAACCGTAATGGTAAGCCTGTTGAGTGCAGCCTGGTCAATGCCGCTTTGTATGGCAGTGGGCTGCACCACATAATCACTAATGTAACCTTCAAAAGCCAAATCGCCATTTGTTTTTGTGGGTGTAAGGCTTGTTGACGACAAAAATTTTTCTTTCAGCTTTTCAGTAAACTGCTGGCTTAATGCCGGATTTACTAATGATGAGCGATTAGGAAAATATTGCACCGAAAAGGTTTTTACATCGGGGGGGATGGAAGCTCCTGTGAATGAATATTTGCAAGAGGAAAAGAGTACAAAGCATAAAGTATAAAGTAGTAAGATAAATTTGGACATATGGCTTACTAAACCTTTAGTTTCCTTTTCAGGAGTTAGTGAGTTTTTATTCTTTAATCCCATACTCATTAATCTTCCGGTATAAAGTTCTTTCAGAAATGCCCAATTCCTTTGCAGCAAATTTTCTTTTGCCTTTGTATTTCTCCAAGGCTTTTTCAATCAGTTCTTTTTCTTTATCAGCTATAGAAAGAGATTCTTCCACCACTTCATGCTTTGTAACAGGCTGGTAGTTTTGTTGTGGGGTGGTTATGGTTATAGTTTGGTCAGGAGTAGAAATTGTTTGCGATAATGCATCATTCTCTCTTCCCAATCGATTTAATATTTGTGAGTTGCTTTCATTCAATTCAACTTGTTCGGTACCGTTTTGTACAACATCAAAAACAATTTTCTTTAAATCGGTTAAATCACGTTTCATGTCAAACAGCACCTTATACAAAAGTTCTCTTTCGCTAAACTCGCCATTTGCTGTCCCACCACCCAGCAATGCCGGCACCTGCGATTGTGATGCAGGTGGTAAATATTTTAAAAGCGTGTCGGCACTTATTTCTTTTTTCTGCTCAAGGATGGAAAGCTGTTCAGTTACATTTTTTAATTGCCTAACATTACCCGGCCAGCGGTAATCTGTTAAAATTTGTTGGGCTTCGGGTTGTAGCATTAAAGAAGGCATGCGATATTTCTCTGCAAAGTCGCTGGCAAATTTTCTGAACAATAAATGTATGTCCTCTTTTCGTTCGCGCAAGCTTGGCACGTGCAACGGCACTGTGTTTAGTCGGTAATACAAATCTTCTCTAAACTTACCACGTGCAATGGCATCAGGAATATTTACATTGGTTGCGGCAACCACACGCACATCGGTTTTTTGCACCTTGCTGCTTCCTACTTTTATAAACTCGCCCGTTTCGAGCACTCGCAATAAACGAACCTGCGTGAGTAACGGAAGCTCTGCTACCTCATCTAAAAAAATAGTACCGCCATTGCACACTTCAAAGTATCCTTTGCGTGCTTCGTGCGCTCCGGTAAAAGAACCTTTTTCATGCCCGAATAATTCACTGTCTATAGTTCCTTCGGGTATGGCACCACAGTTAACGGCTATAAAAGCGCCATGCTTGCGCGCACTTTGCTGGTGTACAATTTGTGCAAACACTTCCTTACCCGAACCACTCTCACCCGTTACTAAAACGGTAAGGTCGGTGGCAGCAACTTGTCTTGCAACATTTAAAGCATGCTCCAGCAAAGGCGAATTGCCTATAATTCCGAAACGGTTTTTTATTTCACTGATGGTCATTTAATTTTCTTAATGGCTTCTAACGTAAATTCTAATCTAACCCCTGTAATAATTTTTCAATTGATGTTTTTATTTCCGGAATTTCATTCAATGAAACCTCCCAAACTATCTTGTAATTTACATCGGCATAACTATGCGTTAATTTATCGCGCATGGCTGCCATTTCTGTCTATGGAATATTTGGGTTTGTGGTTCTTATATGAGATGAAATTTTTTTAGTTGCTTCACCCATTATTTCAATATTCTTAATAATTACCAATTGGGTTTTCTGGTCTCTCAGAAAATCTTCTTCTGTAATACCATTTATAAAATCGGCAATCTCAGCAGCTGCTTTTACAATATGTTCTAAATAAACCTTGCTATCTTTTTCCATAAATCAACATAAGGTCATTATCAATATATTTTTTCAATCGTTGGTTTGTTAATCCGGTTTGGTCGGTCAAATCAACTTTCATATCTAAAAGCTCAGATAAGGACTTTTCCATACGTACCAAATCCTTGAGAGAAATTCTTTTGTCAATCTGGTACAAAATATCCAAATCACTTTCGATTTTGTTATCGCCACGTGCACGAGAACCAAAAATGCCAATCATTACCGGATTAAATGGCATAAAGAAATCCACAATTTTTTTTTCTTCGCTTTTAGAAATCATTTTCAAACAACTTTCCCAATTAACGTTGCCACTGTACATCTCTCAGCCAATACATTTACATACTCGCCCGGTTTGCGGTTGCCTTTTGGAAATACAACAACCGTATTTTGTGTGTTGCGGCCCATTAGCATTTCATCCGATTTTTTTGAAACTCCTTCTATTAAAACTTTATGCACTTTGTTTAACCCACGCTTTGTTCTTTCGGCAGAAAGTTTTTGCTGCAAATCAACAATCTCTTGCAATCGTTTACTTTTTAATTCAGAAGAAATATCATCACTAAATTTTTTTGCAGCAGCAGTTCCGGGTCTTTCGCTGTAACTAAACATATATGCAAATTCGTAAGCAGCCCATTCCATCAACGATAACGTTTCTGCATGTTCTTCCTCAGTCTCACCACAAAAACCGGTAATTATATCTGTAGAAATTCCGCAATCAGGAATAATTTTCCTGATAGACTCTATGCGCTGCATATATTGTTCGCGTGAGTAGCCGCGATTCATGCGCTCAAGCATGGTTGTGCTACCGCTCTGAACTGGCAGATGGATATAGTTACAAATATTTTCATGCTTTGACATTACATAGAGAACAGCGTCCGTCATATCACGAGGGTTGCTAGTGGAAAATCTCACCCGCATATCAGCGTTAACTTTTGCAACCATTTCCATTAAATCAGCAAACGTTGTAAAGTTTTTTTGCTCCGCTTCCGGCAATTGATGATTGAGTGCAGCATCAACAGTTTCTTTACTTAAATCCTTTTTTTGCCCGCCACCGTTCCATAAATAAGAGTCAACATTTTGTCCGAGCAGGGTAACTTCACGATAGCCAGCATCAAATAAGTCCTGCACTTCTTTAACAATACTTTCGGGATTTCGGCTGCGCTCGCGTCCTCTTGTAAACGGCACCACGCAAAACGAACACATATTATCGCAACCACGCATAATACTCACAAATGCATTAACACCATTACTACCCAATCTCACGGGAGTAATATCGGCATATGTTTCTTCTTTTGAGAGAATTACGTTAACAGCTTTTTTTCCATCTTCAGCCTGCTCAATTAAATTAGGTAAATCACGATAAGCATCTGGTCCAACTACTATGTCAACTAATTTTTCTTCTTCCAAGAATTTTGACTTTAATCTTTCAGCCATGCAACCAAGCACACCTACAATTAATCCCGGATTTTGCTTTTTTGTTTTTTTAAATTCGGTCAAACGTTGCCTTACGCGTTGTTCAGCATTTTCTCTTATTGCGCAGGTGTTGATAAAAATAACATCGGCTTCGCTAAAATTTTTTGTGGTGCTAAAACCGTTGTCCTGTAAAATGGAAGCAACAATTTCGCTGTCGCTAAAATTCATGGCGCAGCCGTAACTTTCTAAAAAAAGTTTTTTTGTTGATTGTAAATTGTTTTCCAAAACCAATACCTCACCTTGTTTAGATTCATCAATTTCTTTTGCCGGCAAAGCACCTATTTCATTCTGCATTTTTAACTTTTTAAAAAATTTACTGCTTTTAATTCTTGGTACTTTATACTTAATACTTTGTACTTATTTCATCAGCAAAAGTAAGCCATTTACCATCGCTGACAAAACGGCATTTGGTTTTTAAAAAGTTTATTGACTTAATTTGCGCCCTCCAAAAAAAACAATTGATGGCAAGTAACTTAGTGATAGTTGAGTCTCCGGCAAAAGCAAAAACGATAGAAAAATTTTTGGGTAAAGACTATATAGTAAAGTCAAGTTATGGTCATGTGCGCGACCTTGCCAAAAAAGATTCGGGAATAAATATTGAAAATAATTTTGAGCCTACTTACGAGATTAGCCCTGATAAGCAAAAAGTAATAAAGGAGTTAAGTTCGCTTGCAAAAGATGCCGATATGGTTTGGTTGGCAACGGATGAGGACCGCGAGGGAGAAGCCATCTCATGGCATTTGTTTGAAACATTAAAATTGAAAGAAAGCGAAACCAAGCGGATTGTTTTTCATGAAATAACTAAAGATGCTATATTAAATGCAATAAACAATCCGCGAAAGATTGATAAAAATTTAGTTGATGCTCAGCAAGCACGCAGAGTACTTGATAGGATTGTAGGTTTTGAACTTTCACCAATACTTTGGAAAAAAGTTAAGCCATCTTTATCTGCCGGCCGTGTTCAAAGTGTGGCTGTAAGATTAATTGTGGAGAGAGAAAGGGAAATAGATGCACACACTGCATCATCATCATATAAAATTACTGGAAACTTTTTGGTTTTGGACCAATCTGGCAATCCGCGTTTTTTAAAATCAGAATTACAACAGCGTTTCAAAGAAAAAGAGCAGGCGGAAGCTTTTTTAAATAATTTAAAGGGGAGTAATTTTTTTATTGAAAATTTAGAAAAGAAACCCGGCAAGCGTTCACCCTCTGCGCCTTTTACAACATCTACTCTGCAACAGGAGGCAAGCCGTAAGTTAGGTTACTCTGTTTCGCAAACCATGATGATTGCGCAGAGATTGTATGAGAGTGGTTACATTACATATATGCGTACGGATAGTGTAACGCTTTCGCAGCAAGCATTGGGTAATGCAGCTAAAGAAATTAACAGCAGTTATGGAAACGAATATCATCAGCAAAGGCAATTTCAAACCAAATCGGCATCAGCCCAAGAGGCACACGAAGCTATTCGTCCCACCTATTTTAATAACACCAACATTGATGGTGACTCAGCCGAACAGCGTTTATACGATTTAATTTGGAAACGTTCAATTGCATCTCAAATGGCTGATGCGCGCTTGGAAAAAACAATTGTTACAATTAAGAGTGATAAAGTTGAGGAGAAATTTGTAGCAACCGGTGAGGTAATTTTATTTGACGGTTTTCTACGTGTGTATATGGAAGGCAATGATGATGAAAACACCGAAGATGAGTCGCAGAGTTTATTGCCACCACTGGAAATAGGACAAAAAGTAGATTTGGATTATGTGGAAGCACGTGAACGTTTTACAAGCCCTCCCGCGCGTTATACAGAAGCAAGTCTGGTTAAGAAATTAGAAGAATTGGGAATAGGTCGACCTTCTACTTATGCACCAACAATTTCAACTGTTCAAAAAAGAAATTATGTGGTTAAAGAAGACAGGCAGGGTAGAGAGCGTGAATATGGTGTTATTACTTTAAAAGATAACCATGTCTTATCTTTTAAGAAAACAGAAATTACAGGTGCTGAAAAAGCAAAGCTGTTTCCAACGGATATAGGCGCTGTGGTTAACGATTTTTTAGTTGCTAACTTTAAAGACATACTTGATTTTAACTTTACCGCTACCGTTGAACAAGAGTTTGATGAAATTGCAAATGGCAAAATGGAATGGCATGAAATGTTGCATGATTTTTATAAGCCATTTCATAAAACGGTTGTTAATACCGAAAAACATTCTGAACGTGCATCCGGGGAAAGAGAATTGGGAATTGACCCAAAAACAGGAAAGAAAGTAATTGTTAGACTGGGAAGATTTGGCCCGCTTGTACAAATTGGCGGTGGATTGGATAGTGAAGATGAACCAAAGTTTGCAAGCCTTCGTCCCGGTCAGAGATTGGAAACAATAACGTATGAGGAGGCTATGGATTTATTTAAACTGCCGCGTAATCTTGGACAATTTGAAGAAAAGGATTTAACTATTAGCATTGGCAGATTTGGTCCTTATGCGAAGTTGGGCGATGAGTTTTTCTCTCTTGGGAAAGATAACGACCCTTATACTATTAGTTATGACGATACCATTGCACTAATTGCTCTAAGAAGAGCGACTCCAGATTTAGCGCGCAACCCTCGCAACCTTGGTCAGTATGATGGCGATGATGTAATAGTTTCTCGCGGTAGGTTTGGTCCATATATAAAGAATAACGGAATGTACATTTCTATTCCACGAAGTGAAGACCCTTTTACCATTGAAATGAATGAGGTAATTGAACTCATAAAAAAGAAAGCCGAAACGGAATCGAAAAAATTAATCAGGGCATTCCCTGAAAATAAAGATGTACAGATTTTAAATGGCAGATGGGGAGCTTATATTTCCATTGGCAAAAAGAATTTTAAAATTCCCAAAGATAAAGATGCTGTAGCTCTAACTTTAGAAGAATGTTTATCAATTGCTGGAGTAAAGGATAAGAAAGAAAAAGGTGCTACCAAGAAACCCACTTCAAAAAAGGTAGCGGCAAAAACCCCGGCAAAAAAATCATCGGCAAAAAAGAAAGCTGCTGCTAAGAAAAAATCTGCCAAATGAGTATTAAAGATTTTCTTTCTCCCATTAATCCCGAACTTTTTGATGGTGAGCAGTATAAAATTTCCGACTCATTTTATAGTGGATCAAAAATATTTACATCCGCTGAAAATTTTCCCGATTTGCAGGATGCTAAAGTTGCGTTAATAGGAGTTGATGAATCACGTGGAGCCAATCCCAAATATGATACTGCCGGTGCTGCTGATGCAATCAGAAAAAAAGTATATTCGCTTAAAAAGCATGCATCGCGAATCAATTTTGTGGATGTTGGAAATATCATTCCTGGTCATAAGGTAAATGATACTTCAATAGCCTTAACCTCCATACTAACCGAACTTAACCAAAAAAATATTATTCCGATAATTATTGGTGGCAGTCAGGACTTGACCTTTGCGCACTACCAATCCTTCAAGCAAATAGACCAAATCATAAACATAGTTGGCATTGACTCTAAATTTGATTTGGGCATGCCAACCGATGCACTTAGTTCATCAACCTATCTTGGAAAAATAATTTTAGACCAGCCTAATTATCTTTTCAATTATAGTCAGCTTGCTTATCAAACTTATTTGGTAGGTCAGCAAGCTGTAGATATGATGCACAATCTTTATTTTGATACTTACCGTCTAGGTGTTGTAAACAGTGAAATAAAGGAATGTGAACCAATCATCAGAAATGCTGATATTATTAGTTTTGATTTATCATCAATCAGGCAATCTGATGCTCCGGCAACATCGGATCCTTCGCCCAATGGTTTATATGGGGAACATGCCTGCCAGTTGATGCAATATGCAGGTATGAGTGATAAGTTTACCGGGATAGGATTTTATGAATACAATGTATCTGTTGATGCAACGCTACAAACCGCGAGCCTTGTTTCACAAATGATATGGTACTTAATGGAAGGGATAATAAATCGTAAAAAGGATTTACCTGAGATTAATCCAAACTCATTTACAATTTACAGGTCAACAATAAATGAGGGTAAGCAAACCGTTAATTTTTTAAAAAGTAATAAGACCGGCAGGTGGTGGATGGAGTTGCCCATGCAGGAAACCAAGAAGAAATTAACACGCCATCACTTTATTCCATGCTCACATGCCGACTATTTAACGGCATGTAACAACGAAATTCCTGAGAGATGGTGGCAAGCTTTGCAAAAATTATCTTAACCATACCTTGTTTAGTTGCAACTGTTAATTACAAAAAAAAATGCCTTTGTAATTAAAAATTATTTTCCATTACTTTACGCCCTTTAAAATATAACCCAAGTAATATTCAAATCACTCAAAAAGACTCAATTTGTCTAACCTAATTACAAATTTGTCCGCATCTTATATGAAAAAAATCTTTACAACTGTAATTGCAGCAATTGCTCTCTCAACCTCTTTTGCTCAGCAAGACCCACAATTTAGTCAGTTCATGAATAACAGGCTATTTGTAAATCCGGCATACGCTGGTAGTAACGATGCTTTTTGCTTTAACCTCTTATATCGCGATCAGTGGGATAGATTTGGTGGTGGTCCAAAATCTGCTGTCTTTGGAGTAGATGGTCCTATTGAGTTTCTTCATGGCGGGTTAGGGTTGTCATTCTTATCAGATAAGCCAGGCTTACAAAAAAATTCAAACTTTAAATTGGCTTATGCTTACCGATTTGATCTAGGTTCCGGCAAACTCGCTTTTGGTATTGATGGAGGGTTGCTTCAAAGAGGCTACAACGAAGATGAGATTGTTGCTAAAGATTTAAACGACCCTTTTCTTCCAAGTGGAAGTGATTCAAAATTTGATCTTGGTGCTGGTGTATACTACAATTCTGATAAGTTATACTTAGGCGTTTCTTCATCGCATTTATTGGAAGGTGAGTTTGAATATGATAAGGTAAAATCGGAGAATGTACGTCACTATTATTTTATGGGAGGTTACAATTGGGAGTTAAGCCCAACCTTTACTTTAAAGCCATCGGTTTTTGTTAAGTCAGATGCAGTGGAAACCCAGTTAGATGTGAACTTGAATCTACACATTAAAGATAGATTTTGGATAGGAGGCTCTTATAGACTTGAAGATGCAGTTGTTGCAATGGCAGGTGTAAATATTACAGAAGATTTTCGTGTAGGATATGCTTTCGATTTTACCACCTCTAAAATTAAGGATTACAGTGAGGGAACACATGAGATATTTATAGGATATTGTTTCAAGATTAAGAAGAAAGCACTTCCTATGCTTAGAAATGTAAGATTCCTTTAAAAAAGAAAAATATCATTTTGACAGTAACTTAATTTTGAAAGTGCAGTTTAAATGATTTAAGTCCCAGAAGGCTTGAGCACAAAATAATTGCAAAATCAGTTCGTTAAACAAAAATCACAAGTAAACATAAAGCGGAGCAACATGAGAAAAATTCTTATATCTTCCATCGTAGTACTTATACTAAGTAGTTGCGGAGGCGGTAACCGCGGGCAGTTAACCGGTGTATTAAACAGAGAGCGTTGGTACCAGGCAGATCCTTTTGGAATGGTGTTTATTCCATCCGGTTCTTATAACATGGGACCCAGCGATCAGGATGTTCCGTATGCATTGGTTGCTCAGAGTAAAACTGTTTCTGTTCATGCATTCTATATGGACAATACAGAGATTACTAATAACGAATACCGACAGTTTACCGAATGGGTTCGAGATTCGTTAGCACATCGTTTAATAGGTGGCGATCATTTAATTGAAGAAGGCGAATATGGGGAGCGGATTAATTGGAAAAAGAAGATCAAGTGGGATGATGAACAAAACGTTGAAACACTTGCCGAGTTATTTTTACCCGAGAGTGAAAGGTTTTATAAGAGAAAGGAAATTGACAGCCGTAAATTAAAATATGAGTATTACTGGATTGATATGAAAGAGGCAGCTCAAAAATCTAACAGAGAGCAGGGAATGACTGACCGTTCAGTTTTCATCAAAAAAGATTTGATTGCTGTATATCCAGACACATTAGCTTGGATTCATGATTTTACATATTCATTTAATGATCCTGTCACTAATATGTACAATTGGCACCCTGCTTATGATGACTACCCTGTGGTAGGCGTTACTTGGAAACAAGCAAGAGCATTTTGTATTTGGAGGACTCAATTATTGAACAGCTATTTAAATACAAATGGCGAAACCATTGTTCAGGATTTCAGATTGCCAACAGAATCAGAGTGGGAGTATGCATCACGTGGAGGCCATGATTTAGCTCCTTATCCATGGGGTGGTCCTTACATTAGGAATAGCCGTGGTTGTTTCTTAGGCAACTTTAAACCAATGCGTGGTAATTATATGGATGATGGAGGTTTTTATACTGTAAAATCTACATCTTATTGGCCTAACGATTATGGCTTATACTGCATGTCAGGCAATGTATCTGAATGGACTAGTAATGCTTATGATGAATCAGCTTACAACTTCACTCATGATTTAAACGCGGATTATGCTTATGAAGCAAAAGATTCTGATCCTGTTTCATTAAAAAGAAAGGTAATTCGTGGCGGTTCATGGAAGGATGTGGGATTTTATCTTCAAACTGGAACCCGTTCATACGAATACCAAGATACTGCAAAAAGCTATGTTGGATTCCGCTGCGTTATGTCATTTCTTGGCAGGGATAAGGCAGATTTTTAAAAGAAAATTAAACCACAAGCATTTTTCGTTCAACTTGAAATAGTTGGAAAATGCTTTTTAATCTAATAAATCAACAGAACAAATAAACAATTTTATCAACCAACTAAAAACAAGTTAAAATTATGGGTATTGCTGAATTCACACAGACCAAAAAATTTAAAGTAATAATGGCTCGCCTTTATGGATGGGGAGCTGCAATTGTAATTGTGGGTGCGCTTTTTAAGATACAACACTGGGAAGGTGCAGGTGTCATGTTAACGGTAGGTCTTTTAACAGAAGCGGTAATCTTCTTTATTTCTGCTTTTGAACCACCCCATGAAGATGTAGATTGGTCATTGGTTTATCCTGAATTAGCAGGAATGCATGAACCCGGACATGGTAAGGACAAAAAGAAAAAGATTGACCCTGTTTCTCAAGCTTTAGATAAAATGTTGTCTGATTCTAAAATTGGACCTGAGTTACTTCAAAGTTTGGGTACTGGTTTAAAGTCTTTGGGTGACAATACATCTAAACTCTCTGACATCACCAATGCATCGGTTGCTACTAACGATTATGTTAAAGGTGTAAATGCTGCCACTAAATCAGTAGGTGAAATGTCGGCTGTTTATGCTAAAGCTACTCAGAGCATGGGTGCTTTACAAACAGTTTCAGAGGATATGAAAACTTATAATGATCAGGTTAAAGGAGCCGGAAAAAATCTTGCAGCTTTAAATGCTGTTTACGAATTGCAATTGCAAGATTCTAATACACACTTAAAGCAAACATCTAAATTCTACGAAGGCATTAATCAGTTGATGGCTAATTTAAATGATTCGCTTAACGACACTCAAAAATATAAAGACGAAGTAGGAAAGCTTGCCAAAAATCTTTCTGCTCTTAATACGGTATATGGCAATATGTTAAGTGCCATGAACGTTAATGCAGGTAATAAATAAACTGCATTAATCACTCCTTGTAATAAACCACAATCTTAAGTTTAACCAACAAAAACAGAGCAAATAAAAAATGGCAGGCGGTAAATTATCCCCCAGGCAGAAGATGATTAACATGATGTATCTCGTGTTAACAGCGCTTCTCGCACTTAATGTATCAAAAGAAATTATTAACGCATTTATTACAATTGATGAAGGTATTACGGCATCAAATCAAAATGTTATAAAGAAGAATCAGCAAACAATGGATGCTTTTGCCACGGCAATGCAGGCTGATGCTGTAAAAGCCAAACCCTATCAGGAAAAAGCATTGGCTGTAACTAAAGCTTCAAACGATCTTTATAAATTTATTGCAGATGTTAAAGATGAAATAGTTAAAAAAGCTGATAAAATAGAGGGAACAGCAAAGATGCCTGCATCATCAAGAGAAATTGAAAAAAACGATGATTACGATACCCCAACGTTAGTAATGTGTGGTGATAAAAATGATGGTAAGGGACATAAGGCATCAGAATTAAAAAAGAAACTAGAAGATTTTAAAGTTTCTTTGGTGAAGCACATTGAGGATCCAAAGGAGAAAGCGAATTTTCAATCTCGTTTTGATGAACTTATCAATGTAAAAGATCCTGATCCTAAATCTAAACTTGCAACGAGCGAGAACAAAAAGACTTGGGAGATGGCAACGTTTTACCATACTCCGGTTGTTGCGGCAATGGCTTTATTAAGTAAGATACAATCAGATGTAAAAACAGCAGAATCGCAAGTAAATAATTATCTTCTCTCAAAAATCAATGCCAAGGATATTAAGTTTACTGATGTAGAACCTAAAGTAGTAGCTCCAACAAGTTATGTTTTGACTGGTCAGGATTACAAAGCAGATGTATTTTTAGCAGCATTCAACAAAAGTTCTGATGCTGAAATTGTTGTTGGCGGGCGCGCTTTACCTGTAGAAAATGGTATGGGAAAATATGTTGACCGTCCTGGTTCGGAAGGTGTAAAGAAATGGGGTGGAATTATTAAAGTAAAGGACCCTGAAGACCCAACAAAGGTTAAAGAATACCCATTTGAAGCAGAATATATTGCAGCTAAACCTGCAGCAGTTATTTCTCCCACTAAAATGAACGTGTTTTACATTGGCCCTGAAAACCCCGTTTCAATTTCTGTGCCTGGTGTTCCAAATAATAAAGTTCAACCCTCTATTAGTGGAGGCGGAGGTTCATTGTCGAAAAACGCCAAAGGAACAGGTGCCGATTATATAGTAAAGGTTACTACGCAAGGAGAGGCAACCATAAGCATTACTGCTGATTTTGATGGAAAAAAAGTAAACATGGGCTCACAGAAATTTCGCGTTAAACGAGTTCCCGATCCTATTGCAAAAATTGGAGGTAAAAAGGATGGCAACTTCCCCAAAAATGCTTTAATAGCACAAAGTGCTGTTATTGCTGAATTGGAGAATTTTGATTTTGAAATTTATTATAAGGTTACAAAGTTTAAAATGTCTCTTTACCGTAAAGGAAAAGATCCTGTTGATATTGAAGGACAAGGGAACCTGATAAATTCTACAATGAAATCAGCCTTAGGCGGAGCCAGAGCGGGAGATAAAGTGTATTTTGAATATATAAAAGCTGTGGGTCCTGATGGAACCCAAAGAAGTGTGCCTAGCGTAAACTTTACTCTTCAATAAACGTATAAAACTCTAAACGGAGGTTAAAATGAAAAAATATCTTTTGTTATTTATGATTTGTGCAAGTTTTGGATTCAAAACTTCTGCACAAACTGTACTAGACGGAATTTATGTAAAAGAGCATAACCCAACACGGCAGGTAATTCAGTTTGCTTACTTGAGAGAGGCTGATGTGATGTGGAGTAAAAGAGTTTGGGAAGTTGTTGATTTAAAGCAAAAGATAAATCTTCCTTTGAGATTTCCACGCGAAGGCGATACAAAAGATCGTGCAAGTTTAATAGAAACAATAATGAACTCTATTGAAGAGGGTTCATTAACAGCGTATGCCACAATTGACGATGAATTTACCACTCCCATGACTATGGAAGAGTTTAAGAAGATTGGTGGAGCTGGAATGGATACTATTCAGATTATTGACCCCGAACCACCCTATTTAACTCGTGATTCGGCTGTAGTGCGTGAATTTTCAAAAGATAAGGTGGTTGCCTATCGTATAAAATCCGACTGGTTTTTTGATAAACAAAGAAGTGTATTAGAGAATAGAATTGTAGGATTTGCCCCAATGATGCTTGATGAAGATGATCAGGGAAATGTGAGGGAAGGGGCAATTCTGCGTCCGTTGTTTTGGATCTATTACCCAGAAGCACGTAAAATTCTTGTTAATACTGAGGCTTTTAATCGTGGAAACGATGCAGAGAGAAGAACTTTTGATGATATTTTCCAGCGCAGAATGTTTAACAGTTATATCATCAAAGAATCTAATGTTTACAATAGAAGGATAGATGAGTACAAAACCGGATTGGATGCTTTACTTGAGTCTGATAGAATAAAAGAGGAAATTGTTAATATGGAGCATGACCTCTGGGAATATTAAATAATTAAAAACTTTATACCGGAACCGCTCAAATTCAGCGGTTTTTTTTATTTTATTGATTTAAAGATACGGCATGATATTCGCCCTTTTTTTACAGCACCAAACAAGATATTCACCCAAAATATAATGTAATGCCCTTGCGTATAGAGTATCTTTGAAGACTTTAATTTTATATTTGGTAGCTTTTACAAATACATCAACATGAAAAAAACTATACTCATTTGTTTGACTCTTATTACGGGAATAGTAAATGCTCAAACAACAATTTTAAGTGCAGGATCTTCTTGGAAATATTTAGATAACGGAACAGATCAGGGTACAACCTGGAGAGATTCCTCCTTTAACGATGCAAGTTGGAGTAGTGGAAATGCCCAGCATGGGTATGGAGAAGGCGATGAAACCACTTTACTCAACTACGGAGGCGTGCCATCAAACAAATACACTACGTATTATTTCAGAAAAAAAATTAATATCAATACATCTGCATTTATTAATTACACTCTTAATCTTAAACGTGACGATGGTGCAATTGTTTATTTGAATGGGAATGAAGTTTGGAGGGAAAATATGCCTGCCGGAACAATTACCTACGCAACTTTTGCTGCATCTGATGCTTCTGATGATGGGCAAACTTTTTTGAATAACACTATTCCTTCAACCTACTTTATTAATGGCGACAATTACATCTGTATAGAAGTGCATCAGTTTACGCTATCAAGTTCTGATGTTAGTTTTGATTTTAGCTTGATTGGAAATAATGTACCTCCTGCACCGGTTTTAGTGAGAGGACCTTATTTACAGCAGCCAACTTCAAACAGTATGATAGTAAGATGGCGCACAGATATTAATTCACCCTCTAAAGTGCAGTATGGAACTTCTACCGGTTCTCTCACCTTTGCTGTTGTAGATAGCACCCCCAAAACAGAGCATATAATTACTGTCACCGGATTAAGCAGTAATACAAAATATTTTTATTCTGTTGGTGACTACACTAACGTTTTACAAGGTGATGCCAACAATTATTTTACTACTTCTCCATTACAAGGCACTAACATAAACACACGACTTTGGTTTATTGGGGATCATGGAACGGCAGATCAATCTCCAAGAAATATGCGCGATGCATTTTTAACCTATACAGGGAGCAGAAGGGCAGACTTGATGTTTATGCTTGGAGATAATGCGTATGCAAATGGAACGGATGCAGAGTATCAGGTATCTACTTTCCAAAACCAATTGGAGGGAGTGATAAAGAATGTACCACTTCTGCCTTGTGCAGGTAACCACGATTTAGATGTTGCGAGTGCAACAAATCAAACAGGACCTTATTTTGATATTTTTTCAATGTTTACTTCTGCGCAGGGTGGCGGGTTAGCATCTGGAACTGAGGCATACTACTCTTTTAATTATGGACAAATTCATTTCGTTTGTCTTGAATCAACAACAGCATCTTTCAGACAAATGAATAGCCCCATGATGCAGTGGCTGCAAAGCGATTTGGCAGCTAATACTCAAAAGTGGACTATTGTTTATTGGCATCATCCTCCCCACTCCAAAGGCACTCACGATTCGGATGCAGATATTGAAGAAATTGAAATGCGTCAGAATTTTGCACCAATTATTGAACAATATAAAGTTGATTTAGTGTTAAGTGGTAATAGCCATTCATATGAACGCTCTATGTACATTAATGGACATTACGGGCTTTCAAATACATTTAATTCCACTCATAAAGTTGATTCAACATCTGGTAGTATTGCTGCTCCATATTTAAAGCAAAGTTCAAAACAATATAAAGGGACAGTTTATATTCAGGTCGGATGCTCTGGTGTGCCTGAACCGATAACTAATGGTGGCTGGCCACATCCTGCAATGAGTTCGGCAATAAAAGATTCTTTAGGTTCAATGATAATTGATGTAGATGGCGATTCATTAATTGGCAGATTTATTAATGGTAGCCCATCTAATCCGTTGGTTTTAGATGAATTTAAGATCGTAAGACAATGTAATCTTTCAGCATCAATTAATCCTGTACCAAATCAATGTCCATCAGGCGCTCCTGTAACATTATCAGCTACACCCTCAGGCGGAATTTTCAGCGGTACTGGCGTATCAGGAAATTCTTTTAGTCCGATAACTGCGGGTATTGGTGTTCATACCGTTACCTATAATTATTCAGATGGAATTTGCAGCACATCAACTTCAATTCAAATTACTGTTGCACCTCCTCAAATTACTGCTCCTTCAACTAATATTTGTGCTGGTTCAAATGTTGCAATGACTGCATCTTCTGGTACAAATTATCAATGGTATAGAAATTCAGTTTTACTGTCAGGTGCAACCAATCAAACTTATCTTGCATCAAGCAACGGAACTTACTATTGCCGGATTGTAACCCCAAATTGTACAGCTAATAGCAACAATTTAATTTTAACAGTTGTAAATAATCCCACGCCTTCAATAACAGCGGGGTCACCAACATCTTTCTGTTCACCAGGAAACGTTACTTTAACTGCAAATACATTTGCCGGAGTAACGTATCAATGGCAAAAGAATGGTGCAAATATTTCTAACGCAACTAACCAAACCTATACCGCAATCAATAATGGCTCTTATCGGGTTATTCAAACTGCCAACGGATGTAATAAAACAAGCCCGGCAGTTTCTGTAACTAAGGCTACCTCTGTTTCAGCATCAATTACTGCAGGAGGGCCAACCAATTTCTGCACCGGTGGTTCTGTTACAATATCTTTAGTTAACCCAATCCCAGGCTATAGTTATCAATGGAAAAATAATGGAGTAAATATTTCTGGTGCTACTTTATCAAATTATAATGCCACCGCATCGGGTAATTACACTTGTTTTGTATCTGCATCATGTGGAAATTCCACTTCTAATTCCATTACTGTCACTGTCGGTACAATTAACACATCGGTTTCTCCATCAGGAAGTGTGGCTATATGCTCAGGCGCATCCGTTACCTTAAATGCATTTTCAGACCCAGGATATTCATACCAGTGGCAATTAAATGGAAATTCCATTTCGGGAGCTACTCTTAGTAGTTATACCACTTCTTCGGCTGGCGATTACTCTGTAATTATAACCACCTCATGTGGAAATGCAACCTCATTAATAACTACTGTAACAATAACTTCTGTATCAATTAGCATTTCTGCCGGTGGTTCAACAAATATTTGTTCAGGAAACAGCGTATTGTTAAGCGTAAATAATGTAATAAGCGGTTATGTCTATCAATGGAAAAATAATGGTGTTGATATAACAGGAGCCACTGCTACAAGTTACTCAGCTAATTCTTCAGGCAGCTACTCCTGCTCAGTTAGTGGCACATGTGGCACAGCATCATCTAACTCAATTTCGGTTAATGTTGAAAGTACAACTGCAAGCATTACTCCTGCCGGAACTGTAACAGTTTGCAATGGCGCGTCAACAACACTTACTGCAAATACAGGGATAGGTTATAGCTACCAATGGAAGCTTGGTGGAGCTAATATAAGTGGTGCTACTAATATTTCTTACAGTAGCAATGTAGCCGGATCATACACAGTAGATGTTACTGGTACGTGCGGAACAGTAACATCTTCTTCAACCACAATTATAAACTCACCGGGTGCAATCTCTATTTCACCTTCACCATCAACTACTTTCTGTGCCGGGCTCAGTTTCCAGTTAACAGCCACAACCGGTACAGGATATACATATCAGTGGGTTAGAAACGGAATAAACATTTCTAGCGCTACAAACTCTACACTTACATCTGCCAATGCAGGGAGCTATACTGTTAAAATAACTCAAAATGGATTGTGCACAACTACTTCATCAACCACAGTAGTTACCCAAATCAATAATCCTGTTCCAACAATTTCTCCCTCTACAGCTCAAACTATTTGCTCTGGATCGCAATTAACTTTTAGCACAAACAACTTTGCAGGAGTGGTTTACCAATGGCAAAAAAACGGAATTGATATATCGGGAGCGACATTACAAAATTATAATGCCACAACTTCCGGTACCCACAGAGTAAGGCAAACCGCTAACGGATGTACTAAAAGTTCAGCATCTGTCAGTTTAAATGTTATTGCTTGTTCATTTCACCCGGGGGGTAAAGGAAACAATACTACTTTGTCAGGTGAATTTAAATTTGCTCCCAATCCTTTTGAAAATACCTCATATCTGTTTATACCATTTGAATATTTTAATGCTCCTGTTAATGTTTTTGTATATGATGCTTTAGGAAAGGTTTCACGAATGAGTGTTACAAGAAGCTCGGGCAAATTTGTTGTAAACAGAAATGATGCTACATCAGGCATTTATTTCCTTCAGGTTAAAGACGGTTCAAATAATAGTCTATATGTAACCAAAATAGTTTTAGAGTAAAAACTCAAAAAAATGACTGGTGCAAACCGGTCTTTTTTTTAAATGTCCATTCACTTTTATTTCACAGGTAGATTTTTAGATTGGCAACATTAAAACTATTGTTTAACCAATACTTTATGTAATAAATTTGCCGTATAAAAACTTCAACTGTATTTTCTCATGAATCATAAATTTGTCATTACTTTTTGCTTAACGTTTATATTAAGTGCTTCTAAGCTTATGGCTGCGGGCGAGGCAGGCTATAACATAAAAATAAAAATAAACCCTCTTAAAGATTCACTAATATATCTTGCAAATTATTTTGGTGATAAGCAATATATTCAAGACTCGGCAAAATGCGATGCAAACAGTTGGGTAAATTTTAAAGGCAAAGAAAAACTTGCCGGTGGAATATACCTTGTTGTGATGCCTGGGAAAAAATATTTTGAAATTATTATTGATAAGGAGCAGCACTTTTCTATAGAAACAGACGTTGCAGATCCGGTTAAGAATATGGTAGTTAAAAATTCTAACGACAATAAAATATTTTATGATTATTTGAATTTTGTTAGTAGTAAACAAAAGGAAGCGGAGGAAATACAAAAGCAATTTGCAACTGCAAAGAGCAGGGCAGACTCTACTCAAATACAAACCAAACTTGGTGAAATAGGAAAAGAAGTAACTTCTTATAAAGAAAAATTTATAGCAGAAAATCCTGAAATGTTGTTGGCAAAGGTTTTTAATACCTCTCGCGATCCCGAAGTGCCAGAAGCTCCTACTTTGCCTGACGGGGCCAAAGATTCAACTTTTGCTTTTCGTTATTATAAATCTAAATACCTCGATAATGTAGATTTTAATGACGCAAGGTTACTTCGAACTCCATTGTTTCACACAAAACTTGATACGTATATTAAGAAACTTACTGTTCAAATTCCTGATTCAATTAACAAAGAAGCAGATATGCTTGTAGCAAGGGCAAAAAATAACAAAGAGGTTTTTAAATATGTGGTGTGGTATTTAACCAATCAGTACGAAACAAGTAACATTATGGGAATGGACGCTGTGTTTGTTCACATGGTAAAAAACTATTATACAAGGGAGCAAGCCACATGGATTGATTCGGTACAACTATACAAAATACAGGAAAGAGCAAAAATACTTGAACCTATTTTGCTTGGTAAGCGTGCCCAAAACCTCATTTTGCAAGATACACTTGGTAACCCTAAATCACTCTACAACATAAAAGCTAATTACACTGTACTGGTGTTTTGGGAACCCGATTGCGGGCATTGTCAAAAAACAATTCCTAAAATAAAATTGGTTTATGATAAAGTTAAAGCTAAAGGAGTAGAAGTATTTGCAGTTGACACAGAGACGGAAATGGAGAAATGGAAAAAATTTATTCGTGAAAAAAATCTTAACTGGATTAATGTAGCGGACCCAGATTTGCATAATAATTTCAGATACGAGTTTGATATTAATACTACGCCACAAATTTTTTTGCTTGATGAAAACAAGAAAATCATTGCAAAAAAAATTGACCCAAAGACATTGGAAGATATATTGGAAAAAAAACTTGATATGACCATAGATGTGGTTCCTCCTGAAGAAGATAAACATTCAGAGACGCATTAATGCCAATTTTTTGTGTGATGAAAAGCCGGGTTAAACTACCCGGCTTTTTATTTTTTGAAACAGGGATACATAAGTGAAAAAAAACATGTAGGTTTGACAAGTATCAAATTTAAATTTTTAAAGACAGAGTAGCCTGATGTACACACCAGAGGTTTATCAATACAGCCTTCTTGATTTTTTGTACTCTCCGTTTTTGCTTTTTTTTATTTTGTACTTTGCTAAATCAATTAGAGATAAACGAATTGAAAAGGAACCCGAGTTTAAGTATTTTTTACCTGCGGTAATTATTAAAATAATTGGTGCCATAACTGTGGTGCTGGTTTACACATTATACTACAAGGGGGGCGATACAAACTATTATTTTAATGATGGACGCGGCTTGGTCAGGTTAATGTTTAAAAGACCTGATTATTTCAGCGATATACTTTTTAATGGAATGGATTTTAGTAAGTTTTACTATTTTGATAGTGAAACAGGCTATCCTGCATATTACAGACAAAGCCAAACATATTTTGTTGTACGCATTATTTGGCCTTTAATTCTTTTAGGATTGCAAAGTTTTATTGCAACCAGTATTCTCTTAGCTCTTATTTCGTTTGGTGGTATTTGGAGAATGTATAGAGTATTTATTGCTGAGTTTCCTCAGTACAAAAAGCAATTCGCCATTGCATTTTTTTTCGTTCCGTCTGTTTTTTTCTGGGGATCGGGATTACTAAAAGATACTATTACTTTTAGTGCTATCGGATATTTTTTTTATAGCTTTTATATGGCCTTTATAAGGCGAGAGAAGGTGTTTACGAACCTTATTATAGTTTACCTGTCTATGGGAGTTATCATAAACATTAAACCATACATATTCGTGGGTTTGCTGCCCGGAACTTTAATCTGGATTATTGGGCATTACACATCAAAAATTCAAGGAAATTTTATTCGGGGGGTTACTTTTCCAACCGCTATTAGTATTGGAATTGCATGCGGATATTTATTACTTATTATTTTAGGTGATGAGTTGGGAAAATATTCTCTTGATAAAATATTAATGGAGGCCTCTATATCAAACTATGATTTAAAACAATCTTATTACAAAGGAAATTCTTTTGATATAGGTAAAGTTGATCCAACATTTTCGGGAATGCTTGAAAAATTTTTCCCAGCTGTTAATGCCGCTTTGTTTCGCCCTTATCTATGGGAATCTAACAACCTTTTGATGGCCGTATCAGGTGTAGAAAATTTTCTAATATTGATTTTTACTCTTTATACTTTGTACAGGATTAGAGTGTTTGGAATTTTCGCCTTTTTTGCAAAAAATAACCTGCTTACTTTCTCACTTATTTTCAGTTTGTTTTTTGCATTTTCTGTTGGCATTTCAACCTCTAATTTTGGCAGTTTGGTGCGCTACCGCATTCCGCTTTTGCCGTTTTATATATCCAGTCTTTACATTATTAACGGAATGGTAACCGAAAGAAAAAATCAAAAAAGGGAAAGAGAATATATGGCTTATGTACCCAGCAGTTAAGCTGCGTTTTTTGTAAACCATTTATGAAGCACAATCAATACCCACAAACGATTATACAAAAACTCTGTTCCTGAATTAAAACTACTTACCATCGCTTTTACTTTCTGATAATTTACCACGTTGTATTTTTTAATTACTGATTCATTAAGGTAATCATCAATAAGATATTTTAAATCGGTTTTAAGCCATTTGCTGAGTGGAATTGCAAAACCCTGTTTAGGGCGGTTAAATAATTCTTCGGGCACGTACTGGTAAAGTATTTTTTTTAAAATATACTTTGAAACACCATTACGATACTTTAATTCAGGACTTAAATTAAGAGCAAACTCAATAATGCGATGATCTAAAAAAGGTACTCTTGTTTCCAAAGAATATTTCATGCTCGCTCTATCAACCTTGGTAAGTAAATCGTCCTGCAAATAATATTGCAAATCAAACAATGCCTGTTTTTCCATAGCTGTAAAATTCCGTGTAAAATTCAGGTTGTTTGCCGCATCAAACATATTATTGTTGGCAGATAGAAAATTACTGATGGTATCTTCCTGTTCCTTTCTGGATGAGATAAGATAAGGCTCGTTTAACAACTCTGACAACTCCTGGTCAGAAAAGAAATATTGTTCTTGCGAAAAAATGTGCTGCTCAATGTTTTTATGACTTGCCGCGTTAACCAATTTGCCTACACGTTTATAGCGTTGCGGAAACAATGAAAGCAAACCTGCAAGCGGTTTTCGGGCTGCATAAATAAGAGAACTGTCAAGTCGTTTTGCCCATTTGTATGATCCATAACCAAAAAATAATTCATCACCACCATCTCCGGAGAGGGTAACTGTTACATGCTGCCTGGCAAGTTTGGAAACAAGCATGGTGGGTATTGAAGATGAGTCGGCATAAGGCTCGTCATAAGCATCAAGAATTGAGTCAAACAAGGAAATTGCATCTTTATAAGAAACAATAAATTCATGGTGGTTAGTTCCTAAAAACTCAGCAATTTTTTTTGCGTATTGAGCTTCATTATGGCTGCTCTCTTCAAAGCCGATGGAAAACGAATTTACTTTAAGTGCCGATAGCATTACTGCTGTAGCTGTTATCATGCTTGAGTCAATGCCGCCACTTAAAAAAACTCCAGATGGTACATCACTCCTCAATTGATATTGTACAGAAGAAACAATTAGGTCGCTAAGTTTAACCATTGCTTCTTCAAGGTTACCAATAGTTTCATTTTTTATTAAACGAGGCAGTTGCCAATATGCATTTTGCACCAAACCATCTTTATTAACTTTTATCCAATGCCCGCTTTTCATTTTAAAAATATTGCGGTAAATGGTTTGTGGTGCAGGTATGTAACCCAGGTTTAAAAAAAGTTTTACTGCCTGTTGGTTTATTTCTTTTTTTACATGTTCAACTTTTAATAATGATTTTAGTTCCGAAGCAAATGCAAAATTTTTTCCATCCCAGTAATAGAAAAGCGGTTTAATGCCAATTCTGTCTCTGAATATATAAAGTTCCTGAGCGACTTTGTCGTAAATTGCAATAAGGAACATTCCGTTTAAAAATTTAACAAAATCAACTCCGTATTTTACAAAAGCTTCCAGTACCACTTCTGAATCGCCAGATGTTTTTAACACAATTTCTTCACCCGAAATTTTATTGCTCTGGAGTTGAATTGCTATTTCATTATAATTATAAACCTCGCCATTGTAAACCATTACATATCGCTGGTTTTGCGAAAACATGGGTTGGTTTGAGCGTGTAGATAAATCAATTATACTTAACCTCCTGTGGCCTAAGTGCACCGCACCGTCAGTAAAATATCCGGCAGCATCTGGCCCGCGATGTGCCAGTGCATCTGTCATTGCATGAATATCCCGTTCTTCAAAAAAGCCATTATTAGAATATGTTCCCGCTACACCGCACATTTAAAATATAAGTTTGATTATTGCTTTATAAAAAAGCAGGTTGGTAATTGAAGAAGGATATTTAAGGGCTTCAAAAAAGAATTTTAAACCATCTGTTTTGTTTCTGTTTGAAAGAAATACATTGCTTAATAAAAGATTGGTAAAGGATTGTATTTTACTAATGTCACTTTTCTTTTTCAAAAAATTTTTAATGAAATAATCAGCAGCAAATCGGTGCCATTTTACATATTCCGATGCTGTAGATTGATTTACCGAACGACCAACGTGCTCATTTACGTAATTCGTAATAAGATTTACCTTCAAAATTTTTTCTTTGGTACTGAACATTCTCATAAACAACAAATCCTCAGAATTTAAAATATTCATATTCGGAAACCTGATATTTGGATGTGCTATTCTGCTATAACAAAACTGGTTTAAAGAAACTGGGTTAGATGTAAGGAAGTCGTTTAATAAAACAACACATTCATCATCTCTGAATTTTTTTTGCTTATACTCTTTCAACTTATTGCCTATAATTTGTTCGGTAGCAAAGGCTTTGTAGGATGGATTTCTTTCTATTAACGTTTTAATTTCAAGCAAATGATTTTGCAGGTAGCCATCGTCAGAATCTAAAAAACATATCCAGTTTCCAACGGCTGCATTTAAACCTGCATTGCGTGCAATGCACCTCCCATAATTTTCCTGCCGTATTATTTTTATCCTCTTATCTGCTTTGGCATGTTCTTCAATTATAGGTAAAGAACCATCGGTGCTGCCGTCATCTATGCAAATAAGTTCGAAGTTTTTAAAAGATTGGTTAAGTACGGTGTAAACAGATTCGCGCAAAAAATCTTCCCTGTTATATACGGGCATAATAATGCTGAAAAAGGGAATAGAAAATTGCTCAGTTTTCATGCTTAAAAAAATATCATATAAAACAAGGTGTAAGATATAAAAGCGCGAACAGATTTATAGAACTCGCCCAAAGAAAAATAAGTAGAAAAAATTTTTTGCCTGGTGGCACGTTCAATTTTTTTTCTGATAAGGCCTGAGGGTTTCCTGTTATTTATAAAAAGCGTTGACGAAAGTTTTATCCAATTTATTTTATCATTGATGTTTAAAGTGTTTTTCTCATATCGCGGCTTAAGTTTTGAGGCCACGGTAATGGTATTTCTTTGTAATATTTTTTGCCCCAGAAATGTCTGGCGTATAAATAAATGATCTTCTGCATAAATCATGTTCATTGAAGGGAACTGATTCTCCATTAGAAAATCTTTTTTCATACAAAACTGATTTATTGAAAACCTGTCGTATTCAATGGCATCTTCAAAAGAAAGAGTTTGCGTTTTTCCCCAAAATTTTTTGGAAGTGAAATCCTTTAGATTACTTCCATTCAATTCAGATGTACAAAAAACGTTTATGTCTTGGTTCGTTTTTATTAATTCATTAAAAATTCTCAAGTGATTTTGAAAATAGGTATCGCCTGAGTTTAAAAAGCAAATCCAATCAGCTATTGCATTTTGAATGCCGTTATTGCGGGCAATACATTTTCCCAGATGAGGTTGTTTAATAATTTTAATACGCGGATCGTTTCCGGCAACAGTTAGTATTATTTTTTCAGTGTCGTCAGTGCTGCCATCGTTAATAAACAGCACTTCAAAATTTGAAAACTGCTGGCTAAGCAATGACACGACCGTATCTTTTATATACAACGACTCATTAAAAAATGGAATAATGATTGAAAAAGTTGGTTTAACTTCTGGTACAGTCATGAATACAACTCCTCGGTTTTTCGGATAAATTTATCAAAACTAAACTCATTAATTACTGAATTGTAACCATTGGATTTAATACTATCCGCAAGCTCAGTTTCGGTTGAAAGCCTTGTAAGGGCTTCATAAATTTCGTTGGAATTTTTATAATCAACTACTAAGGCATTGTAATTATTTTTAATAAACTCATTTGCTACTCCTGATAAAGTAAAAACCGAAGGAGTTCGTGCAGCAAGCGCCTCAACATAAATTTGTCCGTATGCTTCGCACAATGCATCTACAGGGGTATGAACAAAATAAGTAAATGACTTAAAAAGGGCAGGGCTGTCATTTTCAAATTTTATTTCTCTGTAGGCCGTTGAGGGTAGTTGGTTCAGATGTTCTCTTATAACATTTGAATGGCTTCCGCTTGCATTGGCAAGAACAAGAATCGCATCTGGGAAACTTTGATGGAACTTTACAAACCCATCTACTATGTATTCAATTCCTTTCCAATTAATATATCTTGAAACTACTCCAACAACAGTTTTTGCATCAGCATAATTATATTTTGCCTTAACGGAATCAATTCTCTCTGATGATACGTTTTCAAAGTCATCCATTTTAAATCCGTGATGTATCAAATGTATTTTATTGGCGGGTACGTTTTCTTTTTCAACCAACACATCTGTAACCGACTTGGAAATGGAAACAATATGAGTGGATAAAGAGTTGCAGTACTTATCCCATTTTACCGTTGATGGAAAATAATCCAGATGAAGGGTGGAATGATGGCGCGTATAAATTCTTTTTTTAATTCCTGCAATAATTGCAGCAGTTAGTCCTGCAATATTGGCATCAAATAAATGGCAATGTACAGCATTAGGTTTTTCTGATTTAAATATTTTTAACAATTGCCAAATGGCATTAGGTAAATCTTTTTTACTGTTATATGTTATCCTGTAATTTCTAAGCCCGGCTTGCTTCACAAAATTCTCAACATAAGAGCCTCCCGGATTTAAAAAAACAAACATTAACTCAAACTTATCGCGGTTAATACTTTGCACTAACCATTCGTACTGAACGGCTTTGTCGTGAAATGACAAAACCAAACAAATTTTTTTCTTAGGAAATCGCATGTAGTATTTCTCTCGCAAATTTTTCTGTCTGATTTTCTCTTGAGTATTTTAATATTTCTTTTTCAATACCAAAATAAGAAATAGTTCCGTTTGTTTCCCATTGACTATAAGCGGTGATTAAATGATGGTAAAATTCCTCTGGACTGTTAGCCACGTTTCCTGCCTTGGTTTTATTAAGTAGTTCATCAATTACGTTATCATCACCGGGAGCGATTAAAATATTTTTTCTTGCCCCTAGGTATTCAAAAATTTTAGTAGAGTAAATTCCTTTATGTCCCCTCCAGCCTGAGTAAAAGAGTATTTGCGCATCGGCAAGATATTGTAAAGCTTTTATTCTTTCAATTTTGCCGGTTGTAAGCAAATCAAAATCCTTTAATGCCGCTTTTATTTTATCGCCAACTTCTGCAATGGTATTTATTCCAATAAAATTGAGCTTTAATTTATGGTCAGGACGCATTTGCTTAAACTTATTTAACCCTTCAATTAAAATAGAAATATCCTGTGTAGGGTATATAGTTCCAACAATGGTGAAGTTAAATTTACCATTTGGAGTTTTTGGAAGAAGGGTTTTAAAAATAGAATCTTCGTAGCCATTTGTTACCACCACTGGTTTTTTATGGTAAACAGACATTATTTCTTCTGCAAGCGGCTCACTGACGGTTGCAATAAGTTTGGCGGCAGAAAACCATTTCTTAGCGTAACGTTTATTGAAGTAAAGAAAAAACTTCTGCTTTACAGAAAGCTCCGCATCTTCCGCTCCTAACAACGTTTGCCAAATATCTCTGAGGTCGAGCACAAGCGGAATAGCAAATTTTTGAGATAACTCATACCCCAATCTAACCGAATTAAAAGGAGGTGCAGAAACAAGAATAAAATCATAATGATTGGTTTTTAAATGCTCGTTTAAAAAATTGAACAGACTTTTATAGGCATTTACCTCGGTATTAAAATGTCCTAACACCGGATTGGTAAAATGGTACAACTTGCTAAATAGTTTACTGTTTTGAGCAAGTGTTTTTCGTTTTGAAGCAATTACATATGGAAATCTGTAAACAGAAAAATTTTTCTCTTTTGAGAAAGTTACAGGGGTATTATTTTCAGTCAAGAAATCTACCCATTCGTTTTCCTTGCCTGTCCAGTGTCTTGTAACAATTACGGGATGTATGCCATGAGTATGAAAATTATCGGCAAAAGCCTGCACTCTTGGTGATGCAACGCTATTAGCAGGAGGGAAAAAATAAGTGATAACAAGGGCTTTCCGCACAACAAATGGTGGTTATAAACGCAAAAGCCAAATCTAAAACTTTTAAATATTTAATTTGTAATCGGGTCAATCATTTTTAACCACAGACTCCCCAATAAAAATTTATGAAAAGGTTTCCATAAATTTTGCCGCAGCGTAATTTCGCCAATAACTGGGTCCGTGCCTTAGAGAGAATTTTTTTGGTAAAAATTTTTCAGGTATTTCAAAGTAGTGTAGCCATACATCTTGCCGTGGATTAAAGTTTTGTTTATCCAGCCTGTTTACAATTTCATCGGGTACCGTCCCTTTAATTGCATTCCGTAAAATTACTTTAGTGGTTACATTATCAAAAATGAGTGGAGTAGGGCATGCTAACACAAAGTTAACCAGTTCGTGATATAAATATGGCAAGCGGGTTTCTACAGAATGTATCATAGCATTTCTGTCGGCATAAGTCAGCAGTTCAGGTAAGTGGTATTTAAGGTCGAAACGAAGTTTTGATTTTAACGACTGAAAATAACGATTGTCAGTATTACCAGGTAAAAAGAATTTTGAAAATAAAGATTTGGGAATGAAAAAATATCCTAATCTAAGTCGATTTCCGTACTTTTTATAATGGATATTTCTTTCTTTTAAAAATTTCCTGAATTTGAAATTGTAAAAATGTTCCCACTGGCTATATTGCGCGTAGGGTTCGTACCCTGCAAGAAACTCATCAGCACCCTGTCCATCTAAAATCACTGTTACATTATTTTTTTTTGCTAACTCCATTACATAGTATTGAGCACAATTGCTTAAAGAGCCTAATGGTGTTTCGTGGCTCCAGGTCATTTTATTAATGTCTTTGCAAGTATTCTCAGGGTTGGGATAAACATTGAAATGTTGCACACCGGTTTTATTTTTAATAATGTCAATCCATTTACCTTCATCATGCCTGTGGTCGTAAAATCGGGCAGAAAATGCTTTTTGATTCAAAGAGCCATTGAGCGCTTTATGTATATAACAAACAACGGATGATGAATCCAAACCTCCCGAAAGTGAAGTTCCCACCGGAACATCGCTGCGCAAACGCCTTTTAATAGATGTCATAAACAACTCATCAAAATGCTCAGCATAATCATTTTCATTCTTATAAAATATTTTGGTTTCAACATATAAATCAAAATATCTTTTAATGGACATTTCTCCGTTTTTAATCTTCAAAAAATTTCCTTGTTCAAGTTTTAGTATGTCCCTAAAGTAAGTTTCAGTAGGATATTCATTTACAGCATTGGTTATATATCCCTGGAGTTTTACCAAATCAATTTCTTTTTTAATGCCTAAGGCAAAAAGCGCTTTTGCTTCAGATGCAAATACAAATGTTTTTTGGTTGTAGAAATAGTGAAATGGTTTTTCGCCAAACCTATCGCGGGCGCAGAACAGTTCTTGTTCTTGCTCATCCCAAATGGCAAATGCAAACATGCCATCTAAATCATAAAGGCATGCTTCTTTTTTAAAATCGTATAGTGCAAGCATTACCTCTGTATCTGATTCCGATTGAAAATGATAACCCGCCTTCTCTAACTCTTTTTTTAGTTCAAGGTAGTTATATATTTCGCCATTATAAACAATGGTATATCGTTTTTGGAGGTAATGCATTGGTTGCCTGCCACCATCTGAAAGATCAATAATAGAAAGCCGTCTGTGCCCAAAACCAATTGTTTCATTCGAGTTTAGCCAAAATCCCTCACCATCAGGTCCTCGGTGTGCAATTGAATCAGTCATTTTTTTTAATGACTCAACTTGTACTTTTTCTCCACTTATGTTGAATATACCGGCAATACCGCACATAACTACACTGCTACTTTTTTGTAAAACTCAATTAATCCTTTTATAGTTTTCTCTTTACTTAAATTTTCTGTAAAGTAGTTTTTGTTTTGAGATTGAACATTCTCTAAAAATAAATTGTCATCAAGCAATTTAGTTATAGTTGTATTAAGAGGAGAACCATCAGTAACTAAAAGTGGAAACGATTTATAATAGCGCTTTGTGAAATATGGCTTTACATAAGTCAAAACTACCTTTCCTTTAGAAAAAGCATACCAATCCCAATATGAGTAATGACCGTTGACGGTTGACCCTATCCATATATCGCAATGCTGTATTGCATAGGTTACATCCACAATTAATGCGCTGGTAACCCGTGTAATTTTTGCTGACCGTTTATACTTTGTTTCAATTTCATTTAAAAGTTGTTCAAGTTCATCTGTTAAATGATCAGTAAGTATATCAACAGCAATTTTTATTGTTTTATCAATAGGTTTGCATAACCGCTTGGGCTGTTCATCATATAGAAAGGTGGTTGATGTGAATTGATATGGAGGCGGGAAACAATCTGGCAAAAGATATTGACTGAGAGATGCTTCAGTAAGCGGTATTAAATTGTTATTGCTGAACAGTTTCTGTAGAGATAAGGAGGATTGATAATCACCATCAGGTTTTTTTACATTATCAAACCATTTGTTCCGGTACGCAACATTGTCATTATATTCTATTTCAGGAATAAATACATCACTTTTTTTAAATTCAATTATCCCTTTTTTTGAAAAAATTCTTTGAAGCCAAAGGCAAATACTATAGTGTTTAATGTCACCGCCATACCAGTGTACCACATCGCTCCACTTAAAATATTTTATTAGACTCAAAATGAAAAGTATTTTTGAAACAGGGTTATTGGGCTCTGAAAAAAAAATAAACGAACGCGATGCAAACCGGTTGTTTAATTCAAAGCACAATAAAAACACTTCTTCTCCATGCTGCTCTAGCAACTGAACACGCTCGGCAAGTTGTGTGCTAAACCTTTGTGATAGAATTAAAACTTTCAAAACAATTTATCAGTTAAATAAGCTGTTTACTCCGTTTAATATCTTGGTAGCTTGCGGTTCTGCAGAAAGTTCGTAAGCATGCTCATGACTTTTCAACTTGTAATCTTTTATTATCTCAGGTGTAAGACTGTTGATTTGCCGTGCCTGTGTTTCAATATTAAAATCATCAAACACAATTCCAGTATTATATTTTTCTGTTATTCTTTTAAGTGTCACGTATGGTCCAACAGCTACACACAATCTGCCTTGCACAAACTCCCAGTATTTATTAGGGCATGTATATTTATAATTGGTATGTACGGGAGGTATGGAGAAATGCCCAATGTCAAATGGGTTTATGGCTGTAACAATTTTATCGGTGGGTACAGGTTCTAAAAAATGTATGTTAGGATTGTTACGTGCTTTGTCTTTTAAAAATCCAAAGTAATCGTAATTGGTAACCATTAGCATAAAGTAATAATGAAAACGTTTGTCAACGTTTTCCATCATTTCAATAGCTAAATGAAGGTTGCGGTTGTAGTCAGCAATTCCGTGGTGTACAATTTTTATGTGTTCAGGATTAATTTCAGATGGTTGTAAATCGTGAAAGTAGCCTGCACTTGTTGCAATAATATGTTTTTGTATATGGCAGAAGTTTTTGTAACATTCATAAACTTCTTGTGCATAGAATGAAACCATATCGCATTGCGGAATATATTTTTTACAAATGTTTACAATACGTGGTTGGTGATCGCGCACCCATTCTTTGTTTGAGTCATACTCGGCAAAATATATTTCCTGCGGATCAAACATTACTTTGCTTTTACCATTGGCAATTCTAAAAGCTACTGGTAAAAAGTTAATGTTCTGTACAATTACCAAATCAAAGTTTTGTTTTTGTAATTCATCATTACTTACAATTCGATAGTCAAGCCAATAACGTCTCTCCCAATCGCTAGTCAGTTTATAATATATGTATCTACAGTGGCGGCTTATTTTGTCCCACAAACTCATTTCGGTTTCAACACTACGCGTTGCATTGGTAAATGGTATGTCTTTAAAAACCGAAGGCCCGTAACCAGCTGTATAAACGTCATACTGATCTTTTAATGTTTTAATCATACGCGTAAGCGTGTTGATTTTTTTAAAGTCAGCAGGAGCAAGTATCAAAATTTTTTTTCGCAAACTATTCCTCAATTAAAAGTAATTTCTTAAAAAGTTATTTACCGTTAAGCTTTGTTTTTATAATCCTCAATAACACGCTTATAAATATTAACCATCTCATGAGCCAGTACACTCTGACTATGATACATCTCAACATATTGTCTGCTTTTAATTCCTATCTCTGTACGTTTAGCAGGGTTATCAAGAAGAAATTTAAGCTGCTCATACACATCATCGGGATTGGCATTTACCAATGGTAACTCTGATGGATATTGGCTTAACAACGATTGTTTTGTATAGCACAAAACAGGCTTGCCAAACGCCATTGCCTCAACCGCTGCCAGCCCATGATGACCAAGGATTAACTGATCAACATAAATATCTGCTCTTTGCATTTGCTTTAGCGCCTCGGTGCGTGGTACCTTGTCAAGCATTACTTCCTCAAACTCATATTTTAATTTTAACCGGTTTAAAGCTATTCTAACATACTCTGTACCCTTTGTTTTTTTTACTGCACTTGCGTGGACTATAACCGGAACTTTTTTACAGGGATCAGGAAACGCTGGAACAAAATCATCTGAAACAATTCTTTGTCGAAGATAAAAATCAACAACAGGATAATATTCCGGTAATAAATACCTGTCCATTCCCGGAATTGATACCACTTTAAAACCGTATCGACTAAAAACCTTCTGAATTTTTTTCGATCTTTCTAAAGAGCTTTTTTGAATAGTATGCTCCCATTCGCTTTTGTAATAAGGATTATCTTTAAACTCCTCTTCCGGAATTCGGATGTCATTTCCCAACCACTCAACAACGCCAGGCTTCTTAAAAAGCTTTAGCAACTTAAATTCCAGATTCATAGGAAGAATGTCAACTTTCCAATACCAGTGAACAATATCAGCCCATTTAATCAGTTTATAATAATGTAAAAGATAACTTGCTTGTTTTATTTTTTTACTAATTGCGTTATCTCCCTTAAAGTCATCAAAAACTGTAATACCATTTTCAGTGAGCCTTTCATTTTTTCCAAAGGCAATTCCCTTTGCTTCCACACCAATTGATTTAAGGGCTAAAATGCTATTGGATATTAATGAAGCAACGTTGTATGGTAAATGCAGAACCTTCACTTTTATTTAAATGTTTTTTATTGCGATTAGGTAAGTCTTTGACGTGTTGATTTTATAAAATCAGCGGGGGTACTTCTTGTTTGATCAACGGTAACGTCAGTAATTAATAGTTTACCCTTACCTGTTATAACCTCAACCGAACCGTTGTCGTGATTTATTTTTGAAATTTGACCGGGCGCGGCAAGATAGATTTCACCATCATCAAACACCTCTGCCCTCCATACTCTTATTACTGATGAGTTAAGGGCACAGTAAGCTCCAGGGAATGGTTCTGATGAAGCATTAATTAAACGCAGTATTTCTAAATTGGATTTGCTCCAATCTATTTTCCCGTCATCGGGAGTACGCGGATAACCACGTAAAGCATCTTTGGGATTTAATGATTGCTTTTGCAAAAAATAATTTTTGTCTTTTTGTAAATGAGTAATTGCTTCAAGCATCATGCCCGGAGTTTCTTTGCGCATCCATTCAAAACCTTCACCCACTCGGGTGTTTTCATGCACGGGAAAATATTTTCTTACAATAATATCTCCACTATCTAATTCGCCAGGAATCATTTTGTGTATGCAAAGCCCGATTTTATCTTCTCCGTTAATAATAGCCCAAGCCATGCATGCATTGCCACGGTATTTAGGTAAATCTCCTGCATGTGCATTTAATATTCCATACGGGAAAAGGCTTATCACCTCATCTTCTATTACTCCGGAATAATTAATGCTTACACTTATATTTATTTCCCCGCACGATTTTATTTGTTCAATAACTTCTGGCTTATTTATTTTAGGCGTGTGAATAAATTTAGCACCTATTTTATTCGCCAGTGCTTCAAAATCTTTTGATGTGTAGTAATATTCTGGAGCTTCTTTAGCAGTTATTATGATGGGAATCTCATGTCCGTGCTCAAGTAAAAGTAGCGCTGACTCATAAGTGTATTCTGACCTGCCAATAATTGCTACACGCATTTTTTTATTTGAAATATTCGCTAATGGTTGCAAATTTTGTTTCGTTCTTTTTTTCAAACAGTAATTTTAGAAATGACAAAGTTCCATTTCCGTTCTCAACATAAGATGTAATTTGCTCTCGGCTTACGCTGTTAATGTTTGGATAATTTTCTTTAAGCTTTAAATAAGTTTCAAATTTAGAACAGTTTAAATAAACATGTATGGGGTGAAAGTCATAGACTTTAACCCCTTCTATATTTAAAATATTTTTACCTGTCCAATCAACCTGTGGGTGTTCCATTTCAAAATCATCTTCCCAATTATACGGTAGCCTTTTAAGTAACTTATGATTGGCTCCCCAAAAAAAATCAACGCTTTGCAAAACCGGGTGGTAGGCAAGAAACAGCGAAACATCGTATTTAATAGGAGTACGTTGAAGAACTCGGCTTAGTATTAATGTTGATTGTACCAAGGCATGCGTGCGCATGCTTACGGCTTCGGGTACAAGGTTCATACAAAAATCCAACACCTCATCTACTGTATTTCCGTGCGATGAGTTGGGTAAAAAATTGGGATGAATTCCAAGTTCAAACAAATCAGGGTAATCTCTTAACTTATCAACGGCCTGGCTCTTATGCGTTACAAACCAGGTGGCTTTAACTTTATTGGCAATAAACAAATCAGCCACGTAATCAATAACAAAATCAGGAGCCCAATCAATGTCAAGAGTAATGTATGAGTTGCTTTGCATAAGTTATTTAAGGCGTGTGGTTATTGATTTAATAACTTGGTTTGCATTTGAAGCATCGCCTCTATAACTCACTTCTTTTAAAATTAAAATTTTATTGTCGCCACATACCACGCTTACACCATTTGCACCTGAGTTAATAACCTGCCCTGGTGTTCCGTAAAATATATCGTTCAATACTTCGGCTTTTGAAATGCCCAGTTTTTCCGATTCAAAAAAAGTAAATGCACATGGGTAGGGTGAAGCCTGAGCACGAATAAAGTTATAAATCTTTTCAGCTTGCCAGTTCCAGTTAATTAATCCATCATCAGGCATACGTAATGCGCAAAAAGTTGATTCTTTAAGATTTTGCTCCTTAGCTTTTAAAGAGCCATCAACAATTGCTGCAAAATTTTTTGCGAGCATTTCAATAGCTGCATTGTTGCATTTATCTAATACATCAGCAATGTAATCAGTATTAGTGATTTCAATTTTTTTTTGTGCGTAAACAGGGCCATCGTCCATGCCCGAAGAAAATTTAAAAATGGATGTGCCGGTAAACTCATCGCCATTAATAATGGACCAAACAAGTGGGGAACCGCCACGGTATTTCGGCAACAGTGAATGATGAATACCTATAAAACCATTGGGTACGCTTCTTAAAATTTTTTCAGATAATATGTAATACCAGCCAGCAACAAAGCAAATGTCAGGTTTGACATCGGATATAATTTTTTCTGAATCTGTACGATTAGCGGCAAAAAAAAGCGGGATGTTGTTTTGAGTACAGTAGTTTTTAATTTCGTTTAATTCTGAACGGGCATCTTTGCTATCATCAATGGTAAGTATGCCAACAATTTTAGCAGATGCCACTTTAGAGGCATGTTTGAGCAATGATAAGCCAATTTGTTTGCTTCCTATAATTAAAACTTTATTATCTATCACCGGGGTTATGCGGTTAGGGTATTAATATTTTGTACAACATAATTAACCTGCTCATCAGTTAATTTTTCAAACATGGGTAGCGCAATTCCGTTTTCATAAGCGCGCATTGCATTAGGAAATAAAGTTTTACAATCCCAATTATATTTATTCAAATAATATTTTTGGTAAGGAATGCACTGTGCACCATAATTTGTTCCAATATTTTTTTCGCGCAGTTGTTTTATTAGCGCGTTGCGGTTAATAGAACTATCCACCACTACATGAAATGTTTGCCATGTATGATTTTTATTGGAAAATGTTTTGGGCAGTTTAAGTTTTTTATTTCCTTGTAATCCGGTAAAATATTGTTGGGCAATTTTTTCTTTAACAGCAATTATTTTTTCCATACGCTTAAATTGCGAATGGGCAAGAGCAGCCTGAAAATCGGTAAGTCTGTAATTAAATCCTGCTTCCTCAAAAATCATTTCACCATCAACAGTTCTTTGCCCGTGGTTGCGCAATAGTTTTATTTTATCGGCAATAGTGTCATCATCAGTTGTAATTATTCCGCCTTCACCAGAGGTGATGCTCTTGCGCGGGTGCAGACTGAAAGAGCCAATATCGCTTAATGTTCCAACAAATTTCCCATTATATTTTGCGCCTAAAGCACACGCTGCATCTTCAATAATTTTTAAGTTGTGCTTTTTAGCAGTTTCAATAATCTCATCCATATTGGCTGCTATGCCAAACTCATGCACGGGCATTATTGCTTTGGTGCGCGGTGTAATACACCTTTCAATCTGCGATACTTCAATGTTGAAATCATCAATACTCACGTCAACAAAAATTGGAGTAGCGCCAACCAGTTCAACCACATTTGCCGTGGCTACATAAGAAAAAGCAGGAACAATTACTTCATCACCTTCTTGTATTCCCAATGCAATTAAAGCAAGGTGTAGTGATGCAGTTCCGTTGCTGACTAATATAGCATGTTTACATCCTAAATAATCAGCTATTTCTTTTTCAAATTCTAAAGAAGATTTTCCCTGCACCAACATACCGCTGCGCAAAACATTTGCAACAGCCTCAATATCGCTGTCGTTTATGCCTGGCTGCATTAAAGGAATAAAGTCCATAACTCTTTTAATAGGAAATACTTTTGAAGAAGTCCGCAGTTTTTAAAATGCCTTCGTCTAAATCAACCTTGGCTTTAAAGCCAAGCAAATCGGAGGCTTTTGCCACACTTGGTATGCGTAACTCTATATCGGCACTTAACGCAGGTTTAAAAATTATTTTAGAGTCAGAATCCAATACACGGCAAACGGTTTGTGCAAGCCCCAATGTAGTAATTACCGCTCTTGCATTCCCAAGATTAAAACTTTCGCCAATTGCTTTTGGGTTTTCCATGCACATCATCAGGCAATCAACAAAATCATCTACAAAACACCATGCGCGTATTTGGTTGCCATCGCCATGTATAGTTATGTCTTCATTTTTTAAAGCACGTTTAATAAAAATTTGTATAGCGCCCTCACCGGTTTGCCCGGGTCCGTAAACATTAAATGGTCTTACTGTTACTACTGGTAAATTATATTGTTTAAAGTATGCATGTGCAAGATGTTCTCCGGCAAGTTTACTTACTGCATAAACCCAACGCGCTTCACCTGCACTGCCCGAAACTGTTTGATCTGTTTCGGCAGATTTAAATGCTATGCTACCAAAAACTTCTGAAGTTGAAAAATCAATAAAGCGGTCTTTAACACCATTATTTTTTGCGGCTTCTAATGCACACGCAGTTCCCATCATGTTTACGCGCATGGTGTGCACCGGGTTTTTTATTACCGTATCAATACCAGCTATTCCGGCTGCATGAACAACAATGTCTGTTCCTTTCATTGATTCAGTAAGTAAATCCTGGTTAAGCACATCGCCTTTAATAATTTTTAGATTAGGATGAGTTGCTACCGAGCTTGATGATAAAGTGTCGCGATGAAAGTTATCGTAAACGGTAATTTTATTGTTGTCGGCTAAATTTTTAATAAGCGCATTGGCTATAAAACCTGCTCCTCCAGTTATAAATATGTTTTTGTTTTTTATCATAGAAAAATTGTCAGCTTAATTTTATCCATTTGGATGATGCTTTAACATACCCATGCATCCAGTTGTATTTATACTCATTTTCTTTTTCGCCAAAGCGAAGTACGTTAAAGTTGCAAATGTTTTCGGCATAGCTAAGTGTTCTGCCGTCAGGATTGTGAATGCCCACGGTGATGCAATATGCACCGGGGTGAAGATGATTTTCAACTTCAACATCAAACTCGTGTCTTCCTTCATTTAATTTTATTGGCATTGAGCCATCAAAGGTATTAACTGAATATGTAATAACTATACCATCGCGCGAAATAAGTTTTATATCAAGCAATGCTTCCTCCACTTTTTGCATAATATCAATTGTTATGCGCACACGTAAGGGATTTAGATACAAAATCTCGTTTGACCCTTCGGCAGCCTTATTATAAAGCAATACTTTTTTAATTCTTGCAAAATCTGATTTGTAGGTGAGTGACTCTGCTGGTATTTCTCCCGAGGCGTTTAAGGCAGAGTTTTCGTCAAGATAGGTGCCGATAGCATCAGTAGTATTGCCATGAAAGGCAACGGTTCCTTTTTTTAGAACCACGGTTTTGGAGCAAAGCTTTTTAATTGCTGCCATGTTATGGCTTACAAACAAAACTGTTCTTCCACTGCGTGATACCTCATCCATTTTACCCATACATTTGTTTTGGAATTCAGCATCGCCAACGGCAAGCACCTCATCTATAATTAAAATTTCGGGTTCCAAGTGTGCAGCCACCGCAAAAGCCAAGCGCAACTGCATTCCGCTGGAGTAATGTTTTAAAGGGGTGTCTAAGAATTTTTCAACCCCCGAAAAATCAACTATGGCATCAAACTTTTTGTCAATTTCTGTACGCTTTAAACCAAGTATGCTTCCGTTTAAGTAAATATTTTCTCTGCCTGTTAATTCAGGATGAAAACCTGTTCCTACTTCCAGTAAACTTGCAAGCCTGCCACGGCAAATAATTTTTCCGCTGCTGGGTGGAGTAATTCTTGAAAGGATTTTAAGTAAGGTTGATTTGCCGGCACCATTTTTTCCGATAATTCCAAGAGATTCACCTTTATTAACATTAAAACTTATACCGTTTAGTGCAAAAAAATCTTCTGTTGACTCGTTTCTTTTAAATATGCCGCGCAAGGATTCCTGTACAGTAAGGTAAGGCTTGTGCACATGAGCAATGCTGTACCTTTTTACAATATTTTGTATTTCAATTATAGGTTGCATCAGGCTATATCTGCAAAGTAGGCTTCTGTTTTTCTAAAAGTGATTATTCCAATTACAAATAATGCCAGGCTTATACAAAAACCTGTTGTTACAACCTGGACATTTATTTCGGAATGAGTTAAAGCTGCTCTAAAAATATCTAAAGCAGCAGCCATTGGATTGAGTGTAAGCAGCGTTTTTATGAACTCATTTTTTATCATGGCGAGTGGATAAATAACAGGGGTAACAAATAATAATGATTGCACAAGAAATGGAATTACATAGCGGAAGTCTCGGTACTTTACATTAAGTGCTGACAAAAAAATGCCAAGCCCCAGTGTGGTTAATGTAGTAATGAGTAACGCTAAAGGAAGAAATAGAAACAGTTTTCCAAAATCGGGCGTTACATCACAATAAAAAAGCAAACCGGCAAACAATACTAACGTAAACAGAAAATCAAACAGAGATACCAGCACAGCGCTAAAAGGAATAATTAACCTGGGAAAATAAATTTTTTTGATGATGTTGGCATTTGTTACCATGCTGTTTCCGGCACCTGCTATGCCTGTTGCAAAAATGTTCCAAAGCATTAGCCCGGCAAAAACAAATACACGATAATCAATATTTCCTGAATGTGCGCTTAATATTCTGCCGAAAAAAGCGGTAAAAATTATCATCATTAAAAGCGGTTGTAATACTACCCACAACACACCAAAAAATGTTTGTTTGTACTTTATTTTAATATCGCGCCAGGTAAAAAAGTAAAGTAACTCGCGGTAGCTCCAAAACTCCTTTAGGTTAAGCTGAAAGCCGCTTTGTGGTTTTATCTCTATTTGCATATCAACGCGTCAAATATATTAATCGTAAATCTTAATGATGGTATGGCATCTTATTAATTATAGTAAACGCTCTGTATAACTGCTCTATAAATATAATGCGTACCATTTGATGTGTAAAAGTCATTTGGGAAAGCGCAATTTGTTCATCAGCTCTTTCATATACAGTTTTGCTAAAACCATAAGCTCCACCCATTACAAACACACAGCTTTTAATGTTTTTGCCTTGTATGGATTGAATTTTTACGGCAAACCCTTCCGAAGTAAAATTTTTACCCTTCTCATCAAGCAACACTAAATAATCTTCGGGTTTTAAGGCTGAAAGTATCTTTTCTCCTTCGGTTTTTCGTTGCAGTTCAGGTTCAGGGCTGTTGCTATCTTTTATTTCGGTTAAAGATATGGAGCAAAATCTTCCTATTCTTCTCTCATAATCAGCGAGTAATTCAGTAAAGTCGTTTTTACGAGCTTTACCAACCCATATTATTTTTATGTGCATTTGTTAAAATTATATTTGGACAAACTATAAAAGAATATACTTTTGTTCTCCTAATTAAGGGGAGTTTAAAGTGGGAAGTTCTGCGGTTTATTCATAAATTTTTAAGAGTTGTTGGCTTGATAATTGCGTAAAAATATGCGTTATAATAAAACCATGAATCTGAAATTGTTTGTTACTGTGCTAATGATGTGTTTAGCATCTTTAACTTTTGCATTTAACTTACAGGGAATTTTTGAGGATGTAAGCAATGCAATACGTAATGGTGATGCCAAGGGCATAGCACGTTATTTTAATGGCAATGTTGACCTTACCATAATTAATCAGGAAGATGTTTATAGCAAGGCGCAGGCTGAAATGGTGCTTAGAGACTTTTTCTTAAAAAACTCAGTAAAAAGTTTTACAGTCGTTCATAATGGTGTTTCTAAAGAAGGCGATAAATATGTAATTGGAACAATGGCTACTTCGCAGGGGGTAAATTACCGCACCTACTTTTATGTAAAAAAGACAGGTAATATTTCTTTTATTCAGGAAATGCGTTTCGAGAGAGAGCTACAGGAAGGTAAATAATGGACTCTTAAAATATTTAACCCGGTTGCTTAGGCAGCCGGGTTTTTTTGTTGCTTTGCAGCTATGTATTTAAGAGAGTTTATTATTAAGTCGTTAGAGGAAGATGTGGGCCCGGGAGATTATTCTTCTCTCAGTTGTATTGACCATGATAAGGAAGGTAAAGCGCAATTAATAATTAAAGAAGAGGGTGTATTAGCCGGAGTTGAACTTGCCGAACTTATTTTTAAGGAAGTAGAGCCACAAATTTTCTTTGATAAGAAAATAAGTGATGGCGCATTGGTAAAGAAAGGTGATGTTGCATTTATCGTAAATGGAAAAGTGTTAACTCTTTTAAAGGCTGAAAGATTGGTGCTTAATTGTATGCAGCGCATGAGCGGGATTGCCACCACCACACATAAATACGCCAATGCAATAAAGCATACCAAAGCAAAAGTGTTGGATACACGCAAAACAACTCCATTAAACAGGCTTATAGAAAAATGGGGAGTAAGATTAGGTGGCGGGGTTAATCATCGGTTTGGGTTGTATGATATGATTATGATTAAAGATAACCATGTTGATTTTGCAGGAGGAATAAAACAGGCAATAGAAACCGCCAACAGATACAAGCGTCAAAATAATTTAAATATTGATATTGAAATCGAAACACGCTCGTTAGAAGAAGTTAAATCGGTTTTAGCTACCGGTAATGTTAAAAGGATAATGCTTGATAATTTTTCTCCAGCACTAATTAAAGAGGCTGTAGCTTTAATTTCAGGTAAGTTTGAAATTGAAGCATCAGGTGGAATTACCATCGATAACATTAAAGAATATGCCGAAGCCGGTGTAGATTTTATTTCTGTAGGAGCATTAACACATTCGGTTAAGAGCCTTGATTTAAGTTTAAAAGCATTAAGTAAAACTTGAAAACTTTTTTTCTTTTCCGTATTAAATTATTCAGGGAGGCTTTGAGTTTGTCAAAAAGAATTTCACTGCCCGGCTTTGACGGGATTTCTATTTTTAATGTTGCATCTTTTTTTTTAAAGGAACTTTTTGAAGGAGATATTCAAACCAGGGCACGCTCTATTGCATTTAGTTTTTTTCTTGCACTTTTTCCCACTGTAATTTTTTTATTTACGCTTATACCTTATGTGCCAATTGCTGGATTTCAGGAAAAATTGTTATCAAGCTTGCAAAGTTTTTTCCCCTACAACACCTATGATGCAGCACGCACTACGATTGAAGAAATTGTAACAAATCAAAATGGTGGGTTGCTATCATTTGGTTTTTTGTTTGCAGTGTTTGTTTCAACCAATGGCGTTAATTCAATAATCAGTAGTTTTGATAAAACTCTTTTTGCCGAGCATAAACGCTCAGGAATAAGAAAAAGAATTGTTGCTCTTTACCTTACATGTTTACTGGCAGTGCTTACTATTATTGCTATTGTACTAATTATCGCTACCGAGTTAGTGCTGTTGTTTATTAATAAAGAAATCTTAAGCCTTGATCGATCATCGGTTTACCTTTTAATGATCGGTAAATACCTCATTTTGGTAATTCTTTGTTTCACAGCCATATCATCTCTCTATTATTTTGGGCCATCTGGTGGCAGAAATAAATTCAGATTTATTTCTGCAGGTTCAACACTTGCAACTATATTGGTTCTTTTAACTTCTATTTGTTTTAATTTTTTTATTCAAAATTTTGGCAACTTCAATAAAGTTTATGGCTCAATAGGCACATTAATAGTTATACTTATTTATATCAATTTTAATTGCCTGCAACTCCTGATAGGATTTGAACTGAATAACTCTATTAACAAGGCAAAAATAAAACCCGTAAGGAACTGATGTATGAATGATATTTTTATTTCTGAATTGAAAAATGGATTCAGGGTAGTTTTTTACCAGGATAAAAATGCAGTGGTTGGTCATTGTGCATTAATGATTGGCGCTGGCACCCGAAATGAAAAAAATAATCAATCGGGACTTGCACACTTTATTGAGCATATGCTTTTTAAAGGAACAAAAAAGCGTAAGTCGGTTCAGATACTAAACAGGCTTGAAGTAGTTGGCGGAGAGTTGAATGCTTTCACATCTAAAGAAGAAACCTGTGTTCATGCATCTTTTTTAACGCAGCATTTATATCGTTCAGTTGAACTGATTGCCGATATTGTTTTAAACTCTGTTTTTCCTGCTAAGGAAATTGAGAAGGAAAAAGAAGTGATAAAAGATGAGATACGGATGTATAATGATACACCATCAGAACAGATTTACGATGATTATGAAGCGCAGATTTTTAAAGGGTCAACCTTGGGTAATCCAATTTTAGGGACTAATGAAACCTTGCAAAAATTTAAACAAAGTGATTTGATTTCATTTGTGAGAAATAATTATAATGCAGGTAAAATGATTTTATCTGTTTACGGAAATTATTCTACAAAGCAGGTTGAAGAGATTTCAGAAGAATTATTTAGCAGCATAAAATCAGGTGAAAGAAATTCTGATAATTCAAAAGTTTTAAAACGGAGGGAAGATCAGATTATAAGGAAGCCAATTAGCCAGTGCCATTATATTATAGGAAATCTTTCTTATTCATTGCAGAGCAAAAGCAGAACAGCAATGGTATTGTTGAATAACATTTTAGGCGGACCTGGAATGAACTCAAGATTGAACTTGGCCGTGCGCGAAAAATTTGGTTACTCTTATGCAATAGAATCCGGCTATCATGCTTATACCGACAATGGAGTTTTTCACCTCTATCTTGCCACAGAAAAAAAATACCTGAACAAATCTGTCTCGCTTGCAAAAAAGGAATTGAAAAAGCTAATGGATAAAAAAATTGGCAGTAGTGCATTAAAGAATTACAAAAGCCAGTTTATAGGTCAGTTAGCTTTGGCAAATGAAAATAAAGGAAACGTTGCCATATCTGCATCAAAAAGTATGTTGCATTTTAATAAGCCATTTTTACTGAAAGAGGTAATCGAAAAAGTAAATGCTGTTAACGAAAAGGAAATTTATGTTTGTGCTAACGAAGTGTTCGATCTGCAAAACATGAGCACATTACTTTTTGAGGCAGAAAACTGATTTGTGTTTGATGGAAGGTTTTATAGATAAATTTATTGACGGGCTTTTAGCAAACCATAAAAATGATTTTAATGAGACTTGTGTAGTTTTCCCAACAAGGAGGGCGTGCATCATTTTTAAAAATAAATTAACGGCCAAACTAAAACAGGCATCATGGTTGCCTGCTGTTTATTCAATCAGCGATTTTGTAACACTTGTTTCTCCTTATAAAATATTGCAGCGCCCCGCATTGCTATTAAAGCTGTTTCCGATTTACAAGCAGTTTTATACCAATGCTACCTACAGTAGTTTTATTGGCTGGGGTGAAATGATGTTAAAGGATTTTGATGAGATTGATCGTTACCTGATTGATAAAGATGTATTGTTTGGAGGCATAGAAAAAATAAAAGAGATAGATGCTGAATTTCAGTTTTCGGACGAAGAAAGAAGTGATTATGCTGAATTCTGGAAAAATTTTTCAAACAGAGAACTCAGCTCAAACAAAGAAACTTTCCTAAAAGTTTGGAAGGTGCTGCCACAAATATATGACCGGTTGCAGGTTTCGCTTACATCATCAGGCTGCAATTATGAGGGATATGTTTACAGATTAGTTGCTGAAAGTCCTGAAAAGTTTTTAAGTAAACTCAAGTTTAGACAATTTCATTTTGCAGGATTTTATGCACTATCTCTCGCTGAAGAGAAAATAATACAATACCTGATAACTGAATGTAAGGCTTCGGTTTATTGGGATGCCGACAAGTATTATGTAAATAATCCTAAACAGGAGGCTGGTAGGTTTATTCGAGAGAGCAATTTAAAGATTCAGACAGTGAAATGGGTTGGTAATTATTTTGGAGAAGGGAAAAAAACTATTGAGATAATTGGTGTTAACGGGAAAACTTTATTGGCAAGGCAAGCAGCGGTAATTCTTGAAGATGTTTTGAAGGCAAATCCACAAAGCGAAGGCGAAACGGCATTGGTATTGCCTGAAGAATCTATGCTTATGCCCGTATTAAATTCATTGTCGGGTAATATTCAAAATTTGAATATTACAATGGGATTTTCAATTAAAGACCATTTTTTCTATTCATTATTTAGGTTACTTAAAAAGCTTAATGATACCAAGAAGAAAAAAGGGGTGAGGCTGTTGGTTTTTACTGAAATAGTTCGCGAGTTATTTAATGATGTTGCTTTAATACAAGGTACAAATCAATCTTTTTTTAAATTAGTTAATGACTACAAAAAAATACGAAGTTCTTACCTTGACATTAACATTGTATTAGAAAGTATCAATGATATTGATGCTTGTTCATTAAAGGATTTTCTTAAATTATTGTTTAGTATTCCAAATGATGCTTCAAGTATTTACGGATACTTAAACGGTATTTTAAATTGGTTTGCCGATAAAGAATCAGAATCAGCCGGAGGTGTTTTTGGAAATAAAAACCTTATGCAGCATGTGCATAATTCATTTTCTGAATTTATTAATGAGATTAAAACTGATACACAAAATTTTGATGAAATTTCAATATGGCAACTCCTGAATGATTTCTTCAGCAAATTTAAATTCCCGTTTAGTGGCGAGCCTGTATTGGGTTTACAGTTGATGGGCTTTTTGGAAACGCGTGTGCTCGATTTTAAAACTGTCATTATTACTAATGTTAATGAGGGTGTATTGCCGTCAGATTCCTTCAGAAATTCCTTTATCCCTTTTAATATTCGCAAATCATTTAAACTTCCAACATTTTTAAATCAGGATGCAATTTTTGCGTATCACTTTTACAGGTTGTTGCAAAGAGCTGAAAATATTTTTCTTATTTATAACACGGAAGTAAATTCATCTTCGGGCGGAGAAATGAGCCGCTATATTTTGCAAATTGTATATGAGTTGCGGCAAAAGTTTCCGACCACTATTTTGTTAAAGCACAAACTTGCAACACAAGGAATTTCAATATTTAGCGATAATGCTATTGTTGTAAATCGAAATAAAGTTCTTACCGAAAAACTTGTTGAGCTATTTGCAAGGCAAGAGGATGGTGGGAGCCTGAAAAGATTTTCGCCTTCTTCTATAAACTCATTTGTTTATTGCCCGTTTAAATTTTACCTACATTATGTTCAGGGATTACGCGAGGATGAAACAGTTGAAGAGTCAATGCAGGCAAATGAGTTTGGAAATGTCTTTCATAAGACGCTCGAACAATTGTATTTGCCTTTTTTAAATGCTGAAATAAACACTGATACCACAAAAAAATTAATCCCTGAAATTGGAGCTGCAGTTAGCAGCGCAATTAAGCAGGAGTACGATAAATTTTATGTATGCGAGGGGGAAAATTATTTGTTTGAAAAAGTTTTGGAAGAATTGGTTGCCAAAACAATCAATCAGGATGAAACTTATGCTCCTTTTAAATTGATTGCTTTAGAAACAGAATACAGCCAGTGGGTTGATTTAGGCAATAAAACTGTAGTTAAACTTTTTGGAAAGTTTGACCGCATTGACCAAAAGGATGGAGTAACACGAGTAATTGATTACAAAACAGGCAATGCTGATTTGGCTAAAGAAATTTTACCTGAGGATTTGTTTTCAAATTCTGAGAATAAAATAAACCTTCAGCTGCTTATTTATAATCAGCTTGCAAACCATAATTTGCAGGCAACAAAAACTTTATGCGGTGTATATGCTTTAAGGCAAATTACAGGCGGTATAAAATATTTAGCTGGAAACAATGCTATTAGTGAGCAAACACAAATTGACTTCAGTAGTCAATTGAAAAATTTTCTCATTCATATAATTTATGAATCAGATTTTGCCCAAACAACCGAACTTAAAAAATGCGAAAACTGCGGCTTTAAAAGATTATGTAACAGGTAATAATCAGTATTCTTTTTTCTTTTCAATCAGGCTGTGTAAAATGGATGTAGTAACGGACAGTACAATACTAAAAAGCAGCGCATACCAAAAATTAGTCACCATAAAACCATCCACAAGCTTGTCAATTATCAAAATAATTATTGCATTTATAACCAATAGGAAAAGACCAAGCGTTAAAATTGTCACCGGCAGAGTAAATAGAATTAATATTGGTTTTACAATAGAATTCATAAATGCCAGAACCACGGCAACAATAAGTGCAGTTACAATATTATCGGTATTAACCCCTGGTAGCAGGTAGGACACTAATAAAACCGCCAGTGCCGAGGCAATTAATTTTATTATAAAGTTCATATACCTATAAATAACAAACCCCGGATTTTACCGGGGCTAATCATTAATTATGTTGTGTAATTACAATAACTTTTCAATTTCAGATTTTGCAGTACTTGAAGCTTTTTTTGCTGCAATAGTTTTTGCTGCTTTTGATGCAAAATACTCCTCGTAGTAACGTATCTCGTTTATCTCCTCCCCACCGGTAACTTTTGCTAAGTTGTTTAACAAATTGCCAATTTGACTTATACTGTTTAATTCAGCTTTTGAAAGTGAGATGATAGCCATGTTCTTGTTATTTGTTGTACTAAAATAGTGTGCTTTACTAATAAATAAATCTTTTAATGGGTAAAAGTTACTAACAGCCTGCTAAACAGTCTGATAAATAAGGCGAATTAAGCACCCAAATCATTGAAATTAACATCGGTAAAGGAATTTCCATCCTCTCGTTTGGTAATTTCAGGTTGATTGGTTTTGATGTGAGAGAGTGCTTCGTTTAAGCCTTCAATAAACTTTTCAAAATCTTCCTTGTACAAAAAGATTTTGTGCTTTTCATAAAATGCCTTTTCTCCGCCTTGGTCAAACTTCTTTTTACTTTCAGTAATGGTAAGATAGTACTCATTTGCGCGGGTTGATTTTACATCAAAAAAGTAGGTTCTTTTTCCTGCTCTAACGGCTTTACTGAAAATCTCGTCACGTTGTGAGTTGTTTTCAAATTCAGACATAATCTTGTTTTAGTGTTTTTATTCTCTTGGGTTTTGACAAAAGTATAAAAATATCAATTCACAAAAATTTTTAAGAAATGCGGTTATAATCATAAGGATACTGTATCGTCTTTATTTAAATTCATTTCTTTGTCTAAATAAGTTATGGAAAAAATTTATACTGATATTTTAATAACCGACATCACGGAGGATGGGAGAGGTGTTGCAAGAATTGACGGACAGGTAATGTTTGTTAAGGATACTGTTCCGGGCGATATGGTTGCTGCAAAAGTTTACAAGAAAAAGAGGCGGTTTTTGGAGGCGGAATTGAATGTATTGCTTAAACCATCACTCGAAAGAATTTCCCCGTTATGTGCACATTTTGGTAATTGTGGTGGATGCAAATGGCAGCACTTAAAATATGAAAACCAATTAGTTTTTAAAGAGAAGCAAGTTAAAGATGCGTTTGAACGATTAGCAGGTATTTCTTCTCCCGCCATTTCAAGGATTCTCGGCTCTGAGGAATTTTTTGAGTACAGAAATAAGTTGGAATTTACTTTTAGCAACCGTGAGTGGCTGACTCAAGATCAACTTGCTGATAAAAGCTATTTGGCAAAACCCGCATTAGGGTTTCATGTGCCCGGACAATTTGATAAAGTTTTAAATATTGAACAATGTCATTTGCAACACTTGTTGCATAATAAAATCAGGAACAAGCTTAAAGAAACTGCTCTCAAGAACAACATTCCTTTTTTTAATATAAAAGCTCAGGAAGGTTTTTTGAGAAATGTAATTTTTCGCTCAAGTATTAGCAATGAATGGATGGTTATTTTGATAGTGTATGAAAACAAGTCGGAGTTAGTTGAACTCCTATTGAGTGATTTAGTAAAGAATTTTCCTGAACTAAAATCGGTTTATTACATAGTTAATGAGAAGAAAAATGATAACTACTCTGACCTTAAACCAATATTATTTTTTGGCAATTCTTTTATTGAGGAGGAGTTTGATGGTTTGAAATTCAGGATTGGTCCAAAAACATTTTTTCAAACCAACACAAAGCAGGCGCATAAGCTTTATAGCGTTACGCGGGAGTTTGCCGGCTTAAGCGGGAAGGAAATTGTATTTGATTTATACACCGGAACAGGAACCATAGCGCTTTATGTTGCCCGCAACGCAAATTTTGTAATCGGAATTGAATACGTTCCCGAATCAATTGAAGCCGCAAAAGAAAATGCAGCGATAAATAAGATTGCAAATACTGCTTTTTATGCAGGAGACATGAAAGATGTTTTTGGTAAAGATATTTTTGAAAAGCATGGCAAGCCTGATGTGATTATAACAGATCCGCCACGCTCAGGAATGCACGAAGATGTGGTGAGGAATATTTTATTGAGTGATGCGAAAAGGATTGTATATGTAAGTTGCAACCCTCCAACCCAGGCAAGAGACCTAAAAATGATGAGCGATAAATATACCTTTATTAAAGCGCAGCCTGTTGACATGTTTCCTCATACAAGTCATGTGGAAAATGTCGCTTTGTTAGAGTTGATTAATTAAAAATTTTTCCTGGGTTGAGAATTAAATTGGGGTCAAACAATTTTTTAATTCCTTTTTGCAAGTCTATTTGTGTTTGGTTAAAAGCTATTGGCATATAATCTTTTTGCACCAGACCAATTCCATGTTCTCCGCTAATGGTGCCTTTTAATTTTACACATAGCTCAAAAATTTCTTTTATTCCAAGCGGAACTTTTTTATTCCAGTCATCATCACTCATATTTTCTTTAATGATGTTAACATGCAAATTACCATCACCCGCATGCCCATAGCACACAGAGTTAAATCCATACTTAGCTCCTATTTCCTTAACTCCTTTAAGTAAAACCGGAAGTTCTGCTCTTGGCACCACAGTATCTTCTTCCTTGTAAATTGAATGAGATTTTACAGCCTCGCCAACAGTTCTGCGTGCGCGCCATAAATCTGCTTTTTGTTGGGCGGTGTCTGCAAACAATATTTCTTCGCATTCAAAACTGTATAACACTTCTGATATTTTTTCGCACTCTTTAAAAAGAACATCGCGGTCGTTGCCATCCACCTCAATTAGTAAATGCGCCTGCACATAATCGGGCAACTGGACTTTTACATCAGTAACCTGCATTACAAACTTGAGCGCATCGCGTTCCATAAACTCCATTGCCGATGGTGTAATACCTGCTTTAAAAACAGCACTCACGGCCTCACATGCTTTCTCAGACGTTCTAAATGGAACCAGCATCAATAGATTTTCTGAAGGAAATGGAATCAATTTTAAGACCACTTTTGTAATGATGCCCAACGTACCCTCACTACCCACCATTAATTGTGTAAGGTTATAACCCGTTGAGTTTTTCAACACATTGGCGCCAGTCCATATAATTTCTCCTGTTGGCAAAACCACTTCGCAATTCAACACATAATCTTTTGTAACGCCATATTTAACCGCTTTGGGTCCGCCTGCACACTCGGCTAAGTTGCCGCCAATAAAACAAGAGCCTCGGCTTGCGGGATCTGGGGGATAAAATAAACCTTTTGCTTCAACTGAATCGCGTAAGTGTTGGTTTATTACACCAGGCTCAACGGTGCATTGTAAATTTCTTTCATCAATTTCAAGTATTGAATTCATTCTTTCGGTTGATAAAATAATACCTCCGTAAACGGGCAGCGCCCCACCGCTTAATCCTGTTCCAGCACCACGCGGAGTAACGGGCACGTTATGTGCATTTGCTATTTTTAAAATTTCAGAAACTTCAGCGGCAGTTCTTGGTTTTACAACTACTTCAGGATTATACTTCAGATCTTCGGTATAATCGTGGTTATAGTTGGAGATTGTTTCATCATCGGCAAGCACAAAATCCTTTCCAAGAATACATTCTAATTTCTCAATGACTTCTGTAGTAACTTTATTGTATTGCATTATTTACTTATTAATTCTTTATAAAAACTCAATAGTTTTTTTCCTAACACTTCGTTATCAAAATCTGATTGTGCAAGTTGTTGTGCTTCCTTACTCATATCAGACATTAATGGTATATTGTTGTATATCTTTTTTATCTCGCTGATAAATTCAGATGGAGAATCGGCAATTAAAATATTTTTTCCATGTTTATAGCTTATTCCTTCAGCTCCTATTTTAGTTGAGATAATTATTTTACCCGCTGCCAATCCTTCAATAATTTTTACTCTCATTCCCCCACCCGAAAGTAATGGAACAATCATAACAGGTTTATCCTCCATAAATTTTTTTGCATCATCAATCCTGTCGTAAACCATTAAATTTTTATCAGCCTGTTTTTTTATACTTTCTGGCATTGATGAGCCTGCAAGATGCAGTTTTATTTCGGGCAAATCCTTTTTTAGTTGCTCCCATACATTCTTTAAAAACCAATCAACGGCTTCTATGTTGGGCATCCAATCCATAGAGCCTAAGTGGAACATGTTAAATGCAGCATCAAAAACAGGCTTGCCAAACTTTTTAGTTTCAATTCCAATAGGCAACAAAAACACAGGCAGTGTACACCCTTCTTCTTTTAACAACGCTGCGTCTTCATTAGTAAGAGGAACTACGGCATCATACTTATTGAGCATTTTCTTTTCGTAGTTCCTTAAGCGCTTAGTTAAAAAAGAAAGATATTTTTTTTTAACAGGATTTGTTGCAGCATCTGCCAAGCGCTTCCATATAACAAACTCAACATTGTGGGCGCGCATTACAATCTTTGCTTTTGAATGCTTCCTTATAACATCAACATAGGGAGACATAAACAAACCTTCTAACTGCACCACATCAAACTTATTTGCTTTTAAAATCCTGATAAGCGTATTTTCAAAATCTTTTGAGTAAAATCTTTTGATATTGTACGATTCGTTTTTTCTGAAAAAATTAAGAGTTGCATCTAACGGGTTTACTGTGGCATCAAGAAAAACGGTTTCAAGATTAACCACCTTTTTGTAACCCGCATCAATTTTTTTTTCGGGCACAAAACTTTTTTTGGTGTTGAACGCCAGCGCTTTTACCGAAGCGCCTGCAGTGATTAGCGATTCCGATAAATTGTACATGGCAATGGTAGCACCATCACGTGGCGGGTAAGGAACACGTATACATAGTTGCAGAATTTTCACTTCTTCTTACGGTTGAACTTTTTTAAAAACGAAAGATAAGCGTCAGCATCAAAAAGTGCTGAATCGTGCGTGGCTTTGTATGCAAGAAAAATTCCTATCGGCAACAAAACAATTGACGATTGCCACATGCCTTGCCACGGTGGAATTTGTCCTTCCTTAGCCATTTTCTCTCCTGTTATGGAAATGATATGATAAACTAAAAAGAATGCAATGGAAATAACTATTGGTAAACCGATGCCGCCTTTGCGAATGATAGAGCCTAAAGGAGCACCAATTAAAAACAACACAAAACAGGCAATAGATAAGGTAAACTTGCGGTGTATTTCAATTTTGTAACGCAGTATTTGCCTTTGGCGGGCTGATAATTCTTCATCGCTGCCATTGATGTACGATTTAACAGCGCGTGCCTGATTTAACGCGTACTCATATACCGATTTTTTATAAGCCAGCGATGAATCTTTTAACGGTACAACGGCTTGTGCATTGGCAGTGAGATTTAGTACGGTAGAATCTCGCAAAAAATTGTAATAAGGTTTAATGTCTTTTTCAAACTGCACCTGCCGCGCATTGCGTTGCACAATAAATGTATCAAGAGATGATTGCAATTGAAAAATATTCATCATTTGGTTATTGTCTCTGAATAAATCTTCGTCTGTTCTGTTTAATTGAAAAGAAGTTAAATCAAAACGGATAACCTGCTCCGCAAAAGCATAACGCAAATGCGGGCGACTGTCATAAGAATTGCGCCTCTTGCTTTGCTCTTCGTACGATGTTCCGTTTTTTAAGGTAAGCACTAAAAAGTTTTTATCACCGGTCAGTTCCATTTTACCGCTGTCAGCCACTATTACTTTTTTATTTCCCTGTGCAGCGGTGTGGTCGTAAATCATAATGTTTCGTATGCCTTTGCCATCTTCATCCTTATCGCCAACCTTAAGAGAGTACCCGTCAATACCGTTATAAAAAACACCTTCTTTAATTGCAAATGCTGGTTTTTGCTGGCGCACATCATACAACAAAGCACCGGCTTTTAAATTACTCCACGGTAAAACATAATTTGAAAAATAAAATGCACCCACGCTTATTAATATGGCTGTAATAAGCAACGGTCGCATTAAGCGTTGAAGCGATATGCCTGCCGATTTGGTTGCAACTATTTCGTAACGCTCTGCAAGGTTGCCAAAAGTCATTATACTTGATACCAAAATGGCTAATGGAAGTGCAAGCGGAACAAGCGTGGTTACTGTAAACGTAAGGAGTTTAATTATTGTCCACCAATCAAGTCCTTTGCCTACAAGGTCGTCAATATATTTCCACAAAAACTGCATAAGCAAAACAAACAGTGAAATAAAAAAGGTGGAAATAAAAGGACCGGCAAATTCAACTAAAACTAACCGGGTGAGTTTGTTTATTTTAAACACGCAGCAAAGGTATATTTTACTTTATCAATTATTGAAGCCGGGCAAAGTGCAAATATGAACTAACATTTAACGAACTAATCGGTCTTTATTGTTTTAACTTTTGTTGATATTGATTAATTGCCTGATAGTATTGTTTTTTGACTTGGAACGATTGATTAACCAGCTAACCCCATTGCTCAACCGGCCAACATCATTGCTTAATCATCTTACGTCATTGCTTCACTGTCTGACTTCGTTGCTTTACTGGCTAACGTCATTGTTTAAGCGGCTGACATCATTGATCGACCCAGAGCTGACATTGTTTCAGCGGCTGACTTCATTGCTTAACCCTGAGCTGACATTGTTTCAGTGGCTGATGCAATTATTTCACTATCTTCCTTTATTGTTTAATTGGCTGTTGTTATTGCTTAAAAACAACCCAATCAGCTTGCTCTATTACTAAATTTAAAAGGCATAAATTGTATGAGCTTACAAAAATTCATTATTGATTCTGCAAACAGGCATTTAGGAAGTTTAAAAATCAAGGTGTTTATATGCTGCACATATATTTGCTCCTTAAACAAACAAAGCAATGAAACGCAATACTGCTTTTACTACTAAGGAAGTTAATTTGCTTGCCAACAAAAACTTGTTTGCAGCAAAGGCGCGCATTATACAAAAACTTTCAAAAGAACTTTTGTTACTTGAAGAATTATATGTTGAAGAAGTAAGCACAAAAAAGGAAACTCTTTCGGAGGAAATTTTAAAAAACAGGGGCAAAATCACCAAAGGAGAAAATTTAAACAACTTACCATGGATGGTGCTTGATTATCCACGTTTGTTTAACCGCAAGAATATTTTTGCAATTCGCACGCTGGTGTGGTGGGGAAAACATATAAGTGTTTCGTTGGTTGTATCCGGAAACTTTAAGAAGTTGTATGAGGAAAGAGTTTTTAAAGAACTCAACAGCGCTAAATTTAATGCGCTATATATATGTATAAGCAATACCGTATGGGAGCATGATTTTACCAAGGAGAACTATTGTAAAACCTCTCAGCTTTCAAAAAAAATAATTGACGGAATAAAAGAGAGAAACTTTTTAAAAATCTCTTTTAAGATTCATGTAAAAGAAATAAATGAGTTGCAATCAAAAGCGCTAACCAAATTTAAACTGTTGTTAAGGCTATTGCATAACAACTAAAGTTTAATGGCTTTTAAAACACGGTTAAAATTTTGCCCGTTAACTTTTATAAAATAAACTCCTTTGGTTAAAACGGCATCAGGCTCTATATAATTAATGCCCGCATTTAAATTAAAACCTTTGCTCGAAACTATATTTCCGTTGTAGCCAATAACATCAACAGTAATGCTTTCAGCATTTTTCAGGTTTGCCTCAATGGTAAAACCATTATCCGTTGGATTTTTTAAAAGTGTGAAATAATCAGCGTTTGAATCGTTTTTTATTCCTGTTGCAACGGGTGGTGTGTTTAAAATCCAGTTTACAATTGCTGTATCAAATGGTAGGGTTTGAGAAGGGTGGTGTGCAACCCATCCTCCCGCTTCATCTATACAAAACTTATGAAAATTCCATGTTACCTGCGCATCAGCCACACCGTTTAAACTTTGCCATTGCAGCCATTTATAACATTCGGCTGTGTCAGGCACAGCAATAAAAACTTTGCTCATCATTTGAAACTGCACTCCATATATTCCGGTACAAAAATTATTTATGGTGCTGTCATCTCCCGGGTCCTGGTGTCCAAAATCATTACACGGAAAACCAATTACTTCAAAATTGTAGGCACCATAAGTTGAATCCAACGCTTGCAAATCATCAAACTGTGGTGTATATCCGCAATAAGAAGCAGTGTTTACCACCAGCAATTTTTTACCTGCCCATTGCGAAAAAGAAATGGTATCGCCCAATATGGTTATCCCCCAAAAATCGTGAAAGGTTTGAAGCGCCTGCGAATGAGATTTGGTAATGAATAAAACAGAACAGAATAATGCGGTAAGTAATTTTTTTCTCATTTTATTTTCTCAATTTTGTTTTGCTAATATACGATTAAAAGTTAAAGTTGGTTCTGATTAAACAATTATTTTACAATCAGGGTTGCTGTCTAAAAAAACTTCGTTCATTAATAACATAGTATATGTCCTTTTTAAGAAAAAAACTATTTGCCATTTGTATTATATTTTTTGCAGTTGAATTAAATGCGCAGCCTTACTTCCAGCAACATGTAGCTTATAAAATTTCTGTTTCATTAAACGATTCAAAAAACGAGCTCAATGGGTTTGAAACATTAACCTATACAAATAACTCCCCGGGCAGTTTAACAGAAATTTATTTTCACCTCTACCCAAATGCTTATAAGGACAATAACACTGCCTTGGCAAAGGAGTTTTTAAAACATGGCGATTTAAGTTTTCAAAATGCGCACGATTCTTTAAGGGGTTTTATAGATGGACTTGATTTTAAAGTAAACAATACCGCAGCAAAGTTTGAACAAGATGCAAACAATATTGACATTGGAAAACTGATTTTAAATGAGCCTTTGCAAACCGGGCAGTCCGTGGTAATTACCACTCCTTTTTATGTAAAAATACCCGATGCACGATTTTCTCGGCTAGGTCATACGGGGCAGGCTTATTACATATCACAATGGTATCCTAAACCGGCAGTTTTTGACAGGACAGGGTGGCATTTTATGCCATACTTAACCCAAGGCGAATTTTACGGAGAGTTTGGTTCTTATGAAGTGCAAATTACACTTCCTCAAAATTATGTTGTAGGTGCAACCGGAAATTTGCAGGAACAATCTGAAATAAATTTTTTGAATTATAAATATGAGCAAACGAGAAATATTAAAGTGTTTGAAAAGGATTTAAGTTTTCCGGCATCATCATCGCAAACAAAAACTATTACTTATAAAATTGATAGCGTGCACGATTTTGCATGGTTTGCCGATAAAAGATTTCATGTTTTTAAAAGCCAGGTTGAACTGCCGCACACAAAAAGAAAGGTTACGACTTATGCAATGTTTACCAACAGCGAAGCTGTTTTGTGGAAGAATGCAAGTGAATACATTAATAACGCACTTTACTTCTATTCAAAGTGGAATGGAGATTATCCCTATGACGTTTGCACGGCTGTTGATGGCATTATTGCCGCAGGTGGCGGAATGGAATATCCAACCATAACTGTTATTGGCAAAAGTTATATCCCTTATATTTTTGAGAATGTAATTGTACACGAAGTAGGGCACAATTGGTTTTATGGAATTTTAGGAACCAACGAAAGACAATTTGCATGGATGGATGAAGGCATTAATTCTTTTTATGAGCAACGTTATTTTTATTCGAATAAAAATGCAGAGAAGGGAAACACACTTGCATTTGCGGTGCCATTTTCTTCTTTGACGGGTGTAAAGGATTATAACCCTAAAGAAGCTACAATGGCTGAAGCAATGCTCTCGGTAGGGTATTATATTAATCAGTCGTTATCAACTCCGGCAAAGGATTTTACCACCCTTAACTACGGGCTAAATACTTATGCTTATTCAGCGGTTTTGTTTGAATATTTAAAATGTGCTTTAGGTGATTCTGTTTTTGATTTATGTATGAGCCAATATTTTAATGAATGGAAATATAAGCACCCATATCCTGAAGATTTGCAAAAAGTTTTTGAAACGCTAACAGGGCAGGATTTCAACTGGTTTTTTAATGACCTTATTAAAACCACAAAAAGAATTGATTACGCAATAACAAATGTGGAGTTTACAGGGAAGTTTTCGTTTGATACAGATAGAAAAAAAATTTACAGTGTTGAAATTGAAAACAGGAACGAAGCCATAGCGCCATTTAATGTTTCTACCATTGGGGAAAATAGAATTATGGAAACTAAATGGATTTACGGTTTTGAAGGAAAAAAGAAAATTGAAATTGCATGCAACAATTGCGACTACATAACTTTAAGTGCAACTGGTGAAGTGCCTGACATTAATAATAGAAACAACTCCATGCGAATAAATGGAGCATTTAAAAAATTTGAACCACTTCGCATTCAGTTTTTACCGCGTGTTGAAGAAGCCAACAAATCTCAATTATTTTTTACACCAGCGCTGGGCTTCAACATTCACAATGGGTTAATGGCAGGTATATCGTTCAGTAATTTTTTTACGCTGAAGAAAAATTTTGAATTTAGTATAACGCCACTTTATGGTTTTGAATCAAATAGCATTGCCGGAGTAGCAGATTTTAATTACACGCGATTTTTTAATACAGGATGGCTGCACCATATTTTATTTAATGTAAATCCACGGTACTTTGCATACTTAACGGATGATATAAAACATACAGATGGAATTGTAAGAGAAGATATTTTTAATTATGCAACCATTCCATTCAGTGTTAAACTTTTTCAGCGCAAAAAATCAGAAGCGCACCAAACGCAAAATATATTTGAAGTAAAAAATATTTGGAATGCATTAGAGCAGTATAGTTATATCAAATCGAATCCCGGAAACGAAGTAAAATTCCGTAATACCTTTCAGGTTTCTGCATCACAAGTTAACAGGAATAAATTGGACCCCTATAGTCTTTCCTTAATAACAGAAAGCGGTGATAAATACGGAAAAGCATTTTTTGAAATTGAAAAAAGTTTCTCTTACTCAAGAGTAAAAAGGGGAATTAAATTAAGATTGTTTGGTGGTGCATTTTTATTTAATGAGAGTACAGGTTATTCTTCTTTTAAAATGAGCGGATGGAGTGGGAATAATGATTACCTGCTGTATGATTATTATTTTGCTAGAAATGATGCTGACAACTTTTTGAGTCAGCAAATGAGCATACACGATGGTGGCTTTAAAGCATATTCGCCCGGTGCACAAAGCAACAAATGGCTTTTAGCTGTAAACGCAGAAATTAAAATTCCGTTTTTGCCCATTAAATTATTTGCCGATGCGGGAACCTATCACAAAGCTAAAACCGCTTATGAGGGAAGCGAAGCATTGGTTTATGATGCAGGGGTAGCAATATCGTTAATAAAAAATGTATGCGAAGTTTATCTCCCTTTTATCTATTCTAGCGACATAAAAAAATATCACACTGCCAATGATTTAAAGTTTGGTGATAAAATAAGATTCACATTCAACATCAAATCGCTTAATCTGCTAAACTTGCGGCAACAATTGCAAGATGCTTATTGACGTTAGATAGTAAAGTGGCAGCAAAAAAAATTTATTTTCTTTCCGATTTTCATTTGGGTGTGCCCACACACAAGGCAAGCATTGAGCGTGAAAAAAAAATAGTTCGTTTTTTAGATTCAATAAAACACGACATTACCGAACTTTTTTTGCTTGGCGATGCATTTGATTTTTGGTTTGAGTATAAACGTGCTGTACCCAAAGGGCACATAAGATTACTTGGGAAGCTGGCTGAGTTTACTGATAGCGGAATTCCTGTACATTATTTTACTGGCAACCACGATATGTGGATGTTTGATTACTTGCCCACTGAAATTGGTATAAAACTTTACCACCAGCCAATTACCAGAACCATTGATGGAAAAGTTTTTTTTATTGGCCATGGAGATGGGTTGGGCCCGGGCGATCATGGATATAAGTTTATCAAAAAAGTTTTTGCCAATAAATTTTCGCAGTGGCTGTTTGCCCGGTTTCATCCTAATTTTGGCATTTCACTGGCCAACTTCTGGAGTAGGCGCAGCCGAATTTCAACTGGAACCACCGATGATAAATATTTAGGCGATGACAAAGAATTTTTAGTGCAGTTTATAAAAAAGAAACAACAAACTGAAAAGACAGATTACTTTATCTTTGGTCACAGGCACTTGCCTATAAATATGAGTGTGGGAGAAGCGAAATACATAAACCTTGGCGACTGGGTTAAATATTTTACTTATTGTGTGTGGGATGGCGAAAAACTGGAATTAAAAGAGTACAAATAAAACACACCCATTAAAATTAATGTAGTGTGTTTTAACTTAAGTACATTTTGGTATTATTCGTAACTTATTTCTCCGCTACCCACATTACTAATTTTTGCTGGTGTTCCTTTTCTTAAAACAAAATCACCTGAACCTGCACTAGAGATATCTGCATTTAAACAATTCAAATCTTTTGCTATTACATCACCGCTCCCTGCTGAGCTTATTTTCATTTCCCCAACACTACCTGTAATTGTGAAATCACCCGATCCGGCTTTACTTATCTTCAGTTTATCTACCGCCAGGTCTAATTTATAATCTCCACTGCCTCCCTGCGAAATAGAAAGCACATCACCGCTCAGTTTCGTTACCGTTTTTACATCACCACTTCCACCCGAAGAAATTGCTTTAAGGGTTTTGCAGTTTACATATACCACTATGTCTTTTGTAGGTTTTAAATATACATTATCCTTAGTGTGAATGCTTAGTGTGCCGTTTTCAACAACTGTAATTACATACCCCACCAAGTTTTCGTCTGTTTCAACAGTTGCAGATTCCGTTCCGCCTTGTTCAATTTTAATGTCCACACTTCCTGCCAGGGTTATTTTGTCAAATGATTCAAGTGAGCGGGAGTCTTTTTTTTCAATGCCGTTTCCTTTTATGGTTTCATCGTTACAGGCTACGCTTAACGATGCTGACAGAATACCAACTGCCATTAAATAGATGATTTTTTTCATGATATAAATATTTGAGTTTTAAATAGGACGACCACAATTACTTTTTTGTTACAACAAAACATTCTTTACTTAAAAATTATTTTTAATCCTGCAAGTTTAAGAGGAGATTTATTTTTATGAAAACACAGTTTATTTAAAGATTTTCGCCAAATGTTGTAGGAGTCAAAGAGTTTTTTTCTATATTTTTGCGACATTATCGTTTAAAAGTAACATAACTCCTCATAAATGAAGAAAGCTAAAGTACTGTTTGTATCGCAAGAAATTTATCCTTTTTTGGAAATGAGCCCCATCAGTAACATTGGGCGCTACCTTCCACAAGCCACTCAGGAGAGAGGCAAAGAAATTAGAACCTTTATGCCCAAGTTTGGTTGCGTTAACGAACGCAGAAACCAACTACATGAAGTTATTCGTTTATCAGGTATGAATCTTATTATTAATGACCATGATCATCCACTTATAATAAAAGTAGCTTCCATTCAAAGTGCGCGTATGCAGGTTTACTTTATTGATAACGAAGAGTACTTTCAGCGCAAGGCAACAGTAAAAGATTCAAAAGGAAAATTTTACAAGGATAATGATGATCGTACCATTTTCTTTGGAAGAGGGGTTTTAGAAACCGTAAAAAAATTAGGATGGGAACCTGATATTATCCATTGCCACGGGTGGATGACAAGTTTAATACCTTTATTTATTAAAACATCTTATCGCGAGGATCCTGTTTTTAGAAACTCGCGTGTGGTTTATTCCATTTATGATGATGGGTTTACTGATAGCTTCCATGAGAATTATTCGAAGAGGTTGATGATGGAAGGAATTTCGGCAGGTGATGTTAAAGACCTAAAAACTCCTAATTACGAGGGGATAACTATTGCCGCCATAAACAAGGCTGATGCAGTTATAAAGGCTTCAGATAATATTCCTGCCAAAGTAGAAAGCCATTTAAAAAAGAGTGGAAAAATGGTGTTGGATTACCAAACTCCTGAAGAATACATGGATGCTTACAACGCATTTTATGATGAGGTATTGGAAGAAATAAGTGTATTGGCGTAAACTTTTCAGATTAAATTTATCACATTGAAAAAAACCACATTATTACCCTTTGCTGATCTAGCAAAGGCTTCGATGATTTTATTTTCATTGGCTGTTTCTATAGGACTTCTTTCTTGTAATGAGCCAAACACAGTTGGGTTAGAGGTGCAGCCAGAAAGCGACCAACCTAACCTTGCATTTACAGATACTGTTACATTGCAAACTGAAATATTCAGGGCTGATTCTGCTGTAACTTACAGTGCAATTGTTAATACTTCTAACGCTGCCTTATTGGGTAGCATGTATGAATCGGAACTGGGGCAAAGCACAGCAAACATTTACGGACAAATTGTTCCTGCTATAACCAACCCTGATTTGGATAGTGCTGCGTTTGATTCTTTGGTTTTAACTTTTGCCTACAAAAGTTTTTATGGTGATAGTACTACACAACAAACTATTACAGTTTATGAATTAGATCAGGCATTAAATGATGACAGTACTTATTACTCCAATCAGACCTTTGCAGTAAAAAGCGCTGTTGCTGGTTCATCAACTTTTAGCCCTTTACCAAACACCAATGTTATAATTGGTTCTGACACACTTGCTCCTCATTTAAGAGTAAAATTGGACCAGACTTATGCTCAGAGTTTGTTTGATACTATCAAAACGAACAACTGGCTCTCAAGCAAAGAAACCTTTTTGAGCAATATGAAAGGTTTGCATGTGCAATGTACTCCTGTAAATTCTGGTGGAGGGATAATCACCTATAATCCTAACACTTCGTTATCAGGAATGACCATTTATTATACAGACTCTTCGGGAGGAACTGTATCTCAAAAAACAATTTCCTTTTTGATGAGTGATGCTGCAAGATGTAATCATTTTTCGCATGACTATTCTTCTTCCGTTGTAGGTAATGTGTTTCCAAAAGTATCACCTGATAAAGGTTATGTACAAGCGATGGCTGGTTTAAGAACTAAAGTAACTTTTCCTTTCATAGATGGTTTAAAAGCCGCCATGCCCATTGCCATAAATAAAGCAGAATTAGTCATTACACTTGAGCCCAACAGTACATCTGCATTAGCTGCCGGTTCCTCAGTAGGCTTGGCAAAAGCTGATTCTGTTAATAACCTTACTTTTTTGTCTTTCGATCAACTTGTAGAAGGTGGTTCATACTTTGGAGGCTCTCTCTCCAATAATACATATCGGTTTAATATTGCCCGATATTTGCAACAGGTTTTAACTGGCGAAATAAGTGATTATGGATTATTTATTTTACCGTCAAATTCGGGTACTGCGCCTAACCGATCTGTTTTTGGAGGAGGTGCTAATGCATCACAATCATTAAAATTAAAACTACAACTTACATATACTAAGTTAAATCCTTAACATCATGTGTGGAATTGTTGCTTACATAGGAAAAAAAGAAGCCTATCCTATTATAATAAAGGGCTTACAAAGACTTGAATACCGCGGTTACGACAGTGCGGGCATTGCATTACTTAACGGTAATTTAAATGTATATAAAAAGGCTGGTAAAGTTGCCGACCTTGCTGCATTTGTAAAGGAAGAAAATCTCTCAGGTACTATAGGGATGGGGCACACACGGTGGGCTACACATGGGGAGCCTAACGATAGAAACGCGCATCCGCATTATAGCGAGTCAAAGAGTCTTGCCATCATTCACAACGGCATTATTGAAAACTATGCTTCTATCAAACAAGAACTAATAAACCTTGGGCATACTTTTAAAAGTGATACTGATACAGAGGTACTAATTCATTTAATAGAAGAAATTCAAAACAAGACAAAAGTTGCAACTGAAGAAGCAGTGCGCCTTGCTTTAGGGGAGGTGATTGGCGCCTATGCAATAGTGGTTCTTTCTAAAAAAGAACCGCACAAAATTATTGCAGCACGTAAAGGAAGCCCCATAGTTGTTGGAATTGGCAAGGACGAATATTTTGTTGCCTCTGATGCAACACCAATTGTCGAGTACACCAAAAATGTGGCTTATTTGAATGATGGCGAAGTTGCAACAGTTGATAATGGGAAGTTGAGTGTAAAAACAATTGATAATGAAACAAAGGTTCCGTTTGTGCAGGAGTTGGAATTGAAGTTAGAGGCGATTGAAAAGGGCGGATTTGACCACTTTATGCTTAAAGAAATTTATGAACAGCCTCGTTCAATTTGGGATAGTATGCGTGGGCGTGTTGATTCTAAAAATAAAACACTTAAGCTGGGTGGAATAGGAGAGTTTGAAAATAAAATTGTTAATGCTAAGCGCATCATTATAGTTGCATGTGGCACATCGTGGCATGCCGGTTTGGTTGCCGAATATTTAATTGAAGATCTTGCACGAATTCCTGTTGAGGTTGAATATGCAAGTGAGTTTCGTTACCGAAATCCAATAATTACTGAAGATGATGTGGTTATTGCCATTTCTCAATCGGGCGAAACGGCTGATACATTGGCTGCAATAGAATTGGCAAAACAAAAAGGCGCTACCATTATTGGTGTATGTAATGTTGTTGGTTCATCCATTCCTCGTGCTACACATGCAGGTTCATACACACATGCCGGTCCCGAAATTGGTGTGGCATCTACTAAAGCATTTACAGCACAAGTTACTGTACTTACTTTGTTCGCTTTGCAAATTGCAAACAAAAGAGGAACCATTACCCAATCGCGCTTTCAATCTTTATTGAGAGAATTAGAGAGTATTCCAAAGAAAATAGAAGCAGCATTAAAATGTAACGATGAAGCAAAAGAGATTGCTTCGAAGTTTAAAGATGCACGTAACTTCTTATACCTGGGTCGTGGTTATGGTTTTCCTGTTGCATTAGAAGGCGCACTTAAACTGAAAGAAATAAGTTACATACATGCCGAAGGATACCCGGCTGCTGAAATGAAACACGGACCTATTGCTTTAATTGATGAGGAAATGCCGGTGGTTGTAATTGCCACAAAAAATTCTTCTTACGAAAAGGTGGTAAGCAACATACAGGAAGTAAAGGCGCGCAAAGGAAAAATTATTGCCATAGTAACCGAAGGCGATACCGAAGTTAAAAAGATGGCTGATTACGCTATAGAAATTCCTGAGACGGACGAAATACTTGTTCCGTTGGTTAGTGTTATTCCTTTGCAGTTGTTGTCATATCATATTGCAGTAATGCGCGGCTGTAATGTTGACCAGCCGAGGAATCTTGCCAAATCGGTAACTGTTGAGTAAAAACAAAAGACAACCGAAAGCTGTTCTATCAAGAACGGCTTTTTTATTTATGTATCAATACACTACTAAATCAAATCAAGTTTAATGCTAATTATATTTTCGTTCTTAATTATTCATTGGTATTTGTCACTTTTTTCACAAACATTTTTCCTGCATCGGTATGGAGCACATAAAATGTTTACCATGAGTAAATTTTGGGAACGTTTCTTTCATTTGTTTACGTGGTTTACACAAGGGTCTTCCTACCTCAACCCTCGAGCTTATGCCATTATGCATAGAATGCACCACGCTTACAGTGATACTGACAAAGACCCGCACTCACCTCATTTTTTTAAGGAGGTATTTAGCATGATGTGGAAGACCAAGGTTATTTACAATGGTTTTACACTTCGTAAAATAAAACCTGAGTCAAGGTTTGATAAAAATTATCCGGTGTGGCAGAGCATTGACCGCATTGCCGAATTCAACCCTACTAGACTTTTTTTTGGATTACTTTATATTTTGTTTTATATCAAATTTGTGCCTGATGGCATGTGGTGGATGTACGCTTTTTTGCCTATTCATTTTTTAATGGGTCCCATACATGGCGCAATAGTTAACTGGGCAGGACATAAGTATGGTTACCGTAATTACAACGATGGAGATAAATCGCGCAACACTTTAATTATTGATTTTTTAATGATGGGCGAACTTTTCCAAAACAACCATCACCACTACGCAGCGCGTAGTAATTTTGCAACCAAATGGTGGGAAGTTGATCCTGTTTACCCTGTAATACTTGTGCTTAACAAAGTACGGGTTATTAGAATTAGAAAAGAGGGTTGATTTATCAACCCTCTTTTCTAATTCTAATTTTCAGCCAATGGTGCTTTTCTATTTTTTTAGAGAGAATTGTTTTGAATCAACTTTAACATTGTCCACAAAAAGAGTGTAGAAGTAATTTCCATTGGCAAGTTTACTTGCATCCAACTCTATAGTTCCTTGCCCGCGATTGGTAATTTGTTCAGCAACTAATTTTACACCATTAATGGTTGTAATAATTAATTGTGCTGATTTTACATCCTGCGGAAGGTAATAACTGATTATAGTTTTTCCGTTAAATGGATTGGGAATGTTTTGACCTAATACAGCTATTTTTCCTTCTGAGTTTAAAACTAATTTTTGAAAGTTTGATGCTTCTTTTTCAGAAACAGAAATATTGAGCAGTGACTCTAATTTTTCTAAGCGATTTTTTAATTCCTGATTTTCTTTTGAAAGCTCTTGCATACCTTTTACCATTGGAACAACAAACTCTGCATATCGCAATCCATAAAAATCATCTGAACTTTTTGGCGCGTCCACTCCACTAAAGTTATAACCAACTTCTTTGGCTGCTGCTTCTACTTCCTGAGCAATAAATCCTGATTGTAATTCTTTACTGCGTGCTTCTACTGAAGAGGCATCAGCATTTTCAACTTTCAAAAAGTTGTTTATTGCTTTTACATTTAAGTGGTAAGTAACAGGGCGCAATTTGTTAATGAATTCCATGCCGGGTACTTCTTCTTTTACATCGTTTTTAAAACGGCCATCACTCACGTTGGTAAAGTTGGCAAAGCCGCCAATGCTGGTAACAAGTGAATTGCCAATACGAATCTGGTTACTTGCTGTAATGCGTGATGTACTTCCCAATGCGGTGGAGTTGGTAAAATCAGTTGAAAGAATTTGGTCTGCATCAAACCCAATGAAGGTGCAACCTGAGTTTGCATCATTGAAATTACCCGCTGCCTGACCAATCGCAACGTTGTTAGAACCTGTTGTATTTCCTGCTCCGGCATTTTCACCTATAAAGGTATTTTGAATTCCAGTTGTGCTTCCTATACCGGGAGTGCTTCCAAAAATGCAATTACGAAACCCTGTTGTTATTGCTGTTCCTGCTGATCGACCTATTAATGTATTAGAAACTCCAGTCATAGATGTGCCACCAGATGAAACTCCCAATGCAACAGTTGATGTGGCATTATCAATTTTTCCAGCGCGCGTATTGTTTACTCTGAAACTTAATGGGACATTATCGGTAGTACCAATAAAATTAGTCGAGGCGTTAGTTCCTGCATTTCCATTGACAGACCAATCAATTGAAGCCGCAGGAAGTGCAGTTGGTGTCCAAGATGTGCCGTTAAATTGTAATACTTGCCCATTAGTTGGTGCTGTTGCACTTACAGCTACACCTCGCAAACCATCAACCGTTGGGTTGGGGTATGTTCCATTTAAATCGCCATTAGCAGTTCCGTTTGGAGGAAGCGATGCTGGCAAAGCCGCAGGAGCCCATGACGTACCACTGAATTGAAGTACTTGACCATTTGTAGGAGCAGTTGCAGAAACTGCTACGCCTTGTAAACCATCAACAGTTGGGTTGGGATATGTTCCGTTTAAATCGCCATTAGCTGTTCCGTTTGGTGGAAGTGACGCTGGCAAAGCCGCAGGAGCCCATACTGTCCCACTGAACTGAAGTACTTGACCTGATGTAGGAGCAGTTGCAGAAACTGCTACACCTTGTAAACCATCAACAGTTGGGTTGGGGTAAGTTCCGTTTAAATCGCCATTAGCTGTACCGTTTGGTGCAGCTGGCGGAGGAGTTTGCCAGGTTGCTTTTCCTGTTGCATCACTTACTAAAACTTTTCCAGCTGCTTGATTTCCATCAACCATTCTAATGTTACCTACAATATGTAATTTATCTGAGGGTAAGGTTGTACCAATACCAATATTTGCATTGTTACCTAGAATTAAACTATTACTTGCAGCAACAGATGCATTGGCACCAATAGCAGTAGCATTTGTTAATCCTGATGATGCTGTTGTTTTATGACCAATTAATGTATTTTGATTTCCTAATGGGCTTCCCAATCCGCTACTATCTCCAACACATACATTTGAACTTCCAGTAGTTGTGTTTTGGCCTGCCCGTTCACCTACAAAAGTGTTTCCACTGCCTGTGGTATTAAAAGAACCCGATTGGTTACCAATAAAACAATTTGATAATCCAGAAGTATTATTAGCACCTGTAAACGAACCAAAAAAACTGTTCGTTTTTCCGGTTGTGTTTGCAAACCCTGAGTTAATTCCAAAAAAGCAATTTTCATTTCCTTCATTATTTTGCCCACAAGAAGTCCCAAAAAAACAATTATTGTTACCTATATTACTCAAACCAGTTGAGGCACCAATAAATGTATTAGAATTTCCTTCGCTTGAATTACCACAATCGGAACCAAGAAAGGTATTTGAGTTACCAGCAAAGTTGAATCTTCCTGCTTGTTGCCCTACAAAAGTGTTTCCTAATCCTGTTGAATTCGTACTTCCTGCAAGCCTGCCTATAAAAAAATTGCTTCCAGAACTTTCAATTTTGCCTGAAAGTTGGCCATTAACCTTTAATATGAGAGGCTGATTGTCTGTTGTTCCAATAAAATTAATTGCAGGGTTTGTCCCTGCATTACCAGTTAGCTGCCACTGCGCATTTGTTATTATGCTTATAAAAACAAATGCTGTAATTAGAATGTACCTTTTCATTTTATTTTTTTGTTTGATTTGACGCAGCAAATATGTTTTGAACACATAACCTGTACAATCCACTTTTGTGGATAAATAATAAAAATAGAAAAAGAGGGAGGGAAGAAAAATTAATATAGTTTTCCTTTTACCGAAATGTGTACTCCTTTGTTTGAAGCGGTAGTTATATTAAATACAGAATGAATTTGCTCTGCGCGTATTTGCATATTACGCAAGCCGTTGCTAAAGCCATCTTTGTTTTTATCATCAATGCCTTTACCATAATCTTTAATATTCAAATTGAAATTTTCGTCTTGGTTGTCAAAGTCAATATCAATTTTATCAGTGCCCGAATATTTAACAGCGTTGTTTAAAGATTCTTTTAATATCAAAAATAAGTTTCGTCTTACTTCAGGGTGTAAAGTAACTTCCCCAATGTTATTTGGAAAATTTACTACGGGCCGAATGTTGGTTCCATCAAAAAACCGGTCAATATACTGACGCATAAATCCCAGCATGCTTTTTAAATTATCGTTTGCCGGATTACTGGCCCAAATAATTTCTCGCATACCGGTAATCACTTCTTTTGATTGAAGTGAAATTTTTTCGGCTAATTGTTTTTGTTCTCCTGATAATGATTTTGAAATTAGTTGTTGTGCATTTAATCCAAGCTTGGTAAGGTTGGCTCCCATATCGTCATGCACATCGCTTGCAATTTTACTGCGCATGGTTTCAATAACATTTTGTTTTTCAAGCACAGCAATTTGTTTTTCTGCTAATCGTTTTTTTTGAGTGCTTGAATAAATAAAAACTCCTGATACCAGTATTAACAATGCGATTGTAGCCAGTGAGTAATTAATTGTTTTTTGCTTTGAAATTTTAGCTGCATCCAATAATTTTTCTGAGTTGAGTTGCTTTATTTCAACTTCTTTTTTTTCTGTTTCATACTTGGTTTGCATTTCGGCTATTTGACTGGCATTTTTTTCGTTACGAATGGAATCATTAATTAAATAATATTCATAAAAATAATTAAAGGCTTTTTTATGTTCACCTAAACCATCGTAGCAATAGGCAAGTTCTTCGTAAACCTTGCCTTTGCTTTCGTTAAACCCTATTTCTTTTGCAATTTTTAAATCCTCTATAAACAATGGAATTGCTTTGGTATAATTTTCTTTGCCTAAGCCAACGTCTCCCATTATCCGGTATAGTTGTCCGCGAGCCTGGTTTGTAAGTAAAATTCCTAAAGGCGAGTTAACACTTTTGTAAATGTCCATTGCTTTTGCATTATAAAATAATGCACTATCATATTTTAACTGATACGAAAACACATCAGATAGATTATGGTAACAGCGCGCAATTAATTTAACCTCATTAATAGTACTGGCAAGTGCCAACGCTTTGTTGTAATATTCAATAGCTGATGAATAGTCTTTTTTGCGTTTAAAGCAAATTCCTATTCGCATAAGAGCGTTGCCAGCCTCAATAAGTTGATTGTTGTTTTTAAACTTCTCCAATGCTTTCATTTGCATAGCTAAAGCAGCATCCTGATTCTTTAACTCTGAATAAACCAAAGCAATATTGCTTATGGCTTCGGCTAAAAGCAAAGAATCCTTTAATTCTTCAGCTAATTTTTGTGATTCAGTATAATATGAGTTTGCCTTTTCAAGCAGCGATTTAAAAATGTATCCATTTCCTAAAACCATATTTGCTTCTGCTTTTATTTTTTTATCATTTAATTGTTCGGCATATCGCAAAGCAATTTGAGCATAATAAATGCATGAGTCATATTGACTGTTGTCTCTGTTAATGTTAGCGAGTTTAGTTAAAGTGGAGGCATAATAAGTGCTGTCCTTTTTTACATATTGCACCAATGAAAAATAATCTTGCTTAGCTTTTTGTGGCTGTGCCAGCCGGGTATAACACCATGCCCTGTTAGCATACAGTTTTTTTAAGAGGTTAAGATCAGAAGTAGAATTAATGTTTCCAATGCAAGAGTCGAGTATTGGTAATGCATCCTTAAATTTAAAAGTTGCAATGAGAGCGTTGGCCTTATTTATATCAGCAGTATAATTAACCGTAATTTGACCCGGACTCCAAACAGTCTGTATTAAAAAAACCACTACAACACAAAATCTAAGCATGCCTTCCGATTTAGATTTGCAAAAATACTTTTAGTGAGATTTTAGGAGCATCCACTTTTGTGGGTATTTAATTTTTCGGAAAAACTTTATTCAAAGCATCAGTACGCGAATGAACTTGCAACACGTCATAGATATTACGGCAATAGGTTCTTACTGTTTCAAAAGACAGGTTCATCTTATCAGCTATTTCTTTGTAACGAAACCCCTGGTCAAGGTAATTTAAAATTTCCCATTGCTTTGGAGAAAGGTTTGCCGCTTCATTTGCCTGCACTTTTCTTTTTTGAAATGACTCAACCACTTTTCTTGCAATGGTTGCCGACATCATACTCCCTCCTCTGTAAACAATTTTTATAGCTTCTGACAATTCAGCCGGTGAGGAATTTTTTAGTATGTATCCAGTAGCGCCAACACAAAGAGCGTCAAAAACTTTTTGTTCATCATCGTAAATCGTACACATAACGAACTGAACATGCGGTTTTTTGGGTTTCAGTTCGGCAACGGCTTGTATTCCGTTTTTCCCAGGTAATCCAATATCCATTAAAACAACATCGGCATTTAAATCGGTAAAATTTGAAATCAGGTCTTCAGCATTACAAAATTTATTTACAACAACAATTTCTTTGTCCTCGCTAATTAAATTAATAAGCGACTGAAGAATTTCTTTATCGTCTTCAACAATGGCAAGTTGAATCATAGACTTTTATTGTCTCAATTTATATATGCCCCACAAACATACTTATTTTCATTAGAGCTTAAGTTGCTCCTGTTATTCGCATTCGCAAGTGCCTAAAATGAGCCTTTGCTCTTTAACGTTCCACTAAAGTGGTATGTGCATGGCCTTCTTTCAAAAGTACTTTTACGCCATTAAGATTAATACAAAATGGAATCACTCATCATTTTCTTCTCAGCTGTTATTAGTTTGAACACAGCAACTTATTCAACCGGCAATCAAACTAAAAGTAAAATACAAGGTAAGGAAAAGGAAGAAGTTACTGCCTGCATCAGTACCAGTAATTTAAGAGGAGGCTGGGATTACAACTAAATTTATTACAACACTCATAAAAAACGTAAATAATATGGGATCAATAATCATCTTTATGGCAACTGTAATTACACTTAACGCTCCACTTAATGTAGCAGAAAGCAGTAATGAGACCAAGAAGCAAATTGCCCCTCAAACAAACACACAGGATAAAAACTATGTGTTACGCGGAGGCTGGGACCATAATTAGGCAAGCACAGTTTTATTGTAATCATCATTCATGTTCAAACACAATATAAAATACAAATAATATGCTAATAGAACCTCTTATCATTTTTATTGCATCCATTATCTCTTATAATAATGAGAGCCCGCAAGAAGCTAACAGCCCCAAGCCTGTTAAAACAGAAATTAAAGCAGAAACCAATAATGATAATAATCTATTGTTAAGGGGTGGGTGGGTTAGAAATTAAAAGATACATGCTGCGAACTATAATTGCAACCTCATTTCTTCTACAGATTAATTATGGAGTAGCTCAGCTATTATTTTGCGAAAACATTTTGTTTACGATTGAATCAGGAACACAGCTTACAATAAAAGGCGATGTGCAACACAACTCATCAACTTTTATTGATAACAGTGGAGTAATAGATTTAACGGGCAATTGGATAAACAATTCGGGTAACAACATTTTTGGAGCATCATCAGGTACTGTGGTAATGAATGGACTTAATCAATTAATTAACGGAACAGATGCTACACTATTTAACAACCTGAATTTGTTTAATGGAACCAAAACAATGATGGTTGATGCAGAAACCGGTGGGCTTTTTTCAGCAGGGCGTTTAAATTTAAACAATGCTATACTTGATTTAAACGCAAACGAACTGAGAATAAAAAACCCGGGGACGTTGGCAATTACACGTACTTCAGGATACATATTAAGTGAAGATGTTGATAATAGCTCTAAAGTGTGGTGGATGTCAGTTGGGCAGCAGGGTGTTCATACCATACCATTTGGAAATAATTTGGGTGAAAGTGTGTTTTTTTCTTTTACAATGATTCCATCCACAGTACCTGGTGGAACAAGTTCTTCATCAATACGTGTTTCTACTTATCAATCTATGCCAGATAATACGCCATTCCCATTTACACCTGCTTCGGTTATTCACGTTAACGATTTATTGGGTAACGATAATAGTGCCCATACAGTAGATAGGTTTTGGCATATTGAGCAAAAGTGTACATCAGCTGATTATTATTTTAATTATGCTCCTTCTGAAAATGCTGCAAATGGCAATATTAATATGCGCGCACAAAAATGGAATACAACTAATTTAGGATGGGATGCTGCATTACCAGGACAAAATAACCCAACAGCACAAAGTGTTTTCTTGCCAGCATATGTAGCACAAAATATACTACTTATGGAAGGAGCCACATGGGCTATTGCCATGCAATCAAACCCATTACCTGTAGAACTTTTAAGTTTTAATGCTGAGCTAAAGAATAAGACAATGGTAAATTGCACTTGGTCAACGGCATCAGAAATAAATAACGATTATTTTGTTTTACTGCGAAGTAAAAACGGAATTAATTTTGAAGAAATTGCTGTTGTTGATGGTGCAGGTAATTCAAACAGTACAATAAACTATTCTTTCAACGATATGAACCCTTATAGCGGAATTTCATATTATAGATTAAAGCAGGTTGACTTTAATGGGGATTATAGTTACTCGCAAATTCGCGTGATTAATTTTGATGATATAATTTCTGATTTCAATATTTACCCAAACCCATCCAATGGAATTTTTATTATCAATAAGATGTTTGAAGATGAAAATGTTTATTCGTTTAATGTTATGGACTTATCAGGTAAAGTTATTTTTACATGGCAAGCAAGCAAAAATAAAAACACTGCAAGCATTGACTTGAGTAATTTTGCTACGGGAATTTATTTTATGGAAATATCTGGTAACAATAAAAAACAGGTAGAAAAAATTCAACTGATAAAATAACTTGAAAAATAAAATCAGAATAAAGCAATACCTGCACATTTTAGAAAAAAATGGCATTGCAGATTTTATTAAAACACTTGATGAAGGCGTTAAGCTACCTTCAGGTGATATCGTTAATACAGTTGTAGCTTGTTTGCAAAACGAACCCCTTGCTGAAGAATTTATTACTGAAGTTGGCAAAAAACTACAACTAAATTCAGATGCTCCACAACAATTACTTGATAAGCTTTTTGAATTAAAAGTTGTAGAATTATTTGATGATAGCGAATCTAAATGGAATCGTTACAGCAGGCAGTTGTTATTGTTTGACAGTATTAATCCTCAACAAGAATTTGAAAATAATTATTTAGCACAGGAAAAATTAAGCAATGTGCACATTGTTATTTTAGGAATTGGCGGTATAGGTAATTTTATAGCTACAGCCTTATGCGTTGCTGGCGCTGGAAAAATTACATTGGTAGATTTTGATTTGGTAGAAGAAACCAACCTTAACCGGCAAATATTATTTAGCGAAACCGATATTGGCAAGCATAAAACAGAAGCGGCTGCACAAAGATTAAAGGACTTAAATTCTAATTGCAACATAAGAACTGTGAACAAGGAGATTAACTCTCAATCTGAATTAGAAAAGTTGATTCGTGAATATAGTCCTGATTATATAGTACTGTCAGCAGACAAGCCTGTTGACATTGTTTTATGGGCATCGGCATTATGTAAAAAATATCGGTTCAAGTATTTAAAATGCGGTTACATGGCTTACCATGGTTTAATAGGGCCTTTACTTGGGCATAATACCAAGGCTTATGAAGAAATTTTTACCAGTTGGTCTAATGATATCGCATTACAAAACAATTTAATCAGTAAACAAAACGAAATGTATATTGCACCATCAATGGCAGCAACCAATGCAATTCTCGCAAACATGGCGGCATGGGAATTAATAAAGGATATTACCGAAATTTCGCCATCTGTATTAACAGAGAGAAGAATTCTTTTTGATCTTAAAACGATGAATATGGTTTTTGGTTAAGGTTATCTAAAGATGTTGCAAATTTTTGGTACATTAATTCTGTAAAAGGAAATTATAATTATGAGACAGGTGATGAGATTATATTTAATATGTACATTCTGTATTGTAGGTTTTCACAGTCAGGCACAAGAGGCAATAGATAGCATTAAAAAATTATTGGTTGTTCCGGAAAGTAATTCTTTTAAATTACAGGATACAAACCTCCTTTTGGATTACTGGAATTTAAGTGCTGAGTATTTTAAATATGGTGAATCTGACAGCATGAATAAATATGCCTCTCAGGGCTTAACATTAACAATGCGGTTTGCAAAGCTTGCCAATAACAAAATTGAGAAGGATGTTTTAGCTCAATATGAAATGATTTTTTATCGCAATCTTGGAATTTCATATTTTGATAAGGGCGATTATCCAACTCAGATAAAATATTTTCTTAAGTACCTTAACAAAGCAACTGAACTCAACTCAATTAAAGATATTGGGACAGCTTATGGAAATATAGCAACTTGTAATCGAGAAATGGAAGATTACAACCAAGCATTTGAGTATGCAAAAAAGGCTGTGATTGTTTTGGAGAATACTCCATATAAAAATTCTTTGGCCGCAGCTTATGCAATTTATGCAGGATATTATCAAAGTTCTTCTAATGCTAATTATGACAGCGCATATCATTACAAAAAATTGGTCAATGCTATTTTTACTGAAGTTAAAAACACTTCCAAAGAAGTTGGTTCAACTATAGACCTTGTAGCTTTTTTTCAGTCATACCGCCAAATGGACTCCTCACTTGTTTACCTTAATAAAATTGAGGACCGTGTGATGGAAATGGAAAATCCTGAGAACATCATGCTATTTTATGCGTTTAAAGGATTAGCGTTGTTCTCTAAAGGAAATAACAATGAGTCTTTACGCCTGTTAACTCTTGCCAGGCAAATGGCAGAGCAAACAGAGGATAGGGAAGATGACTCAAATACCGCAAAATATCTCTCCATGGTTTTGGCTGCAAGCAATAAACCAATTGACGCTCTTAATTATCTGGATTCGGCATTTGATGCTTATTCTGATGACATCAATACTGAAAAGGTAAGGTTGCTTACGCAGGCACAAATGAATTTTGAGTTTCAAAATGAAAGAACCATAGTGGCAGAAGAAAATAAGCGTCAAAGGCTGATTCGCAATTTTTCTATTGCCGGAGGGTTGCTTATGCTTTTATTTGCGATGTTTATTTTCTATAGATACCGCGAGCGCCATAAAACAACTTTGTTACTTGCAGAAAAAAATCAAGCCATAGAAATAGCATATAGCGATTTAAAAAATGCACAAGATGATTTAGTGCAGACTGAAAAGCAACGCGAAGCGCAAAGTATTCGTGTACGCATTGCGCGCGACATACATGATGATATTGGAAGTGGACTTACAAAAATTACTATGCTTAGTGATGTATTAAAAAAGAAAACAGCTCAGCCCGAGTTTGCTGATTCTCTTGCAAAAATTACTGCTTATTCTAAAGGAGTAAGTTCATCATTAGGTGAAATTGTGTGGGCAATAAATCCGGTTAACGATACGGTTTCAAGTTTAGTTGCCTATATGAAAACATCAGCCAACACTCTTTTAGATGATTCTGGAATAAAATATGTACTTAATTTTCCTGAAGATGAAAATAAAACAGTTGTACATCCTGAAGTTAAACGGAATATTTATTTGGTAATGAAGGAGGCAATAAATAATGCATTAAAATATTCTTCAGCAAAGAATATAACCGTGTCTTTTTCAATCGCAATAAATAATTTTGAATTAAAAATAGTGGATGACGGAGTTGGTTTTGATGCAGAAAATTTGGTTGCACCTCACGGTAATTTGGGAGGTAATGGGCTGGTAAATATGCAAAACCGGATGAAGCAGAATGGAAATTCATTGCAAATTACCTCTAATATCGGAGGAGGTTGTACTATAACAGCAAAAGGAAAGTTGAGTTAAACCATGAGTAAAAAAATTAAAATAATTATTGTTGAAGACGATAAGGAAATTCGCGAACTTGCAGAGGGGATTGTATCAGCCGAAAAGGATATGCAGGTAATAAAAACATTTGCCAATGGCGAAATTTTTTTAAAACTATGGCAAAACTATGAATGCGATGTAGTACTAATGGACATAAATATGCCCGGTAAAAATGGTATTGAATGTATTGCGGAGGCTAAACCTCAAAAACCCTCTGTTCAGTTTTTGGTTTGCACTGTTTTTGAAAACCCTAACTATATTTTTCAGGCTTTGTGCAGTGGCGCCACTGGTTATATGCTTAAAAACAATACAGGAGATAAGTTGGTAAACGCAATTCGCGAAATTTCAAACGGAGGCTCTCCTATGAGCGCTAGTATTGCACGTTTGGTGGTAGATTCATTTTCGCTTAAGCAATCATCGGCCATCAATAATTCAATTTTGACTTCACGCGAAAAAGAAATTTTGGATTTGTTGGCTCAGGGTTTAATGTACAAGGAAATAGCTGCAAAAAAGGAAATAGGAGTGGAGACTGTACGTAAGCACGTGTATAACATATACGAGAAACTTCAGGTTAATTCGCGTACTGAGGCTATTAATAAAGTTTACGGAAAGAATATTTAGAATAATAATTAGCCTCTCATTTTTCCCTTACCACTTAAGTAGTATTTCAACTCCTTAACCGACAAGGTACTTTTACGTTGTAGTTTATAAACACAATTACAATGAAAAGATTAATACTTCTCTTTACACTATGCTTTGTTCTCTCGCAACAAAATATCTTTTCGCAAAGTATTGGGCTTAACAACCCAACTCCCGATGCCAGTGCAATTTGGGACATGGTTTCAACAGATAAAGGCGTATTAATTCCAAGAATGACTACAGCACAGAGAACAGCTATTGTGGCACCTGCCACAGGCTTACTTGTTTACGACAGCACCCTCAATAAATTTTACTATTACAATGGCACTGTATGGACAACAGTAGGAGGAAACAACGGATGGAGTTTAACTGGAGATGGGGGTACAGCACCTGCAACTAATTTTATTGGCACTACCGATGCACAATCATTGCTTATAAAAGTAAACAATGTGCAGGCAGGCTTTTTAGATAATGATGATGGAAATTTTTTGGGAAGAAATGTGTTTATGGGAAAATCAGCCGGAGCAAGTAATACTTCTGGTTATGACAATACGTACATTGGAGCCAAGGCTGGCTTGGGAAATACTACCGGAACATTAAACACAGCAATTGGAGCAAAGGCTTTGCAAAATGCAGTAGCTACTTTTTCTAATGTTGCGGTAGGCAGAGAGTCAATGCAGCTTGCGATAAATGCCGTTCAAAGTACGGCAGTGGGCACCGGTGCATTGCAAAACATTTCAGGAGGATTTTGGAATAATGCTTTCGGATATCTAGCTATGAGGCAAGCAGCCAATCCGGGAATAAGCAATAATGCATTTGGTACAGAAGCATTATTTAACACTACCGGCTCTGACAATTGTGCTTTTGGACATACTGCACTTAGGCAAAACACAACGGGTACATACAATGCTGCATTGGGTAGTTTGTCTTTATATAATAATACAACCGGTAGTTATAATATCGCATTAGGAGCATTTGCTTTGCAAGGCAACTCAAACGGTAATTATAATACTGCATTAGGCTACAGATCGGCAGCTACGGGAGCTGCTGGTAATCGAATAGTAGCAATTGGCGATAGTGCTTTGTTTTTTAATACGGCATCAAACAATGTAGCTGTTGGTTCACGTGCATTAAAAACTAATACCTCCGGTAGTTTAAACACGGCAATAGGCTTTGAAAGTTTGTATGCTAACTCAACAGGTGTAAATAATACAGCACTTGGAAATAACTCACTTAAATTAAATACCACAGGCTCTAATAACACTTCCCTTGGTGTTAATTCTTTATCAGGTAATACAACAGGGTATCAAAACATTGCCATTGGTAATTCCACTTTTAGTCAAAATACTACGGCAGGCTTAAATATAGCTATAGGAAATTCAGCAATAGGAAGTTTTAACTTTAATGGAGGTTTAGCACATAATACATTCAATATTGCAATAGGTCATTCTTCAATGGCACTTCTAAACGCATCAAGTGTAAACGAAGCCATAAGAAATACTGCAATTGGTAATTATTCATTAATGAATAATTTAAATGGCAGCAACAATACAGTTTTAGGTTATGGCGCATATCAGGGCACAGCTGCTTATGCAGGCTCTTCAAATACAGTAGTTGGAAGTGATGCAATGAGAAATGCTGCATCGGGTAATTATAATGTTGCAGTTGGCAGTTCGGCTCTTTTTCAAAATAATGCAAGTAGCAATACCGCCATAGGCAATTCTTCAATGGTGCTTAATACAACAGGTGCAAACAATTGTGCATTGGGCGAAAGTAGTTTAACGTTTAATTCCACAGGTTCTTTTAATACAGCAATAGGAAGTGGTGCTTTAAGCAATAATACAACAGGAAATAATAATGTTGCATTTGGCAGAAGTATGTTAGCTAACACCACCGGAAATTCAAATATTGCTATAGGTTATTTTGCAATGCTTAGCAAAACTAACGGAGATGGAAACGTTGCTATTGGTTCAGCAGCAGCATCTCAAGGTAGCGGTTTTCACCAAGTTGTTGCAATTGGCGCTTTTGCATTAAACAACAATACATCATCAAACGTAATTGGTATAGGTAATAATTCAGCTGCATCACATACAGTTTATGGTAGTTCAACATTTGTTGGTGCATTTACTGATGCAAATGCAACTGGTTATTCAAATACAAACGCTTTTGGTTATAATGCTATTTCAACAGCGAGCAACCAGGTTAAAGTAGGAAACGCAACAGTAACCACCATTGGTGGCGCTGTTAATTGGAGTGTTATTTCTGACGGACGGTTTAAAAAAAATATAAAAGAAAATGTTCGGGGTTTAGATTTTATAAATTCTTTGCGCCCGGTAACATACAATATGGATGTAAAAAAATACAACCATCACACTATTCCTGATAAAGCGAATGACAGTATTTACAATAGAGAAACTGAAATTTTTGAGAAAGAAAAAATACAATACAGTGGCTTTATTGCTCAGGAAGTAGAAGAAGCTGCAAAAAAACTGGGTTACGATTTTAGCGGAGTACAAACTCCGCAAAACGATAAGGATACATACACATTACGGTATGCCGAGTTTGTTGTGCCTTTGGTAAAAGCGGTTCAGGAGTTGGCAAAGCAGAATAAAGAACTGAGAGAGGTGAATGAAGTGTTTAAAAATTCTATATATGATTTATTGCAAAAGGTAAACTTAATAGAAGAAAAAATTAATGAGTCAAAAAATTAAATAATAAGATTAAAATAGTGTATATGAAGAAAATTCTTGGAGACATTATGTCCCTTTTCACATCGTCATCAAAGTTTTTCAGGTCAGATACTGATGATGAAAACAATGAATATGACTATGCTTCAATCATTAGTAAACTTTACAATAAGCTGTCTAATGTTTTTTCATCATAACGCCATTGGTTACTTTTCATTCATAAAACTTTTAAAAAGAGTTTCATAGCCATCTGAAATTTTATCCCAACTATAATCTGTAATTATTTTGATTTTATTTTTTGATTGAAAGACTTCTCTATCTCTAAATTCTTTTTGTTCAATTATTGTTTTCAAATTATCAGTTGAATTAAAATACAAGGCTTCATCACCCAACACTCCTTTATTGAATTCATTGTTATGTGCCACAATAAAACTTCCGGCAGCCATAGCTTCAAGCAAGGATGGGTTTGTACCACCTACACTGTGACCGTGTATGTACAAGCGAGAAAAATGCCTCAAGGTATCCAGCGTAACTTTATCATTAATCCATTCTAAAAACAAAATATTGGAAAAGTTAGAAAACCTTTTTCGCATTTTTTTTCCGAAATTATTTTTTGTTGACCCCACCACTATAATTTTATGCAAAGGCGTTTGAGCATATGCATTTAAAATCGGCTCAATATTATTTTCGGGCTCCATGCGTGCCATTAAAACATCAAACTCACCAGCACTAACACCAAAAGTTTTTAAAATTTCAGAATTAAATTCAGGAAACGCATTTGCACCGTATGGAATAAAAGCGGAGTTTTTGCCGTATGACTCTTTGAGATAATTTGCAATACCAACGTTGTCGGCAATTAAAGCATCAGAATAACTAACGGCTAATTTTTCAAACTGCTTTGTTAATCGTTGAATAAGGGGCGAGTACTTGCTGCGTTTCCATTCAATACCATCTACATTGGTAACAAGTTTTGCTTTTTTGAAGTATAAAAAAGGAAAGAAAACAGATGATGTAGTGTAGCCACAACACAAAATGATATCATGTTTTGATTTGATGGCATGTTTTAATGAAAGATAATCGTAAATAAAATTTGCGGCTGTTTTAAATTGCTTTTCAGGTGAAAAAATTTTCACAATATCAACTCCCTCAAATTTTTCTTTTTTGTTTGGATGAAAATGCGGGTTATAAACAGTTACAGCATGACCGCGTTTTGCCAATGCAACAGAAATATGCTCAGCAAATTGCTCAAACCCTCCGTAATTATTAGGAATGCCGCGCGTGCTTACAATTGCAATTTTCATTTTATAAACTTATAGTTTAATTGCGTTGAAACTACAGATGCTGCGTTTATTAAAAAATCAGGCAGTACTAATTCAATTGGTTTTGAAGTTTTTTTCTTTAGAATAGCTTTAGCATAGATATTTATTTTATTATCTGCATTAAGATTGAGAAAATTTAATATTTTATTGAGAGTGGGTTCTGTTTCTTCAATTATATTCTCATACTTCACATGTAAAATATTTTTATGTGATTTAAGCACATTCAATCCTTGCTCCATTGTTACAATCCATTCTACAGCCGATTTTAATATATCATCATCAAATTTTTTTATTTGTTCAGTATAACCTTGTAACAATTCACTATTGGATAAAAGTTCTTCGCAAATCAACTTCCATTTTTTATTATTCAACCCCCACCAGTCCTCTTTTATATTTTTATTGATTAGTGAGTTTGAGTTGTTCCACAGCTGATTAGAAAATACTGTATCGTAAAAGTTGCGTGTTATAAAAAGAAAACGGCATCCTGAAAAAATCTTTTCAGTGTAGTCAACCCTGAAAATCATTTCAGGGTATTTATCAAGCACTATTTTGCTTCCGGTAATTTTTAAAAATAGATTATATATTTTTTGCATTTTTGAAATAACAGATTGAGTTGCATCATTTTCATTTAATAAAAATGAGCCACCGGATTTGTTATACGAACCAATAACATCATCCATATTATTAGCCGTATGCCAAATGATTTTTGGCTCGTTTAAAAATGCAATATTTTTATGCATGGAAAGCAACATGCCTAATAAAGTGGTGCCGCTTCTGCCAGTGCCAATAATAAAGACAGGCGGATGTTTTAATTCGGGTTTGCTAATGGAAATTACAAATTTGAGCCATGCTTTTACAAAAGTATTAAACCATTGCCCTTTGGTGGTTAACGGACGACCTTCAAACAAAAAATAGGCAACTAATCTTTGATAAGTTTTAAATAAACTTATTCTCGGGTAATGTTTGTTTAACTGAGCTATCATTATCAGCGCGAAGTAACAAAACCAAGCTGAATTTAACCTCACTTATGAAACGCGCTTGCGTATATCAAATGATTGTTGTTAATTAGCTTGCAATAAACTGAAATTCATATAAAATTTTTTTGAGGAATGAAAAAAACACTATTCACAATGTGTACGGCATTTTTATGCTACACCACCAATGCAACTGAATTAATTGGAAAACTTGCCGATGATAGATTTAAAGGCACATCATTTGTCAGACTTTCTGATAACACTGTTATTCCTGATTACGTTAGGTTTAACGAAAACCAACAGCCGGAAATTAATATGCTTGAGGGCTGGTTAAAATCCAATGCAAATTTACCTGCCGAATGCGGGTTAAAATTAATTTCAACTGAGCCAGACCAAATGGGCATGGTTCACTATCGCTATCATCAAACCTACAGAGGTGTGGAGTTGATTCACACTATGTATATAGCGCATACAAAAAATGGTAAGCTGATTTCTGCCAATGGTTTTATGACCAATAAATTTCCTAAAAGCATGAGCCCTGTTTTAAGCGAACAAACAGCATTGGCAAAAGCAAAGGAAAACATTGGTGCAAAAATTTATAAATGGGAACTTGCTTCTGAAGAAGCATTTATAAAAAGGGAGCAAGGTGATGCAAAGGCAACTTTTTTCCCTACTGGCAAATTGGTATTAGCTGCATCATCGCAAAAAATTAATGAAGCATTTGAATTGGCTTATGAGTTTGATGTTTATGCGCATGAACCTATGCAACGCTATTATATTTATGTAGATGCAAAAACCGGAAATATTATTGAAAAGTTAGACCGCATACATCATGGCAACTCCAATGCAACATGCGTTACCGCCTACAGCGGTACACAAACAATTACTACCGACAGCACCGCTGTAAATAATTTCAGACTTAGAGAAACCGGCAGAGGTCTTGGTATTGAAACTTACAACATGCTTAAAGGAACAAGCTATGGCGCTGCTGTTGATTTTACCGATACCGATAACTATTGGAACAATGTAAATGCAAATAAGGACCAGTACGCATGCGATGCACATTTGGCTACAGAAAAAACCTACGATTTCTTTTTTAACAACTATGGAAGAAACAGTATTAATAATGCAGGTTTTAAGTTATTGAGTTATGTTCACTACAGCACTAATTACGTAAATGCTTTTTGGGATGGCACCAGAATGACTTATGGAGATGGTAATGCTACATACAATCCTTTAACCTCGCTTGACATTGGCGGACATGAAGTAACACATGGTTTAACAAATTTTACTGCCAACTTAGTTTACTCATATCAATCAGGAGCATTAAACGAATCGTTTAGTGATATTTTTGGAACCGCAATTGAAAACTATGCATCACCTGCAACATTTGATTGGCTGATTGGCGAAGATATTGGTGCAGCTTTCCGTTCACACTCTAACCCTAATGCGTACGGTGATCCGGATTGCTACCTTGGCACTAATTGGTACACGGGCACGGGTGATAATGGAGGTGTACATACCAACAGCGGTGTTCAGAATTATTGGTTCTACCTTTTATCGGTAGGAGGAAGTGGTACAAATGATTTGGGTAATAATTATAATGTATCTGCAATAGGTATTAATAATGCAGCTGCAATTGCGTATAGAAACCTTACTGTTTATCTGTCACAAAATTCGCAATATGCCGATGCACGTTTTTATGCTATACAGGCTGCCACCGATTTGTTCGGACCTTGCTCTCCTGAAGTAATTGCCACAACCAATGCATGGTATGCAGTAGGTGTGGGCTCTGCACAAGCTGGTACAGCTGCTTCAATATCAACAAGTGGTGCCACAACATTTTGTGAAGGAGGAAATGTTACCTTAACAGCAAATGCAATTGCAGGCACAACTTATCAATGGAACAGAAATGGCTCACCTATTGCAGGAGCTACCAACAGTACTTACGTAGCAGGCCAGGGTGGCAGTTACACTTGCAGTACTGTTACTTGCGGTACTTCTTTTACATCAAACGCAACATCAGTAACAACCAACTCTATCGCAGCTACCATTTCTCCGGCAGGCACTGTTTCTTTATGTAACGGACAAACAACAACTTTGCAGGCAAATACTGCAACGGGTTATGGTTACCAATGGAATTTAAATGGTTCACCTATAAGCGGAGCTAATGCTGATAATTACGTTGCATCAGCTCCCGGAAATTATTCTGTAACTTACGTTGCACAAACATTAACCGGAACTTCGCAAAACAATAACACCACATCAAACATTGTGGACAATACTTGCACTGGAACCGCAAATACAACTATTGCAGTTAGCGGTTTGGCAACAAGTATTAATCCTTCAAATATTTCTGTTACTGTTAACCTTACACATACTTATGATGGAGATATTGATGTTGTGCTTGAAGCACCTAATGGCGATATTCTTGGATTAAGTAATCAGGCTGGCGGTGCGGGTGATAATTTTGTAAACACTGTTTTTTCCGATGCTGGTGCAACAACAGTAGCATCAGGCACTGCACCATTTACAGGAACATTTAAACCGTGGGCAAGTACTTGGTCATCATGTGTGCCAATAACAAGAACATCTTTTGCATCTTTAGGTGGCGGGGCAATTAACCCTAACGGAAACTGGATTTTGAGAGTTTATGACAGAGCCGGACAAGATATAGGAACAATCAATAACTGGACACTTACCATTCCTGATTATACAATTCCTTACCCTAACTGCGGACCTGCAACTTCACCTGTAACCGTTGTTAACACCGGAAGCTTAACTGTTAGTGCAGGAACATACAATGCACTTTGCAATAATAACGCTGCTGTTAGCTTAACCGGTACTCCTGCAGGCGGAAACTTTAGCGGAACGGGTGTAACAGGTAACTCTTTTGACCCTTCGGGATTAGCAGCGGGCGTGTATCAAGTAACTTACAATTACAGCAATGGAACTTGCAGCGGTAGCGATGTTGCAAACATTACTGTTAATGCCCAGCCAATAGTTGATGCAGGAACGTATTCTGCATTGTGCGAAAACGCTTCATCAATTTCTTTAAACGGAACGCCATCAGGCGGAACTTTTTCAGGTGCTGGAATAATCGGAAATAATTTTAACCCGTTAGGATTGGTTGGAACAAATAATGTATCATATAATTATACCGATGCAAATGGTTGCAGCAATTCTGCAACATCATCAATAGTTGTAAATGGTTTGCCTGTGGTTAATGCCGGAACATATCCCGCAATGTGTAACAACCAATCAGCTATTGTTCTGGCAGGAAATCCATCTGGCGGAACGTTTGGCGGAACTGGCGTAAGCGGAAACTCTTTTTCACCATTAGGTCTTTCAGGAAATTATCCTATCAGCTACTCCTACACTGATGGTAACGGTTGTACAAATTCAGCAAACACCAGCATTGATATTTACACGAACCCTTCGGCTAACATTTTCCCTGCCGGTTCAGTAACCACTTGCAATAATAGTTATCTGCTTTCTGCCAACACAGGTGTAGGTTATTCCATCCAATGGCAATTGAACGGAAATAATATTGCCGGTGCTACTTCAGTTAGTTATAATGCTACATCATCAGGACTTTATTCTATTTATGTGAGCAATGGTCCATGTTCAGTTACATCGTCAGTTACGCAAGTCAATCTTGGAATTGGTGCACCGGTGATAACCGCAGGCTCAACATCCATATGTGCCGGAACAAACACTACCCTAAGTGCTCCTATCGTTTCGGGAAGTACTTACCAATGGTATAGAAACGGAGTTCTGCAAAATGGTGCTGTAAATTCAACCTTTGCGGTATCATCGGCAGGAAATTATTATTGTTATGTTACAACACCAGGCGGTTGTTCAGGCAATTCAAACACAATTGTTTTAACAGTAATAAATAATCCTGTGCCATCAATTTCTTACTCAACACCTTTGAGTTTCTGCTCTCCGGGAAATGTTACGCTTTCTTCCAGCACGTTTAGTGGGGTATCTTTGCAGTGGCAAAAGAATAGTACTAATATTTCGGGAGCAACTAATCAAACATACGTTGCTAATTCAGTTGGTTCATACAGGGTTGTTCAAACTGCTAACGGATGCTCTAAATCGGCACCTGCTGTTTCTGTTACAAATGCTTCAAGTGTTTCTGCAGCCATTTCTGCTAATGGTTCTACAACTTTTTGTACAGGGGGCTCGGTTACTTTAAGTGTAAACAATGCAGTTAGCGGTTATAATTATCAATGGTTAAATAATGGAGCAAATATTACGGGAGCAACGTTATCCTCTTACGTTGTCACCGCCTCCGGTAATTATACTTGCACGATAAGTGCAACATGCGGCAGCGCAACATCAAATTCAATTGCTGTTTCTGCAAGCGGAATTACTGCAAATGTTACCCCGTCCGGTAATGTTGTAACCTGTGGTGGTTCAACCGTAAATCTATCATCTAATTCTGGCCCGGGCTATGTTTATCAGTGGTTGGCAGATGGCAATCCAATCTCCGGGGCTACTCTTTCAACTTATTCAACTACACTTTCAGGAAACTATTCTGTGCAGATAAATTCTTCTTGTGGCAATGCAACTTCTGCTGCTACCTCAGTTTCAATTTCTAATCCTATTGCTTCTATTTCACCATCAGGCACTGTAACAATTTGTGCAGGAAGTAATACAACTTTTGCTGCCAACAGCGGTTATAATTATGCATATCAATGGTTACGAAATGGCTCTATGCTGCCCGGTGCTACTGCACAAACGTATCCTGCGTCAAGTTATGGAACCTATTCTGTAAGAATAACCCAAGGCGGAGTGTGCTCTGTAACTTCAGCCGGAGTAATATTAAATGTAACTAACAACCCAACACCTTCCATTACACCGTTGGGAACTGCAACAATTTGTGCTGGACAAAATGTATTATTCACTTCAAACACTTTTAATGGTGTGGCGTTACAATGGCAAAAAAACAGTACGGATATTGCAGGCGCAACTAATCAAACTTATACTGCTACAACTGCAGGTGCATACAAAGTGAAACAAACTGCAAATGGATGTACTAAAGCATCTCCTGCAACTTCTGTTGTAATTAATTGCAGAGTCGCATCAACTACAAATGAAATATACAACAGTGATGCTGCTACAGTTTATCCAAATCCGGTTAATGATTTATTTTTTATTGAAATTAATTCCATAGAATCATCTGCTTTTAAATTGATGATAACTGATATAACCGGAAGAATAATTGATAGCAAAGATGTTTTGGTTGATGAAGGTTTAAATAAACTTACCGGAGATTTGAGTAAAACCAAACCAGGAATTTATTTTGTTAGAGTAAAGAATGATAAAAATGATTATCAGTTTAAATTGATAAAGAATTAAAGGAGTTTGATAATAAAGCAGAGGGTTGCCCGCGAAGCGGGCAACCCTCTGCTTTTTAGAATAAGATAAGGCCGCTGAAAAATGTTGTATTGCCTCTAATTTTTTTTGCGAAAACAGCCTATATTGGCGTTAAAAATTTTTAGGTATGGCAAATTTCGTTTCACGCTTGGTTGATTTATTTCCTTACCAGTTAAGTAAATTTCCGAAAGAGGATGCTCTTGCATGTAAAGAAAATGGAATATGGAAAACCTATTCTACCAAAAGCGTATTAGATAATATCAATAATCTTAGCTCGGGATTATTGCAGTTAGGAGTGGTTCCTGGAGATAGAATTGGAATTATAAGTAACAATCGTCCCGAGTGGAATTTTGTGGACCACGCATGCCTGCAACTCGCAGTGGCTGATGTGCCTGTTTACCCAACTGTTAGTGATTCCGATTTAACTTATATATTAAAGGAGAGTGAAGTCAAATACATTTTTGTTTCCTCAAAAGAGTTGTACGAAAAAGTACAACGATGCAGGGTTGGTATTGATACACTTAAGGATGTTTACACTTTTAATAATGTTGATGGAGCAAAAAACTGGCAGCAACTTGTTGAAGAGGGAAGAGCCGCACACAATTTTTCTAAAGTTGAAGAAATAAGATCTACTATAAAACCTGCCGACCTTGCTACCATTATTTACACAAGCGGCACCACCGGAAATCCTAAGGGTGTAATGTTGAGTCATGATAATTTGGTAAGTAACTTTACATCATGCGATGTGTTGTGCCCATTTGATTCATCCTGGCGTGCATTGAGTTTTTTACCGCTTAACCATGTGTATGAGAGAATGCTTTCCTATTTGTATGTGTATTATGGCGTGTCTATTTATTATGCCGAAAGTTTAGAAACAATTGGTGATAATTTAAAAGAAGTAAAGCCACACATCTTTGTTACAGTTCCGCGCCTGCTCGAAAAAGTTTATGATAAAATTGTGTCTAAAGGAAACGAGTTAACAGGAATAAAAAAAGCGTTGTTCTTTTGGGCGCTTAATCTAGGACTTAAATACGAGTTGAACGGAGCCAACGGCTGGTGGTACGAAACGCAACTGAAACTCGCCAATAAAATTATTTTCAGCAAATGGCGCGAAGCACTTGGTGGAAACATAGTTGCCGTTGCATCTGGTGGCGCTGCATTGCAACCAAGGCTTGCACGCGTTTTTCACTCAGCAAGAATTATGGTATTGGAAGGGTATGGCTTAACAGAAACATCCCCGGTAATTGCAGTAAATAATTTTCAACCCGGCTGTATAAAGTTTGGAACCGTAGGTACAGTTATAAAAGATGTGGAGGTAAAAATTGCCGATGATGGAGAAATACTTTGCAAAGGACCAAACGTTATGCTAGGTTATTTTAAACACCCTGAGCTAACCTCTGAAGTTATTGATAAGGACGGATGGTTTCATACTGGCGATATAGGTATTTTTGAGGAAAACAGATTTTTAAAGATTACCGATCGAAAAAAGGAAATTTTTAAAACATCAGGAGGAAAATATATTACTCCTCAACTAATTGAAAATAAATTAAAGGAATCGCGTTTTATTGAGCAGGCAATGATCATAGGTGAAAATCAAAAATTTGCTGCAGCATTAATTGTTCCTGCATTTCCATTTTTAAAGGATTGGGCGCAAAGAAAAGGAGTTGACATAGGGCATAGCAATGAAGATATTTCAGACAATAAAGAAGTCAGGAAAAGAATAGCAGAAGAATTAGAACATGTAAACAAAACGCTTGGCAGCTACGAAACAGTTAAAAAATTTGAATTGCTTCCGCGCGAATTTTCAATTGACAAAGGAGAGATGACTCCAAAGATGAGTCTTAAGCGAAAAGCCATACTTGAAAACTTTAAAGAGAAGGTAAAAGATATTTTTGATTGATTTCAAAACCCCTTTCAATGCTTTACCGCAGAATGCCAATTGAGGCTGAATCGCCCGAAGAGTTAGGTTACTCCAATATTAAATACAACCTTGCCGAAAGTTCTGTAAGAGATATTGATTTGAGAGAGATATATGTTTCTAAAAAAATATTGTTGTGTTACGGGAGCCATAGAGGTAAAGATGAATTAAGAAAACTTATTGCTAAAGAATATTTTTCTGAAAACATTGACAACGTTTTGGTAACGCAAGGTGCAGCATCAGCACTGTTTATTATACATACTACCTTATTAAATGCAAACGATGAAATAATTGTACTTCACCCTAATTACGCCACCAATCTTGAAACACCTTATGCAATTGGCTGCAAAATAAAAACAGTTGAATTAAAGTTTGAGAATCAGTTTAATTTAAAGGCAGAAGATGTTATAAGCAAGATAACATCAAAAACAAAATTGGTGAGCCTTACTAATCCACATAACCCAACAGGAAAAGTATTTAATATTCATGTTTTAGAAAGCATTATTTCCTATTGCACAAGGAAAAAAATTTTTGTTTTGGTTGATGAGACCTACAAAGACATACCTTTTCCAAATTTTACTCATCATGTTTTAAACGATTCTCCTTTTCTTATTCGCGTTTCTTCTCTTTCAAAAGCGTATGGTGTTCCGGGTATTAGGATAGGTTGGATTTATTGCAGTAATAATTCCTTGATTGAAAATTTTTTATCTGCCAAAGAGCAAATGGTTATTTGCAACTCGGTTATTGATGAGGAAATTGCTTTTCAAATTTTAAAGAAGAAAAAGACTATTCTAAATAGGGTTGCAAAAGATATTTCATCCAATTACAACCTTCTTTCTAAATGGCTTAAGGAACAAAATGTGTTTGACTTTGTATTTCCAGATGCAGGAGTGGTAATGATGCCAAGATTAAAATCATCTATTTCTACAAAAAAATTTTATTCCGTATTACTCGACAAACATAAAACATATGTTGCTACTGGGCATTGCTTTCAAATGAGCGACCACTTTTTCAGACTTGGTTTTGGTTGGGCAACAGGTATGGAAATAAAAAAAGGACTTGCAGCTATTCAAAAATCCGCAAGTCCTTTTATTTAATTTTCTAAGCCTTCTATCTCAGAAGAGTAACAGTACCGTTGTACTGTTGGCTCTTTCCTTCTTTTGTTTTTACATCAATCGAGTAAACGTAAACACCTTGTGGTGCTTTAGCACCCGCTGGGTCTGAACCATCCCATGTTTTGGCAGGTGTTTCTGTTTCAAAGAACTTTTGTCCCCAACGATTAAATATTTTCATGTTGTAGGATGCAACATCCAAACTAAAGCCTGGGTCAAAGAAGAAATCATTCTTTCCATCTTTATTTGGGGTAAACGCGTTTGGTAAATAGAACGGATTTACAATAACCTGCTGCTGATATTCAGAAACACAACCTGCAATATTGGTAACCACAAGCTTAACCATGTACTCACCAACAGAACCATAGTAGTGTGATGGATTTTGCACGGAAGAAGTATTGTCATCACCAAAATTCCAACTCCACGAAACCGCATTTGCTGATTGGTCATAGAAGTTTATTCCGGATGAGTAAATATTTGTTGCCAATGGGTCAGCAATAAACTTTGCTTCAGGTAATGGGAAGAATGTAATGTCAACCGGCTTGGTGTCTGAAGAAGTACATCCTGTTGGATTTACAATTGTCAAGCTAATTTGATACGTGCCTGGGGTAGTGTAAACATGAGATGGGTTTGTAAGTGCTGAAGTTACACCAGGCGCCAATGTCCATGCAAAAGTTGCATTAGGCTCGTAAGTTGATAAGTTGGTGAAATTGATGTTTGATATTTCACAAGCAAGAGAAGTATCATTTGTAAAATCAATTACCGGATTATCATTAACCGTAAATGCAAACGATGGTGAAGTGTTTACACATCCATTTACATCGGTTACAGTTACAGAATAACTTCCAGTAGTATTTACTGATATAGTTGATGTGGTTGCACCTGATTGAGACCAAACATAATTTACATAAGCAGGGCTAACTGATGCAGTTGACAATACAGATGATTGCCCGTCACAAACAGCATTATCACCAACTACCACAGGTTGTGGTAACGGATTTACTGTTATAGTTGAAGCATTGGTCATTTGTGTAGCTGCACAATTGTTGGCATCAGTTACGGCAATTACACTATAAGTGGTGGTTTGATTTGGAGATACGCTTAATGTTGCCTGGCTACTGTTGGCAGTGTAATTAGTAGTTCCGCCTGTCAAATTATTTTGTAACGTGTAATTAAACGGAGCAGTGCCAACAGGGAATGTTACTGTTAAATTTGTTTGCTGCCCAATACAAATATCATCAACCGTTAACAATTGTGAAGTTGGTTTTGGGTGTACTACAGTAATATGTGTATCAGCAACAGTTCTTGAACAACCATACAAACCGCTCACTGTTCCAACCAGGGTGTAGGTAGTTGTTTCGTTCAACACATTGGTTGCAGTATATGTATTTGACGGATGCGCAGTTACATTATTTGTAATTAAACTTGTTGATGGCGACTTCATTGTGTAAGTCGCATTGAATGGAGCTACACCAGTAAAGTTGATGGTAACCGTTGCAGTTTGCTGGTCGCAAATTGCAGGAGTTGAATTTATGGTCGCATCAGGCAAGGGAATTACTTTCACATTTACAGTTTGATTGGTAGTAGCTGCGCAGAACTTATCAGTAATATTTGTTAGTATGAAATTGTTTGATGGCGCTGTAGGGCTTATTGAAACCGTTGTAGATGCATTATTGGTGTTTTGAACCGCACCGCCTGAAAGTTGGAAAGTATAAGGTGCAGTACCTGTGCTGAAGTTTACAGTATAATTTGTTGAAGTGCCTTCGCAAATAGTATCGCTTGCTACAGTGATGGTAGCAACTGGCAATGGTTTAACTATCACCTGCCCGCTTCCCTGCACAGAACCTTTACAACCAAATGAAACTACAGAATCTAATTGGAAGTTGTATGTACCAACAGCTAACGATGGAATATTTAAAGTGTAGGGGTTTGTTGACGTTGTAATTGGTGTTCCAATATTTCCGTTTGTAGCGTTGTGATAATAGAAAGTATAAGGAGCCGAACCTTGTGTGAAATTAATTGCAAGTTGAGTTCCGCCACCAGCACAAGCGGTATCACTACCTGAAATTACTGCTTGTGGTAACTGGGTTACAGTAACAGCAACAGGCGCAGTACTCACTGTATTTTGGCAACCTGTATTATCTGTAATTACTCCAGTTAGTTGATAAGATGTTGTTGTACCTGGATTAATAGGAATGATTAATGGATTACTTGCTGTATTATAATTTGTAAACGGTCCGCCAACAGGTCCGTAGCTTCCAACAAAATTTCCAGTGCCGGTAAATGCAATTGATAAGTTAGTTTGAACCCCATTACAAATTGTTGTTGTTCCTGATAAAGCTGCTGTTGGCAATGCTTTAACTGTTACTGCAGCTGTACCGCTGATATTTGCAGCGCCAGCAGAGCAATATCTGTCATTCAAATTAGAGAGTGTATAATTGAAAGTACCCGCAGTTGTCTGCTTAATTTTGAAAACGTAAGGATTGGTAGTAATACCACTGAAGTTAACCGCACCTGCTCCATTAACTAAATAGGTTCCGCTGTATGGTGCAGTACCAGTTGCAAAATTAATTGTAATGGTAGCTGAATCATTTCTGCAAATAGATTGCGTACCCGAAATTACCGCAACAGGTTTTGGCGATACAACTGTCACGGCATTGTCGGTTACAATTGAAGAACATCCATACAAACCTGTTACACTAACATTGTTTAATGCATATGTTGTAGTTTGTGTTGGATTAACAACAGTGCTATAAGTAGTTGTAGCATTGTTGTTAATTGTTGTATTGCCTCCACCAGGATTTGCTGTGTAAGTTGTAGAAAAAGGACCTTGCCCAACAAACGTAACCGTAACATTTGCATTATCACCATTGCAAATAGAATCGGTAGATGTAATTGTTGCTGTCGGGTTTGGAATTACCCTTACAGTTACTGCCTGATTGGTAACAGATGAGCAATTCTTATCCTGTATGTTTACTAAAGTGTAATTGTTTAATCCTACAGGCGGGGCAGTAACAGGAATTACAATTGGGTTTATAGCGCTTGTAACAGCAGCCTGACCTTGCATGGTGTAAGTATATGGACCGGTTCCTGTAGAAAAATTAATATTTAAACTTGTATTAGTTCCCTGGCAAATGGTATCGCTTCCAACAGTTAAAGTTGCAACCGGAACCGGATTTATTACCCCAATTGCAGAACCATTTACATTTCCTTTACATCCTCCTGATTTAACAGAATCTAACTGGAAGTTATAAGTACCGGCAGCCAATCCTGTAATGTTTAGTATATATGGATTACCTGCACCCGGATTTACATTAGAAACAGAACCGGATGTATTTGTTGTAATGTTATGATAATAGAAAGTGTATGGGGCTGTTCCCTGCGGGAAGTTTACATTTAATTGAATTGGCGAACCAATACAGGCAGTATCATTGCCACTTAAACTTGCTACGGGCAATTGAATAACATTAACCGCAGCTGTAGCCACATTTACATTTTGTTTGCAACCGTTTCCATCTGTAACCTGACCAACTAATTGGTATACATTATTTCCAATTGCTGGGACAAGGTTAAAAGAATAAGGATTGGATGCAGTATTAAAATTAGTGGGTGCGCCACCGCCCTGTAATTGCCAGCTTCCGCTAAAATTAGCAGTGCCTGTAAAGTTTATATTTAAGGTAGCCTGTTCACCTTGACAAATGCTTGGAGTTATAGTGCTGATAATTGCAGTTGGCAATGGTCTAACAGTTACAAAAACAGTATCATTAATTGCAGTACGAGAACAAAAAGCATCTGTAACACTTAGCAAAACATAACCTGTAGCACCCAATGCTGGTTTTACCCAGTAATTGTAAGGAGAAGCAGTTATATTATTGGTTGTTGTATTTGAGCCTCCCAATGGTTTCCATGTAAAAGAATAATTGGCAGAGCCTGTAAATGCTGTCGAAAGATTTATAGAGTCTCCATTGCAAATAGTTGTGTTGGTTAATGCAGATAAGTTTGCGTTTGGAATTGCTTTTACAACAATAAGCACATTGTTATTAATTGGTCCTGTGCAAAGTTTTGTTGAACTGGTAAAAGATTGTAACGTGTAGTTAAAATTGCCAGTGGCATTTGGCTTTACCCATACAAAAGCTGAAGTAGCACTCGTATTTATGGGAGTTAATACACCGGTAGTATTATCTTTTAATGTGATGTTAAAAGGTGATGTGCCAGTAAAATCAATTTTTAATCTTACAGAATCGCCAAAGCAAATTGTATCATTTCCCTGAACCAATGACAGTGCTGCACTTGGAGTTGGATTTACAACAATTTTTCTTGTACCGGTTAAACCTGAAGCTAAAGCTGTGCAGCCATTATTATCAGTAAGCGACACCAAACCATAAGTAAATGATGGTGGAGGAGGGCTTACATTTAAAACATAAGGATTTGTAGATGTATTAAGAACCTGATTTCCTGTAGGACTTGTATAAGTAAGGGCATATGGTGCTTGTCCTGCTGCACCGCTAAAATTAAAAGTTACACTTGAGTTATTACCTTGACAAATTGTATCGTTGGTAGTTACATTTATAGATGCAGTTGGCAATGGATTAACAACAATATTTGCTCCGGTAGTAATAGTTGCCTTACAACCGTTTAAATCTTTTAAGCTATCCAAAGTATAATTATGCGATACCTGCAAATTACTAATAGTTATATTAAAAGGGTTGGTTGTGGCCGTACCGGTAATTTGACCCGCAGGGCCATTAATCCAATATGGCCAGTTGCCAGTACTGCCGCTCGCAATTGTTAATGTTGTTGACTGGCCTGCACATTTAGGAGTTACTCCACTAATAGAAGCATTATAAGCAGGAGATACATTCACGGTCTTAGTAGCTGTGGCTGTACACCCAGATGGTTGTTGCGTTACGGTAACTGTATATGTTCCACTTAAACCTGCTGTAAAAGTTTGATTAGTACCAGAACCCGCACCGCTCCACTGATAGGTGTAAGTAACACCACCTCCGGTTGCAGGAGTGGCCGTTAATGTAGCAGTTGCTCCGGCACAAAGGTTTACAGGTGTTGCAGGCGTTATTCCAGCGGTAATAGTTTGCGTTACACGTAAGGTATCGCAATTACTCCAACTTTCGCAAGATAAATTATCAGAAGTTCTTACCTGATACACCACACTATCTACGCATAAACCCTTTACAAATGCAGAATCGTTGTAAGAGGTGGCTCCGATTACATCAGTTACTTTCGTCCATGTCCCCATCGGATATTCGCGCCACAATTCATACTTGTTGCTTGATGTTGGTAACAATGGATTATGAACAGGATTCCAATTGATTGCCACACTTGCCCCCGTTTTAACAACGGACATATTCATACTTCGTGCAATGTTTGATGGCTTGGAAAAAACTGTACTATCGCAACCACAAACAGTTTTCATCTGAAAATAAATGGAATTATTTTGAGCATTTACACCGGGACCCAAAAGTGAAAGACTAGCGGAACTTACATCTTTAAATTTGTTATAGAAAATCGGTTTCCCTCCCTCTAAAGAATCAATTAAAATGAAACTACCTGCAGCACCAGTAAGCGAACCAAATATGTGATACTTTGCAAAGTAATTATGGGTATCTTTTGCAGCAGGTCCCCCAGGTGTTTCCCACTCTAATCTAACATCGCCAGTTCCGCATGTAACTTTAGCACAACGTATTTCTGGTGGCAGCAAAGTATCTGGGGCAACTACCGTAATTTTCATGGTAGAAAAATTTACACCCGGTACTGGACAAACATTATCTCGTGTTTTAAGAATAAAAGTATAATCTTTAGTTGGATTATTAGACCCCGGGCATACGAATGGAGGATTGAGATGCGCGCAAGATGTAGGCCATACAAATCTTACAGCATTGGAAATTGGTTTGGTATTGGGCAACACAATTGGAGCAAACGGTGTGGTAGGCTGCGTTAAAATAGCACAAGGCGGAACCAGACAACCGGAATTTAGATTAGAATATCCGGCTCCCCAGTTAGCTGAAGAATCGTTAGGAGATTCAATTGTAATAGATTGAGGAACTCCACCCGGGCAACTTCCCTCGAAGTCATTGGCTCTTAAAATAAACCTTATTGTATCACCTGCCACTACAGTTGTATCATAGCCACTTGTAAATGGAGGAAAAACATCAGGAGGAGTGTTTATTGCTCCGGCAGGGTTGCAAATTACAACAGGAGCAGTGAAAGTAATGGCATAATCTCTATATATTTCTGCTACCTTAATACCACACTTCCATGCGGTAACTTTTATACATGCCGCAAAATTGCCTACAGTTCCTGGATTATTAAGGTTGAGTTCGCCAGTAACTGGGTCTAAAACAGGGTTTCCAGGAAATGGAGAGTTAACAGTGTAAGGTGGATTAAAGGGGGTATTAGGCGCTGAAAAGGTAGGGCAATTTCCGGTAGAACTTTCAAGTGGTTGACCAAAACCATAAACAAGTGAATCTTGTTCTGGGTCAACTGCAAATGGATTGTAAGTGTAAGGAAAACCAGTGGTGATTAATGTATTTGGTCTTTCCGTAAAAAATGGAGAACTATCAAAGCACGGATTTGCATTTAATCCATTATAAGGGAACATTTTTGCTCTAACGGTAAATCCACCTCCTCCACCAACATTATTTAGGATATTTCTACAGCATGATGTCCATGAAAAAGTCCATCCTGTTGCAGGAGGAACCCCATTGAGTGTTATAGGTGCTGAAATCCATTTCCATTCCTCCACCGAACGCGGATCACCGCCTGCACAATTAAATCCACAACCTGTAGGGCTAAGGTCTGTAGGAGTACAATTGGGTCCTTGAACCGATGTTAAGGGAATGCCACACAAGCCAGGTATTCCCCAAACATCTATTTGTTGTCCAGCACTACAATCTAAGGGAATTCCAAAACAATCTCGATAAAGCTTAAGAGTAAAAATATACTGCCCTGCACCAGGTCCTGATTTGATACATTGCCAAGTTATTTCCCCTCCAAATAAGTGAGATGCTTTTGCTGTGTTTGACATTAGGGCAAACACCAGAAAGAATTGGATAATTCTTTTCATGCTCATAATTTTTTGTTTTTAATAAGGTTAAAAATCGTGTTGTTTAATTTGTTGTAATTCCTGTACACAAACCCACGCTTTTCAAGGTAATAATTCTTGCATCAAATGTAAGCATCATAAGTGTATTTCCAAAGGTATTTGGGCAAATGTTTAAAAAAAATAAACACCCTCGGTTAAGTTACCCTCTTATAGAGCTATTTTATCCCTAATATTAGGGATGATTTATTAACCGACAGCCACTTCAAAAAGGTTTTCGGGGTTAAGATGGTCAACAGCCGTTTTTAGAACCATATCCGGTGTTGCATCTTTTAGTAATTTCAGATAGTTGTAGTAGTAATCGTAACCAAGATCAAAAACCTTTATGTTTTTAAACTTGTCTGCAAGTGCAAATGCACCGTCTATGCTTCTTTGAAACGTCCCGAAAAGATAATTTTTTACCAATGTTAGCTCTTCTAAACCAACTGTAGTTGTGCGCAACATTTCAATTTCCTTGTAAATTTCATTAATAGCTCGCTCGCAAACATCTATTCCTACCTGTGTGCTAATGGAAATAAACCCCGATTGCAAAAAAGAACTTACACTGCAACCGATTCCATAAGTGTAGCCCTTGTCCTCCCTTATATTTTTCATCAGCCTTGAGCCAAAGTAACCGCCTAAAATGGTGGTTGTAATTATCATATTCTGAAATGCAGGCTGGGTTTTATCATGCCAGCTTCTACCGATTCTTATAGCACTTTGCACAGCATTTTCTTTTTCAATTTTAATTTTTTGATGAGCAATAAAGCTCTGTTGAGGCGCTGTAAATAGAGTGGAGCTTTTATTGTCTGAAACAGGATAATCCTCAAAATGATTTTCTATTACGCTCAAATCTTTATTGGAAAATTTACCGCTTACCAAAACAAATGAATTATTAAGCGGGTAAGATTTTTGATAAAAATCAAGAAGCAAATCGCTTGATAAACTTTTGTAATGTCCCTCATTTATTTCATAACCATAAGGATGTTGTGGGTTGAAAATAGAGGCGTAAAATTTTTTCCTTGCCAAATAATCAACCTTTTCGTTATTAATTTTTAAGCGCTGGTAATTTTGTTGCTGGTATGTTGCTAGTTCATCTTGCGGGAAAATGGCTTCCGTTAAAATTTCTTTTAATAACGGCAATGTTTTACCCAAATGTTTATTGAGGGTATAAAGTTTTACACTTGCATAATCAGAATTCGATTCTGTTTGCAGATAAGCTCCATAATAATCAAAGGCTTCTGCAATTTCAAATGCTGTTTTGTTTTTTGTTCCGCTATCCAATAAATCATTTACTGCTGTTGCTACCAAAGATGTTTGGGAATAAAGTTCTCCTGCTTTAAATACAATTTCTACCTTGCATAGCTCTTGTGTTCCTGCATTTAACACATATAAAGGAACTTTATTTTTTAAAATTATTTCCTCAACGTGTTTAAAAGAGAGCGTGTCAGGAATAGAAATGGATGGTTCTACTATTCTGTTTAATGTCATAAATTTTTAGTTTGCTGCGGCTTTGTAAAATATGGTGGAGCAATTCTCTTTTCTGAATATATCTGCTGCTATTTTTTGCACTTGATAAGGGTTAATTTTTTCGTATTCCTTTTTTTGCGTGTTAATCATGGCTGCATCGCCAAGCATTTCAAAATAGGCAAGGTTGAGTGCTTTGTTTCCAATATTCATTTCACCAAATACAAGAGCAGATTCTATTTTATTTTTCACCTTATCAAGTTCATGCTCGCTCATTAAAGTTTCGGTAATTTTTTTGAGCTCAACTTCAATAGCGGTGTTTGCTTGCTCTATTGTATGTTCAGGTAAAACTTTTCCTTCAATTACAATCAAACTTTCATCTAAATCTCCAAGAAAATAAGCATGCAAATCGGCAAATATTTTTTGTTCCTTTACCAAAGCCTGGTAAAGGCGAGATGATTTTGAACCCGACAAAGCATCAGCTATAACTTCGGTTGTATGAAAGTTCTCATTTCCTCTTGCAACAGTATGGTATGCTTTGTAAACAGAATTCAAAGGAACGGGTCTCTCAAGGGTTAAAAATCTTTCTTCCGTTTGTTTGCCTTCTTTTACATAACCGTTTTTATCTAAAGTTGATGATGGAATTTTTGCAAACCATTTTTCGGCAAGAGCAAATGCTTTTTCAGGTTCAATATCTCCTGCTATACTTAAAATAGCATTATTGGGCAGGTAATATTTATGGAAGAAATTTTTTACATCCTCCAGTGTTGCATTTTCAATATGCGAAATTTCTTTGCCAATTGTTGCCCACTTGTAAGGGTGCTTTTTATAAGCTAATGGGCGCAAGTAAAGCCAAACATCACCATAAGGTTGATTTAGGTAACGCTGTTTAAATTCTTCAATGACAACACTTCGTTGCACCTCTAAACTTTTTTCAGAAAAGGCGAGAGATAACATTCTATCGCTCTCTAACCAGAAGCCAGTTTCTACATTTTGAGAAGGAATGGTGAGGTAATAATTTGTAAAATCGTTATTTGTGAAAGCATTGTTCTCACCTCCTGCACGCTGCAAGGGTTCATCATAACTTGGTATATTGACCGAACCTCCAAACATTAAGTGCTCAAACAAATGTGCAAAGCCGGTTTTGTTTTCATCCTCATCTCTCGCGCCAACCTTGTACAGCACATTTAGAGCAACCAACGGTGTGCTTTTGTCTTCGTGAACAATTACTGTTAGTCCGTTGTCGAGTATTCTTTTTTTAAAGTCTATCATTTAGTGTGAATGATCAATGGTGAGTTGTGAATTCTGAAATCTGAATCCTGAATTCATAATCTTAAGCTATTTAGCATCTCTATTGTCTTTGAAAAGTCATTCCAAATTTCTTCAACAATTTCGGCTGCCGGTTTTATTTCTTTAAAGGTTGAAATTATTTGTCCTACTTCTAATTCTCCTTCTTTTAAATCACCCTCAAACATTCCTTTTTTAGCACGGGCTCTACCTAAAATTTGCGCAATTTCTTCTTTGTTTGCCGCACGCATTTCTGCTTCTTCCACTTGCTTGTAAAATTCGTTTTTTATAAGGCGAACAGGTGTAAGTTGCTTTAAAGTTAAAACAGTATCGCCTTCCTTTGAATCAATAACGCGCTGCTTAAAATTTTGATGTGCCGAGGATTCCACACTTGCCACAAACCGTGAACCGATCTGGACACCCTCTGCACCTAAAGCAAATGCAGCGCACATGGCTCTTCCATCACCAATGCCTCCTGCTGCAATCAATGGTATGTCAACAGCATCTCGTATTTGAGGAATAAGACATAGCGTAGTAGTTTCTTCTCTGCCGTTATGCCCTCCCGCTTCAAATCCTTCGGCAACAATAGCATCTACACCGGCATCTTTTGCTTTAAGTGCAAACTTAGTATTAGCAATTACATGTACTACCTTAATTCCGTGTTGCTTTAATTTAGCTGTCCATGTAGAAGGGTTGCCTGCACTTGTGAAAACTATCGGAACTTTTTCTTCAATAATTGTTTCAAAATGTTTTTCAATGTCAGGGTAAAGCAAGGGCACATTAACTGCAAATGGTTTTGATGTAGTTGCTTTGCACTTTTTTATCTGCTCTTTTAAAATATCAGGATACATACTTCCTGCTCCAATTATTCCAAGTCCACCTGCATTGCTTACTGCACTTGCAAGTTCCCATCCGCTGCACCAAATCATACCTGCTTGTATTATTGGATATTTTATCCCGAAAAGTTCTGTGATTCTGTTTTGCATAAAAAATAAAGTCGGGCAAATATAATTTAAGTACGAAGTACCAATTACCCCAATCCCAAATCAACTTATTTACATCAATTACCTATTTTCACCCACTGACCAAAAAAGATGAAGATAGTAATACCCGTTGCCGGAATAGGAAGTAAGCTAAGACCACACACACATACTCAACCCAAAGCTTTGGTGCCGGTTGCCGGAAAGCCCATATTAGCACATATAGTAGATTATTATACACAGGCAGGCTACGATGATTTTGTTTTTATCATTGGTTATCTTGGTGATAAAATAGAATCATACATCACCAGTAAATATCCACACCTTAAATCTTCTTTTGTTATTCAGGAACCGAGGCAGGGCAGTGGTCATGCTGTGTGGGTGGCAAAAAAAAATGTGGACGCTAAAGATGAAATGCTAATTGTGCTTGGAGATACCATCATTGATTTTGATTTGGATGCGTTAAAATCTCAGCAACACTCATGGGTGGCTGTAAAAAAAGTAGATGACCCACGTCAGTTTGGCGTAGTAGAGTTAAATGACGAAGGCTTTGTAGAAAAACTTTCTGAAAAACCTATCATCCCTAAATCAAACCTTGCACTTACCGGAATTTACTACATAAAAACTGCAGGACGACTTTATAATGCACTTGATCATTTAATTGAAAATAATCTGCAAACGAAAGATGAGTATCATCTAACCGATGCCATAATGAAAATGATTGAAGATGGCGAAAAGGTTTCAACATTACAAGTAGGCAACTGGTTTGATTGCGGAGGTAAAACCAACCTGCTTGAAACAAATGCTATCTTATTAAAACGTTTGTACGAGAAACAAAAAACCATTTACAAATTTCCAAATACCATAATTATTTCTCCGGTTAGCATTTCTGAAAATTGCGATATAAGCGATTCCATTATTGGACCCAATGTATCTATTGGAGAACACTCAATCGTAAAAAATTCTATCGTTAAAGATTCTATCATTGGCTCCTATGCTCAATTAGAAACTGCCGTATTGCATCAATCCATTGTAGGTAGTGATGCTTACTTGAAAGGGTTAAGCCAGAGCTTAAATATTGGAGATAGTACTGAGATTGATTTTAGCTAAATTTTAATATTTATTCAACCACATTCAAAATAAGACATTCGTAAAAAACAAACTTAAATATGGAGAAGGATACAGTTATTTTTAATCTGATTAAAAAAGAATTAGCCCGCCAGCGCCACGGAATTGAATTAATTGCTTCCGAAAATTTTGTGAGCAAACAAGTGATGCAGGCAATGGGCACCTGCCTTACAAATAAATATGCCGAAGGCTTGCCCGGCAAAAGATATTATGGCGGCTGCGAAGTGGTGGATGAGATAGAGCAAATTGCCATTGACAGAATCAAAGTTTTGTTTAATGCTACATGGGCAAACGTGCAACCACACTCTGGTGCGCAAGCTAATGCTGCCGTAATGCTAGGGTTAATTCAGCCTGGTGATACCATCCTTGGCTTCAATCTTTCTCATGGTGGACATTTAACACATGGCTCTCCGGTAAATTTTTCGGGTAAACTTTACCGCCCCGTATTTTATGGTGTAGAACAAGAAACAGGTTTAATTGATTGGAACAAGGTTGAACAAACTGCAAAAGCAGAAAAACCAAAATTGATTATATGCGGAGCAAGTGCTTACTCGCGCGATTGGGATTACATTCGCCTCAGAAAAATTGCCGATGAAGTTGGGGCATTTCTTTTGGCGGATATTTCGCACCCTGCCGGTCTAATTGCAAAGGGATTATTGAACGATCCGCTTCCACATTGTCATGTAATAAGTACTACCACACATAAAACTTTGCGTGGTCCTCGTGGTGGATTAATTATGATGGGTAAAGATTTTGAAAACCCCTGGGGGCAAAAAACACCGAAGGGAGAATTGAAAATGATGAGCGCTGTGTTGGATGGTGCTGTTTTTCCTGGCACGCAAGGCGGACCATTAGAGCATGTTATTGCATCAAAAGCCATTGCATTTGAAGAAGCTTTGAGTGACGACTACTTCAAATATATTTTACAAGTAATACGCAATGCAAAAACTATGGCAAAGGAATTTGTTGACCGTGGTTATAAAATTATTTCTGGCGGAACCGATAATCATTTAATGCTGATTGACCTTCGTTCAAAAAATATTACAGGCAAGCAGGCTGAAAACGCATTGGTAAAAGCAGATATTACGGTTAATAAAAATATGGTTCCGTTTGATGACAAATCACCATTTGTTACTTCAGGTATGCGTGTGGGCACAGCCGCAATGACGTCTCGAGGCATGAAAGAAAAAGATATGACAGCCATAGTTGATTTAATTGACCGAGTGGTTACCAACCACGAAAACGAAGCTGTTATTGCCGAAACAAAAAAGAAGGTTAATAAGATGATGGAAAAATTTCCGTTGTATTAAATAAAAAGTTTTGAGTTAGCAGTAGTTAAGCCCCACTTCTAACCTTGGTATGGGGAGAAGTGAGCAGAAATTTATTTGAAACAAAAATCACATCACAAAATAATTCAATAAGAGTTGCGTTACTACATCAACTCAACCTGAAGCAATGCAAAAAAAACTCGCTTTATTTTTAGCCTTAATTCTGATAAGTATTCAATTTTCTTTCGCTCAGCTTGGAGGAAGTGCTACATATAGTTTTTTAAACCTGCCAACAGCAGCCAGGCAATCTGCTCTTGGTGGTAATGTAGTTTCTATCAGAGATTTTGATTTGAACATGGCTTACAACAATCCGTCTCTCCTCAACAAAGAAATGGATAAACAAATTACTTTTAATTATGTGTCTTATTTGGCCGATATAAAATATGGTTACACGGCATTTTCAAAATCTGTAGAAAAGATAGGAAATTTTTCTGCCGGAATTCAATTTGTTGACTACGGCAACTTTGATTTAACAGATGAGTATGCAAACGTAAACGGAACTTTTTCTGCCGGTGAATTTTCTTTTAACCTGAGTGGTTCACGCATGATTGATTCTGTGTTTGCAGTTGGGCTTACTCTAAAAACCATTTACAGTAGTTTAGAGAGTTATAAATCGTTTGGATTGGCAGCCGATGTAGGAGTTAGTTACATAAGCCCCGATAGGTTAACAACCATAGCGCTTGTTGTACGTAACGGTGGCAAACAATTAAAAACTTACACAAGCAGTAATGATGAGCCTCTTCCTTTAGAAGTTGAAGCAGGCATAACAAAACGATTGCCTAAAGCACCACTGCGGTTAACGTTAACATTGCGCAATTTACAAAAGTGGGATTTAACTTACCTTACAGTTGCAGACCTAAACGAAACAGACCCCATTACCGGTGAAACCAAAGAGCCTGAAGAAGCAAAGTTTTTCGACAAAGCATTAAGGCATGTGATACTTAGCACAGAGGTTTTAATCTCTAAAAACTTTCATTTACGTTTTGGCTATAACTTCCAACGTAGAAAAGAATTTATAATTGAAGAGCGTTCTGCGTTGGTTGGTTTGTCAGGAGGATTCGGAATTAAAATTTCCAAGTTTCATTTAAGCTATTCACGCTCTTCTTATCATTTGGCAGGAGGTACTAACAGTTTTTGTATTTCATCTTATTTGAATGATTTTGTGAAGAAGAAATAGGATTACAAGAATAGTATCTGCTTAGTTTCTTTCTTCGTTCATCTGAGAAAATGTAAAAACAAATTATTTTTTCTTTTAAATCTGTTAACCTGTGTCAAAGAGTAGGATTAGTTCTTTTTAACATACTGATTCGCCCTCTTGTTTTCTTTAGCCAACGTTACCGTTTCCGTAATTCTCTTTTTTAAAGTTTCAGGAGTTTTAGCACTCTCTACCAAAAAGTAAATTGCTTTTTTAACCGATTTTGGAAATGTTTCAAAAAACTTTAATGCCTTTTTGTTATTTGAAAATGCTTTACGCAACACATCGGGCATTAGCAATTCCTCAATGTTATCTATGGTAGTCCAAGAGCCATCTTTCTTTGCTTCTTCAATTTTTGTTAAGCCTGCTTCGTGCATTAAGTTTTCTTTTATCAGCTTTTCAATCCTTTCTTTATTGATTTTGCTCCACACACTTTTCTTCTTGCGCTGCGAAAACATTTGTTTGTGTTTTTTATCATCAATCTTATTTGGCACACTGTCAATCCATCCAAAGCACAATGCTTCTTCTACTGCATCGGCATAAGTTATTGAAGGCATGTTACTTCCTTTCTTATAAAAAATCAACCATATTGCATACTCTTTATCGTAATTTTTCTGAAGCCACTTGCGCCATTCTTTTCTAGTCTTCGGATAAAAATCTTTTATCGTACTCTTATCAACTTTCATCTTAAATATCATATCATGTATTTTGTAATAAGGTTAAACTAAATATATACTTACAAAGCTATTGGTTATCTATTTTTGAAGAACAACTAGGATTAAATTTTCCTTTTTTGAAACAAATTTTTATTTACGTTTACACTTCAATAAAAAACGAATATGTAAAAACAGAAAAGAGATAGATAAAACATTGCGTTAGCAATTTTTGGAGCATAAATCGGGGAAAATTTATACCAACCCAAAATAAGCTCAACGCTCGTGCACTGCGCGGGCTTGACTCATTTGGGTTGGTAGGTTCTCCACGAACCTTTGCTCCGAATAGCTAAGTACCGCGCGGCTTGTTTAAGGGCAAAAATTATTTGGAAAAAGTTGCAGGGTACTTTTAAAAAGTGATTCTAACAATTAAACCCAAATAATATGAAAAATGCCAATCTGAATCCTGTTATGCTTCAGTTTAAAAAGCAAAAAACAATCTTTATATGTCTGTTAGCATTGATAATTTTTAAAGACTGTCAAGCGTAACAATCTTCACAGCCATGGTGCCCGTGGAATTGTAATATCTTATCAAGCACGCCAACTTATTTGACAACAGTAAGTACCGCTCAACAGCTTTACGAGACTTTATCTTGTATTTATTTACAGTATGAAAAAATTACTAGAAATGATCCACATCCAGCATGTCATATTGGATTTCCTTCCGGGTGTTCTTCTTTTCCAACAGGTCAATTAATATCTTGCAACAATCCATTGATAATACGAATTGCATCAGGAGCTACAATTGATTTGGGAGATTTGCCTCATGATGTTTTTCCTTTAGAACTTTCTCCAGGAGTTGTAATTGAAGGCGATTACGATATGTTTAATATCAACCCATTAACGGGCAAAAGTATAGGCACACGGGTTATATTTCCATATCTTTTTGAATATGGAGCCGAGGCAACAACATCATTAAACAACTTTAATTCAAGCGGCCCCGCTGCATGGTGTAATGAAGATATTGCGGCTGCTTTTAAACTGAACGATGGTTGTGCCATACGCAAAATATGTCTGGTAGGTGGTAATGTTAATTATAAGGACAATAGGTTTGACCGATTTTGGGATCGCTGTAATGCCGGTGTCTTAACCGAAAGACAAGAAGGATTATCCTACGGCATATTGGTTCAAGGTAACCGGTGCGAAATCAGTTATTGCGAAATTTATGGGTTTCCACAGGCTGCTATACAAGTAAGAGATATAGTTAGCTTAGATGAAGACGGAAACTATTATCCATGGCAATCCCCCGATTGTTTTGACGAAGCTGCCGAATATGCAGGGTATGTAAACATTCATCATAATTATATACATCATAATAAACGAAGAGGATTTGCTTATGGCATTTATGTGAGTGCAGGTGGTGGTAAACATTGTAATACACCTGCAGATTTACAAGGAAATTGTGTAAATCCATCAAACGAAAATAATTTTTATAATTTTGAAAGACCCGAAGAGGTTGCATACATCTTCAACAACATTTTTTTGGACAATAATCAAGATGTAGATGGATCAGGTCATCGTTTAAGCATGGTAATTGAAAACAATACTTTTGGAAGACATACCGCACAAAACAATATACATTTGCACAATGGTAATATGTGGGCTTGTAATCCAATGAATGAAACCCAAAATAATCCCAACCATACTATTTTTGGCGATGTTGGCTGTAGCCAGATAATGGTAATTAACAATGTATTTTATAAAGAAGCCGAGAATATAGATTTTGTTTACCCCAATATTAACCAGTGCTCTCCACCTAACTCCGATGCTCCGTACCAATATGCATTCCCACTTATTGCAATGGGGGGTAATTATTTTAATACTTCGGCTGCACAAGTTGCTGCTAATTCAACCTTACTTGATTGGGATATTGGGCAAGCCTATAGAAATGGTTATGCAAAGGTTCAGGTACAAGGCATACAACATTACAATTATTTGTTTAATGGACCTTTCCCTCAAGGCGATGATCATCTACAGTTTGGAGATGAAATAGGTATGCCTGATATTTGTGATACTGCTCCGTTTAATGTAACAAGCCTTACTCCAATTGCAACTATAGCATCGGTAAAAGAAACTGATTTTAATAATGGAATACCATCAGATAATATCGATAAAATAATAACCGAAGGAGAAACAATTTATTTTGATGCCCATTTATGTTCAGATGTTCATCGTAACGCACCACCATCGCCCGGTACTTCTGTTATTTATATGTGGAAATTTCATCAGGAAAGTAACGATTTGGAAGATGAAATAAGAGCCGGTTACTCTAACACCAACCCATTAAACTACATTGCATATACATTCAATAAAATTGGTATTACTACAGTTACATTAATTGCAGTTGAAATTGATAATGGAAGCAACGGATGGCGTATGAGTGAAATTGCGCGGCAACAAATAACAGTAGCGCCAGCAGTAGCAAGTGTTTATTTGTCATTTTGGATAAAAGATTCTTTCACCGGACGAGAAATGACGGATTTGCCTCCCAACAATTATGGTGTTGATGATACAAGAACCCCTTCACCTGGTACAAATACTGCTCCTACTAATATGGAGAAATTTGCAAGTATAAACGGGCAAACCGTTTGGCGTGATGATATTGAAGGTGATGAAGGATGGCAGCACGTAAAGGTTTTCTTAAATCATGGTCAACCCAATTCTCCTTTCAGTGCCGGTACTCTAACAATTGGTTTGCGATCCTTAGAGCCTGTTGATGCAAACAGAGTAAAAGGTGCTGCAATTTTTGTTGACAATGTAAGTATAAACAAACCCAACAACGGCAACCTTAACGCTCTCATAAACGGTGATTTTGAAATGCCCGTTGATTATTTGACCAACAATAATCCGCATTCATTGGTAAGCCTTCATGCCGAAGGCTGGCTTAGTGGCGAATTTAGTTGGCCTCAAGGACAGGGTGTTGATCCGTTTGTTAGACCTACACCATGTGGCAGCACTACCTTTCAATACAGTAATGGTGGATGGGAGTTAGGCGAAGATGAGGTGCGCAGCGGGCATTGGAGTTACTCCGGTTGGTTACCATCTGTTTGGTACAATCAAACAGAACCCGGACTTATGTATGAAGGTGAGAGGGTCTATAAATCTTTAAGTCAATATTACGATATTAATACACCCGAAAAAAGTAAGCCGGTTTTCTTATTTAAAATTGTAACAAATCCAACTATTGCAGGCACTGTTACCAAGGTGGCATGCTTACAAAACTGTAACTCTGAAAAAACATTTGAAATAATGAGCACCCAGGGTACTACAGTTTACAGCCGAAAGTTTAACTCCAATAGTTTTGAGTTTATCCCACCCGTTAGCCCCGGTGTTTACTTTGCCAAATTAATGATTAATGGTAAAAGTCAAATGCAAAAATTTATTGTTAATCAAAAATAACTTCAGTGTCATGAAAAAAATATTTTTATCAGTAATTTTTAGCATCTGCACTATTATGATGAGTTACTCCCAACCAATTTGGAGCGAGTTGGGTGGGGCAAATAGTTTAGTTTCCAATTCGCCTATTATTTTTGATATATCATCAGACAACTTTGGAAACATATATGCATGTGGTGATTTTAAGAATTCTTCTAATAATGGATTTGTTGCAAAATGGGATGGAAGTTTTTGGAGCGAGCTCGGTGGATTTAATTCATTATCTGCAAATGGCATTATCACATCCATTTGTACAGATGCATTAGGGAATGTTTACGCAGGGGGATATTTTACAAATATGTTTGGAAAATGTTATGTTGCAAAGTTTGATGGTACAACCTGGACCGAGTTAGGAGGAGTTAACGGGTTAAGTGCATCAACAGGTATCAGAGCGATTTGTACTGACATCAACGGTAATATTTATGCAGGAGGTGAGTTCTTTAATTCTTCTAGTCATATTTATGTCGCAAAATTTGATGGAGCTATTTGGAGCGAATTGGGAGGCACTAATTCACTTAACGAAGTAGGACAGATAAGAGCGATTACAACTGATACAAGTGGGAATGTTTATGCAGCCGGAGACTTTGTTAATACATTAGGTAACGCATATGTTGCAAAGTATAATGGAACGTATTGGGATGAACTTGGTGGGATAAATAGCCTGGCTGCAAATGGGTTAATTGCAACTTTAGTAGTTGGCAACTCAAATACTATAATTACCGCTGGGTTATTTACCAATTTAAATGGGAATAAATATGTAGCGTCTTTTGATGGTGTATCTTGGAGTGAGTTGGGTGGTAACAATAGTATTATGGCAAATAGTAATATTAAGTCTATTACCATTGATTACTTGGGTAACATTTATGCTGGTGGTTTGTTTCAGAACGTTAGTTCAAAACGTTATGTTGCCATTTTTAATGGGGTAGTATGGAGTGAACTAGGAATTGTTAACCCTTTGAATGCTAACAGCAGCATTGAGTCAATTATTGTTGATGCATCAAATAATATATATGCTGCCGGAGGTTTTACCAACAGCAATGGGAATGTTTATGTTGCGCGCTACGGCTTACCAAATTCCATTACCGAAAGCTTAAATGATGATGTTGTTGGCTTGCAACCTAATCCTGCTTCCAATACTGTAAATATTCAGGCAACAGAAGTTATCAAAAACATTAAAGTAATTTCTGTTACAGGTGAGTTACTTCAAAATCAAATAAATATCAACACCAAAAAAGTTACTCTCTTAATTAAGGCATTGCCAGCCGGTTTATATATTGTTGAAACCGAAACAAAGAATGGAGTAATAAGAAAGAGGTTAATTGTCAGTAGATAGAACCACACAACATCGTGTAATTATTGTAAACAACCAGCAAAGTTTTTCAATCAATATTTATTTTGAAAAACTTTGCAGGTTTTCTTGGAAATACACTCGTAAACCAAGCTGTTATTGGATTACATTTTAAAACCCATTTTGTTGGAGGCTATTAGCATAAGCACAAACTTTTAAGAATACGTGTTTAAATCCAATTTTGAATTTCCTACGTTTGCCCTTGCTTTAAAAATTATGGATTCATTAACGCAAATTGTACTTGGTGCTGCCGTAGGCGAGGTTATTCTTGGTAAAAAAATTGGTAATAAAGCTTTACTGCTTGGAGCCATTGCAGGTACCATACCCGATTTAGATGTTGTTTTTACCTGGATAAATGATGATCCAATTGTTCAGCTGCGAACACATCGTGCTTACAGCCATAGTATGTTTTTTCATCTGCTGCTGGCGTTGCCATTTGCATGGTTAAGCCACAGGTGGAGTAGAGTAGAGGGCATCACATTTAAACGATGGTACCTGTTGTGGTATCTTGGTTTTTTTACTCATGCGCTTTTGGATTGTTGCACCACCTATGGCACGCGTTTGTTTTTGCCATTTACTAATTACCAGGTTGGGTTTAACAATATAGCAGTAATTGATCCACTATATACGTTGCCATTTATGCTTCTATTAATTATTGCAATGTTCTTCAAGCGTAATAATGTAGTGCGAAAAAAAATTGTTTACGCATCTATTTTTATTAGCAGTGCTTATATGCTTTTAACTTTTGTTTTAAAGATTAAAGCGCACCAATTGTTCAGGGAACAATTAGCGGCAGATAATATTTCTTACACCGAGTTAAATTCTACTCCTACTATTTTAAACTCTATACTATGGAGCGCTATTGCAACCAATGATAGTGCACTATATACTGCCGAGTTTTCTTTCTTAAAACCTGCTACACCCATAGTTTGGACAAAATTTGAGCGCAATCTAAATTTACTTAACAAATTTAAAAGTTCAGAAATTGAAACAGTAAAATGGTTTGCTGATGGAAATTATTTTTTACAGCAACCGCACCCCGATACGCTTTACTTCTTTAATACCAAATGGGGCCGCACCCGGTTTGATAAAACAGATGCAAAAGATGCTTTTATGTTTTACTACATCTTTTACAAAGAAGGTGATAAATTAAAATACAAAGCCGTTACGCCAAGAGATTTTAAAATGAATGAGGCATGGCAACATTTAAAAGAGCGGATTGGGATTTAACTTTTAATCTCCTTGTTTTTTTGATGGTCTTATAATTAACCTGATATGCCTTTGATAAGTAATATAATTCCAGAGCCAGTTGGTAAATACAATTAGCTTACTTCTAAAACTTACTAATATCATAAGGTGCAATGCCATCCAACCCAACCATGCAAGTATGCCCGACAGCCTAATGCCAAATGCTTCTAATATGGCACGGTGCCTTCCTATTGTAGCCATTGATCCTTTATCGAAGTAAGAGAATCCTTTTGCAGGTTTGTTGCTGAGTTGAGCAAGAATATTTTTTGCAAGGAGTGCCGCTTGCTGCTGTGCAACAGGAGCAACCATAGGATGCCCGTCTGGATATTTTTTATCGCCACTCATTATTGCCACATCTCCTACTGCATAAATATTTTTGTAACCGCTCACCTGCATGTAGTCATTTATTTTTATGCGCCCGCCCTTGCCAATACATGTGGCATCAATTCCATTAATAATTTTTCCTTTTACACCCGCTGCCCATATCACCGTATCGGTTAAAATGTTGTTGCCGTTATTCAGTTGCAGTGTTTTTCCATCATAGGTTTCCACTCTGGTGTTGAGCCATACTTTAACACCCAGTTCTCCAAGTGCCTCCATTGCCTTTTTTGAAAGCGAGTCCGAAAAAGTTCCAAGCACTTCACTTCCTGATTCTATTAAATGCACCATCATTTTTTCTTTGTCAAGGTCTTTTCCATAGTCAGCTTTAATCACGTTACGTTTCATTTCAGCCAATGCCCCTGCAAGTTCCACACCTGTAGGCCCGCCACCTACTACCACAAAGTTGAGTATATGTTTTAATTCCTCATCGCTATTATGCGTTACCCCTTTTTCAAACTCCTCCAATATATCACTCCTAATGTCCAATGCAGTATTAATAGATTTAAGCTGCATACAATGTTTCTCCAACTGCTCATTACCAAAAAAATTTGTTTGTGCACCGGTTGCTATTACTAAGTGATCGTAGTAATAATTTCCCTCAGCAGTTCTTACTTTATTTTCTTCAGCAACTATTTCTTTTACCTCAGCCATCCTGAAAGAAACATTATTGGTTTTACCTGTAATTTTTCTAACGGGATACGCAATTGCATCGGGGCTCAAGCCTCCGGTGGCTACCTGGTAAAGCAATGGCTGAAACAAATGATAATTGTTTTTATCAAACACTGTTACATCAACCGGTTTGTTTTTTAGTTTGTTTATGAGTGCAAGTCCGCCAAAGCCGGCACCTATTATTATTACCTTGGGTTTAATTAATTCAGAATTAATCATACAGTTAAATTAAACAACATACATTTACGCAACAAAATTGAGGTAAATACAATTAGCATTATAGATTAAACGATTAATTATTTTTCAACCTGTTTAATAATGTCTGTTAAGTTGAGATTGGCGGTAACTATTTTTTTCTTTTTAATACCTTGTGTTGTTATAAATGCGCAGGATGTAAAAGTTATTAAGTTAAACGCGCTTGAAGAATTACTCAAACCTCATAACGATACAACCTATGTAATAAACTTTTGGGCTACATGGTGTAAACCGTGCGTTAATGAGTTGCCCGTCTTTAATGAAGCGCATACATACTTTAAAAATCAAAAAGTAAAAGTAATTTTGGTTAGCCTTGATTTTAAAAAAGATTTGCAAAAGCGCCTTAAACCTTTTTTAAAGAAAAACCCAATGCTCCCCAATGTTTTTTTGCTTGATGAAATTGATTACAACGCATGGATTGATAAGGTTGACAGTACATGGGGTGGGGCTATTCCTGCTACGATAATTTTTAATAACAACAACAAATTATTTTTAGAAAAAGAACTTACATTTAACGAACTAAAAACTCACATTATTAAATCAATTCATTAAAGTCATGACAAAAACTGTAAAATTATTTTGCGCAGCAGCATTGGCGCTTGCAACATTTACTGCCAGCGCTGGTGGTTATCAAATAGGCGAAACCGTAAAATCATTTACACTTAAAAATGTAAATGGCAAAATGGTTTCGCTCGATGATTATAAAAAATCAAAAGGAGTGATGGTAATATTTACCTGTAACCACTGCCCGTTTTCTAAAATGTATGAACAGCGTATTATTGATTTACATAAAACTTACACTGCCAAAGGTTATGATGTTGTTGCCATAAACAGTAACGATCCTAAAGTTGTTCCTGATGATTCGTATGATAAGATGGTAGATCTGGCTAGAAAGAAAAAATATCCTTTTCCGTATTTGTATGACGAAACGCAGGATATTGCTCGTGCTTTTGGCGCCACACGCACACCACATGTTTTTGTACTTGCAAATGAGGGCAACAATTTTGTTATTAAATACATAGGAGCTATTGATAACAATGCCGAAGATGCAAAAGCTGCCGATAAAAAATATGTAAATGAATCAGTAAATGAACTTCTTGCCGGAAAAGAAGTAACCACCAAGCAAACCAAAGCTATTGGCTGTAGTATAAAGTGGAAGGTTCAGGAGTAGCATTGATCCCGTATTTACAAAAGAATAAACAGGTGTATTGTTAAACATACGGCAGATAGATAAATCGTAATTATACAACCACTACCTCAATCTTATACAACTGCGCCAAAACCATCCTGCACTTTTCAATGGCAAGCTTGTTCCTGTTAATTTAAATAACAAACAGTTACTCGCATATCAGCTTAGCACTGGCGAAAAAAACATTACAGTTATTCACAATGTATCTTCACAAAAAGGCGCAGTGCCCGAAAAAGCGCTTTCCATTAACAATAATTTTATTCACGTAAAAAAAACAGTTTCTAAAGAAAACGGATTATGGGTGATTGAACCATTTGCCACATTAATAGTTAGTTCGGAGAATAGGTACACAAAAACCCAAACACAAAACACAAAACACAAAACCCGAACCCTTGTTCCAATTCATCATTCATAATTCCTAACCCATAATTTCAAAATATGTCACAAACAAAACAACCAACCAACTGGGGCGCACTATCAGTACTAATCTCCGTATTCTTCTTTTGGGGATTTGTAGCAGCAAGCAACGGGGTTTTTATACCTTACTGCAAAGCAAAATTCAGTTTAGATCAGTTTCAGTCACAGCTTATAGATTTTGCTTTTTATGGCGCATACTATTTGGGGGCGCTTGTGTTGTTTTTAGTCAGTGGTTCTTTTAAAGTAGATATACTTAACAAATGGGGATTTAAAAACGGAATTATTTACGGCTTGCTTATAAGCACTGCAGGTGCAATAGCCATGATAGGCGCAGTAAACATGGGCATGTACGGATTTATACTTGGCGCATTTTTTATTGTAGCGCTTGGCTTTTCACTTCAGCAAACTGCTGCACAGCCTTTTGCCATATCAATGGGCGATCCTTCAGGCGGTGCATCCCGCCTCAATCTTGCAGGTGGCATCAACTCACTCGGCACCACCATCGGACCCATAGCCGTTGGGTTGGTTTTATTTGGCTCCGCTGCCGTTACCGATGATATGATAAAAAGTTCATCATTAGCCTCTATGATGATGTTGTATGGAGGAGTGGCTGCATTATTTTTAGTCGCTGCTCTTATTTTCTTCTCTTCAAAAAAATTACCTTCCGGCAAAAACGAAGAAAAATTTGAAGACGCCACCAAAGCCAAAAACCTCCTTGTAATTATCACCGTAGTGATGATTGGTATTTTCTCCTACATATTTTCAAGGTATAACGATGCAGAGTTCTTACAAAATGCAGCAAACCATGTGCACGATTATGCAGGCTTGGTTTTAACCTGTGTTGCATTGCTTGCCGTAGTTGGCGGATTACTCTTTGCTAAATCATCTGCCAAAACCAATGCTCACGGATGGGGAGCCATGCAATACCCGCAATTGGTTTTAGGTATGCTTGCCATATTCACCTACGTAGGCGTAGAAGTTTCCATACAAAGCAATTTGGGCGAGTTATTGCGCCAGCCCCTTTTTGGCTCACTTGCATCATCCGATTTAGCACCTTACATAAGCATGTATTGGGGCAGTTTAATGATAGGCAGATGGACCGGTGCCATCTCTGTTTTTAACATAGCCAAGTCAACCAAAAATATGTTGTTTGTGTTGGTTCCTTCCATTGCGTTTTTGGTGGTATTACTTTTTAATCACCTTGCGGGGCACGATATTTCGCATCTGTGGGTTTATGTTGTTTGCGTTGCAATCCAAATTGTTGGTTTTTTTCTGGGCAACGAAAAACCTGCCAAAACATTAATGATTTTTGGCTTGCTGGGCGTTATTGCCATGCTTATAGGGTTAATCACAACCGGTAACATTGCCATATATGCATTTATGAGTGGCGGATTATTTTGCAGCATCATGTGGCCATGTATTTTCTCCTTATCCGTTTCCGGCTTGGGGCGTTATACCTCGCAGGGCTCTGCATTTTTAATAATGATGATATTGGGTGGAGGCATTATTCCGCCACTGCAGGGCAAACTGGCCGATATCATTGGCATACATCCTTCGTATATCATACCCGTATTATGCTTTGCTTACCTCACCTTTTTTGCCGTAAGGGTTAAAGGCATTTTAAAAAGCCAGGGCATAGATTACGAAAGCGCAGCAGCCTCAGCGCATTAATTGTTTAGAGTTTGATAATTTAAAACTCCCTCAAAGGCATACTTATTACACCTGCGCTTTTTGTGTAGCAGTAAAACACTGCTACTCAAAAGGCGTAAAAATTAAGGTTGATTATGAATGATTTGGTATTTTGGTTGCGTATATTTACAAGTTACCAGCAATATTTATGAAACTTAGAACACTATTGATATTCACATCTCTTTTGACTCTTCAGTCTTGTGATTTCTATCAAATGTACAGAGAGAAAGACAATCTAGAATATCTAAGCAAAGAAATGGACGCTGACGAGTGTAAAATAAGTTCAGTCAATGAAAAGAACAATTTGTCAGGTGACACTATTGTATTTTCCTTTATTGAACTCAACCTAATTAATTCCAAATCCTACAAAAATCCTAACGTTGACAAAGCTTCATTGACCTCTTATTGTGCAATCAAAGCGTATGAAATGTTTAACCCTGAAATTTGGAAAGGGAAAGATGGTATAAATATAGTTTTTGACGGAAAGGAGGAATTTTTAAACAACAAAAAGCATTATTATAAATTGAAAGAATTGCAAGACATAACTAAAGCAATTAATACCAGTAATGAATTTCTTTCAACACTTGAAAAGATTGACAATCGCATTAAGAATTTGGACTTTATTTCGCGGCAAAATAATATTGACACTCTTGAAGCAAAGGATTCATTAGCAACTGCAAGATATTTTTCAAAAAAGCTATTTGTAGAAAACAATGATTTGGTTACGGCAATCTATCGGGTATACAATAAGATTACAGGAATAGAAAACTCTGTTAAAAAATATTATTACGAAAAAGTAGTAATCACAGACACTGTTGATTCAAAGATTACTAAAACAGATTATTACAGAGTTAATGCATCACTTGTCCTTCCAGACAACGAAGTTCATTACATCAAATATTACTTTAAAGCGGACAATGTAAACAAAATTGAGGCAATTGAAATGTAATACTGCTGGTAACAGCACCTACCCAATAGGCGGGGTTTCGTGCTCCGCAGACTGCTTTTTGGTAGCAGAAAGTTTAGTGCTCCGAATGAACATTTGGACTTAAAAGCCCGCCCATCGTAAATCTGCAAACCGTTATGGCTCATTTTAAAAGACGACACGAAACGACAAACCGACACTGAATTGAAAGATAAAAAATACATAATCGGACTGACAATAATTATTCTAACCTTTTTGGTTTCACTCAATCCGTATTTGCTAATTTTTACTGTTCCTGTTTTTCTTATCGGAGCTGGACTTTTATGGTTTAGTAGGACAAAGATTTTGACTAAGACACTTTGGACAGTTTTACCATTAATAGTTTGGTATCCTTCTATGCATTTATTTTTTTATTTATCAGGTATTATTGGAACAGCGACCGCCCAAAAACTTGACTTCAACTTTCCAGACAATTTTAAAGGCAAAGCAATAGTAATTCAGCAAATAGACTGCGGACAAGAAAAAATTATAAAAAACGGACGAGAACAACTTAACTTTCCTAAAAACGGAATCTTGTTGTATAAAGGTAAAATTGAAAGTGGCTATATAAACCACCAATATTTTTACGTGACAGAAACAGGTGACAAGATAAAAATTCTTGAAAGAGCAAATTATATGTTTTGGGACGATGCCCAGACAGTAACAAGTAGTTCCGAAGTTGGTGTTTGGTTTGAAGGTATGGGTATGGCGACACAATTTCCACCTGACGGACTTGCTGATTATGAATATTTGGAGATGGTAGTTTCTTCCAAAGACAGTTCAGAAAAGTATTACGACTTTCAATACAACAAACATATTGACAGTGTAAAATACGAAATAATGAAACGATGTAGATAAGAAAAACGTAAATTCACCTTCCATGTCTTTAGCGTAGCCAAGCGCGCTGTCCCTGTCAGGTTAAGTATACCCACCCCGTTAAAACAAGGCGTCCCCCTTCAGGGGTCAGGGGTAAAAAAACCACTTTTTAAAGGTCATTTCCACCCCCTGCAAACAAGCATAAAAAAAAACCCCCCGCACATCACTGCACAGGGCGTCCACTTTTTATCTTAATAACCTCACATTACAGGTGAATACAGATATTCAGCCAAATTGATATCTTAAATTACTCCTTTAAAATTTTAATTGCAGTTTCGAGTTTATTCCACCTTAATTTACACATATATATGCCTGAGGGAAGAAGAGAGAAATTTACTTGTTTGTATTGGCTCCATTGAGTAATGGATTCTTCCATGACCATATTTCCTAATAAATCATAAACCCTGTAGGCACAGAGGCTCTGCCTCGTGCCTTTTCATCCTCGTAGTTTGCACCTACAACTTTATTTTCACCATATATAGGCGTTATACGTTTTGTGCAAGCCGTTGGTCAAGTTTACGTAACCCCCAAACCCCTAACTCAAAACTCCAAACCCCTGTATTTTCCTTTTTCCTAAATTTACAAACTCTTTAATCCTATCTGCGTATATCCGTTAGCAAATACTTTTTGTGATAAAAAAGCACCACCTCCGCCTTATCTTATTTCTACTTCCTTTTATAGCTGCGGCATTCACAGCCCATGCACAAATCACACGCATATCCGGCAAAGTAACCGATGTACTCACCAACGAGCCCATCCCCTTTTGCAACGTACTCTTTAAGGGCACTTCAAATGGTACCACCACCAACTTCGATGGAATGTTCAAACTCGAAACCGAAACCCCGGGCGATAGCCTCACCGCTGTTTTCCTTGGCTACATACCCGTATCCCTTAAAGTAAAAAAAGGGCAGGACCAAACCATCAACTTCCTCCTCAAGCAAAACAAAATAGAAATAAAAGAAGCGGTTATATACGCTGGCGAAAACCCCGCCAACATCATCATCAAAAAAGTAATTGCCAACCGCGATAAAAACAACTACGAAAACCTCAGCTCATACCAGTTCGAAGTTTACAACAAACTCGAATTTGACTTAACCAACATTACCGAAAAATTCAAAAACCGCAAACTCCTCAAGCCCTTCTCCTTTATTTTCGATAACATTGATAGCACCACCACCAACGAAAAACCTTTCCTGCCCATGTTTCTTACCGAAACCTTAAGCGACAGGTACTTTACCACCAACCCCAAAGACAAAAGAGAAGTAATAAGAGCCAGCAAAATCTCCGGCCTCGAAAACGAAACCGTTACACAATTCCTGGGCGATATGTACCAGAACATAAACGTGTACGACAACTTCATGAACATATTCGGCAAAAACTTTGTAAGCCCCATCTCCAACATTGGCATGTTATACTACAAATATTATTTGTTAGATAGCTTGCCCATTGGCAACAAATGGTGCTACAAAATAAAGTTTAAACCCCGCAGGGTTCAGGACCTTGCTTTTGTTGGCGAGTTGTTCGTACACGATACATCATTTGCCATCAAAAAAATATCCATGCGCGCCACACCCGAAGCCAACATCAACTTTGTTGAAGATTTGGCTGTAGTCAAAGAATTTGACTTTATTGACAACACCATGTGGATGCTCACCAAAGATATTTTCGTAGTTGACTTTGCCGCAAAAGATGATGGGCTTGGTTTCATTGGTAGGAAAACCACTTCGTATCAAAAATTTATTTTAAACCAGCCCATACCCAAACAAATTTTAACAGGCACACAGGATATCGTTGTAAAAGAAGATGCACAGAATTACGATGAACAATTTTGGATCAACAACCGCCACGATTCTCTTGCAGCACGCGAAAGAAAAATTTACGCAATGGTTGATACCATTAAAAGCTTGCCTGCATTCCGCACCTATGTAGATGTTATTACCTTAATATTTACCGGCTATAAAGAAATCGGCAAAATAGAATTAGGCCCTTACTATACCGTTCTTTCCAACAATCCCATAGAAGGGTATAGGCTTAGAGTTGGCGGACGTACCTCAAAAAATTTTAGCAACAAACTCCGGCTCGAAGGCTACACCGCTTATGGCACCCGCGATGAAACCTTTAAGTTTGGTGTAGGGGCAAGGTATTGGTATAACACCAAGCAGCGCAGTGGTTTTGGCGTGTATTATAAAGATGATGTAATGCAACTTGGGCAAAGCGATAATGCATTTCAGGACGATAATTTTCTTGCATCACTCTTCAGGCGTTCACCATCCGATAAACTTACTGCAATGGAATCGTATAAGTTTTATTACGAAAAAGAATTTCGCAGTGGTTTCTCCGGCAAAATAACTTTCCAGCACGAAAACTTTACACCCCTTGGCTCGCTTGATTACCGTTATTACGTAAACTCATCCGATGGCGAAATACGCAATGCAATTAATACATCAAATATATCTGCATACTTCCGCTTTGCTTACCGCGAAAAGTTTGTAGAGGGCAAAACAGGGCGAGTAAGTTTAGGCAGCACCTATCCTGTTTTGAAGGTTAACTACACACAAGGTTTAAAAGGTGTTCTCGAAAGCGATTTCGATTACCAAAAAATAACTGCAAAGGTTGACGATTATCTTTATTTCCCTCCCTTTGGTTACTTGTACTATGTAATTGAAGGCGGAAAAGTGCTTGGCAATGTTCCATATCCGTTGCTTGAAGTGCACCGTGGCAACGAGTCTTATTTTTATGATTATCTGGCTTTTAACCTGATGAACTATTACGAGTTTGTGAGCGATCAATATGTTGTTTTGCAGGGCACCTATCACTTAGAGGGATTTTTTTTAGATAAAGTTCCATTGCTGCGCAAATTAAAGTGGCGCGAAGTAGCAACCATGAAAGCTGTTTACGGCAGCATGGATAAAAAAAATATTGATTTACTGGTTAACCAAAATCAATTTACCTCGCTTAGCAAAAAACCATACATGGAAGCGGGCTTTGGTGTAGAAAATATTTTTAAAGTAATAAGAGTAGATTTTCTTTACCGCTTATCATACTTAGACCGCGAAAACATTCCTAAATTTGGCATCCGAGGAAGTTTAATGCTGGCATTTTAATAATAGTACAAAATATTATGTACCAAGTATAAAGACCAGCGCACAACACAAAATACTGAACACAAAACTCCCAACTCCTAACGCTGCATGCTTTTAAAAGCAACCAACTTAATTAAAACATATAAAAAACGTACTGTTGTTAACAACGTGTCTATAGAAGTTAACCAGGGCGAAATAGTTGGACTACTCGGACCTAATGGTGCCGGAAAAACAACTACATTTTATATGACCGTTGGTTTAATAAAACCAAACGAAGGAAATATTTTTTTAGATAACGTTGATATTACTTCTCTACCCATGTATAAGAGAGCGCAGTTGGGTATTGGTTATCTTGCACAGGAAGCATCCGTATTTAGAAAATTAACTGTTGAGGATAATATTAAAGCTGTGCTTGAGATGACAAAATTGAGCACACTGCAGCAAACCAACAAGCTTGAATCGTTGCTTGAAGAGTTTGGTTTAAACCGTGTGCGCACCAATCGTGGCGATTTACTGAGCGGTGGCGAAAGACGCAGAACAGAAATTGCACGTGCCCTTGCTGTTGATCCTAAATTTATTTTGTTAGACGAGCCATTTGCCGGAGTTGACCCTATTGCTGTAGAAGATATTCAGGCTATAGTTGCCAAACTCAAACAAAAAAATATTGGCATACTAATTACCGATCATAACGTACACGAAACTCTAACTATTACCGACAGAGCTTATTTATTATACGAGGGTCGCATATTAAAAGCAGGCACCGCGCAGGAACTTGCCGATGATCCTGAAGTGAGAAGATTGTATTTAGGACAGAATTTTGAATTGCGTATCTGATAACAATTCAAAAAGAATTTGGAATTGAAGTAATGCTAATGAGTAAATTTCTTAAAAACTTCCGTTATTATATCCATATATCTGTGCCCAAAGGTTGCCATCACCCACATCATTAACATTTTTCTCTCTTCTCCTTTAAGCCATTTAAGTGCTTTACTTAATTCTTTTCTGAACAACACCTTATCAAAACTCACTTTGGTAAGGACTTCTTTGGTGTATTCAAACATGTTTATTGCCGATTTTAAAATGTTGGACTAATTTATAGAGGTGTTAAGTAAAAATCAACAAAAAGATAATTTTTTATTAACCGTTACTTACTAAACCTTACATTAACTGCAAAAGAACGTTTAAACAATAACGTAAAGAAACCGCCTTTATGTATAAAAACTTTATAAAAGTAATAAGTGCGCATCCAAATAAAGATGCAGCGTTTGAAAAGGCCTGTCTAACTACTTGCTCTTTTTTCTGAGATAAAGATAATCGAGATAGTAAAGAACTTTTACCGAAATGTTGTTGGTATGCGGATAACCGGTGGTTACTTCTTCTAAATTGTTTTGATAGTTGTTTCCTTTAAATATGTATTGTTCATTTGTTTGGGGTTCGTAAATATTTTTGTAAGTAATATTTAAATCACTGCCGGGTGCAAAACGCCAGCTAAATAATAAATCAACATTAAAAAAATTGTAGCTGAAATGATAGGATTCTCTAAGTTCATCATCGTTTACTTGAGCATAATCTCCGTTGTCAAGCAATTCAAAAATGCGCCTGTATTTTCCGTTAAACCAATACTCGCGCCCAATTAAGGTAAGAGACATATCGTTCTTGAATATGTACCTTGCACTTAATTGAGTAATGTAGGTGTTGGTTTTTCGCCCGCCCATCAGGTAAGTATCATTGTATGTATCAACATAGCCAAAATTAAATGGATCAAAATAGTAAGCAAGGTTTGATGTAAGTGTTAGTTTGTCGTTTATCCGGTATCTCAATCGCAGGTCGGTGTTAAATCCTTCCATTTTAAACCTGTCAACAAAGTTGCTCATGTTTTGAGTAAGGTCTATGGCAAATTTTTTTCTGTAATCTGTGCTCACTCCAAGGTAACCATACCAATATCTGAGCGAGTTATAAAATCTGCCATCAAGTCTTGGGTCGTATTCTCTGCCGGTTTCGGGAGTAAAGCCAAGTCCGCCAAACACGGCATTATAATCAAGCAATGATGCAAACGCACTTGCATTAACATTAACATCCTGAAGGTCTTTGGTTTTAAAATTTTGGGAATGGTTAATGTCGAGATAAAGGTTTCCTTCTCGTATTAACTTAGAGGGTTTAAATTGGAAGCCTTGTAAATAAATTCGGTTGTAAATTCTATCCTTAACTCTAAAATAACCAGCATCGGTTGCATCATAAGCATTGTTTACTTCGGTGCGCGATGCGCCAAACTGAAATCTACCGCTTATTTTTCTTGCACCTAAAAAGTAAGTATGTCCGTTTTCATCTTTAAATAAGTTGTCTCCTGAGTATTGCTGCGTGTAAGCAAAGCTTCCATCGGTGGCATAAGAATTTTTTTTATTGGCAATGCTGTATCCTACTCCTGTAACGTTAGCATCGTAGTTTGAACCTTCGCGGGTTACGTTTGTATTAATAATATATGCCGATGCGTTATTTTTCCATTGCTTATCTAAAACCATTATGTTGAAGTTGGTTAATGGCTCTGTTAATATTTTTCTTTCTCCTTCAGGTCCGTCAATTTCTGCATAAGTATTTCCGGTTATAGCATTAAATATACCAAGCCCTAAACCATTATCCATTCTTCCTGATAACTTAAGTGCGTTAAGCAGTTTTGCATTTGCAGGATTTTTTTTAATGCGTTCGCCTGTGCCTAACTCATCTGCTACATCATAAAAGCCACCCGGAGTTGCGCCAATACGCCTTGAGTAAAATAAATTTCCTTTCGAGAAAAGATCTGTTCCCTCTTTAAAAAAAGGCCTGTTTTCATCGTAAGTTATTTCCTGGTAACCAAGGGTAACAATTTTATTGTCTGATTTTACCTGGCTAAAATCAGGGAGCAAGGTTACATCAAGCGTAAAACGTTCATCTAATCCTACTTTTAAATCGGCACCACCACGGTATGAATATGCGTTATTATTACTGTAGGTGTTGTTATCCTTATCTGTTTTGTTACCTTCCGTTTCATAAACAGGCGCATTTTCATATGAGCCACTCAGGTAAGGAGTAAGCGATAGCCTGAGGGGCGGTTTAACATTTTCAATACCATTTAAATTTGCCCAATATAATTGCGAATTATAAGCAGTGCTTGGAGTAAGGCTCCATTGCAAAAATTCTCTCTTGCGCCTTATATTACGCGTAATTTGAAACGCCCATTGTTGAACTGCTTTTTTAGGAAATCTAATTGCAGAGTAAGGTATTTTCATTTCAGCAATCCATCCATCTTTTGTTAGCAGAACAGCGCTCTCCCAAACAGCGTCAAAAGTATAATCGCTAAAGCGTGAATCCTGTTGAACGCCTGATGCATAAACGGTGAAGTCATACGCATCCTGTCTTGTATTATACGTATCAAAAACTATTCGGAAATTATCTGCATTTATATCGCTAAAGCCATTGGGATTGGCAGGATCAATTGCATCGCGCAATCCAAGTTCTCTCAGAATACTGTCAGGCTGCGAATCATATAACATAGCTCCTACGTAAAGCGCTGTATTATCATAAACAATTTTCACTTCCGTTTTTTCTGTAGGAGTTCCACCTTCAATTGGTCTGCTCATTACAAAGTCAGTTATAGTAGGAATGTCTTTCCAGGCATCCTCATCAAGCCTGCCATCAATTTTAACAGAGTGTGAGGTACGTGATGCAGAATGTTTTTTTAGACTATCTGAGGTAACCTGTGCAATTGTATTACTAAATATGATACTTAATAACAGAAGAAGAGTAGTTCTTTTCATGCGTTTGTTTGTGTTCCAAAAGTATTTTATGAGTATGGCTGTTCGGTTAATAAAAAGTTAATGGCAAATTCTTATGCTAAAACAATTATCATTACTCAAATCCGGCAACAGTTGGAGCCTATGATTTTTATTTTGTATTCTCGCTGCACAATCATCGTTTACGTGATTCTGTAAAATATGAAGATTACACTTACCACTAAAATATTTATTGGCATGTTGCTGGGCATCATTGTAGGGCATTGGTATCATAGCACTCATGCGCTTACTTCAGATTACGATGCGTTTGCAGCTAAAATCAGCATCCTTAGTGATATTTTCCTTCGGCTTATAAAAATGATAATAGCCCCTCTCGTATTTTGTACACTTGTGGTGGGCGTTGCCAAGGTTGGAGATTTTAAAAGTGTAGGGCGAATTGGTTTAAAAACAATATTGTATTTCCAGTTTGCCACCTTGCTTGCTTTAACGCTCGGTCTTTTATTGGTGAATTTTTTTGAGCCCGGTAAAGTAATGTCACTTACGTTGCCGGCAGAGACTGATGTAAGTGGTATTACAAGTAAAGCAATTAATGTTAAAGATTTTATATCCCACATCATTCCTAAAAGTGTGTTTGAGGCAATGGCTAATAATGATATTCTGCCCATTGTTGTTTTCTCTATTTTTTTTGGTATAGCTGCCGGGGCAATGGGTGAAAAAGGGAAAAAAATTGTAGAGGCTTTTGATACCGTATCGCACATAATGTTTAAAGTAACCAATTATGTGATGGCATTTGCACCGTTTGGTGTTTTTGGCGCAATTGCAGCGGTGGTTGCCAAACAGGGTTTAGGAGTAATTAACGGCTACCTTTATTTAATAGCCACATTTTATGGAGGACTATTGTTTTTTGGTTTTGTTATTCTGGGTTTAATTTGTTTCGTTCTTAAAATAAAATTTGTTGATCTTCTTAAACATGTTAAAGAACCCATACTTCTTGCTTTTTCTACCGCCAGCAGCGAAAGCGCTTTTCCTAAAACTGTAGAGGCGTTGGAAAAATTTGGCTGTAGTAATCGTATTATCAGTTTTGTGTTGCCACTTGGGTATTCATTTAATTTAGATGGAAGTATTATGTATATGGCATTTGCCACCCAATTTATTGCACAGGCTTATGGTATGGATTTAAGTGTTTCGCAACAAATAACCATGCTGCTGATGTTGCTTGTTACAAGTAAAGGAATGGCAGGAGTGCCTCGTGCAAGTTTAGTTGTAATTGCAGGTATGCTTGCAACATTCAAAATACCGGAAGCAGGATTATTGTTACTATTGGGCATTGATCAGATTTTAGATATGGGAAGAAGCGCTACAAATGTTATTGGTAATGCAGTAGCAACGGCTGTTGTAAGCAAATGGGAAAAAGAAATTTGAGTCAGCATTATTTCATTATAGATGTAGAACATTTCACATTGAATTCACACCCTGCCCAATACTTTTGGCGTATAAAATAAACACAGCTAAACACTTTAAAAAGTTAGAAATGAAAAGAATTATTTATCTGGTTGCATTGTTTTCTTCAACAGCATTTGCAACGTTTGCTCAGGAAGCAAAGCCTACAGTAGCACCAGTACCTGCTAAAACAGAAACTGAGGCTAAGCCAAATCCGAACGCTGCCGAAATTTCTTTTGAAAAAGAGGTACATGATTTTGGAACTGTTCCTTTTGATGGTAATGGTAATTATGATTTTAAATTTACTAACACGGGAAAAGAGCCGTTGGTAATTACAAATGCTGCTGGAAGTTGTGGTTGCACAGTTCCTAAATGGCCTAAAGAACCTATTTTAAAAGGTCAGAGTGGTGTTATTAATGTTCACTACGATACCAAGCGTTCAGGTCCTTTCACAAAAACGGTTACTATAACTTCAAATGCTAAAACAGCAAGTAAAGTAATTACTATTAAAGGTACTGTTGAAACAAAAGAACAAACCGATAGCGGAACTCCATTAAAGAAAGATAGTGGGCTATCACCAAAGGAAAACTCAACCCAACCTTTTGGAAACAATTAAGCATAATTTTAATCATAATATACAAAATCAAAAACTCAATTAAACAAAAAAACACAATGATGAAAAAATCAATTTTACTCTCGGCAATTATTATTTCTTTTGCCTCTGTTTCTATTGCCCAGGATGCTAAAGTTGCCCCAACTGCAACTGCGCCTGTTGCCGTTGAGAACAAGAATGCTCCCGACATGAAATTTGATGCCCTTGAGTTCGATTACGGAACTATTAAACAAGGCGACAAAGTTGAACATGCATTTACATTTACCAATGTTGGTAAAGAGCCAATAATTATCACTAATGCACAAGGTAGTTGTGGCTGTACAGTTCCTGAGTATCCTAAAGAACCAATCAGAAAGGGAGAAAAGGGAACTATTAAAGTAACCTTTAACTCTGCGGGCAAAATGGGTATGCAAGATAAGACAGTTACCATTACTTCAAATGCAAAAAATAGCCCTGTAATTCTTCATATTAAAGGCACTATTGAAGCTGCACCGGCTACAACCCCGGTTAAGGAAGCAGCACACTAATTTTTAAGTATAAAGTATTAATTTAGTCCCGTCCCTCTTTTAGAGGAACGGGATTTTTATTTAAAGATTATCCAGTATGCCCACACTTTCGCACAAGGCGCAATTAATGCCGCCATCGCCCATCCGCAAACTTGTTCCTTTTGCAGAAAAGGCTAAAAAAGAAGGAAAAAAAATTTATCATCTAAATATAGGTCAGCCTGATATTGAAACGCCTGATATTATGCTTGATGCACTTCGCAACCTGAAAATAAAAGTGGTGGAATACAGCCATTCAGCAGGCATTGAATCTTACAGACGAAAGCTGACAACGTATTACAAAAAATTTAATATCAATCTTGATTTTTCGGAAATAATGATTACCAATGGCGGTAGCGAAGCCATTGAAATTGCCATGATGAGTTGCTTGAATGAAGGTGATGAAATAATTATTCCTGAACCATTTTATGCTAACTACAATGGATTTAGCACGCAGGCGGGTGTAACAATAAAACCAATAGTAAGCAGCATTGAATCAGGCTTTGCATTACCACCAATTTCCGAATTTGAAAAAATGATAACGCCTAAAACAAAGGCAATCATGATTTGTAATCCAAGTAATCCTACAGGCTACTTGTATTCCAGGGAGGAATTGGAATCATTACGGGACATCATAAAAAAATATGATCTGTTTCTGTTTGCTGATGAGGTTTATCGCGAGTTTTGTTATGACGGCAAAGAGTATTTTTCGGTAATGCATTTGGAGGGCTTGGATGAAAACGTAGTAATGCTTGATAGTATAAGCAAACGTTATAGCGCGTGTGGAGCCAGGATAGGTGCATTAATCTCAAAGAACAAGGAAGTAATGTCAGCAGCATTAAAATTTGCGCAGGCAAGATTAAGCCCTCCTACATTTGGACAAATTGCAGCCGAAGCTGCTATTGACACCCCACAATCTTATTTCGATAAAGTAAAAGCTGAATATATAGCGCGCAGAGATTTTGTAATTGAAGAGCTGAATAAAATGGATGGTGTATTTTGTCCTAAACCAAGCGGTGCTTTTTATTGCATTGCACAATTACCTATTGATAACAGTGATGTGTTTTGTCAATGGCTTTTAGAAAAATTTGAATACAACAACCAAACCGTAATGCTTGCACCTGCAACGGGTTTCTACAGCCATCCCGATTTAGGAAAACAACAGGTGCGTATAGCGTACGTGCTTAATCTTAATGATTTAAAAAATGCCATGCTTTGCTTAAATGAAGCATTAAAAGTTTATCCGGGAATTAAGCAAGGTCTAAATAAGAAAGAATTGGTGTAGATATTGGAATTAGATATTCAAATTAGTGATAATGGAAGGAAGTGTTAATCTTAAGATTGAAAATGGAGTAGCGGAGATAGAATTTTTTCATCCTCAAAGCAATAGTTTGCCTGGAGTTTTACTCAAAAAACTTGCTGCAACAATTGAAGAAGCAGGAAATAACACCGATGCAAAAATTATTGTGATAAAAAGCAGTGGCGAAAAATCTTTTTGCGCAGGTGCATCATTTGATGAGTTAGTTGCCATTAATGATTTTGAAACAGGCAAAAATTTTTTCAGCGGATTTGCCATGGTAATTAATGCTATCCGAAAAGCCCCAAAATTTGTGTTAGTACGTGTTCAAGGTAAGGCTGTGGGTGGTGGTGTAGGAATAGCATGCGCTGCTGATTATACAGTTGCGCACGAATCATCATCAGTTAAGTTAAGCGAGTTGGCAGTTGGTATTGGTCCTTTTGTGGTAGGGCCTGCTGTGGAACGAAAAGTTGGAACAGGAGCATTTACCCAACTTACGGTAAATGCAACGGAGTGGCAAAGTGCAGCGTGGGCAAAAGAAAAAGGAATGTATGCAAGCATTCATTCATCTATAGAAGAGTTGGATGCTGAGGTAAATAATCTTGCTCAAAAACTTTCACGCTCAAACCCCGAGGCAATGATGATGCTTAAAAAAGTTTTCTGGCAGGGCACAGAGAACTGGGATACATTGCTTATTGAACGTGCCGAAATGAGTGGGAAGTTGGTCTTGAGTGATTTCACAAAAAAAGCAATAGAGAAGTTTAAAGCAAAAGCCTGAAATGGATTTGCACTATTAGAATGAGTTTAGTCATGATGGTATTACATTATTTGTGTTTATTGGAATTTTAATTTTTTATAGTCTCTTCATCTGTGTCTCAAAATAATAATCATCCAGGTTTTCAAAATAAATTGTCAACTCATTTACCCGAAGAACTACTTTTAAAATCATATAAGCTTATGAGCACTGCACGTGCCATGAGTGATTTGTACGAAGAGAAATCTTCCATAACAGCAAAGTATGTTCACGCATGTTCGCGGGGGCACGAAGCCGTACAAATTGCATTGGGATTGCAGTTGCTTCCTCAAGATTATTTATCGGCTTATTACAGAGATGACAGTATTTTGCTTTCTATAGGCATGCAGCCTTATGAATTGATGTTGCAACTGCTTGCCAAACGCGATGACCCTTTTTCGGGTGGAAGAACTTATTATTCCCATCCGAGTTTAAAGCGGGACAACATGCCTAAAATTCCGCATCAGAGTTCGGCAACAGGTATGCAGGCAATACCAACAACTGGTGTTGCAATGGGAATTCAATACAAAGAGAAAGTAATGGTAGAGCTCAACAGCGTGGCTCCCATTGTTGTTTGCTCACTTGGCGATGCCAGTATTACCGAAGGTGAAGTGAGTGAAGCATTCCAAATGTCTGTGCTCAAACAATTACCCATTTTATATTTTGTTCAGGATAATGAATGGGATATATCTGCAACAGCAACAGAAACACGCGCAATGAATGCCGCTGAATACGCCAAAGGATTTAAAGGCTTGGAGGCAATCACAATTGATGGCACCGATTTTTTTCAATCGTATGATGCTTTAAAATACATTATTGAAAAAATCAGAACAGAGCGAAGACCATTTTTATTACACGCCAAAGTTCCTTTACTGGCTCATCATACATCAGGCGTAAGGCGCGAGTGGTACAGGCATGATTTGGAAGAAGCCGCGCAGCGCGATCCGTATCCAAAATTTAAAAATCAGTTGATTGATTTGGGCTTTGATCCTGTTGCATTAAAAATGATAGAGGACGGAACGAAGGAACAGGTAATTGAAGATTTTGATAAAGCAATAAAAGCAGAAGATCCCCGCCCCGAAGATTTATTTAAGCATGACTATGCACCAACCCCGGTTACAGAAGAAAAGGGTGAACGCGAACCCGCTGGTAAAGAACCAACCGTAATGGTTGATTGTGCATTGTTTGCTGTGCGTGAATTAATGGCAAAGCATAAGGAGTGTTTGCTTTACGGACAAGATGTAGGTGGAAGATTGGGCGGAGTGTTCAGAGAAGCTGCCACCCTTGCCAAAACTTTTGGCGATGACCGTGTATTTAATACACCCATTCAGGAAGCATTTATTATAGGCTCAACGGTGGGGATGAGTGCAGTAGGACTAAAACCTATTGTTGAAGTTCAGTTTGCTGATTATATTTGGCCCGGTTTAAACCAGTTGTTTACCGAGGTGGCTCGCAGTTGCTATCTAACCAACGGTAAATATCCTGTAAGCTGTATTATACGTGTGCCTATTGGTGCCTATGGCAGTGGTGGTCCTTATCATTCATCAAGTGTTGAAACAGTTGTATTGAATATACGCGGAGTAAAAGTTGCATACCCAAGCACCGGTGCCGATTTAAAAGGGTTGATAAAAGCAGCTTACCATGATCCAAACCCTGTGGTAATTTTTGAGCACAAAGGATTATACTGGAGCAAAATAAAAGGAACGGAAGACGCAAAAACCATTGAGCCCGATGAAGATTACATCATCCCGTTTGGTAAAGCAAGAATTGTATTGCAGGCTGATGCCGGCAAAATTGCCATGGGAGAAACCATGTCTGTTATTACGTATGGTATGGGAGTGTATTGGGCAAAAACCGCTGCAAAAAATTTTAATGGCAGAGTTGAAATTATTGATTTGCGCACACTCAATCCATTAGATGAGGAAACAATTTTTAGTGCCGTTCATAAACACGGGCGCTGCTTAGTGGTTACAGAAGAGTCATACAAAAACTCCTTTGCTGAAGCATTGGCGGGACGCATACAAGAAAAATGTTTTGCCGCGCTTGATGCTCCTGTTATGGTAATAGGCTCTGAAAATATGCCTGCCATACCACTTAACTCTACTTTAGAGTTTGCCATGATACCAAATGCCGAAAAGGTGGCAAAAAAAATGGAAGTGCTTTTGGGGTATTGATTTTTGTCAGCAGTAGGGATTCTAAAAAAAGTAACTGATAGGAGTAAGTGCCACCCACTACGTGATAGGTCGCCTTTCAGAACCTGCTGCCGGTTCTAAGGTAGTTCTATAGTTTTTCCAACTCAATTGCCATAGCTAATTTCTTGCCTAAATCAGCTTTCACTGCTTTTGATTCCTTGGTAACATATCCTGGGCACTCAAAAGTCAAATCCCAGTAGCCCGGTTCAAATTCCTTAAATTCTATTTCGCCTATCGGGTTACTAAATTGTGTCATCTCTCCTTTTGGTGATGTGGCTGTAACTTTTACACCTCTCAGTTTTTCATTATTGCTGCTTACTACAATATCAAACTCAGTAAAGTGCGTAGGCAGGCTTTTAATCCTGAAAGAATTTAATAACTCATTATAAAAGTCTGGGGCCGTTTCTGCAAATTGCGTTGCACCCTTCCTTAATTTAGTCTCAATAATATTTCTTTCCTTTTTAATAAGTAATTTCAAGTTTGCCGTTGCATTTTTACGTTGGGTTAGCATCGCATCCACCATAGGTATGGCATCACTAAATTGCAAAACAACAGCATCAAATGCATCAAGGTCGGCTGGCAAAACTTTATATGCTGCCAAACTCGCCTCATTTGCTCTCGCTTTCTCTGCAATTATTGTTGCCTTTGCAACTGCTTCCTGCTGTAAGCCAAATAGGAGAGACGTTACCGGAAAATTAACCTCCTTGTACAATTGTATATTGTCCGTATCACTCGCCAAATTTTGAACGGCACTCCTAATTTTCACACTTTTCTCAGCCATCTTCTCGCGGCAACGTTTTTTATACAACATCGCTCCGCTTCTGTCCGTTACCTGCAATCCCCTGTACTTAAAAATATCTGTTAAAATCAAATCAAACTCCTCCACATTATTTTTAAATGTCAGGTTATTAATCCAAATCGGTTTACCATTTTCTAAATTTAAACTCGTTTCCTGAAACGAATTCAAATGGGCGCTTTGTACTTTATTCATAATGCCTTTATATTTCTTTCAATTTAAATTTCAACCAATTCTATCACACCCAACTCAAGCTTCTTTCCCAACTCAGCTTTCACCGCCTTCTTCTCTATTATGGCATAACCCGGCAATTCAAAAGTCAAATCCCAATACCCTGGCTCAAACTGTATAAACTCCACTTCCCCTATTGGATTACTAAACTGTATCATTTCTCCCTTGGGGCTTACTGCCTTCACCTTCACACCGCTCAGCTTCTCTTTGCTTACCTTATCTACACACTGCATGTCAAACTCAGTAAAATGTGTAGGCAGTTCATCAATCTTAAATGAGTTAATCAACTCATTATAAAAATCAGGTGCTGTGGTCATAAACTGCGTAGCTCCTTTGCGCAATTTTGTTTCAATAATATCTCTGCCCTTTTTAATCAAATCAGCAATCTGCTTAGTGGCATTTTTTCTCTGTGCTGTTAAACCATCCACTAATGGTATGGCATTCTTAAAATCCTCCACCGCTTTCATGTAATTTGCCACATCTTCCGGTACCACCTTATATGGTCCTAAATTTCCCTCGTGCTTCTCAGCAATGCTGCCTATCTTACTCGCAAATGCAAGCGATTTTTGCGAATTGCCATAACGCAACCTGCTCAAAGAAAAATTTACAGCCTTATATACATCCACTAGGTTATTATCGCTGGCATAGTTCTGTACAGCAGAACGTATCTTCACGCTGTCATTAGCCATTAAATCCCGCGCCATCTTCTTAAACACCTTAGCGCCTCCCTGATCTGTAACCTGTATATTCTTATACTTAAATATATCGGCTACAATCGTATCCAATTCCGTAACGTTATTGCTAAATGTTGCGCTGCCTTGCCAAACTAATTTACCATTTTCCAATACCAACTGTGAGGTCTGAAAAGAATTTAAAATTGCAATTTCTTGTTTCTTCATTGTGTTTTGCTTTGTATGCACCCGTGTTTCATTTTTTTTGGGGCATTGGTTAAAATTATTTTTTGATTAATTAACTTTTTAAATACACTTGTTATACTTTCTTTTTTTTATCTTTGTTTCATTAAAGTTCAGTTTTTAATGAAAATTATTTTTCCCAAAACTTAAACCAAACTTTTCAACCTTGCATTTTATCTGTTCTCAGTCTTTTACTTCTTTTTTTAAATCAGGGTTTCGTTTTCTTTAAATTTTTTTTGCCCTGTTTACCCAACTTCATCTTTTCCTATTGTAAATTACTTCAAACATTATCGTCTTACGGGCACCAGGTCTAAAGGTTACAGTAAAGTTTATCTTCTTAGGTAAAATAAAATAACCCTTCACAATAGTTTTTTATCAACTATCATCCTTAAATATCCTTTTAAAACTTTCACCCAATGGTAAAACTCCTTATACCGTTACAAAAACACGTTCCCCTCCCGAAGCTTCGGGACACGGGTCAGGGGGCTTCTACTGTTTCACAAACCTCCTCACGTAGCTTCCCTTCCCATCCTCCATCCGCAAAAAATAAATACCGCTTTTTAACTCACCCACATCTAAGGTTACTATACCCGTAGCAAATATTACATGCTCCTCCTTTAGCTTCTTTCCGGTTACATCGGTTATAGTTATTCTGCAACTTTTACCAACCAGTTTTTCTGCCTTTATCTTAACATAATCCTCCGCTGGGTTTGGGCTTACAAAAATTTTACTAGCAAGTTTTTTGCTTATTACTGGCAGTGGTGTGGCTGCGCTCGGGCACGAAGCCATGTCATAAGCGGACAACGAACCAAATGCAATTGGGAAACTTATAAAACGGCAGGTATCATCTACTATCATTCCTTCATAAAACCCTGAGCTTGTTAAAGCATATATTTTACTGTCTAAAAGTGCCAGCCCCGCTCCGTTTCCTAATGGCATTCCTGTTACAGGAAAAGAATCTATAAACAAACCGTTTGGAGCATACACTTCTAATTTCTTAGAATTATTGTAAACTAAATAAAAATTGCCTGTGGTATCGGTTGCGACATCATATATTGAACTATTAGTTAATAATCCTGTAACTATTGGTATGCTATTAGATATGCCGTCATACCTGTAAACAATACCATTAATTGCATTAAGGCTAAAAATAAACTGATTTGTTCCACCAGGATTAGTAGCTCCCTGTGTATGCCCTGTATTTATCCATAAACTTCCTCCCCAATAGTTGTATATGCCACTAACAGTTGCAGCATAAATAGTTTCAGGGGCACCTGCTGAATCAAGAATATTGTTAATAGAGATGCCACCAGCATTAATTGCATTTGTATCCAAAATAATCGGTGCAGTTGGGTTGGTATCAATACTGTCTACCCTAAAAAAGTAATCCCCCACAAAAAATAACGAGTGCTTATCCCGTCCATTGCATTGTATATCAAATTGGGCAAGTGCTTTTTGCATAAACAGACACCCTGAAAAAAAAATGCTTGAAACAATTAAATAGCACTTAAACTTCATATTAAGATTTTTTTAAATATTGAACCAAATTTTACATGAATGACAATTATATTGAAATGCCCAAACAAGTTTCCTACTTTCATTTTTTATAACTCTTCCTCCTCAACTTACCCTTATTAATCTTCATAATCGCGTAATTACTCTCAACTGGTATTATTTCAGCTCCTCCCAATAAAAAGGGGTTATTGTTACTGAATATCATTTGAAAATAATATACAGAATCCGCAGAAAAACAGAAATTATACTTTCTACTGTTTATATTGGATTTTAAATCATAACAACCGGGATAAACAGTTAGGGTATCATACCAGCCTCCCTTTAATCCTAGTCTTAAATTATCATCAATAAACAATTTAGCTTTTAGGTTAGGGAAAATCAGGTTATCATCCCTAAATACAAATATAGTTGCCTTTTTCTCCTGCCCCATACAAAGCCTTATTTGAGAAAAAAGGAGTAATAAAATTAACATCCTTCGCTTCATTTTTTTAAGATAATATTAATTAACTTATCTATTGTCAAAACCGAAGGATAGAATTTAGTTTTTTGTTCAAAATATTTAAGTGCTTTATCGTAAAAAGACAAGCCGCCAAAAGCTACACCAACTCCTGATATACCCGCACTCGTACTCGTCTGACGCATAGCTTGTGCGTTGTGACGAGTATGCCTGCACACTTTTCCTTCTTTTGACTTTTACTTTTCCTCTCTCAAGCGCTTAATTTTTGACTTTTACCTTTCCCTTCTTATCCCCTTATTTTTTCACAAGCCTCTCCACAAAACTCCCTTCTTTAGTTTCTATTCTCAAAAAATAAATACCGCTTTTTAACTCACCCACATCTAAGGTTACTATACCCGTAGCAAATATTACATGCTCCTCCTTTAGCTTCTTTCCGGTTACATCGGTTACAGTTATTCTGCAACTTTTACCAACCAGTTTTTCTGCCTTTATCTTTACATAATCCTGCGCTGGGTTTGGGCTTACAAAAATTTCATTAGCAAGTTTTTTGCTTATTACTGGCAGTGGAGTGGCGGCACTTGGGCACGATGCCATGTCCAAACAACCCAAATTTGGTGGAGACACCCAAATTGTATTAAAATCATAAGTACTTCCATTTAATATCCCCTCTTTTAATCCTGAAGGAGTATATACATAAATCCTGCCCCCAAGCAACGCCATACCATTGCCTCCTGCTGAACTGATTCCTGTAATAGGAAAAGAATCTATAGGTATAGCGTTGGGGTCATAAACCACTAATTTTTGAGCAATAGTATATAATATATAAAAATTACCGGCACTATCAGTAGCCAATTCATAAATAGAGTTAAAAGTTGGCAATCCGGTAACTATTGCAACACTATTGCTCGTACCATCATACCTGTAAATTGCACCTGTAAAGGGGGCAAGGTTAAAAATATACTGCGAAGTACCACTTGGATTTGGTCCTCCTGATAAATGAAAAGTATTTACCAGATTATTTCCATTCCAATAATGATAGGTGTAAAGAGAATCTCCCCAACAAAAATACATCGTTTCAGGCGCCCCTGCTGAATCTAGCCTGTTGTTTATAGAAAGTCCTGTAAATCCAAGTAAATTGGTATCTAATATTATTGGAGCAGTAGGATTTGTGTCCATGCTATCCATTCTATAAATATAAAGCCCTGCAAAAAACAACGAGTTTTTATCCCTTCCATTGCATTGTACATCAAACTGCGCTTTGGTTTCATTCAAGCAAAAAAAATAAACCAAAATAAAGTATACTATTTTTCTTAGGTATGAAGGTTCCATTTTTTTTGTCCTTTTTTATTCTTAAAATTAATCTAATCCAATAACCATTCAAAGTAAGTAGTTGCTCTCAGCAAAAAAAAACATACAATACCCAAAATATAAATACCTGCCCAATAAATTATTTTCTCGCGAAACATTCTCCATTTAAAAGCACTAACAATAATAAACATTATCGGTGAACACAACAGGAGGCTAATAAAAAATAAGAGCATAACGTTATTTACATCATTAACCCATTCAGGAAACATGCTGGTAGGATCGGGGGTTGTGCCATACTTTGGTAATTGCCCTATATATAATCCAATAGATAAAATAATGACTAAAATATACCCACAAAAGATAAAAGGAAAAAGAGATATGATTTTTATTAATTTCATTTCAAATACTTTATAAAACTGAAGTATAAATAATAATACAAGTGACATTATTATTGTCATAGAGTACATTTGATTTAGTATTTTAATATAACTATCACTCAAAATTTATTAAATTACCAAAAAAGCCAAAGTGAGCCAAAATCAAAAAACCAAAAAAGTGAATAAGACAAAACTATGAATAGCAATAAAACATAACCTTTATTATCCATTTTTTTTTCTTTTATCGTTTTATAAATAACCACAAAATAAATTGCTAATACTACAAGAGATGAACCGAACAAATACATGAGGACTTTTTTTACATTTACGAAAATAGATGGCGCTGATAAAGGTATATTTCCCATTTCAAGAGGATCACCTAAGACCAAATAGAAGCATAACCTAAATATGAAATAAGCAATAATTAAAAAAACTAAAAAATAACTGAAAATATTCAGGGTGAAGTCTCTTTTTTTCATTACCTTAATTGATTATTTTATCCAATTTCTCGCTGCTCCAAATAGGTTAATCCAATCCTTAAAAGCCCCTTTATCACTAAAATACTGTAAGTTTTGCCACCCAGCACGATTTACCATTTGTAATCCTTCATATAATCCAAATCCATTTCTAAACGAAACTTCACCACCTTGTGATACTAATATTCTACCTCCATCTGGTATTTTAAATACTTGATCCGTAAATTTGGACGTAGCCACACCATCGACAGACTCCTTAATGTAATTACCCGGGCTTACATAGTCCTTGAGTCCAGTAATTCCATTTTCACTTTTATAGTAAACTTTGTAAACATCACCATTTGCTACCGTTGCGTCTTCTGGATATACATACTCATCTGAGGGGGTATTACTTGTACTTGCTGTAGCGGCAGTTTGTAATTCATATTGCTTGTAACTTCCACTCCAAAAATCTCTGCCATGTCTTATAGCATGTATCCCTCCTAAAATTCCCCCGGTTACACCTCCTACTATTGCTTGTTTCCATGCTGAATTTAATCCCCCTGCAATTGCCTGCCCAATATTTTGATTAAGAACAAATCCATTCCCAATCCCAGTTAGCAAACCATTTGTAAATCCGGCACCTCCTCCAACCGCAGCGCCTGCAACAAATCCGGTGCTCGAAATTGTAGATGTACCCCAAAAACCGGCAGCAAAGCCACCTCCGGCAGCAGCATTTCCTGCAATTGCTGCACCAATACCAGCGCCAACACCTGCGCTCACAGCACCAGCCAATGCCCCCACTCCAAAATGCCCTAACCCTTTGGCATTAAACTGCGCTCCATGCGCAATCCAATTAATTGTTCCTCCAATTACCGCTCCAACTGCTAAGTGTACCCATTGCCCGCTCGGGTCGTTATACTTTAAAGGATTATTCAGCGCATACGCATACCTATTAAATCCCACTGCCTCCGCAGCACTATTATTAAAATTATCTACACTTAGCATCCTGCACACCACAGGGTCATACATGCGACCATTCATATTTATTAACCCAAATTCTTGCAAATGCTCATGCCCGGTATAACCCCTGTCAAACATAAGCACAGTGGTTGCAGGCTGTATTTGGTTAAAAATTTGCCATGTTACAGCATCCCTTCTTCTTCCCCATGCATCAAAACTGTTTTCTTCCACCACATTGCCATTGGTTTCTGTTACCATCATTATACTACCTAAGTAATCGGTGCGTATATAATAGTCGTTGGTAGTGGTGGCTCCCCAATTAAAATTTGTTACTCTTGCAGCACATAATCCGTATGGGCTATTAACATAAATGATGTCATCACCGTTAAGATTTTGGTCTTGTCTACGTTCATAATTCCCAAAAAAATATTTGTGCTTTCCATTTAGGGGAACACCATTTAACATATATCCATAAGCCGTAAAAATCCTTTCATTATCCGGTGCATACTCTATACTTAAACTTTTGGTAAATTGGTTATCGCCCTCTGTTATAGTTTCTACTTTATTAAATGGAGTATATTTAATGTTTTGCGTAACTGTACCTCCGGGTATATAATCAGTGGCATTTATGGTAGGAAATTGCGCTCTCTGGTCATCCTCTATTTGCGTTACTGCATGTAAATTGGGGCTGCCGTAGCTATAATTTCCCACAAGACTGTTACTGTTTATATTGCCATCATCAGCCACAACCAAACTAAAATCGGTTCCATTAGATGCAGGAGTTCTACCCTCTAAAAACATACCGCTGCTGTTATACACAAACTCTTCAAAAATACCCAGTATGTTATCTGTTCGCTTATTTAAATTTCCGGTTTGGCTGTCAAACTCATACAATTGGTGCCACAGGGTATTGTTGTTAACGGCATCTTTAAATTCAATGCCGGTGGGTAACTGAGTGGTGGCATCATAACTATATAAACTTTTTAATGCCACACCGTTTTGTCCTTGCCCATATTCAAGGGGTTTGCCCGTTGCATCTTCGTTTATCAGTTGCCAGTAATATTCTGTATTGCTTGCATTATCTTCTTTTATGCCTGTTAAATAGCCGTAGTTATTTGCATCGTATTCGTTTAAAACATTAAAGGTTACACCTCCCGTTGTAGTATATGCTGTGTTGGTTACATTTCCGTTGGCATCGTAAGTATATTTGGTGGTTACCCCTGTTGCACTTGTACTGTGTGTTTGCGTAAATTCAACCAAATCGCCTACTCCTGCACTGCCATTGGCAGGTGCATTATCGTAAGCATATCTAAATTCCGATAACAATACATTAGAAACATCGTACTTTTTTATTTCCGTAGGCTTGTTTACATCAGGCTGCCCTGTTGCTTGTCCGTAAAAGTATTCAACCTTGCCATCACTTCCTTCCTTACTTTCCATTTGCCCCAATATACTATAGGTCATTTTATACTCATTGTTTCTGGCATCTTTCTGCACTATCAAATCGCCATAAGCATTATATATATACTGCGTTTCACCGGCATCGGGGTCTGTTAGTTTTGTTTGCCCGCCAAAGTTGTCGTACTCCATACTGGTATTACCGTTAGCACCCACTATCTCTTTTATTTTTCCGTTGCTGTGGTAGTAATATTCCATGGTTGCAGTATTGCGGTCAGTTACAGCAACAATGTTACCAAGTGCATCATACGTTTTTACTTCTGTTGCGCCATTGGGGTAGGTAGTGGTTATATCAAACCCATTATAAGCAGTGGTGGTGCTGTTGCCGGCTGCTATGTCGGTAATTGAAGCAAGCCTGCCATATGGCTCATAACTGTAAGATATATACTGCACAGGGTCTCCCATATAATAAAGCTTGCTTTCAAAAGCTAAACGGTTAATGGTTCCGTCATAACCTTTTTCTTTATAAACCACCCTTGCATTTGTGCTGCTCTCCATTTTTATGGTTTCCGTACACACCAATCTGTTAAAAGCATCAAAGTATTCTTTAACGTAGGGTCGCCCTGTTTCTTGCCTGTTTATGCTGTATGCTGCCGTTGTTACATTAGTTCCGGGTGGCTGGCTGGTTTCCCATGCATAAGTATAATCTATGCCTGTTCCGCGTGGCAATGCCGTTTGTATCTTTTTTCCAAACGCATCATAGCGGTGTTGCGTAACCAATCCATCTACTCCTGTTTCTTCCAGCACATTACCGGTTATCACATCATTTTTATACAAAGTTTTTTGTCCGGCAGCATTAATCATTTCAGTAACAAAACGGTGCTTGCCGTCATATACATAGTCCACCCTTTTTACCGGTGATGTATAGGTTGGGTCATACAAATCAACGTCATCATCAGCCGTTGTTGTAATTTTATCAACCAAGCCATAACTGTTTAAACCATAAACTTTTTCAATAAAGTTGTTTGTATTGTTATTGGCAATTAACTTTTCTTTTTCTAAGTTGCCATTTACGGGATGATACGTAAACTCCTTTAAAGTAACATAATCGGGCTCGCTGCCGCGTGTAGTAGTAACCTTGCTGGTATGTATTTTATTATCTGTTCCGCCCAAGCCCGCAGTTGTAAATGTGTTTTCTGTTTCAATGGTATAGCTGCCGCCATACTCTATTCTATGTTTCCATAAATTTCCGGTATTGGCTGTGTAAGATAAAAAGGTTTGCGTTGTAAAGCCCGTAACAGGTATTTTTAAATAATCAATTTCCTGTATATTATCCACATAAAAAAAGAAACTGCGTATGCCCGTTGGGTTGTAGGTAAAAAAGTCATTGTTAAAATCGGCTTGCTTTATAAGCATACCGTTAGCAATGCTTGTAACTTTCTCATGCGTTTTATAAGGTAGGTAAATCTTGTCACCACTTACAATCTCATAAATATCAAAACTTTGTTCTTTCTCTATCTGTTGTGCAGCATCGGTAGCAGTTACCTTGCTAAAGCCAAGCAATCCTCTTCCCTGCAAATGTAGTTTGGCTCCTTCATATTTATAACTTTCATTTTGTATATACTGCAAACCGTTTTTTAATTCCAATCCGGTTGCAACATACATGGGTTTGCAAAAATCCATTAACGGAAACGCTGCTCCGGTTCCTTTGGTGTAAACTCCGGGTGTGGTAATGGTTTCGTAGTCAAACTCTGTCAGCGCATCATATCCGTTTAATATGGTTTGAGCCAAATGTGTTTGCTCATTGGCATGAAAAGTAAGTAAATTAACAGAGTCATAAAACCAGTTTGAGCAGCTATTAATACATTGCAGTTTTTGGTTCATCACATCGGTCTTACCGTCTCCGTTAAAATCTCCTGCGCCCAATCCTGTTGCATAAACCAAATCGGTAGCATAAACAGTTTGTTCCAAAGTAAAAGTACCATCTCCTTTGCTGTAATGTACATCTACATTGGTATAACCTCCTGTTCCTATTACAGGGCAATGGAATTTTACAAAATCACTTTTACCGTCTCCGTTAAAATCTCCTAACACAACATTATCATCTCTTGGGCTGTCACTCGGGTCTGTTGTATAAGCATTTATCCCTGCAATTGATACACTGCTGGTATATCCAGCCCCGGTACCAAAACTAATGTGATAGTACGATGGTGTTCCCCATGTTATTAAATCCGTTATACCATCTCCATTATAATCGCCCGGGAATATTTCCAAATCATTATTAGGATACGATGATTGCCTGATAGTATTCTTTACCCATGTACTGCCATTATAACTAAACTCATACACTTCCGATGCCGTGCCCGATGCCCCGTCATTATTAACGTTTAGTATCTCTGTCTTTCCATCCCCATTATAATCTATCGGATAAAATGCTTGGTCCGTACTGCCAAGGGCAAAACTACCGGTGCTAAGCCAATTGAAAACGTGCGATGTGTTATTATATGAAAAAATATGATATTCAGAATTAAAGTTGTACCAAAGCGGAAAAAATTTATTATATAACAAAATATCAATTTTGCCATCACCATTAAAATCTCCTGTTTGCAAATCTTTTAGCACACCGTAAATTGTAAACCAGGGCTCATCAGGTAATACACTAAATCCTGAGCCATTAAAACTAAATGCCCTTATTCTAATATCAGTAGTTCCATAACTTTGGCTGCCTGTAAAGTTTGCAAATATTAATTCATCCTTTCCATCACCATTTAAATCCGCAGCCCTTACGTTTTGTTCATACAAATCATTTACACCAATTTGTTGGTTACCACTTCCAATAATAGTTCCGCTTCTACCCATTAAAAACCACGAGAATATATCCGATGAACTATTGCTGCCGGTTTCCACCACCATAAAATCATCCACCCCATTCCCATCAAAATCACCTGTGGTCTGATAATAAATATCATTCATTACACCGGAATTTATAACTGTTTGAAACGAAAATGCTGCGCCTGTTACGCCTCCCCAGGTAATATTCGTGCTGTTTAATTGAGCCGCAGTATTAGTATAATCTCCGTAACAATCTATCCTTGTCAGCAATGGCACATTTGTTAAATGCTTTAAGCCATAAGTAAAATCATATTTTCTTACCTGCTTTAGCACTGGTCCGGGTGTCTGGTCATCATAAATAACACATGTAATTGAATCAAGTTGTTTAGTTACAGGTATAGCATTTCCAGCAACATAGTACACCGTGCTTACCGCCCTATTTTCGTATTTAAAGGAAATTCTTGCATCTGCGTAATTTGTATTGTTCAATATGTAATAAATCCCTGTCAATAAACTTTCTCTGTTAACCTCGCTGTATTGGTAAGTCATTCCATTTCCATTGGCATCATTAATTCTGTTAATCCTCCACATTAAAATAGTGCCATTACTATTTCCTTCCACTCCGGCATCAGGGCTCCAGCCATATTGTATCAGCATACCATCTCTTGTTTCAACTTCAAAATATTCTGGTCCGCTTCCGGGTGATGGTACCTGTCCGTAAGATGTTATTTTACTAAAGTTATTTGTCTCAGTTATATATTCTGTTCCATGCTGTCCGTAAATCCCGTTAACAGCAATCAGCAATTGCCCGTTTAAATAAAACCGGTCATCAGCATCCAAATCAACGCCATCCACATCATTTCCATAATGCATGGCATCTTTCGCTCCGCGTGTTACAGCATCATACCCGCTAATGCTCCATCCCAAACCCATTATTCCATTACCGCCTCCACTGTTATAATTTATACTCAGGTTTGGCTGCATACCGTTAACACCTGGTGTGCAAAATATGGGTATGCTATAATTTGCGCTGCCGTTTGGCAAAACATTTGCCTCACCCGGCAAACTGCCTACCATGCCTCCTGTTCTTAAAGCAGTTGGCAAATTACTTCCGGCATTTGTTTCAGCACTATACACTGTTCTTACACTTCCATCTGTGCCTACTTCCTGTATTTGAGTAACAGTTCTGTTTATTTCATTCTCACCGTTTTTTTGTGCAACAACATTACATACAGTCAATGCCATTATCACCAATAATGCAAGTTTTGTTTTAGGTATCATATAAAAATGGTTTTTAGAGTTTTTATTAAGTATGATTTATTCTAGTAAATTTAAGTTTGAGCACAATGCATTCCCTTCCTTATGAAAATTCGGTGCTGGTAAGTTTAACCCACAAGTGCTTACAACTTCAAAATGTAATGCTTTAGAAGAGAAGCTAAAGCGCATATACTTTCCGAGTGCGGTAGCTTCTGCCAAAATGGAGTGAACCCTCAATTGATTGGCAACATACGCCAAGCCTTGTGCGAAAAAATCAATTGAAGGTTGGCATTTTGGCTTGAATTTTTGCTCCACTTTTGTTTCAAGACAAAAGTGGAATAACGAAAATACTAAACGGGCTTTCAATTTCATAAATGACATTTTCTTAATAATTCTGCATTCATAACCCATAATTATTTTCCTACTCCTTCATCACCACCCACTCCTTCACAGTCTTATCAATCATCACACTTATCACATAATGCCCTGCGGGTTCTTTCTCTATATCAATAGCAGTAGTTTCTTTAGTATTTTTATACTCTTTCACAAAACTTCCGGCAGTAGAAAAAACCTTAATAGAAGCATTTTGCTCATCTTTCAGGTTATCAATTCTCACATCCATTTTCCCCCTGTTCGGGTTCGGAAAAACTGTAATCGTTTGCCCTGCCGCTTGTTGCGAATAGGCTTCAGGTTGGTTGTTAGGGTTAGCTATCCTCGCTGGCACTAAGTATCTGTAAACCCTGTTTCCCGTCTGGTCATAAGAGTATTGAAATTGGTTTCCTGCTTGTGGCGGTTGCGCATTGCACAAAATTGTTAGAATACAAAAGGCAAATGTGGTAAGTATTTTTTTCATAGCCATTAAATTTAATTTAAAGAGTCTATTCAACCAACTGTGTCAAACAAAAAAGAAACAAATAAATTTGACAAACAATGGTAGAAGAAAAATTCAATTACGAATTGTTTGAACGCGAGGCGATAGAAGGCTTGCGTTCGGGCAAAAAATTAGAAGGCAAAGACGGTGTATTGGCACCGCTGCTCAAACGCATTTTGGAAG
>Ga0209605_1000059_pt1 | contig 156984 bp, 102 predicted proteins | sample AD_UKC035_MetaG_FD_184408 | JGI IMG/M metagenome (GOLD analysis project Ga0209605, IMG submission 184408) | Active sludge microbial communities of municipal wastewater-treating anaerobic digesters from USA - AD_UKC035_MetaG (SPAdes) (version 2) | ecosystem: Engineered > Bioreactor > Anaerobic...
ACCGGGAACCTCCCGGTCCCCAGACCCTCTGGATCGGCCTGCAGAGAATGCACGACTTTGCCCTCTGTTGGACGCTCTTCGGCCCGGCTGCCCGGAATCGACCATGACTTGTGTAGAACAGCGAGGGTTACCACCCTGGGCTAACCACTTCGACGCCTCCGGGGTCGCATCACGACATATTCCGGCACGTCCTGCCATTCATCGTGCTGGGCTAACGACTTCGATCCCTCCGGGGTCGCATCAGCGGCTTCGTCAGCCCATGCTGACGAGGACCAGGACTTCTCCGAGCAGGAGGATGAATGCAGAAAGACGAACGTGTGGCCGTGCGCCCTTTCTGAATTCTGCATTCTGCATTCGGTTTATTCCGGACTCCCTGCACTTCCCTCCCGCCGGAGTAGGCCGCCGCGCGCGCGGGGGGATGACGGCCCTTCCGGGTGGACACGTTAGAAACGTACAAACCCGCTGCCGGCGGCGCGTCAGTCGTGTGGGGCGTGGGGGGGCCAGTTCGGGGGGGTCTCGGCGCGAACCCGGCCGTGTTCGACGACCTCTGCCTCCCAATCTCCGGTCTGGCCCATGTCGCCCCCTACCCGCAGGAGTTCGGCGGGCACGACGAAGCTCTCCACCACTAGTGTGCCCCGGGCCTTCAGGTAGTCGTTGACAAAATGGTCCCAGCGGTGCTGCTCGTACCCCTTCTTCCAGAAGGCGAGGCGGAAGGTCTCCGCGAAGTAGCCGTGCGCTTCCGTGATGACCATCCACAGGCGGTTCTTGCCATCCGACGTGTCCACGCGGACTTCGACGTGAAACTCCGGCCGGACGGTCGGTTCCTCGCCGGGCAACGGCAGGTCCTGCAACATTTTTTGCGCGGCTTCGAGCTTCTCTCGCTCTGCTGGGGTCATGACGTCATCGTTCATGGACTCGTCGACGATACCGGTCTGCGTTTGCTGGCGATCGGTCTTCATCACGACCACCACCACGACCAGAAAGACCAGGAAGACGAGCAGAATGACAAAGCGGATGTTCATTGCGTGTTCCTTCATGTCCGTGGCAGCGGGAGTCCGGTGTGGCGCCGATCCATACAACCTCGCTGGATCCGGACGGGACGCCTCGGCGGGCTCGCACACGCCGCCCACAACCATATACTAGCCGAGCGCGCGCGATCCCGCCACGCCCGGGCAGCTACAGCCTCGCTCACGGGTCCGGGACGCAGCAGGCGGCGTCTGCGGTTGCCCCTGAGTGCGTGTCTGGCGTCCTCGCGCCCGGTGGAGGGTCCATAGATCCCCGCGCCAGGCAGGCGTGTGCTGCTTCCGCTGAGGGCGTGCGGATGGTCCCGGCGGGCTCGTCCGCCCTCCGGGCGGAGGGGGGGACCGCATTCGAGGCCGGTGTGTTCCTCCGCCCCATCCGGGGGGGGTAACCGGTGAGCGACCACGGGTTTCGTTCGCCTGCCCGTCGGTAGGCAGGCCCGTAGCGAACTTGAACCCGCGGCTGCCAACCTCGTCCCCGCAGGGGCCGAAGCGATCCCGCCTGGTCGGTCACGGCCCCGTCGCTCCCGTTGACGCCCTGTCACGGGCCTCCCGCCCGCACCGCGCGACTTCAGCGCGTCTGGGGCCGGATTGACGCCCGTGGTGGCCACGTCTATCGTCGGGCCGGTCGGACGCAGCGAACTACCCCGAGGAGGAGCTGGCCGTGCGGGTCGGATCTGGCAGACGGGCGGGCGTGTCGGCGTGGTGGATGCTGCTGCTAATATCCGCTTCGGTGGTGGTGGCACCGGGTTGTGCGTCCACGAGCCCGGGGCCGGTGGGGGAGGGGCTGGTCGTGGCGAGCAACCCCCACGAGCCCGACCTGCCGTTGCCGGCGGGGTTTCACCTGGTGGAGCGGAGCAGCGAGGACTTCCGGGCAGGGGCGTTGCGTTACATCCGGCACCGGTACGTCGGCCGGGCCGATAAACCGGCCGTCCGCGACTTCTACCGGCGGCAGATGCCCCTGGTACGCTGGGTGTCGCTCAGTGACAACCAGGTGGAAGGACGCTACACTATGCGGTTCGAGCGCGCCGACGAGACTTGTACGATTACGATCGACGGCGAGCCGGGGGCGCGTTCTGGGCAGGTGCGCGTCGAGGTGATCGTTGCCCCGAAACCGCAGCCGGGGCGTCTTGGGTGAAAGGTTGCCCGCGAGCGTTCCACCCGAGCGGTGACGCTCGCGAGCCGCATGGGGGGGACCGGCGGCGTCGAGTCGCACGGGGTCACAGGGAATAACGCCCCTCGCTGGGCAGGAGTGAGAAGGCAGGACCATGAGAGCAGAACGAAGGCATGAGCTGAAGGAAAACGACCTGATTCACGCCCTGCAATCGGCCCGCACCTACATGGTGACGCACCGGACGCCCCTGACCTGGGGTGTGATTCTCGTGCTGGTGGTCGTCATCGGCACAACGTACGTGGTGCGCGCGCGGGCACAGGCGGTGGATCGGCTGTGGGAGGAACGGGCGAAGTTCTACGCGGCGTCGCTTGGGGAGGACCGGGCGGCCGGGTTGCAGGCGTTGCAGACCTGGATGGAGCTGGTTCGCGCTTCGTCGAACGACGGCTTCGCGTTGCAGAGTCTCGCGGATCAGGTCTCCCTTGGCCTGCAACTGGCCGCCACGGGAAGCCCGCCGCCGGACCGCGCCTTCAATGATCACGCCCGCGGGGCCGCCCAGATGCTCCTGGACCGGTTCCCGCAGCACACTTTTGCCCAGGCCCTGGCGCTGTCCACGCTGGCAACCGTGGAGGAGAACGAGTTTGCGCTGGACGGCGACTTGGCGCACAAGGAGCGCGCCCGGGCGCATCTTACGGCCATGCTGGAGAGGCCGGCCCTGAACGGCACACCGTTTCAGACGCAGGCGGCCGACCGGCTGAAGGCGCTGGACAGCATCTTTACGGTGGTAGCTTTCGCCCCGCCGCTACCGCCGGAGGAAGCCGCGGCACTAGAGTCGCAACAGACCCCCGAGGGGCTGCCTCCCGAGTTGCTCAAGGCGTTGCAGGAACGCGGCAAGACCCCCCGCGTTGTTGACGTGGGCTCGACGGCGCCAGCGCCGACGGGGCAGGCGCAACCCGCGCCGGCGGCGGGTGAGAAGCCTGAGCCGGGGACGCCGCAAGCCGTTCCACCGCCTGAGGCACCGGCCCCAACACCAGCCGACGCCGCGCCCGATGCGAAAGAGCCGGCGCCTGAGGGCGGGTCTCCAACGGAGCCAGCGCCCACGGAGGGGTAACCGCCAGCGCTGCCCCGACGCGTGGCACGGGCGTCCCGCCCGTGGGTACCGCGGAACCACTGGGTCCCGGATGTAGCCGAACAACAGTCGATCGGAGATGCAGTCATCTCGCCCGTGCCTTCGTCCGTCGGTCCGGCCCGCCTCCGGGGACGCCATGAATGCGAGTGCTGCCCGAATCCGCTGTGCCGCCGGTATTCTCCTGACATGGGGGACGGGTCTCGGTCCGCTCGGCTGCGAGGCCCTGCAACGCCCCACCTTGTCCGCCTGGGTCATGCGGGATACGCCGGATGCCGTGCATGGTGACGGCATCGACGAGATCGTCGTGGACGGCGTTCAGCATTTCGCGCGGATCAGCCTCGGGGCGGCTCGCAACGAGACGGCCTGTTTCCGACTTGCGTTGCGCAGCGGTGGTCAGGCGGTGAGTGGTCTGCAATGGCGGGCATCGCCGTTTGGCGATCCAGCGGGGCGCGAAGTCCCTGTCCGGCTTGAGCTCTACCGCCTGCACGCCGTCGAGGTGACGCACTGGCCCGGTTGGCACATTCGGGCGGTGCCGCCGAACCGTCGGGAGCCCGCCCCCTTGGATGTTCTGGTACCCCTGGCGGCCCCGGTCGGCGGCTGGCCGGACCATCTTGATCCCGAACAGACGGTGTGTTTCTGGGCCGACGTGACCGTGCCGCCGGAGACGGCGCCCGGGCGCTACCACGCCGCGGTCGGAATCAGCGGCAGGGGGGTGGCACCGGTCACCCTGCACGTGCAACTGGAGGTGTACCCCTTCACACTGCCCGAACTGACCACGCCGTGGCTCGTGGCCGACCTCGACCACCGGGCCCTGTTTGAGCACCACGCGGGGTCGGCGGAACCGGGAGCCGAGTCGGGATCGAGTCCACCGGCCGAGACACTGCGGCGAGTGGTCTGGGACACGCAACGACTGCTGGAGGCCCATCGAGTGGTGGGCGTGCTGCCTGAGTACGCCCCGGCCGCCCGGATCAACGCGGTCGGCGGCGTCGGTATGGACTGGGCGGACTACGATGCCTTGGTCGAGCCGGTGCTGGGTGGAACACTGTCGGCAGGGCGACCGCGGGTACCGGCCTGGCCGTTGCCGCTGGGGCCGATGCTGACCGCGTGGTTGCGCTCGGACGCGCTGCCGGCGCCGGGACGGGCGGAGGTGCTGGAGGACTACGTGCGTCAATGCGCCGCCCACTTTGCCGGGAAGGGGTGGCTGACGCGCAGCTACGCGGTGTTGCCGGAAGGGCTTGTCGAGTCGCCAGCGCTGCGTGAGCGCGGCTCGGAGCTGGCCCGGCGGCTCCACGACGCCGACGAAGGTGTCAGAGTGCTGGCACGCTGGTTCCCGCAGGACCTGCGGCCGTACGGCTGGGCGGACTATGTGCCGCTCGTTGGGGACGCGGCGGTGGACATCTGGGCGCCGCCGGCGCAGTTCTATGATCCGCAGGTGATGCAGCAGGAGCGTTCCGCCGGCCGGCGGACGTGGGTGGGCGTGGACCGCCCCCCGTTCAGCGGTTCCGTTGCGATTCAGGCCCGGGCGGTCGATAGCTGGGTACTGACGTGGCAAGCGCTGGCGCTGGGGGCAGAGGCGGTGCGGCTTGGCTGTGTGAACCGCTGGCCGGCGGCCGGTCGGGGTGGGCCCGGTGAAGGAAGCCCGTCGGCGTCGCTTTGCGCGCTGGCCGATCCGAACGTGCTCATCTACCCCGGTCTGCCTTTCGGGCTGGATGCGCCCGTGGCGTCGGTGCGTCTGAAGCATCTGCGTCGGGCGGCCCAGGACGCGGCCTATCTGAACCTGCTGGGCAATCACGGGTTGGGGCACATTCGCGGAACGCTGGTGCAGTCGCTGTCGCCCTATGCGGGCACGGAGGCGTACTGCACGCATTACGCCGATGGGCGGGCGCCGGGCTGGCCGGACGACCCGGCGCTGTTCCAGGTCGCCCGCCGAATCATGGTTGAGGCGTTGCTCGAAGCGGTGCTGGCGCCGGCCGGCGGTGGGGGGGCGGAGGCTTTCACTCGGCGCACCTCGTGGCGGCGGTTGATGCTCGCGACGCGGCGTTTCCGTGTCGAGCCGAACGGGGTGCGCATCCGCCTGGCCGGCGGCGCGTACACGCCGGAAGCGGGGTCACCGCCGGCGCGACTGGCCGAGATCGAGTGCGCGCTTGCGTTGAGCAACCATGCGCGGGTGCCCACGGGCGGTATCCTCCAGTTGGCGGACTTGCCCGACGTGTGGGAGGCGGACCCCGCGGAGCGAACCATTGACCCGCTCGCGCCGGGCAGCGCCCGGCGCACCACGCTGAAGGCGACGACCCCCGGCCTGCATTGCAGCCTGGGCGGGCATCTGTGGCTGCCGGTGGATTGGGCCGCCGATGACGGCGGGCACGAGCGGGTGCATGCCCGGCTTTCGTATGTGGCGGCCACGCGCACCGATCGGCCGCCGACCATCGACGGCGATCTGGCGGATTGGCCGGTGGGCACGGTGAACACGGCCGGTGACTTCACGCTCGTCAGCGGGGGATACACCGGCCCGCAGGATTGGTCGGTGGCGCGGCCCGGCGGGCAGACGACGGCTTTCGTGCTGCGCGATGGGCGGAACCTTTACCTCGCGGTGAATTGCGCGGGTGCGGCGTCGCCGGTGCCCGGCGGCGAGCGTCGCAAGGCCGTGGCGTATGACGACCTGGTGCCCGCGGGCGAGGACCTGGTCGAGATCCTGTTGGATCCGCTCAATGCCGGGACGCGCTCGCCGTCGGACTTGTACCGCGTGGTGGTGAAGCGGGAGGGCTTCGACATTCTGGAGAAGGGGCTGCGTACGGTTCCGCCGGTGGGTCGTTCGGCGCCGTGGGCGGCGGACGTGCGCGTGGCCACGCGCGAGGCGGCCGACGGCTGGACGGCGGAGATACAGATTCCGCTGGCGGCCGTGGACCCGGGCGCCGCTGACGCGGCAAGCGCCGCAGGCGCGGCCGGCGCTGACGACGGGGCGCGCGCTGCCGGTGCCACGGGTGCCACCGCCGTGATCTGGGGCTTCAACATTGCCCGCTTCGACGCCTCCCGGCAGGAGTTCAGCACCTGGTCCGGCGCCGCGCACAACGCCTATGACCCGCTCACGCTGGGGAACCTGCTGCTGCCGTGAGCGGACCCGCGTACGCGTGCGAGCCCGAGCGGGGGCGAGTGGGTAGGGGCGGGGAATAGCGAAGTGCGAATAGCGAATAGCGAAGGAAGGGCCGGAGGATGCCTTGCTGATCCGCTCCCGCTCGGGCACTGTTGTTGCTCCGCTTCGCTGTCCTGGGTGGGGGCCGACCCCGGCGGTGCTGGCGCGCCGAGTCGCCCCAGGGACCGGCGATTTGGCCTTGCCATCGAAACCGGATATAGTAGTCAACTCGTGAACGTCCGGGGGCCGTCGCTGAGTTGGGAGAGCGTTTGGTGTGCAACCGGAACGGCGAGGGTGCGAATCCCTTCGGTTCCAGTTGCCACAGTGTGCCAGAACTTCGAAGAGCGGACATCAGTGATTCCTCGAGGGGGGCGCCGCAGGGTGATCACACCCGTCCTGCGGCGCAACTCCTGGGAACGGATACGCCGCCGAGAAAGCAGCGATGTTTGCTTAGCGCTGAAGCGAGCTGCCGGCTCCTGCAGCGAGCGTGTCGAGATGTAGTGATGGGCCCGGACCCGCACGCACCATCTACCGGATTTCGCCCGCTGGGTTTCTGTCCGGTCTGCGGGTACGCCCTGAGCCCCGGACGGTGCCCGGAGTGCGGGACGGACGTGGCGCCTGCGGCGCTTCTCCTTGCGCAGAAACCGCGACCCGCGCGGCGGCGGCTCTTCTGCGGGCTGCGCATCGTGGGTTTCATGGCGATTCACTACGTTGTGCTCTTCGTCGTTGTCATTGCAGGCATCGCTTGGGGGGGTGGGTTGTGGCCACTTGGCTCCACGCCGTCACCCGCGTCAGGCATCATCGAGTTTCTGTTCAAGTGCCTTGTCGTTCCTTACTCTCTCATGAGCGCGGTGCTTGGGCAGTATACAGATGCCGGCGGTGTTGGGATCATCGTCAGGATTCTCAACTCGTTCTGTTACGCTCTGGTCACGGAGGGTTTGTGGCGCTTCTGGAGTGCACGGAGAAGGCGTCGCCGGTTGCGGCTTGCCAGTGCTCGGCTCGCGGGCTTGGGGTCCGGCGCGGTCCGGGGGAGCGTCCGGGAGGCAGACCAGAGGCGGGCCATCGTGCCACGCGAGCAGGTTCGCCCTCCCATCCGCGATTTGATGGGCAACCCAGTTCTGTGGCTCCTCGGCGCAGCGGCGCTGGCGCTCGCGGCGATCGGCGATCCGGCCGCAGTGCCGGTGCTCACCGCGGCCAGCGCTGACAGCGGTGGCAATACGCGCATCTTCGTCGCGCATGCACTCGGGCAGATGCAGGTGCGCGAGGCCATTCCACCGCTGCTGGGCCTGTTGCAGGATGCGGACGATCGGGTGCGCATCTGCGCCAGCAGCACACTCGTGCAACTCCGGGCGAGAGAAGCTGTTCCTCAACTCCTGGCACAATTGTCCGGGCGCAGCCCGTCCGTAGCGAAGGCAGCCGCGCACGCCATCGCCCAGCTTGGTGATCAGCACACCGTAAGCAACTTGCGCCTCCGTCTCTGCGACAGGGACCCCTATGTGGGCGAATTGGCCGCCGAGACCATTGGGTTCCTGGACGGCAGCGCAATCTGGTCCGGGCTTTGAGGGGTTCGATACGCGGAGCCGTGGAAGTCGCAACGCGCAGGTCAAGCAGGCGAGGATGACTGTACCTACGGCGGTCCCTGGCACCCAGGGCCGATGCGGCGTGCTCCGGGGGCGGTATCAGGGTTGACCCCCGACCCCAACCCGCGGGACGCGGTGGAAGGCGTGGGCGTACAGCAAGCCCCTTAGCACCCGCGTGTTGCGAGGTGCGGCGACGCCTGTCGCCGAAATCCGTGGATCGGCACAGGCGTCCCCCGCGGCGGCTCCGCGAGCGGCTCGGGCGCCTTGCGTTCTCTGTACTTGAACCGGCAACCCGCGATGCGGTATAGTAGCGTGTGGCGGCGCAGATGAGCAGGACGTGGGCGGCGCGCCGCTGATGCGCAGCTCATCTTCGATCGCCGCTGGAGAAAAGGAAAGCAGTACCCAGTTCCAGACGAGTCCAGTTCGCCAGACCGAGGGCGCCTTAGCTCGGGAGCGATCCCATGTGTACCATAGCCATTGTGACCGTCGCGATCTCCTGGCTCGCGGTCTCCCCCCAGGAAGCCCGGTCGCCCTTGCAAGACCAGCCGACACTCGAAGCAGCCCGGGGGTACGTCCTCAGCCAGCCGCGCTCGTTCGAGAACGAGGTGTTCTTCCACCTCGTCGATGGGGAGGTCGTCCGGTCGGACTACTTCCAAGGCGAGCCGGGCAGGACCTACGGGGATTTCGACAGTGACGGTGATGTGGACCTGGTTGACTACACCGTCTTTCAGATCTGTTACGAGGTGTCCGGGCCGGGGGTGCCGACCGTACCGGGCTGCTTGGTCTTCGACGGCAATGAGGACGGCGTCGTCGATCTCGTCGACACCGCGGAGTTCACCAGGGCGTTCACCGGATCGCTGAGCGCTGTGCTTGTCGAGGCGGGTGGGCTGTTCCCCATTGCCGGGGACCCCGAAGGGTATTACAGCGGCTGGCCTGGGGAACCCGGCAACAACGCGCTGAACGGACATGCGGCCCAGGCAGGGTATACGCAGGACGACTTCTGGTACGAATGGTCGGTGGTCAGCCAGCCGCCCGGCAGCGGGCAGCTCCTCTTCTCGAATCAGTCGCTGCCGGCGACCGCGTACGCCATCCTGGCCCCCGCGGCGCAGGGTGAGTACCTGTTTCTCCTGACGGTCACGAATCTGATCACCGGGCAGACCGGGACGGACACGGTCGTGTTGCCCGTGTACGAATGCGTCTGGGACGAGGATTGTCCGGCGGGAGCTGTTTGTGAGGACTACGAATGCGTCGTGCCGGTGTTCCAGTTCACGTTGGGGCTGGACGACCTGACGGGGACGGATGCTGATGACACGTTCGAGGCTCCGCTGATTTGGGATCCCGGCGCCGGCGCTCTGATGCCCTCGTTCCAGACCGGTGATGCGGCCGAAGGTGGGGCGGGGACTGACAGCCTCTACGCCACGCTGGCCTACGGTGCCAACCCGGTCGTGATGTCGACGAGCATCGAGAATCTGTACTTCACGAACTACGCCGCGGAGTGGATCGACGCCTCCAGCATCAGCGGCGCCGAGCTGATCGGCTGGGTAGGCGGCATCGCCAACTTGACCGTCGACGCGCTGCCCAACAAGGTGGACGGGCTCATCGCCGGTGTGAATTCGGCCGGCATTACGTTCGAGTTGAGCTTCGAGAGTGGAAGCGGTAGTCCGACCACCGGGTCTGCCGACGGCCTCTCCCTGGAGGTAAGTGATACGACGACCGGCACGTTCCAGGTAACGACGGCGGCCAACGGGTTTGAGATCCTCACCGTGGACAGCACCGGTGAGCACGCCAACACCCTGACGGCCATCACCCAGACCACCGGGACGACGATGGTCACCGCCAGCTTCACGGGCGACACCGACCTGTCGATCGGCACGATCCCCGACACGGTTCTGACGATCGTGGCGACCTCGATGGCGGGCGGGTTGCAGCTCGGCACGGGTACGACCGCGGCGACCTACGCGGGTTTCGCCGCGGCGGCCAACCATCTGATCGATCTGGACACCGGCCCTGGGGACGACAAGATCATCTTCGGGACCCAGTTCGATGGCAACGACTTCGCCGGCGCCACGGTTGATCTGCGCGGCGGTACCGACACAGTGCAGGCGACCTTCGCCAGCGACTACGGGACGCCAATGCCGTTCCGCAACGTGGAGGTATTCCGCTGCAACGCCACGGTTCCGTTAACGGTGAACTTCGCTGGAATCACGGGACTCGCCAGTCTAACCATCGAGGCTGACGGCGCGGCGACGGCGATCACGCTGCAGAACATTCCACCCACCGCAGCAGTGTTCCCGCAGTTGGTCTTCCGCGGCGACAACACGCAGGCGGCCCAGACCTATGACACTGTTACCTACCAGGCTACGGGGGTGACGGGTTCTGCGGACTCCCTGGCGATTGACGTGAACAACCGGGGCACACCCCTGAACGCCGGGTTGGGCACGACGAACGTGCACACGATCGGAGCGATCACCGCCCCCGGGTTCGAGACGGTGACGGTCGACATTGCCGACGGCCCGGCTACCTTCGGCGGGATCACGGCCTCGACGATGACGTCGTTCGACATCGACACCGGCGCCAACGTGCCGTCCGCGGGCACCATCACCCTGGGCACGGTGGCACCGACGACGGCGACGCTGGTGAGCGTCGATGCCAGCGGCGTCGGGTGCAACCTGAGCGCCACGTTTGACTACCTGGCCTCGGGTGCGTCGATCACGACCGCCTCGGGCAACGACACGATCACGGCCGGTGCCAACAGCACCGCCACGACGCTGAGCGTGTCGCTGGGCGCGGGCAATGACACGTTCACGGGCGACACCAACACCGACTGCGCCGATTCGGTCAACGCGGGTGCTGGGAACGACACGATCGATGCGTACGGCGGCAGCGACACGATCACGACCGGCGACGGTGCGGACACGGTGGTTTATCGCCGGAGGACGACCGGCAACCGCGAGGACATCAGTGACTTCACGACCGGTGGCGGCGGTGACGTCATGAGGTTCGATCAGAGCGATCTGGGCCTCACTGGGGTGACGGAGTACGTCGGTCCGATCGCCGGCGTCGGGAATCAGTACATTGTAGTGATTACCGGCGGGGCCGGCTACGCCAGCGAGGCGGTTGCCGAGGCCGCGGTAAACGCGGTGGGCACGTTGGGCGACGGCGTGAACCTGATCATCATCTACTGGGATACGACCGCCTCGATGACGAAGATCCTCTGGGATACCGACGCCAACACGGATGACGGGCTGGGAGCCAGCCTGGTGCTGATCGGTAAGCTCACCAACATCACCACGCTGACGACCCACAACACGCTGACAGCCGCGAACGTTGACAGCCAGGGGTAGCGGCGTAGGTTGGGTCCCCGACCTGACGGGAGGTGGCGTCGCCGGCATGGCCCGATGTACGGGCAAGAAACCGGCGTCGGGGCGCGGCTCGAACCTACCCGGGTGTGATTGGGAACAGCATGAATCGACGCGAATTCGTCTCCGTCGCGGGAGCGACGTTGTTGGGCACCGCCCTGCGGCCGGGGCAGTTGCTGGGTCAGCCGCCGCCGCCGGCCGGCGGTACGGGCCCGGTGTGGCACCGCAATGATCGTTCGCAACTGTTCGATCAGGTGACCGCGCAGGGTCGGGCGCTGCTGATGCCGCAAGAGGGGGTCGGGCTGCTCGACGGCTTCTGCTGCCTGATCGAGGAGGGCAAGCCAGGGGCGGAAATCGGGCTGGGCGGCGACACACCGAATCGTGCCTGCGGGCCGGTCCAGGTCGCGCTCGCCCATCAACTGCGTCGTTCCGCCGGGGACGCCAAGGAGGACCTCCTGGAAGCGACGTTGACGTTGAAGAACAGCGCCGACAAGCCCTGCGAAGTGTTTTGCGGCTTTCTGACGGGCGTGCGACCGTGTGCCGATCCGGCCGCCCAGCAGGTCTACGTGCCGCTGTCGGCGGCCGGGCTGGCCGATCTCGAAGGTGATCCGCGGCGCCGACTCAAGGATTGTCACCAGAGTGTCGGCGCGGAGGGTTTCCTCTGCCATTACCTGGAAGTGCCGGCCAGTGACCCCCGCAACGCAACCACGCGGGCCACGCTGCTGGCACCCGTGGTGGATGTCTTCGCCGATGCGGGGCCGTGTCACGTAGCGCTTTTCGGCACGTCGACGGAGCCGGTCTTCTTCGAGGCGTTGCAGGGCGTTTCCGGGCGGGCGTGGCGGGTGGGCAAACGCGTGAGTCTGACTGCTGGTCAGATGCAGGCTGTCAAAGTCTTCCTGCTGCTGCACGCCGGTGATGCGGCCGAGGCATGGGACGTGTTCCGCCGCTTCGGCCACCGCGAGGACTTCCCCGTTCCCGAGTGGACCCGCCGGTTTCGCGTGCACTATTTCGATTTCCTGTCCGGCGTCGAGGCCGACGGCCCGCGCGGCAACGGCTACGAGGCGGACACGCAACACTTCCGCGAGTTCCACGTGGGCATGGCCACCCAGCACGGTTACTACTTCGCCCTCGGCGACTATCTGCATCCCGAGCGCAAGGAGTGGCAGGCGATGCCCACCGATGCGAAGGGGCCGGCGGCCATGTCGCTGGAGAAGATGAAGGCGCGCCTGGCCGCGACCCGCCAGGCCGGCGCGCACCCGATGATCTATCTGCATTTCACACTGTTCGACGACGGCACGCCCCTGTACGAGAAGATGAAGGACTTTATCCAGGTGGACGCGGCCGGCAATCCGATCCCCTTCGGCTGGGAGGGACCGGATGTCATCAAGAAGACCTGGAAGATGTCGGTGGCGTCGCCCGAATGGCGCAGCCATCTGGTCAAGCAGGCGCAGTGGGTGATGGAATTGCTCGATCCGGACGGCATCGTGCTGGATGAGACGTTCACGGCCTGCGGTTACGACCATCATCCGAATCGGCGCGGGCCGCTCTCGCCCGGCGGCATCGACCTGATGCGCCGGCTGCGGGCGGCCGTGCGCTCCTTCGGCCCGGACAAGGCGTTGTTTGCCAGCGATTGCTCCATGGGCAGCTTCTGCCTGTGGGGGGACGGCGAGGCCGGCGACCACTGTTATGATCGTCTGGTGGGCCAGCCGCTCTACCGGAAGCCGCCGGTGCGGTACCTGGCCGCTTTGGGGACCAAGGCGTGGCAGCCCTGCGCGTGGATGTACAAGACGTTGTGGGCCCAGCAGATGGACCTGGCCCGCACGGTGGGAGCGGGCGTCGGCGTGACGAACGGCTGGGGTGACAACTTCGGCCTCACGCGCCTGCCGGCGGATGTGAAACAGCAGATGCTGCGCGATATCGAGTCGCTGACGATCGAGGGCACGTAGCGGGGTCTTCGCCCCAAGGGAAGGAGGGCTTTCCTGCGGCGCAGCGGCGCGCCACCGCCCAAGCAACGCCGCAGGAGCCAAGCAGCGGCTATTCATACAGACTGGGCTTCACGCGCCAGTCTTTGTCCTTCTCGTGCGCCCATTCCTTGACCCGCGGGCGGCGTTCCCGCAGACGGAGCGACTCGATCCCCAGCCAATTGCCGGCTGACTGCGCGTTCTTGCCCACGCATTCGAGGCGCAACTTGTACTCGCCCGGCTCCGGCCAGAAGTCCAGCAGGTGAAACTCCCAGTTGTCCGGCTGGGCCTTGTAGAAGTCCAGCACGGGGCCGATCTTCACTCCGTTCAGCGTCGCCTGGTACTTGCCGAAGTCGTAGCTTCTCGTCATATTCAGCAGCAGCCGCAGCGGAGCCTTCTCCTTCACGGTGAAAGGAATCTCAAGCCAGGCGTTCTCGGCGCCGGGCGGCTGATACAGAACCTGCCCCTTGGGGTAATCAAACAGTTGCTGGACGGTGGTCGAGCCGGCTCCGTGGTGCTCGTCGCCGGTAGAGTCGACGGCATAGAAGATCTGGTCCAGATTGGGCAGGGTACGTGCGCGGGCGTGCGGGGCCCGCGCGGCAAACGTCGGCTTGCCCGTCTGATACCAGAACGCCACGCTGGCGTAGTCGTCCTCGCGCTCGTTCCAACTGTTCGTCTGATAGTCCTTGTTCTCGTCGGGCGAAATCCAGCCGTAGTGCTCGATGGTCACTTTGATGCCCGTGTTGAATACGATCGGGTCGTGAATGTGCCAACGATACGCACTCGTAAAGCCCCCCACGATACCCCACTGGTCAAAGTAGGGCGTGCCGAAGTACGGCGTGCTCGTGGTCTGCAAGCCCCAGGCGGAGAGGAAGTAATCCTCAGTACCCGTGCCCCAGATGGAGGCCTTGCTCTCCCCGTCGATGTAGATCTTCTCGTCGCCCTCGCCGAACCAGGAAGGGCTGCGGGTCCGGACCGCGAGCACCGTGCCGACGTAGTGCCCCTTGCCGGTGGTCTCGAGGATCAGGTAGTCCTTCCCCTTCTCGGCCGGGTATTCCTGCCGGTACTGGGCGTAGAAGTAAGGCGTGTCGGCGGGCAAGCTGTCCTTTTTGATCCAGTCAATGTTGTAATACAGCAGGCTGATGGGCTTGTCGCTCTCGTTGACCACCTCGATGCGAATGGACTTGCGAAACGGCATCTGCCAGAAACAGTTATATGAGTCCGCATCCTCGACGACCACCGGGACGCTGATGACCTGCCGGCGCCTGCCGAAGCAGTTGGCAAAGAAGTCGCCGACCGGTGCCTCAACACCCGGCCGCTCGTCCCCATCGTAATAGATGCGAAGCAGCATCTCCTGATGGTTGGCGGAACCGTTCTTGGCCCAGCCTTGCGGCTCGGGGCTCAGGAACGTCATCCACATGTGGGTGATGACGCCGGGCCCTGCCTCTTCCAGCAGAATCTTGGTTTCGCCGGGCGGGACGTTCTGGTTGTCCCAGTTGCTGTTGGGATCGATCTCGCCGTGCGGGTCGTACTGGCCGTCAGGTCCGCTGCGGTGCGACGACGTGGCCCGCCGGCTGCGGCCGTGGTGCGGCTTGGCCAGGTCTTCCAGGTCACCCGCCCACGCCGGGGACAGCAACAGCGCCCCGATGAGCAGGCCTGCGACCTGCGCGGGCCTGCCCCGCAGCCATGGATGGTGGTTCAGCACCAGACGGCTCGGCGGTAACGGCTTGGTGTTCACGCGATTCTCCTCTCCCTGCGAATAGCAGCAGCAGTGCTCGTGGACGGTCATTCTACAGGCCCCTGTACGGGAGGGAAGCAACCGTGCCGGCATGCCCGCGCCGCCGTGTTCCTTCCGGTTGATCACCGGTGAGAGCCTCACTCCATGCCGGCGGTCGGTTTCCCCTTCGAGCGGAGCCGTTTAGCCTTCCGCGCACTGGGCATGTCTTCCTATTGGAGGGAGGGTTACACCGACGCGATGAGCCACCGTGTCCCAGGGTCGGTTTCCGCACCGTGTCGAGCTATCGAAACGGGAACATGCGAATGGTAAACCCGGCGGGTGGCAGGCGCAGGCTGAACGCGCCTGCCTGCCGGCAGGCCAGCGTGCTGCCGGGGGAACCAGTGCCACATCCAAGCGAGGGCACGGCCGCGTTGCCCTTGGTCATGCCACGCGGTTCGGTTGCCTGCCTTTCCTGGCGGTGAAGCTACCTGGTTTCATGGATCGCGCGACTGACGCGTGTCGCTTCGCCTGCTATGGGGTGTCCGAACCCTGCCCGCGCCATTCCTGCCAGGCCTCCACGTCGAAGCCGAAGTTGACACCGGTGATGAGGATCAGGGCGTCCTGGACTTCGGAGCGCAGCCGGCCGGTGGGGGCGGTGGCGGCGTCGGTCGCGGCGGACCAGAACTGGTTGAAGTTCGGCAGCACGATCGCGGGGGGACGCTGGTACGGCGCATCCGTAAGCGGCACCAGCATCGGCTTGGCGAAGGCGGCCGTGATGGCCTTCAGCAGTTTCTCGGGGGCGAGGCCGGCCGGGGTGGGCGGCGCGGACGCCGCGCGGGCGGACAGCGCGGCGATCAGGTCGTCAGTCGCCGACTTGTCCCGCATGGTCCCCAGGGCGACGGCCGCGCGGCGGACAATCGTTTCGGTCGAGCAACGCAGGGCCTCACGCAACAGGGCGCTGAAACGCTCGTCTCCGATCCGAGCGAGTTCGATGGCCGCGGCCTCGCGCACTTGGGCCTCGGGGTCGAGCAGCGCCAGCACCATAAGATTGAGCCGGGCCTCGTCCTCCTCGAACCCGCCGAGCATCTGGACCAGGAGCGTGCGGGCGTCGGCGTCGCCGGCACCCAGCGATCGGCAGGCGGCCGGAATCACCAGCGGCGCGTTCAGACTCAGTAGTTGAAGCCGACCGGTCGTGATGGAGTCGGCGCTGCTGCCGCGGGCGAAATACGTATCCTGTATGGCGCGAACGCGGCGCAGCCAGCCGATCATCAGACTCTCGACCATAGCGTCAGGCTTTGACTGAGGTCGCTGCCCGGCAACGGGCTCCGGCGGACCGGTATACAACCATACCGCCCCGAGGGGCACGTACCCGGCCAGCCTCAATGCCTCCGGCAGCAGCGGATCGAGTTCGAGGGCCGCCTTGACGTGCTGGCGGGCCAGTTCTCGCAAGCCTTCCTCCTCACACCAGCGGGCCAGTTCCGTATGCCGGGCGGCCGTCAGGGGCACTTTCCCACGCTCGGCGGCATAGCGTTCGAGCCGCGAGACGCCGCGCACGGTGCGGGTGATGGCCGGGCGCGGCACCAAAAGCAACCCGGTCGGCGTTTCGATCCGGACGCCGTCGCGCGTTTCGTCCACGACGCGACCTTCAATGACGCCGCCCTTGATGTAGAGCTCATCCGCGCGGGCGGGCGAGCAGCAGGCAAACCCGGCGGCACCGAGCAGCGTGAGCAAGGCCGCCGACCCTGCGGCCCCGCGGGCAACGAATGTCGATGAGCGCCAACGGTGCAACGTCACGTTCATGCGTGCACGCCCTCCATGCAAGTCAATGCAGAATGCAGAATTCAGAATGCAGAAACACGAGGGGCAGCGCTGTCTGCTCCTTATTCATTCTTACTTCTGCATTCATCATTCCGCTCTTCGAGACGCCCCCGGGTCACCAGATTGTCCACGTGCTCGATGCAGACCGACACTACGGCTCCTGGTTCAAGCGCGCCCGCCGTGAACTCGACCGGGAAGTACCGGTCGGCGTGGCCGACGCACACCGGCGGCTGCCCGGGGCGCTCGATGCGGCGTTCGACCAGCACGCGTTCCGTCCGGCCGACGAACTGCCGGCGAAACGCCAACGACGTGGACGCCTCCAGCTCCGCCAGCCGGGCCATCCGCGTCCGCACGAGCGTACCGTCCACGAAGTCCGGGGACCGGCGGGCGGCGGCCGTCCCCGCCCGCGGGCTGAACGGAAACGCGTGGATCTTCACAAACCCCGCCCGCTCGGCCAGTTGGAGGGTGGCCGCGAAGTCCTCCTCACTCTCGCCGGGGAAGCCCACGATCACGTCGGTGGTCAGGGCGGGGCGGTCGAGCCCGCAGCGCACGCGGTCGAGCAGGTCCAGGTAGTCGCCCGGTCCGTACTGCCGCCCCATGCGGCGCAGGGTGCGGGCGCTGCCGGATTGCAGAGGCAGGTGCAGGTGGGGTACGCAGGCCGGGTACCCTGCGAGCACCGCCAGCAACGCCTCATCCACGTCCCCGGGTTCGAGGCTGGAGAGGCGTAAGCGGGCCAGCCCGGGCACCTGCGCCAGGGCCGCGACGAGGTCCGCGAGCGGCCTGCCGGTCTCACGCAGGCGTTCTGCGCGGGCGGTCGCCCGACCGTAGGCCCCCAGGAAGATGCCCGAGACGACGATCTCGCGGTGGCCGGCAGCCACCAGGTCCGCAACCTCCTGCACGGCCCGGGGGATGGGCTTCCAGCGCAGGACCGGGCGCAGCTTCGGGATGATGCAGTAGGTGCAGTTGGCGTCGCAGCCGTCCTGCACTTTCAGAAACGCCCGTTGATGGCCGTCGAAGCGACGGATGGACGCGTCGAGCGTCCGCCCGGACTTGACATCGTCTGCCGGGGGGCTGATAATCGGCATAGTGAGTTGTGCCCGCCGACGGGCTTCCTGCCTGGTGCCCTGCCGTGTTTCGGGCATCATCCATCCGTCATTTTCCGGGGCAGCCGGATGCTCGACGGCGACGCAGGTTTCGAGTGGCTCCTGCGCGCGCGTAGACCCCGGCGGCTCGAATCCCAGCTTCTGGACGAGTAGATCGTGCAACGCGGTGGGCAAGGGAACATCGTGACCGAGCACCGCGCAGACACCCGGCAGGCGGCGCAGGCGCTCGGCCTCGCCGGGCGTGCTGCAACCGACGACGAGAACCGGCGTTCGGCAGGCGGCGGCCCGGCGAATGGCTTGCCGGCTCTTGCGGGCGGCCGTCGAGGTGACCGCGCAGGTGTTGACGACCGCGAGGTCGGGTGGTTCGCCGGGACCCGCCGGCGTCAGTCCGAACCCTTCCAGCGCCTCGCGGAGGTGCTGGGCTTCGTACTGATTGACTTTACAGCCCAGCGAAGTCACCCGATACTTGGCACCCATAGCCGGGCACTGTACCAGCCCCGGCGGGCGGAGCAATGTCCGCTGTCGCCCGGGGCGGTCCCCGAGGCGGTATCAGGCACGCGGTTCGAGCGGAGGTTCTGCTGATGGCCGGTCCACAGAACGTCTGGGGCATCGACATCGGGCGTTGCGCCCTGAAGGCCGTCCGGCTGCGGATGGCGCCGGAGGGCAAGGTCGAGCTGGTGGCGCACGAGTACGTTGAACATGCCAAGATTCTCTCGCAGCCCGATGCGGACCGTCCCGCGCTGATCAGTGCCGCCCTGGAGAAGTTCCTTTCCCGTAACGACATCACGCGGGACCAGGTCGTGGTGGGCGTTCCCGGACAGCACACGCTGGCGCGGTTTACCAAGTTGCCGCCGGTGCAGCCTAAGAAGATTCCCGACATCGTCCGGTACGAGGCGGACCAGCAGATTCCGTTCGACATGGATGAGGTGATCTGGGACTACCAGACCCTGCAACGCCCGGACTACCCCGACGTGGAGGTCGGAATCTTCGCGATGAAGCGGGAGCTGGTCCGGGAGCACCTGCTGTACTTCGAGCAGGCGGCCATCGAGCCGATTGCGGTGCAGTCGGGGCCCCTGGCGCTGTACAACATGGCGGTGTTCGATGGTCAGCTCGGCAAGGACACCACGGTGCTGCTCGACATCGGCGCGGAGACGACGGACCTGGTCATCGCCACGCCGGATTCACTCTGGACGCGCAGCCTCGCCTTGGGGGGCAACAACTTCACCGAGGCATTGGTGAAGTCCTTCAAGCTGTCGTTCGTGCGGGCGGAGAGCCTGAAGCGTTCGGCCGCCACGAGCAAGTACGGGCGGCAGATCTTCCAGGCCATGCGCCCCGTCTTCGCCGACCTGGTGCAGGAACTGCAGCGGTCCATCGGGTTCTATCTGTCCACGCATCGCGACGCGGAGATCGAGAAGGTCGTGGGGTCGGGGGACGCAATCTCGCTGCCCGGCTTGCAGAAGTACCTGGAACAGAACCTGGGCATGCCGGTGGAGAAGCCGGAGGCGTTCAAGAACCTTCTGACGACGGCCGCGCCGGAGCTGGAGCGGTTTCAGGAGCATTTGCCCGCGTATGCCGTGGCGTATGGTCTGGCGCTGCAGGGGCTTGATCTTGCCAAGGTGACGACGAACCTCCTGCCGATCGAGATTGCCAAGCAGGTGGTATGGCGTAAGAAGCGGCCGAGCTTCGCGGCGGCGGCCGCCTGCCTCGTGCTGGCCGGGGCGTTGATCTGGTTTCGGCAATCGGCGGACATGCGGGCCCTGTCTGCGGCGGCCGCGGGCGCTGATGCGGTCCTGGTGTCCCCTGAACAAGCCCCCGGCATTATTGCCAACGGGCCGGACCGCAGCCTCTCCCCACGGGCTCGTGCCCGGGAGGTGCTTGAGGCGGGACAGGCGCTCACGAAGGTGCTGAACGGTCTTAGCGGGGGTGGGGAGGAGGAGCGGACGCGCGCGGCAAAGCTTATTGCGTTGCAGCGGCACAAGACCGTGGTCCCCGCCCTCTTGCGTGCGATCCATGCGTCGGTACCGCGTCCTGAGGGCCCCCTGGGTGAGGCCGACAGCCCGACCGCCCTGGCGGCTGCCCTGCGGAGCGACCCCGTCCCCCGCGACGAGCGCACGCAGGTGTTCATCAAGTCGCTGGAGATGCGGTACGTCTTCGACGTACACAGCTACGACTGGGAAACGAACATCACGCAGTCGAAGGATCAGGTGTATAGCGGAAGCGCTACGTCAGGCGACTCGCTGCCCGGTTTCATCTGCGAGGTGACCTGCGTTGCGCCGAACAAGGGCGGTTCGCGGTTCATCGACGAGACGTTCATGCAGAACCTGCGGAAGAACGGGCGGCGGCCGGGCACCGGCTTCTTCATCAATCGCGTGCATCTGCTCGAAGCCCGGCGCGTCGCGGCGGACTCGGTTCGTGGGGAAGGCGCCGGGATCCCCGGTCGGGGGGGGCGGGGAGTGGACGACCTCGCGGACGTAACTGCGGTCGCCCCGACGGCCGAGGCGGGCACGCTCGACCCGATCACGAACGAGCCCATTCTCGAGGACTGGGAGTTCTTCATCCAGTTCGATGTGGTCATGGAAGACTTCCCGCAGCCGGAGGGCGAGGAAGCGGAAGGGGAAGCCCCCGAGGGTGCCCCGGAGCCGTAGTGGAGCGGGCGTCGCTCTCCTGGAACGAAAGGTGCCGTGTATGGACTTACTGCGACGTCATCTGTTCTTCATCATCTGTGGGGTGGCCGCCCTGGCCGGCATTGCCCTCGGGGTGACGGGTCTGCGCGCCATGCCCAAGGTCGTGGCACGCATGGAGGAAGCCCGGACGCTGTACGAGCAGCTCGGCGCCCTGCGCCCGGTCAACGAGCGCAGCATCGAGGCGCAGCGGCAGCGCATCGAGGCGATCGTGGAGGACTACCAGGCGGTGCTCGCGCGTGCAAAAGAGCTGTACGGATACGAGCCGCTGGTGCGAGACGTCTTCCCGGCCGGTTCCTTCGAGGCCCTGCGCGAGTTTCGCCTCAAGTACCGCCAGACGATGAAGACGCTGCTGGAAACAGTGAATGCAGGCCAGCCCGCCGGCATCCGTGACATCCAGGACATGCGCGACGTGATCACGCAGGAAGAACTCGAAAGGCAACTCGCCCCCCGACAGGAGGCAGGCGCGACGAGCGCCCCCGAGCCCCCGTTTACTCCCGCAGGGGTGCTGACCACGAGCGGGGCACGCGCCGATCCCGCCGCCCGGGCCCAACTGGCTGCCGCCCGGCGGATCTACTGCTATGCCAATCCCCCCCTGGACAGAGCGTCGCAGGACTACGTCCCCTCCCTGGATTTTCACGCTGCCTTCTATGAGGCGGAAGTCGAGCGGATTCCCACTCTGGAGGAGGCGTGGTGGGCCCAGGTCGGGCTGTGGATCCAGCAGGACATCCTGCGCGCCATTGCCAGCCTCAACCAGGAAGCCGCCGAGCGACTCGAGGCGGCGAACGAGACACCCTGGGTGGGCAATCTGCCCGTCAAGGACATCATCTCGCTCCGCGTATCGCTTGGCTTCATTACCGCCGAGGACGACGCGGCCGCCGGCTACGAGGCCGGCGGCTACAAGGAAGCGCTGCCCCCGACGAGCGGCAAGTTGGTGTTCACGCATTCCGAAACCGAACCCGCTCTGCTCTACGTCGTGCAGTTCACGGCCCACCTGATTATGGACCAACGCGACCTCCTCAGGCTCGTGGCCAAGCTCAGCGCCGACCGGTTCCATACCGTCTTGCGCGTGGCGTACGTCGCCGAGCCGATTAACCGCACGATGCGCGGCAAGGTCTACGGCCAGGAGCCGGTGGTGAACGTGGTACTGGACGGCGAGACCATCCTGTTGGAGGAGGTGTTCCGTCCGCTGATCCCGGCCGTGGTGCTCGAGGGCCTCGGCCTGGAGGCGGCGGCTGCGCCGGAGGCACCGTGAGGTTTCCGCCTGGCGGCTCCCGGCTGCGGTGTTACCGCCGGGGCTCCTGGGCGTGGTGAACCGGGGGCAGGGAATCCGCGACGTGGCCTCCGGGGCGCTGAATCGGGCGACGCAAATAGGAGACGGGGAGAGTGGCGTGCCCAAGCCGAAGACGGCGGCACGCTGTCGCAGGGGGCAGCGTCGGGTACGCGAACGGGAATGGCGGCGCTGCGTTTGGCCACGCCACCCTGCGTCGCCGGTCGGTTGCCCGGTGCGTTGGAGCTGTTCAGCACAAGCCGTGACAAGGTTATAAGGACTGTGGCGCCGGCCCCGAGGCACCCTCTGCGGGGCAGTACGGCCCGATCATCCCAGATGTCTCGGAGTGGCAGCGATGGCCAAGCAGTTGGTTAACCCGATCGAACGGCACGCCGAAAAAGGCGTGCTGGCGATTGCCGGCCTGATCCTTATCGGCGTGGTCGCTCGGTTTTTGATCACCTCACCCAACCACATTGAACTCTCTAACGAGTCGGTGACGCCCGGTACCATCGACGAGAAGATCGCGGCCAAGGCGGCCGACGTCCGGCAGCGGCTCGCCAGCCATGAGCCGACCGTCGAGCCGGCTGAGCCACTGCTGCCCAGCTTCAAGGCCGCGCTGGACCCGTTCGCGGCCGAGGCTCTGAACACGGACCTTCCCCCCGTCGCCGTGTGGCAGCCACCGGTGCCGGTGGTCGACCGCGTCACGGGGGGGGCCACGGTCGAACTCGTGGACCCGGTCCCCCTGCCTAAACCCATCGTCCTCACGGGGCGCAGCACGTTTGTGGTGGACCGCCAGGTGGGCGGTCAGACGGTGACCGTGAAGGAGCCCGTGAACTGGGCTACCATCACCTCTCTTTTCAACCGGATTGAGCAACTGCGGCGGCACAAGAGCGCGTATCACCCCGGCCGCGAGGATGTCGTCGTGCTGGGTACGGAGATTCAGCGCCGCGCGCTCCGACCCGACGGTCAATGGTTGGAGGAGGACTGGGTGACCGTTGAGCCGTTCATGTTGATGAACCCGCCCAAACAGCCGAAGCTCACCGTTTCGACGGAGGGCGACCGTCGTTACACCCCGACCGAGCAGCTTCGTGCGCTGGAAAGCTACCTGGAGGCAGTCAATCAGCCCAAGTTGCGGCGGGAAGTGTTGCGACCGCTGTTCCCCAGCGTGCTCAACGGCGCTGCGTGGAAGACGCCCCTGTGGTCGGGGTTCACCGTCACCGACCTCATGCGTCAGGACGATGAACTCCTCAGCCCCAAGGAACCGCCGTCGGCCGTTCCGGAGTGCCTGTATCCGGAATGCCAGGGGCTCGTGCAGAAGGCCGAGCCCATCCGGGAACTCACCCCTCAGGAGAAGGTCGCCCAACTGTTCAAGGACGCGGAGGCCTCGTACGAGAAGGCCAAGAGCGAGCGGTCGCTCAATGATGCCATTCGGGCTCAGAACTCCTACGTTGAGATCATCAACAACCCCGGTGCGACCGGCGCCGACAAAGCCAAGGCGAAGCGTCTGATGGCGGAGGCGGCCCAGCTCGAGCGCGACATTCGCCGGGAGATCGACCGCAGGAAGGGGGGGGGCGCGGAGCCCGGCACCCCGTCGCCCACGACGCCGACGGCGCCGGCCCGCGCGTTGCTGCCCACCCAGGAGGTTTGGGCCCATGACCTCAGCGGCGGGCTGCGGAGCGGCAGGACTTATCAGTACCGCATCCGTACGGTTCTGCTCAACCAGTACGCCGGTCAACCGCAGTGGCTGGCCCAGCCGGAGGATGCCGCGAGGATCGCCCTTGCGGGCCCGTGGTCGGAACCATCCGATCCCGTCCACATCGAGCCGGACGTTACGTTTTACCTGACGACAGCGGAAGAACGGGGTGAGCGAGTCCGGGCTGAGCTGTATCGCTGGTTCGAGGGCGTCTGGGTCAGATCCCGCGGTGACGCCAGCATTGGGGATGTGCTCCGCGATGAGAGCCGGGTGGAGGTTCCCATCCCCGGCGACCCGTTCGGGGTGGACCGGCCCCAAGTCAGCTTCGAGACCGGGGTCATGGTGCTGGATATCGACTTCGGCTACCCGCTACGGGTCCGGAAGGACGTCGGGCGTGGGGGTGTGAAGTTCGACCGTTCGGCGACCTCGACCGTCGTTACCTTTGTCGATGATGAGGGCAACGTTTTTGAACGTGTACTGGACTTGGACCTTTCCAGTCCTGATCGGAAGGTGAACCGGGACCGCGTGTGGCGCCCGACACCCAAGGCCGAGGAGAGACCCAGGCCCACGCCCCGCCCGCCCGGACCCACAAAGGGCCCCTAGCAGCCTGTGAAGGAAGGGGCGTCGGCCCCCCGGAGTGGCTTGCACGGGCTGGGGGTTGCCCTTAGAATCGCCGTTTCACGGCGGCGCGGGACCTGCGCGGCAGTACCCCCGGTGGCCGACCTCCGCAGTCGGGCTAAGCGTGGGTATGCGGTGGTCCCCGGCCCGCCGGATGACCAGACAGACCGTGCTCGCCGAGGTCGAGTCCTGCCAGAGTGACTCCAGGCTGGACGGAAGAAGGAGGACCCTCCCTTGCAGATGTCCGAATTCACGCAGCGTACCTTGTCGCTTGGTGTCGTGCTTATTGCTCTGCTGACGGCGGTGCCGGCCCGGGCGGCCGACGAAGCCGCGGCGTTGCAGAACGCCATCAAGCTCTTTGACGCGGGCGATTACCTGGCCGCCCAGGAGATGATCCTGGCCCTGGACCGCTCCAAGCTGGACAAGGAGCAGCAGGCCCTCCGGGACGACTACGTCGATCGCATCCAGACGGCCCTGCTGATGACCCAGAAGGCGCTCGACGACCTGGAAGACGCGGAGCTGGCCGTCCACGAAGGGGACAAGGAGCACGCCCGGGCTTCCCTGAACGCGGTGCTGAGCAACCAGTATGCGCCGGAGCCGGTTCGCAAGACGGCTCAGGCGCACCTGGAGGATCTGGAGGCGGCCGCGGCACCCCCTCCGGCCGAGCCTGCCCCGTCCACGGAAGCACCGCCGGCCCAGCCGGCGCCCCCAGCGCCGGTGGCGGGTGAACCGCCGTCAGGAGGGGCCGAGTCCGACATGCAACGGGCACGCGTACTTTGCGCGGAGGCCGAGGCCATGATCCCTGCGGCCCGCTATGACGAGGCGGAGCGCCTCTACCAGGAGGCGTTGGCCCTGGTGCCGGGCTACCCCGATGCCGTCAACGGGCTGCAACGCGTCGCCCAGCACCGCGAGAACGTGGCCGGTTCCCGCTCTGAGTCGCTCATTGCCGTGATGAATCGCCAGGACGCCATCAACTGGCAGCGCGCCGAGACCGAGTACCGGACGGTGGAGCAGCGGGTTCGCGAGTTGGTGGGCCGGCAGCAGTTCGACGAGGCGCATCAGCTTGTCCTCCGCGCCCGGCAGATCGTGGAGTCCAACCGGCAGTTCGCGCAGCCGGTCGCCAAGTACGAGCAGCTCCGGGCGGAGGCGGATGCCCTGGAGAAGTTCGTCCGCGACGAGGAGCGGGCGTACAACGAGAAGCAGGTGTCCGAGATTCGCCGGCAGATCGCTGCCCAGCGCACGGCCCGCATCCGCGAGATCGAGGACAACAAGCGCCGCCAGGTGGATGCCCTGATGAAGCAGGCCCGCCAGCACTACAAGGACGGCGACTTGGAGTCCGCCATCAGTGTGCTGCAGCAGGTTCTGGTCATTGATCCCCAGTACGATACCGCCCGCTGGTTGATGGACAGTTGGGACGACTTGAACCAGTTCCGCGAGGCGCGGCGCATCCGCGACGAGCAGTACATCCAAACCCGCCGCGCCCTGATCGACGTGGAGCGGGACAAGATCCCTTGGTGGGAGCGTTTGCAGTATCCGAAGAACTGGCTGGAGATCATCTCCCGCCCGACGCGCAGCCGCCCCGGCGAAACCCGGGCGGATACGCTGCTGTCCAGCACTTTGCAGACGCCGATTACCGTGGACTTCCAGGAGATGCCCTTCCAGCAGGTCATCGAGCGTTTCGCGGGTGCCCACCGCCTGAACATCATCGTCAACTGGGCGGACCTGAAGACGGCCGGCGTCAGTCCGGCCGCCCCCATCACGCTGAACCTGCCGCAGGAGATCACGCTCCAGCGGGCCCTGACCGAAGTGCTCAGCCAGGCGGGCGCCGGGACGGCGGACCTGGGCTACAACATCCGCGACGGGCAGTTGGCCATCGCCACGCGGGCGCATCTCGATCGGCAGACCTACACGGCCGCTTATGACGTGCAGGACCTGCTCATGGAGGTGCCTGATTTCGGCGATGCCCCCACGGTCACCGTGGGCGACAAGCTGCGGCGGGAGCAGATCGCCGGTCTGTACGGGCGCCGCGAGCGCTCCCACGTGTTCGGCGATGACGATGACGACGAGTCCGACCGCGACCCGCGCGTGCAGCGTCGCGTGGCCGCTCTGATCGATATGATCGAGACCCACGTCGCCCCGGAAAGCTGGCCGGAGCGCGGCGGTTCCGTGGGCGCCATTACCGAGATCAACGGTCAGCTTATCATCACGCAGAACTCCGCTGGGCATGAGCGGATCAGCGGTCTGCTGGAGAAGCTGCGTGAGCAGCAGGCAATTCAGGTCGCGGTCGAGGCCCGCTTCCTGACCGTTTCCAGCAACTACCTCGAGGAACTCGGTCTGGACCTGGACCTTTATCTGAACCAGGGCAATGCCGGGTACGACCTGATCGCTACGGGCATTCCGGAGTCCCCGATTGCCACGGACCCGGTGCTGGGCAGCAACCTGCTGCTGCCGCGGTCGTTCTCGCGGGTCGGCTTCGGACCGACCGTACCGAACCAGGGCACGGCCTTCACCAGCGCGGGCGGGCAGGCTTTTAACCTTGCCCAGCCGTATCAGAACCCCGTGCTTGTTCCGGGGAGGACCGGCGGGGCCATCAATATGGGCCAGGCCACGCCCGTGCCGGTCACCAGCAGTGTGCTCGACTTCACCGATCCCTCGACCCTGAACAGCGACGTCCCCGGTACCTTCGCCGGCCGTAGCGTGGGACCGGCGCTCAGTGTGTTCGGCAGCTTCCTGGATAACATCCAGGTCGACTTCCTCATCCGGGCGACGCAGGCCGACTCGCGCACGACCGTGCTGACCGCACCTCACCTGGTGCTCTCCAACGGGCAGACGGCCTGGGTGGCCGTGCAGACCCAGACCTACTTTGTCTCGCAGCTTATTCCGCAGGTGAACGTCGGGGCGGCCGCCCAGGCTCCCCAGACCAGCTCCGTCCCGACGGGGGCGGTCCTTACCGTCCAGGCGACGGTCTCGGCCGACAAGCGCTACGTCAAGATGAACCTCACGCCCGGCATCAGCCGACTGCTCTCGCTCAATACGTTTACCACGAACATCGGCGGGACCGCGGGCACCGGCTTCGTCCAGATTCCGGAAATCTCTACCACCCAGGTGAACACCACCGTGACGATTCCCGATGGGGGGACCCTGCTGGTCGGTGGGCAGAAGCTCGCCAGCGAGATCGAGGTAGAGGCCGGCGTGCCGATCCTCTCCAAGATCCCGATTCTCAAGCGGGCCTATTCGTCCCGCGCAATGGCCAAGGACGAACAGACCCTGCTGATCCTGGTCAAGCCGCAGATCCTCATCCAGCCCGAGCAGGAGGAGATTGCCTTCCCGACCTTCAAGCACGCGGGATCGTAGCGCGGAAGAGCGAAGTGCGAAGAGCGATTAGCGAATGAAGAGGTGCAGCGCCGCGTTCGTGCTGGGCGCAGGCGCCCTCGTGGTTTGCGCCGCGTCCGCCTGCACGAGCGGGAGCCGTCGCGCTGTCTTTGCTTACCCTGCGGCAGCGCCTGCCCTCGGCCCACTGCTTCACCCGACCGCTGAAACGCCTTCATGCCAGCCGGTTGCGTCGCCGGCCGCCGAATCGGCGGCGACGCCGCGCGGCAGGGTTGTGACCTATCAGCCCGGCCTGCGCATCGACTTCGCCCGGCGGTTGATCGAGGTGGAGGCCGTGGTGGTGCTGCGTCAGGGGCCCCTCGAACTGCTGGCGTGCGGCGTCGGCACGCGCGAGCATGAGAGCATCGTGGCGGTGCGTCCCCGGCCGCTGCACATCTTCCAGGCCCTGGGTCTGATCGGTCTGGAGCCCGGCGCGCCCGCCCGTTACGACGAGGCCGCCGGGCGACCCGTACCACCCACCGGGATGCCCCTGCGCGTGGACATCCGGCATGAGTGGCAGGGGCAGTCGGTGCTGGTCAGTCCCGAGCAATGGCTGCTCGACGCCAATACCGGGCGGCCACCGGCCGACGTCCGCTGGGTCTTTGCCGGCTCCCGCGTCCTGGCGAACGGTCAGTTCGGCGCCGACCTCGATGGGACGGTCGTTTGCGTCGTCGATTTCGACACCGCGTTGATCGCGGTCGACGCCCTGCACAGCGCCGACAATGAGCTGCTGTGGCTGGCCGCCAACCCGGACCGCGTCCCGCCCCTGGGCACGCCGTGTACGCTGGTCATTCGCGCGGCGGCAGCGACGCTGGCGGTGCGGCTCGACGCGGACGGGACCTTCGTACTCGACGGCGTGCCCCACTCGCCGGCGCAACTTGCCGAACTGCTCAAGCCGCTTGACGGCGCCTCACCGACACCAGTCCTGATCGTTGAGACCGTAGACCGACCTGCGCCGGACCTGCTCCGCAGTGCCCTCGCGGCCCTGGCGGGCGCCGGCATCGACGCGGACTCGATCATCGTCGGGCCGGCGCCACCCTAGATCCCGTCAACGCCGCGAGCGGTCGCCTGCGCTCTGAGGTCCGAAACGCCCTGGCTTTCAGCACCGGCGTCAACTTCGCCTTCAGTGTAGGACCCGGTACGAATGGCGCCACCAGGGCACCGGCGGGACGGAGCAGGCGTGAACGCCACTGGCAGGTTGCCCGCTGGTCTTCGTGCCAGGTGGCCTGCGCAGCGAGGGTCGTGAAGGGGAAAGTGCGTTACACGTTCTTCGCGGACTTCGTTTGCTAAGGTGAGCCACGGCGCGTCTGCCCCCGTGGGCGGCGGACTGAGTGCTCTGGGCTTCTCCACGAACGATCCGCCATCAGGCGGTCAGCGGCTCAGTTGCCTTCGATTGCCGTTCGCAGCGCTCGAAGCGCAGCTCGAGTGTCGAGAAGAGCCCGCTGGCCTCCTCTTCGGCACGACGCTTCGCCAGGGCGAGGTAGGCCGCCTCGACCTCGACGCCAACGCTGTTTCGCCCACACTTCATTGCGGCAATGCTGGTGGTCCCCGAGCCCACAAACGGATCGAGCACCGTGTCGCCGACAAACGAGAACATCCGCACCAGCCGATAGGCAAGTTCCAGCGGAAACGGCGCGGGGTGGCTCTTGGTGGACGCGCCGGTGATGGTCCAGAACTGCTGGAACCACTGGTCGTATTCCTCCTTGCTCATGCGGCTGGCGTCGCGCTGGGCCTCGCTTGGCTTGCGATATCCACCGGGCCTGCGCTGCATCAGAATGAACTCGATATCGTTCTTAATGATGGCGTTGGGTTCGTAGGGCTTGCCCAGAAACTTCGTGCCGTTGTTGACCTCGAAGTTGGCGTTGGCGATCTTGTGCCAGATGATGGGGTTGAGGTTGTCGAAGCCCAGCTTGCGGCACATGACGCAGATGTCCGCGTGCAACGGCACCACCACATGTCGCCCATGCTCGCGGCGCGACAGGCACACATCACCCACCACACACACCAATCGCCCACCTGGCACAAGCACGCGGTAGCACTCAGCCCACACCTGGCGCAGCGCCTCGAGGAACTTCTCGTAATCCTGAACGTGCCCAAGCTGATCGGGACTGTCGATGTATTCCTTGAGCGTCCAGTAGGGGGGCGACGTGACCACCAGATGGACGGAGCCATCGCGCAGGAAGCCGAGCTCGCGGGCATCGCCCTGCACGAAGCGGTGCAGCGTCTTGGGAAGCTGGTTCACACAGGCCTCCTGGTCGCGGCGTACGCTGCCATTCTACCCATAAGTGACGCCGCCAGCGTGCGGAAGCTCAGGTCAGCGGCAGGCTCGATGTGTCCACCCACCTGTCCCGCGCCCGCCGGCGAGGCCAAGAACGCCGCTGCCTCGTAGTGTCGCTCCAGGACCAGCTTCCGGCAGAACACCTCATATCGCTTCATGTACGAGGCGTCGCGAAACTCTGGGAAAACCGGGAAATGCGGTTCCTGCACGTTCACGGGGGACCGGGCCTTCGCACAATCTTCGAGCAGGAAGACATATCCAAGCCAGGGGCGCGGCGATCCGGCAAACGCGCCTTCCCGGTACGCTGTCCAGAGGTCCAGGGCACTGCCCATGGCCTCTTCCGTGCGATTGTTGAAGTTGTTCCCGAAGGATGGACCGACCTGGCTCTTCAGCTCCAGCACCGCCAGTAGCTTCCCGTCGGCGACCACGAGCAGATCCCACTGCTTGGTGGGCCTGAAGTAGCCCGGCAACTCCAGCGCCCGGTCCCGGAAGACGCAGGCGTCGGGTAGGCCTGCGCGAACGATCAGCTCGCACAGTACTCTGACGAAGCCATCCATCTGTTTGCCGCCCGTGACGGCCCCGCGCGCCCCCGTGATCCGCGGTCCCGCTGGCCATCTGCCTCTCGGTTTGCGAGCCGCGCGTTGCCCAGAAGAAACGCACGGCTTCCCGCACGTGCTCCTCAAACCCGGAGAGGTCGATGTCCATACCCAGACGATAAGGCCACGCGATGGTCCGTCAAGCCCGGAAGACTGGAGTCGTGCGATCGGACTTGCCGAGTGGGACAGCGGGGTCGTTTCAACCCACGCGTCGGTAAGCAAGGAGCGTTCCCGACAGACTGGTGTGCCGCTCACCGCTCCGCTACGCCACCAAGCGGGCGATCCTCGCCGGCACGCGGCGAACGCGGAGCACCCCACCACAATCGCGTACGCCGGGCAAGGGCGCCCAATGCTTCGACCGGCTCTGACGGCGGCCCAGTCTACCTGTCTGGCAAGTGGGGCAGCCACGGAGACGCCGTTCTCTCCCCGACCGCCCGGCGCGAGCCCGCGCAGGCGAAGGACGCCAGTGCCGAGTTGCTACGGGGCTTGCGTCAGGCGGAATAGTCCGTGCCATTCCTCGACGCTCAACGACTCCGGTCGACGGCTCAGGTCGATCCGGTCGGCCAGGCGTGCCACCGTCGCGGGCCCTACGGCGTACTCCAGGGCTGAGCGCAAGCGCTTGCGCCGGTGGTCGAACGTCGCCCGCACCAATGCCGCGAAGGCCGCCACCTCCGCCCGCTCGGCAAACGGGCACTCCTTCACGTCGAGCCGCAGCATGAGCGATTCGACCTTCGGCCGGGGCCAGAACGCGCTGGCCGGCACCCGGGCGACTGTCTCCACCTGGCACAGGCTCTGCACGATGATACTCAGCGGGCCGTACGTCTTGCCGCCCGGGTCGGCCAGCATGCGCTCCCCGAGCTCCGCCTGCACCGTGAAGCACAGCTGCTGCACCTGCGGGTGGTCGATCAGCAGGTTCATCACGACCGGCGTGGCCACCTGGTAGGGCAGGTTGGCCACCAGCTTCCGACTGCCGCCGCCCGCCGGTGCCTGCTCCGCCAAGGCCTGCACCACCTCCGGGCACAGCCGGTGCTTGCTCGCCAGCACGTCGCCGCCGATCAGCGTCAGGTTCCCGGCCGGGCCCAGGCGTTCCGCCAGCAACGCCCGCAACGCCGGGGCAATCTCGACCGCGACGACGCGGCCCACCCGCGGCAGCAGTAGTTCGGTCAGCCCGCCGGTTCCGGGCCCGACCTCCAGCACCACGTCCCCCGGCTGCAACTCGGCGCAGTCGACCAGCCGGCGCATCAGGTTGCCGTCGACGAGGAAGTGCTGCCCAAAACGCCGTTGGGGGCGAATCCCCGCCTGTTCCAGCAGGGCCGCGATCTGGCGCTTCGTTTGAACCTGGGGTACGTCCATCTGCCACGCCCGCTCCTGAGACCGACTCATCGCCTGCACCACCGGCGGTGTCAATAGGCGGTGGGGACAAGCCGCCGTGACCTTCACCGTCGCTCGGGTGTCAGGACCAGGCGCGGCGTCGCCATGCCCTGCTGCGGGGCGCAGGACTGCCGCCGTCCACCTGGTGCAGCGTGACCACCGTCGACGGCCTCTGTCGGGCATGGGGAGCCTGGAGCGACGTCTCCACGGGTCGCTTGCCTTCACCTGCGATCCGTAGAAGCAGCTCGTGGACATTCGGGCCGGCGAGCAGGTCCAGCGTACACGCCGCCGACGATCTGCACGCGGTCGCCGGTCCCCGGAAGAGTTCGGCTACCAGGAGTCCCCAAGATCGGCTTTGCTGCCGTGGCCATGATCGTGGCTCCCGGAGGATCTGACGGAAGCGGTTGTCCCGGGCGGCCTGCTGGCGCGCGGCCTGACAGGCGAACGTCTGCACGCCGACGACCGGCCGGCCGACCTTTGAGTTTTGCATGCAGAAGCCGGGGGCGGACGCCTCGCCCACAACCTCGGCATGGCCGGTCGGGGTCGGTCAGCACCGCGAACCTGCTTTGCTCGCCGCATTGCGGCCCGTAGGTACTGTGGGCTGCCTGCGGCGGCGGCCGAACATCCGCGGCGAACTCGGGGATGATGTTGAGCACGGCGACGTTGTACGGCCGCGTGCAACTGTCTCACTGCAGCGCTCGGACCGTGTCGCCGGCGGTGAGGCGTTGGAGCGGCTCGGTGCTTCCGGGCAGAATCTTGGCGGACTCGGGGCGACAGGATTTGAACCTGCGACCTCCTGCTCCCAAAGCAGGCGCGCTTCCAGACTGCGCCACGCCCCGCGTTGTGGATGATGCTAACCGGTGGAGCTGATTCCGCAAGACGGAAGCAGCACGACGGAGGCCGGGTGCGAGGTTGGCGCCCGGCTGCCAATGGCGGAACCGGGCAGCCTGTTGCCCAGCTCGGCATCCCACGCGGATTCCTCGAAGGCTGGGGCCTCCGGCGCGTTCCCCGTCGGTTACGGGGAGCCGACGCTGCGTCGTGGACGGGCTGCTGGGGCCGGTTGACGGCGCCCCCGTCTCGGGCATACTCTGAACCCACTGTGCCCGGTTTCTTCCCGGGCCGCGAGGACTCCGTGGTACCGGCACCCCGCCGGTGGAGCCGCGGGCGAGACGCCCGTACCCTGCCTTACGCTGCGGGGAAAGCCCGCGCTGAGGGATTGGAGGATTGGCTGAGGAGCGGCGGTTCACGCCGGAGGGGCGTGTGGGACAAACAGTTGTGCTGTGCAGGAGTAGACACGATGAGCGCGATCCTGAGGGACATTCGAGCGCATGTACTGTTGGTCGGCGGGTTGTGCGTGGTGGCGTTGGTTGCGACGGGGACCGCGTGTCGTAAGCAGTCGGAGAGTGGGAGCCCTGCTGCTCCTGCCGAGCCGCCCGCCGCTCACCAGGAGGATGAGGGTGCCCGGGCCGAGCCGGAACCGGCGGCAGAGCCGGCGCCCGTCCAGCCGAGCGCGCCTGCGGCGGAACCTGTGGCCGAGGCGCCGGAGCCGGTCGCTGCCACGCCTGAGCCAGCCCAGGCTCCGCCGGCATCACCACCGGCGGCGGAGGCGAAGGAACTGCCTCTTCCGGGTTTCTTCGACAAGCGTTGGGCGAGCGAGGCCGGGGACGCTACGGAAATCTATGACGGTACGATCAAATCGTACATCGAAGGCAACAACGTTGGTCGGCCGCTGCAGAAGGTGTTCTACGACGATGGTCTGATCAAGGCCGGACGGCTGAAAGACTGCAAAACCGTGACGCTCGCCTACATCATCTTCCAGCACAAGGTCGCCTTGCCGAAGGACTGGCTGGCCGGCGTGCAACGGAACATGCCGGAGGGCGATCACGAGTGGGCGGTGACTGCCTATGAGTCCATTGGCGTATTCGGGTGGCGGTTGCTGAACTGCACGGATGACCAGATCGTCCAGTTGTGGGGTATGCGGCTGATGCGCTGGAGCCTCAAAGCACTGGAGTTGGAGTACGCGGCAGCCGGACGTGGGGAGATGGGCGCGCAGATCGAAAGCTACCTGCAGAGCTGGCAGGACGTGCCCGTTTTGCAGGGAATCAAGGCACGCCTGTACGAAGATCTGGAGCCGAAGTAGCTCCGTAACGCCGAACAGGTGACGGACGTGGCGTCGCGTGCCGTGCCGTCGCGGGCGCCGTTGCCGGGGCGGTACAGGCGTCAGGCATCGTATGTTCCGTCGGGCTCGGGCAGCCGGGACGGACGAAGGTGAGCGCTGTATACAGGGGTGGTTAACGTGCTGACGATCGGTTTGCGGCGTGAGGACAAGAGCCGGTGGGAAGGGCGGGTGCCGCTGGTGCCGAGCGACGTGGGGCGGCTGGCGGCCGGGTACGGCGTGCCCATCCGGGTGCAGGTTTCGCGGATCCGAGCCTTTCCCGATGCCGCGTACCAGGAGGTCGGCGCGCAAGTCGTGCCGGAGTTGGATGACTGCGACGTCATCATGGGGGTGAAGGAGATTCCCCCGGCCAAACTGCGTGCCGGCAGGGTGTACGTTTACTTCTCGCACACCATCAAGGGGCAGCCCGCCAACATGCCCGCCCTGCGCCGGCTGCTGGAGTTGGGGTGCACGCTGATCGACTACGAACGCATCGTGGACGCCCAGAACCGCCGGTTGGTGTTCTTCGGCCGGTACGCGGGCCTGGCCGGGATGATCGATACCCTGTGGGCTTTGGGGCAGCGCTTGCGGCACGAGGGCATCGACAGTCCGTTCGCGCGCATTCAGCCGGCCCACCGCCACCGCGACTTGCAGCAGGTCGAGCAGGAACTGCGGACGGTGGGGCAGCGCATCCGCACCGACGGCCTGCCGCCGGCATTGTGCCCGCTTATCTGCGGGTTCGCCGGTTACGGACAGGTGGCGGCGGGGGCTCAGCACATTTACGACCTGCTGCCCGTGCAGACGATCAGCCCGGCCGAGGTGGCGACCGCGGCCCCGTTGGCCAACGTCTGCTACAAGGTGGTGTTCAAGGAGGAGCACATGGTCGCGCGGATCGACTCCTCTGCCTCGTTCGACTTGCAGGAGTATTACGGGCATCCCGAGCGGTATCGCCCCGACTTCTTCCGGTTTGTGCCGCATCTGACGATGCTGGTTAACTGCATCTACTGGGAGCCGAAGTACCCGCGGTTCGTCACGCGGGAGCAGTTTCAGGAGTTGTATCGCGGGCCGGGGCAACCCCGTCTGCGCGTGATCGGCGACATCACCTGCGACGTGGACGGTTCGCTCGCGTGCACCACCCGCACGACCGACCCCGGCAGCCCCGTATACGTGTACGACCCATTCACCGGCGACACGCAGGACGGCGTGGCGGGCACCGGCCCGGTCGTCCTGGCCGTGGACTTCCTGCCCTGCGAGTTGCCGGTGGATGCGTCCAACTACTTCAGCGGTACGCTGATGCCGTTCATCCCCGCATTGGCGAAGGCGAGCTTTTCCGGCCCGCTGGCAGACGCCGGCCTGCCGCCGGAACTGCTCCGGGCGACCATCGTCTATCGCGGGCAGTTCGCCGAGCCGTACCAGTACCTGCGCGAGCACGTGGCCGGGGCCGGACACTGATGCTCCGGGCCGGGAAGGCGGTTGCGTGCTCTGGTCCCGATGGCGTGCGAGCGGCCGGGGCGTTCCGGGCCCGGGGCGACGGGCCGCTCACCCTCTCGGTTTGCCTCCGCCGGAAGCCCCAAACGAGCTTCGCCGCGACTGGGACGGCGGTCACGCCGCAAGCCGGACGGGTGTTCCGGCAGTGGTGGGGGTGGCGTTCCATCTGCGCGGTTCCTGGTGGCGGCCGATGTCCCTTGCTTGCGCTCGGGCTCAGACCACTTCTGCGCAGCTCCGGAGCCGTGGCAGACCCCGCCGGCGGTTCGCGGCGCTGGGCCGACACCCTGCGGCGTGCGCCGTTCCCAGCGGGGGCCTATCCCTCCCCTTGTCCGGCCCCTGCCCTGGCACGGATCGTGCTAGCAGTTCCGGGCTATATTCTGGGGTATCTGTGGACTCGCATTGCGCAGGAGTTCGTTCGATGCAAAAGGTGCTGCTTCTTGGTGCTGGTCTGGTAACTCGTCCATTGGTGAACTATCTGCTCGCGCAGCCGGGCATCCACTTGACCATTGGCACGCGGACGGTCAGCAAGGCGGAAGCCATGATCGCCGGTCGGCGGAACGGCTCAACCGCGGCCGTCTTGGCCGCCGAAGAGCCCGAGAAGCTCGAACGGCTGGTCAAGGAACATGACCTGTCCATCAGCCTGCTGCCGGCCCCGTTGCACCCGGTGGTCGCCGGGCTGTGCATCAAGCACAAGAAGCATATGGTCACCACGTCCTACGTCAGCCCGGCCATGAAGGCGCTCGACGGACCGGCCCGCGACGCCGGCATCATGATCCTCAACGAGATCGGCCTGGACCCCGGCATCGACCATATGTCGGCCATGCGCATCATCCACGACGTGAAGCGGCGCGGCGGCGAGGTCGTCAGCTTCAAGTCGTTCTGCGGCGGACTGCCGGCTCCCGAGGCCAATGACAACCCCTGGGGCTACAAGTTCTCCTGGAGCCCGCGCGGGGTGTGCACGGCCGGCAAGAACTCGGCCAAGTATCGCATGGACGGTAAGCTCGTCGAGATTCCCGGCCCCATGCTGTTCACCGACAATCGCCACGGCCGGAAGATCGAAGGCGTGGGCATGCTGGAGGCCTATCCCAACCGCGACTCCCTCGGCTACATCGAGCTGTACGGTCTCGAGGGCGTGGAGACGATGTTGCGCGGCACCTACCGCTACCCCGGCTGGTGTGAGACGCTCAAGAAGGTCGTTGACCTCGGCCTGCTCGACGAAACGCCGACGACGTATCCGCCGGGGACAACGTTCGCCCAGTACACCGCCCGCTTCCTGAAGGGCAAGCCCTCCGGCAACCTGCGCAAGGACGTGGCTGCCCAGCTCAACCTCCCCGAGAAGTCGGCCGTGCTCGATCGCTTCGAGTGGCTCGGTCTGTTCAGCAACCAGCCCATCCCCGTCACCGGCAAGCAGACCACGCCGCTGGACATCCTCGCCCTGCGCATGGAGCAGCGGATGAAGTACGCTCCGCGCGAGCGCGACATGATCGTCCTGCTGCACGACTTCCTGGCCACGTTCCCGGGTGGGAAGAAGGAGCACATCACCTCCACGCTGATCGACTTCGGCCAGCCGGAGGGTGACAGCTCGATGGCACGCACGGTGAGCCTGCCGGCCGCCGTCGCCACGCGTTTGATGCTCAAGGGTGAGGTGATGATGCCGGGCGTGCACATTCCCGTGACCCCGGAGATCTACAACCCCGTCCTCGACGAGTTGGAGACGATGGGCATCAAGTGCGTCGAGAAGACCGAGAAGCTGTAGGCGGCTGCGGGATAGGGCGGGTTCCACCCGCCGCGGCGCCTTCGGGTGTGCCGGCTCTCTCCGGCGGTTTCGCGCTTCCCAGCTCGGACGCGCAGGGCGGCGTGCTGAGCCTGCCCTACGTGCCCGGCGGAGGGTCATATGATCGCGCACGCGAATCCCGATACCGCTTTGCAGTTGTTGCGTGACGGCAACTCCCGTTTCGCCGCCGGCTCGGCACAGCACCCGCACGGCGACAGCGCCCGGCGCCTTGAGACGCTGACGAACGGCCAGCGACCCTTTGCCGCGGTCCTCGCCTGCTCTGACTCTCGGGTGCCCGTCGAGGTCATCTTCGACCAGGGGATCGGTGACCTGTTTGTCGTGCGCGTGGCCGGCAACGTCTGTGGGTCCGATCAGCTCGGTTCGCTTGAGTACGCGGTCGAGCACCTGGAGACGCCGCTGATCGTGGTGCTGGGGCACTCGGATTGCGGGGCGGTCAAGGCGGCCCTGCACGAGGCGCTGCCGCACGGCGCCGTGGCGGGCATCGTGGATAAGATCATGCCGCTGGTGGTCGAGGCACGCGGCGGCAACCCCGCGCTGCCCGCCGAGCGACTGGTGTCTGACGTCATCCTCCTCAACGTTCACCACGTGTTGGCGACCTTGCTGCGAGAGGGCAGCCCCGCGCTGCGCACCCGTGTCAGCGCCGGCACGCTGGCGGTGGTCGGCGCCGTGTACGACTTGCACACCGGATCGGTCGAGTGGCTGGGTCCGCACCCCCGGCAGTACGCCCTGCTGGCCGAAACGCGCCGCGACCACAGTCCGCGAAGACCCTCGTGAGCCTGTCGTGGAAGTGGCGTCGCCCCTCCGGCGGACGTCGTGTCGGCCCCTGCGCAAGTAGCGTCGTTCGGCTCCGGAAGTAGCGTCGTTCGGCTCCGGAAGTAGCGTCGGCCCCCCGTGGGCGACCTGGGAGTCTCGCGGCGTCATCGGGACCGCCGTGGCGCTCGGGGCGGCGCCGCGCATCCACCGCCACCCGTCTGCAAAGTCGCCAGGGTTCGCTGGGCGCTCCAGATCGACGGCCGGGGCCCGTAGTGGTAGGCTGTCTCCTTGCCCCGCGGGGCAGGGGTTCCTTGCGTACGGGCGTACCTTACCGTTCCCGATGCACACCGGGACGATCGGTGCTCGGCGTCTCCGAGACCTGGGCGGTGCGAGGCAGGACATGGTGCAGAGCAGCGGCGGGCGAGGGCGATGGATTCCCCCGGGCTCGGCCGTGCCGGCGGCCGCGCTGCTCGTCTTCTTTGCCCTGGGTCTGTGGAACGCCTGGGGCAACTCGGGCGTGGCTGACGAGATCGGCGGGCACATCGACGCCGGCTACCTATACCTCAAGAGTGGCCGCTACTCCGGCGGGATCGCCAACTTCCCCCTTGGGCACGTGCTCATGGCGCTGCCGGCGGCACTGCTCGGTGTCCGGCACGAGGTCTTCTCGGAAGAGGGGCTGTTGGTGTTTCGCCTGCCGGTGCTGCTGCTCGGCGTGGTCCTTGGGGTGCTGGTCTACCGGATGGGGGCGCAGCTCTACGGGCGCCGTGCGGGACTGGCCGCCCTGTTCCTCTACGCGCTGTCGCCCAACATCATCGCCCACAGCAGCCTTGCCACTCTCGATTTCCCGCTTGCGTTCTTCGTCTTGGCGACCCTCTGCGCCCTGCGCTGGTACGTTGCGGCGCCCACGGCGTGGCGGGCCCTGGGGTTGAGCGGCGTGCTGGCCGGGGCTCTGGCGACGAAGATCCAGGCGTTGCTCCTGCTGCCGCTGATAGCCGTCGTCCTCGGGGTGGTGTTTGGACGGCGGCTCCTGCGGCGGGAGCGCAGCGGGCGGCTGATTGCCTCGTGGACCCTGCTGCTTGGGGTGCCTTTTGTGGGCCTCAACCTGGTGTACTTGAACTGGCCGCCGGCCACCGGCGCGTGGCTGCCCGGCCCGTTTGTTGAGGCGCTGCGCATCAAGTTCCATCATGCTCAACATCCTCAGGTCGGGTACCTGTTGGGGTCGTACTCGATGCAGGGCTGGTGGTACTACTTCCCTGTGGCGTTGCTCGTGAAGACGCCCCTGGCAACGCTCGCCCTGCTGCTGCCGGCTCTGTGGCGCAGGCCGCAGCGGGACACGGTGCTGTTTGTGCTACTGCCGCTGGTGGGCTTCCTCGCCCTGGGCATGCTGGCGCAGGTGAACATCGGGCTGCGCCACGTGCTGATGGTCTGTCCTTTCCTGTTCCTGCTCGCCGGGCGCGAGGCGGCCGGTCTGTGGCAACGCTCCTGGCGCGGCCTGCTGCTCGGCCTGCTGGGGGCGTTCTACGTGGCCGAAGCCGCTCGCATTACGCCGCATCAGCTTTCCTACTTCAATCAACTGGCGGGTGGTCCCCGCCACGGGCACCGCGTGCTCGTGGACTCGAACTACGACTGGGGCCAGAACGATCGGTACCTGCGTGACTACGTGCGACGGCATCCGGGCCCCTGGCAGATCAACCCTGACCCGTTCCGGTTCACCCCGGGGCGGATTCTCGTCAATGCCAATGCGTTCTACGGCATCTACATCGGCGGTGGGGCCGACGCCTACGCCTGGCTCAAGGCGTTCCAGCCGACGGGGCAGATCGCCTACACCTGGTTTGAGTTCCACGTTCCTGGGGAAGCCCGCGCCCAGGCGGAAGAGCGTTTGCGGGAGTCCACGCCGCGGCCGGTGCCCACGTTCCGGCCTTGGCCTGCGACGCTCGACGCCGGTGCCCTCCGCGAGGCGCTCGCCGACGTGACCGGCTACCTCCGTGAGGTGCGCGCCCGGCATGCCGCCCTCACCACGCCGGAGGTAGGGATGCGTCTGGGCCTGGCTTGGACCAGCCTTGGTGCGTACCAGGACGCGTTGGACGAGATGCGGGCGCTGCTACGTCAAGACCCCGGCTTGGCGCCCGCGCTGGGGCTGGGGGGCGAGATCATGGTGCAGTGGAAGCTGGGCCTGCTGCGCTTCGAGGGCGAGCAGTACCTGACGGGGTTCCGCCGCTCCCCCGCGCCGGCCTCGCCCCCGAGTCTCGAGCAGGCCGTCCGCGCCGCCACTGCGGCCGGCGTGGCCGTGCCGCTCGCCCAAGTGCACTACACGCTCTACCAGGCACTCCTTGCCCAGGGTGCCCTCGACCAGGCCGGTGCCGAATTGGCCGCCGCGTTGCGGTTCCAGCCCGATGAACCGGAGCTGCAACTGAAGATGGGCCTGCTCGCGGTGCGCATGGGGCGCTTCGTCGATGGGGAGGAACTGCTTCGGCGTGCGCTGACGGCGATTCCCGAGCGCGCTCCCCTCGTGGCCCAGATGGCGGGTACTCTCACCCGCCAGCAACGCTACGGCGACGCCCGCGACCTGCTCCGCCTGGTCCGCGAACGGGTGCCCGCGTATCCGGACGCCGCGATCCAATTGTCCCTTCTGTTGGCCGAGTGCCCTCTGGCCGAGGTCCGTGAGTCTGCCGAGGCGCTCCGCCTCGCCCGGGAGGTCTGCGAGCGCACGCAGAAACGCAACCCTCGCGCCCTGCAAGCGCTGGCCGTCGCCTGCCGGGCCAACGGTGACCTTGCTGCTGCCATCGCCGCAGCGCGGTCTGCCCTCCAGTGCGCCGGTGAACGCGGCGACGCGGATCTGGCGGCGGAACTGCGGGCCCTGTTGGCTCAGTACGAACAAGCCGCGCGCCCCCCGGGGTGACCCGGCCCCGCCGGCGTGCGTGACCGCATCGGCCGGCTCGGCATCCTATTGGGGCGGCGCTGTGGGCGCCGGCTTCGTTGCGGGCGGCTCTTCCTTGGGGCCTGGGCGGCGGTCCGGGAAGGTGATGCCGCTGTCCTTGTCGTGGCATTCCCCGCACGTGGGCGGACGGTCGAACTTGCGCTCCGCGTGACAGGTCTGGCAGTCCGCGTCGGCGTGGTTCTCATCCAGCGTCTGCCCCGTGACGGCATGGTTGAATTTGCCCGGTTCCCAAGCGGCGTGACAGGCGTTGCAGTCCCGGTCACGCTTGGCAAACGGCACCGCCGGGTGGCACTTGCGGCAGCCCACGGTCTGGTGATAACGGCTCAGCGGCCAGCCCGTGCGGGCGTGGTCAAACGGCTCCGGCTTGGGTTGCTCGGCCCGCCAATGGCAACGCTCACACTTGCCGACGATCTGCGTCGGATCACCTTCCATGTCCCCGCGATGACAGATCTCGCAGGGCCGATGGTGTTCGGCCAGCGTGCGGACCTCCTTCGGCTTCGCATCGGCAGCGTGGCAACGGGAACAGCTTTCCTCGTGGTGGCACTCCGCGCACGTCAGCCCGAACCGCTGCACGTGCTCCTGATGCCGAAAAACCACCACCGTCGCCGATGCCCCGGCCGCACCCACGCGGTAGACATCCGTCTCCGGCTGGGGAATCGGGGGGTGCAGCAAGGCGAGCAGGTCATCCCGGCTGGGCGGCAGCGCCGCCCTGGCCGTGTCCGTCTTGAGCGGATGGCATTTCGCACAGTCGGTTTCCGCCGTCCAGTCCTTGTGGCAGTTCAAACATTGACGGTGGTACGCACCCTTCAGGCTGGGCTTGGTGATGTCGGTGCCCGGATCGGTCGGGCTGTGGCACGTCTTGCAGGCAGGGGGCTCTTGCCCCGCCGGGGTGTTGTGATGGCAGGTCACGCACCCGCGTGCCATCTCCGCCATGCGGGCGTGCCCGCGATGATCGAACGGCACCGGCCAATAGAGGTTCTCCAACTCGCGGATGAGCACGCTGTCCGGGCCCATCCGGTCCGGTGTTCGCGGGGTACGCGGTTGCGGACGCGTGCAGGGAGCCAGACACCGCTCCGCCGGGGTCGGCAACGCGCAGGTGTGACACCGGACGCAGTCCGCCGCGGCGGCCGGGGTGCCCGGACGCGCCGACGCCGGACCCGGCGCGGACGGCTCCCCCGCGCGTAGTCCCGCAGACGGCGGTGACGTGGTTAGCGCGGAAGCATCCGCCGGTCCCCCGGTGGGGACCGCCCCTGCCGCCCACACCGTGACCACCGCCAGCACCGTGCCCAGCGCGAGCACCCCGCTCGCGTGCGGCCGGTGCCGGCCCGTACCGTCGAACCCTGAAGCGCTCATGCCATCTCCAGTTTGCTCGGTCGACTGATGACCGGGAAGTACGTCGCAAGGACTCGCCAGCACAACAGCAGGGTCGCCACGATCCCGATCGTCAGCCCCCACTCCGCCAGCGACGGGAAGTACACCTTGTCCGTATACGGCGGCCGATAGCCCACCCAGTAGGCGTTCGCCCGGTTAAGCACCACGCCGAACATCGCCAGAAACGACGCCAGCCCCAGCAGGAACGGCGTCTCCCGCACCCGCCGGAACAGGAACAACACCAGCGGCACGACCACGCCGAGGCCCATCTCCAGGATGAACATCCGGCTCTGCCGCGAGCCTTCCGTCAGGTACACGTAGCTGCCCCGCACCAGCATCTCGCCCATCTTCAGCGTCAGGTACACGCCCAGCAGGAACGGGACGTACTTGGCCAGGCTGCTCAGGGCCCGCATCGGGGCCTTCAGCCGCAACGCCCAGGAGCCGTACAGGCAGGCGAAAATCACCGTCGGAAAGCCGCCCGCAATGGCCGAGATCAGGAACAGCAGTGCCAGCATCGGCGAGTACCACAGCGGGTGCAGCTTCGTCGGCGCCAGGGCCATCACGTGTCCCAGTGACGACTGGTGCAGGCAGGAAATACCCACCCCCAGGATGATGAACACGAACATCACCTTCTCCATGAACCAGTGGACCATGGAGCAGAGGCGGGCAAAACGCGGGTACCGCGTCGCGTTCAGGAAACGCTCGCAGAACACCGGTACGAACTCGATGTACAGGACGGTCAGGTAGCACATCACGCACATACCCACCTCGAACAAGGCCGAGTTGCCTTGCCACATGATGGGCAGGATCGGGTGCCAGATGTTGTAGTAGCGCCCCAGGTCCGCCGCGAGTGCCACGCAGGCAAACGTGTACCCCAGCAGCGCCGTGATCAGCGCCGGCCGGGCCAGGCTGTGGATGGCGTGCCGATGGAAGATGTGCGCCACGGCCGCCGTCACAAACCCGCCGGCCGCCAACGCGATGAAGGAAACGTCCGCGACGATCCAGATGCCCCAGGGATACTGCTGGTCCAGGTTCGTGCTGGCCCGCAGGCCCCAGAAGAACCGATACACGCCGCACACCAGCCCGACGGCCGCGATCACCACCAGCACCCACACTCCCGGCGTCAGCAGCTTACGCTCGACCGGCGCAGGGACCTCATGCGCGCTCATACCGGCACTCCCTTCTTCGGCTGGCGTGTGTCACCCGACGGCGCGGGTCGGTGGGTTCCCGTCCCCTGCGGCTCCTCGGCGTGGGCCTGCCCGTGCGGCTCGGAGCCCGCCTCGGGTCGCGTCAGCCACATGGCCATCCCCAGCAGCCCGCACCAGGCAATCGGCGGCACGAAGTACTTGAACACGCCGTGCTGGATGCCCTCCGTCAGTCGCGGCGCCGCGTCGGGCGGGAGGCTCAGGAAGCCCAACTGCTCAAAGGGCACGCCGGACAGGTAGAGCCACGACGTCCCACCGACCTCGTGTTCGCCGTAGACGTGGTTGACATAGACGTCCGGGTGCTGCTTGATCTTCTCGTGCGCCCGGGCCAGCAGTTCCGACCGCTTCCCCCAGGTCAGGCATTCCTGGGGACATGCCTGCACGCAGGCGGGCACGCCGCCCTTGTTGGGGTTGCCTTCGTCGGCGCACAACGTGCACTTGCGCACCTGCGGCGTGAACACGTTGTCGTACTCGTACGTCGGAATCTGGAACGGACAGGCCACCATGCAGTACCGACAGCCCATGCACTTCCACGCATCGTAGGTGACCGCGCCATTGGGCTGCTTGCGAAATGCCCCCACCAGGCAGGCCGATACGCAGCCGGGGTCGTTGCAGTGCAGGCAGTTCGCCTTGACGTACACCGGCTGGGACGCGCCGTTCGCGCCCGGAGCCTTGAACTCGTTGACCGTCGTGTACGAACGCGGTCCGGGCCGCCGGTGCTGCTGGAAGATCGAACGGTCGTCGAGTTGCGCGGGCGTCGGCACCGCGAAGTTCGCCGCCTGCTGACAGGCCGCCTCGCACCGCCGACAGCCGTTGCACTTGGTCAAATCGACCAGCACGCCCATCCAGTCCGGGGACACCGCGTGCACGCCGGACGCCTGCGCCGACTGACCGGGCAACCCCGCCAGCACACCACCGGCACCGACGGTGCCGAGCGTCTTGATGAAATCCCGTCGGTTCAAGGCCATTCAATACACCTCCCGATCGTCTTGTGGCCAGCAGTGTCACCGTGCGGGCGCTAGCGCCCCGCCCGCCGGCCCCGCATTCCGCGTGCCGTGCCGTGTAAGGGCGAGGTAACCCCCGATCTCTCCGGTCCGCGGATGCCGTTCCTTGTCGCGACCGCAGTCGCGGGCGTGTGTAGCCCTCTCCCCGGTGACATGTGCGGAGCGCCGGGTCAGACATGCCGCCAACGCCGGACACGTTCACTTGTCGTCGCCTTGCCTGCGGCCCCTGCCTCGTCAGCGGTACGCGAAGATCATAGCGTATATGATTAAACCAATCAGCGTCAAGCCGATCAGCAGGGCCGCTCCGCCGAACACCCGTGCCGCCCGCGTCATGCCGAGCGGCGGAGCGGGTTCCAGCCGGGCGGCCAAGCCGCCCGCCGCCGTAAGTTCCTCGTACTCCCGCGGGCGGTCGTGCCTGAACTCGTCCAACGGCATCGATCCCGTGAACACCACCGTGTCCATTGGGAACTTGTCCGGGCGGAAATGCGAATTGAAGAAGTGGACGGTGAAGATGAAGCCCGTGGCCAGCAGCGCTTCGTCGCTATGGATGAGCTGCGCGACGTTGATCGACCAGCCCGGCAGAAACCGCGTGAAAAACACGGGGAACCACAGGCATAGCCCCGTGCTCCCGATGATCGCGACGCCCCAGAACACCGCGAAGTAGTCGAACTTCTCCCAGTACGTCCAGCGCCCGTAATGCGGCCGCGACCCCAGACCCAGGAACCACTTGACCGTCTGCCCGAACTCCCGCACGTCGCGCCAGGTGGGCAGCATCGTGTCCGGGCCGAACAGGAACTTGAACCAGGACCCGCCGCCGCGCCGTTGCCGGCACCGCAGGTCCCACACATGGGTCACGAAGTACCCGAACGTCGCCACCGCGCAGACCCGATGGATCCACCCGGCCGTCTCCACCCCGCCCAGCGCTCCCGCCAGCGCCGCCGCCCACCCGGCATAGGAGAACTTGATCATCATGCCCGTGACGGCCAGCCCGAAGAAGCTCAGGATCACGATCAGGTGCAGCACTCGGTGCAGCGGTGTGAAGCGCTGGACGTACGGTCCCTCCGCCGTGACGGCGGCCATGGCTTCCCGCCGTTGCCTCCGCATCTTCCACGAGCGCGGCAGCCACAACAGCGTATGCAACCAGAAGAAGCTGAACGTTCCCACCAACAGCGTTGTCATGAACAGGTACGTGTAATGTAACGCCGGGTAGCGATGGGGGTCGTGGTGAGTGGCGTGCGTCAGATAGCCCGCGAAGCGCCGGTGCGAGCCCGGGTGGCACTTGCCGCAGGTGGCTACGATGTTCTGCCGCGACAGGTGGGACTCGGGATTTGCCGGCGGCAGAATGTCATGGGCCCCGTGGCAGTCGCTGCACTTGGCTGCCGCTGTCGCGCGTAACGCCGACGCCTGCCCGTGATACGTGTCGAAGTAGGTCCGCGTCAGTTCCTCGTGGCAATGCCCGCACTGGTCCAGGATCGCCCGCTTGAACTCCGGCACGTCGGCACGCACGACGGCGTGAGACGCATGGCAGTCCGCGCAGCCGGGCAGCCCCGGTTGCCCGGGCCCCGGGACGTAGCTAGGGTTCCCCTCTCGTGAGTGGATGCTCCGCATGAACTGCTCGTGCACGCCGTCGTGGCACCGTCCGCAGGTGGAGGGGAGATTGGCCGGGTGCACGCTCGACGACGGGTTGCTGCGCGGCAGCGGTTGGTGCGCGGTGTGGCAGTCGCTGCACATCGCCGTCACCGTGAGTCCACTGGCGCCGAGCCCTTTTCCGTGAATGCTCTCCCGGTACGACTCGATGATGTTCTGCGGCGCCGTGTGGGAGCGCACCGCGGCTGGGGCACCCGTGCGGTGACAGCGGGCGCAGAGCAGCGGCACGTTGCGGCTGAACGTCGGTGAGCCGCGCACCAGTTCCCGCAACGGGAGCGGCGCATTCTCCGTCACGGTATGTTCCAGCGTGTCGTGGCGCCCGTGACAGTCCGTGCAGGCGGGGGCATTCGGGTCGCCGGCGGCCGCCAGCATGCCGTGCGTGCTGCGCTGATGGCTGTCCACCTGGGCGGCATGGCACACGGCGCAGTTCACCTTGTCGGTGATCGTCGCACACGACCGCGTCAGCGAGGGAGTGGCCCCGGTGTGGCATTGGGCACAGGACACCGCCTTGCGGCCGTGAATACTCCGCTGGTGTTCCTCCGCGTCGACGAACAGCGAGCGACCGTCGGCCTCCGCGGCGATCCGCCGGTCCGCGTGGCAGCGCAGGCAGTCGGCGTTGCTCATGTTCGTGTCGTAGAATACCTTGCGGACCTCGTGCGGCGAGTGACACTCCACGCAGATGGGCACCACACCCTGCTTCTCCCACAACTCGCCGGCCACCACCTTGCGGTGTACCTCCTCGATCAGTCCGTGGCATTGCATGCAGGTAGCCACCACGTTGTTCTTGTGGATGGACGAGCGCGGATCGGTGTGCGGCAGGATGTGGTGTCCGCCGTGGCAGCTCGTGCAGACGGCCGTCACCGTCAGGCCCTGCTGGAACAACCCCACTCCGTGAATGCTGTCGCGGTAGCGCTGAAACACCTGCTCCTGCGGCAGTTCGTACGCACGTTCCACCGGGGCGCCCTCGGCGTGACACCGGCCGCACATCAACGGAATGTTAAACGGGGAGACCGCCGAACGCGGGTGCGACAGCGGCAGAATGTAGTGGTCCCCGTGGCAGTCCTGGCAGCGCGGCGCGTGCGGGTTCTCCGCCTTGACGCGTTCACCGTGGGCGCTGCCCCAGTACCGGGCGATTGGTCCATCATCGTCCTCGTGGCACTGGCCGCAATCGACGCGCGCCAACTCGCGGGCGTGCGGGAACGTGTCCACGCCGCTGAGGTCCTGGTGGCAGTCCACACAGTCCATGACGTGGATCGCGTCTTCATACCGCGCCGGGTCCACGAACAGCGACACGCTGCGCCCGTCGCGCTCCGTCTTCAGCTCCGGACTGCCGTGGCACTTGAAGCAGTCGTCATTGTCTTGGGCGAGGAGACGTGCGTTGGCAAGGCACAGCGCGGCCGCCAGCGTTAAGCCCGTCCACTGCCGGGTTCCCGCCTGCCTCGTGATGCGCCGTACGCTCATGCTGGGTTCCTGCTGCGTTGCCGTGTCCACAAGGCGGACGACGGTCACTGCTCGTTACCCTGCTGCGCATCCTGTCCCTGCACCGCGCGCAGGACCAACCGTGCCGCCTCCAGGTTATGCAAAGGGCCGGCCCGTCGCAATGTCTCCAGCCACATCCTGCGCGTCGAGTCGGCCGGGGAGCCGACCTCAGTGAGCAGTTGATCGACTTCCTTCTCCCAGGCCGCCAGCGTGCCGCCGTATTCATCCTCATCGTGGCACTCCAGGCAGCGGCGGTTGATGTTCGCCAGGGTAGCAGGCTCGGTCAGGTCATGGCAACCTTCGCACTCCACCGGGTCGGCCATCGGCTCCGGGGGGAGCTTCAGTCCCCCGAACGCCGCGAGCGTTCCCGCGCGGAACTGCGCCTGCAGGGTGTGGCATTCCGCGCAGGTCCGCCCCGGTGCCGGCCCCCCGGTATGGCATTGGTCGCAACGCAGATCCGCGTGCCCCTCCGGCAGCGGCGGGGCATGCTCGAACCGGCCATACTGGAGCAACACCCCCGTCCCCCCGGCGTCGGCCGGGTTCAGGAACGTGTGGCATAGATCGCAATCGTGCCGAATGGCGACGCCGTCCCGGTCCACGTGCCGCCCGTCGTGGCAGCGGTAGCAGCCCGGCGACACCTTGTGGCCGATGTTGTCCGGATACGTGCGCCAATCCACCCGCATTTCCGGGAAGGCCACCTGCCGGAAGATGGCCTGCACGCCGTCCACGGCCTGGGCCAGCGACGCGTCCCGTGCCTCCGCGACGGCGGGGTAGTGCACCCGGTAGAAGGTCTGCAGGGCCGCCGCGATGCCGACCAGGGCTGCCGGCTCGTCGGCATAAGGCCGGACGAGCGCCGCCACTGCCTCGCGCTTGATGAACGGCAGCTCGATGTCGATCCGCCCTAATGCCAGATACAGGTCCACCAACTCCGCCGGTGAAGCGAAGCGGTGGGCAGCACGATTGTGGCAGTCCATGCAGTCCATCTGCCGCTCCCGGCCCGCCGGCTTCGCGTCCGCCGCGGAGAGACCGTCCGAACGGAAGATCCGCACCGTCCCCGCCTCGTCGGTCATCTTCACCCACGGCACGTCCTGCAGCCCATCGTCCCGCGCGACGAACTCGATCAGCGTGGCGCGACACGTGTGCATATGGATGCCGTGTGGGCGACCCGTAGCCTGCCCGCCGCCGCCGATGTTGAGCAGCATCCGGATGTCCTGGCGCGCGCTCTGCTCATCCGTGGCGTACCGCGCCATTTCCCTGAGCCGTCCGCCAAAGAACTTCTCCGGCCAGTGGCACTCCTCGCACGTCTCCCGAGCCGGACGCAGGTGCCGGATGGCTGGCGGGATCGGCCGCGAGTACGTGTTGAACATCGTCGCAAACACCTGCCGCGTGCCCGACAGCTTCGACTTCACGAACCAGCTCGCCCCCGCGCCGATGTGACACTCCGCGCATGGGACGCGCGCGTGTCCCGAGTGCTCGTGCGTCGTGGCCTGCGGCTTCATTACCGCATGGCAGGCATGTCCGCAGAACTGCGTCGAGTCGGTGTAGTGGTAGCCGTGATAGCCGCTCACCGCGACGGCCGGCAGGAACACGATCGAGCCGAAAACGAAGAACTTGGCCGCCGCCCGCTGGGCGGGATCATGCAGATCAAGGCGGGGAAACCGGAAGACGAGCTTCTGCGCCGGGTCATGGCGGCGCAGGCGCCAACTCTTCCCCAGCGTCCCCAGCGGCATCAGCAGCAGCCCCAGCAGCAGCAACCCCGGCAGGAGCATGTAACCCACGATGTCCACATAGGCGTTGCTGGCGGGCGTCACAATCTGGAACAGCGCGAAGGTCAGCAGCAACGTGACGGCCGACACCGCCAGAAAAGCGCCGAGCAGGGTCACCGCGTTGACCCACACGGGCTTGGGATTGCGGGGCGCGTCGCCGTTTCCTCCGCGGCCATCCGCCGGTCGCCCCGGCGTCACCCTACCCGGTACCCCTGGCCGCCTGATGGGGGGCTGCTTGCGATCCTGTGGTTGTCGTGCCATAGCGTTTCACCCCGCGCTCAGACGCGCGTCGAGCCGGCAACGTCGGCCCCCGCGGGCCCTGTAGCGTCGGCCCCCCGCGACCGACGTAGGACACCGCAAACCCACTGGCTCTCCGGTCATCAATAGCGGTCCCACTACGCTCCAGGCTGTTTGAGACTGTCCCGCGAGTTCCTCTGCGGGCTGTCAAGCGCATCCCAAGTTAGTTGCCAACTCTCGACCCCCGGCCAGGGTCCCGGCGGCCCGGTATGCCCGCACGCCAAGCGTACCGGGACATCCCCGGTTACTCCAGTGGGCAATTTGCATACCTGTCGATAGCTTTCTCTGTTACTCGGCTCTGCAAGCTCGAGCACCGCCCTCCACGTCCACGTTGGGAGACCGCTGTGCCCGGCTTTGTGGTTCCTCACGGGCGAGGTCGAAGGCTCTCGTGGATCGGCGAGATTGCTCCGAACCGTTGGCGGTCACAGCGCTGGCGGGCGGGCTTGTAACGGTAGTGAGGCAAACATCCCACGGCATCTCGCGCCCACACGCGTGTGGCTCAATTTACCGTGATGGCATGTCCGCGCGTTGATTCTCGTCGTTGACGCGCGCGCCGCGAGCATTACTATCAGCGGAGCACACGTGCTCCTGCCGACGGGCGCGGGACCGGCTGGGCGGGGTGCCATCTGGTTGCGCATCGAGACGGGTTTGGCAAGACAACTCGGCGGACGTGGTGGCGCGGTGCTGGCGGCGCGGGTGCCATGCAAGAACATCGCAGGGGCATCCGGCACGCCCGAAGGAATTTCGACGCTGTGGGTGCAAAACGGAGATACAGCCATGAACGGTAGCAAAGGGAGTGTGCTGAAACTGATTGCGGCATGCTTGCCGGTGGCGGCATGCTTCATGTGGATGACCGGGTGCCCGGGGCCGCAACCCGAGTGCGTCATCGACGCCGATTGCCCCGGCGGGCAGGTCTGCGACGACGGGGAGTGCGTGGCGGGACCGGTGGGGCCGGCGGCTACGTTCCCCACCAGCCTGCATCGCACGCGGGCGGGTAAGCAGTACTTCTACGAGGGGACGGAGGCTCAGCCCGGTTTCCTCACCCTGACCGGCGTGGCGTACGATGCGCTGGCGTGCAGCAACTGCCACCCCAGCAGCAATCTGCGCGCGGACGGGACCGCGTGGGACGCTACGGTCGGCGCCACCTGCGCCGATTGTCACGCGGACCCGGCGAACCCCACGGGCGACGTCGCCGACGCCGTCTGTTTGGGGTGTCATTCGCGCCAAGGCGCCGAGCAGGATGTGATGAGCGACGTCCACCGCGACTTGGGCTACGGCTGCGTCGATTGCCACAGCGCGCTGGAGATGCACGGCGACGGCAGGGCCTACAACTCGCTGTTCGAGGCGGGCGCGATGGACACGAAGTGCGAGAACTGCCACATCGAGGACGGCCAGGCCGGGGCGCCGCCGACCAACTCCGCTCATACGATTCACGCCAACACCGTGGAATGCTCGGCCTGCCACGTGCAGTCGGTGATTACCTGCTACAACTGCCACTTCGAGTCGGAGGTGGCCGGGGCGGGCAAGCGCTTCTTCTCGCCGCCGCGGACGGGGTTCAAGTTCCTCGTCAACCGCAACGGCAAGGTCAACACGGCCACGTTCCAAGCGCTGGTCTACGAGGGGCAGACGTTTTACGTCATCGCGCCGTACTACGCGCACGGCATCACGGCCTCGCCGCGCTGCGACAGTTGCCACAACAACGCGGCCGCCCAGGAATACGCCGTGACGGGTGTCATGACGGTGACGCAGTGGGACGCGGCCACGGGCACGCTCACGGGACCCACCGGCACCATTCCAGTCCCGCCGGATTGGATCACGGCGTTGCGGTTCGACTTCCTGGACTACACGGGCGATCCCGCCACGCCGATCGCCGAGACGGATCCGACGCTGTGGCAGTTCCTGAAGACGGAAGCGGACCTGACGCAGATGCTCTTCGCCGAGCCGCTGACGCAAGAACAGATCGAGCGGCTGGAGTAGCGCCGGCGTTCGTCGCTGGCACCTGTTTAGCGTCTTCGATGTAGCGGATGCCATGCTTTCCCGCGACCGCGGTCGCGGGTAAGCATGCCTCTGCGGCCGCGGCACACGCCCACCCCCGCCTGCGGCGGGTGAGGGCATGGCACCCGCGCCGTGCGGGGACGGTCGCCGGCGGGCCTGCATGCGGCCGGTGGCTTGACTGCGGGCGCCATTGTGGAACACGGTGCTCGAGCGGAGAGTTGGTACCGATCCTGTTCAACTTGTCGTGCAGGCGCTGTCGGGTACGCCCGGCAGTGCCTGGACCACGCGCAGGTCGCCACCGCGGCTCAGGTCCACGGAAACGTCGGTCTCCGACCCGTCGCCGTTGAGCGGCACTACCGTCGGGCTGGTGTGTCGGCCGGGATTAGCGCGCCATACCCGCGCCAGCGTCCCGTCTGAGAGTCTCACGTAACTCCCCACGGGGAACAGCGACATACAGTCCAGCATGTTCCGCATGACGTTGCAGTCGATGCGGCACCGGTGGACCTCGTGCAGCAGGTTCACCATCGCCTGGTACGGGCTGACGGGCGCCCGGTAAGGGCGATGGGACGTCATGGCAACGTAGGTGTCGGCGGCCGCCACCAGGCGCGCGAAAGGGTGAATGAACAGACGATGCCGGCCCCGTGGATACCCGGAGCAGTCACCGCGCTCGTGCACCTGGTACGCGATCATCATGGCCACTTTGCTGAGCCCGTGCTGACGCTCGAGGAAGTCGAGGCTGTGGATCGGGTGGCGACGCACCTCGAACTGCTCGTCGGGGGTGAGCGCCCGCGGCGCGAGCCGAAGTTGCTCGGGCACGCGTAACATGCCGATGTCCTGGAGCAATGCCCCCAGGCCGATCTCCACGATCTGCTCCGGCGGTAGCGAAAGCTGCCCGGCAATTTCGACCGACACGGCCGCCACGTTCAGGGCATGCTGGTACAGGTACTCACCTGGGGCCTGCTTCAGCTTCAGGATGACGGGCAGCAGGCCCGCATCCAGACGCAGGAAGTCCAGAAACTGCCCGACGACGCCGCGCGCGGCGTTCAGGGCGGCCGGACGACCGTGCAGCAAGTCATCCGTTACGTCGGCGACCCGTTCCAACGCCTCGGCGTACCGCTCCGTGGCCCCGCTCGCCTCGGTGCGGAAGTCTGCCAGTCCGAGCTTGGCCGCGTAGAGCCTGCGGGTGTTGGGCGTCAGGTCTTGCTGCGGCTTGGTGCCCAGGAAGTCGTCGAGCTCCCGAATGATCGCCGAGGGCCCCGCTGACCCTGGGGCCGCTGGAGAGGGGGGAGCGACCGAAGTCTGCACCTCATACACGCCCTGCTGGCGCAGGCGTGCCAGGAACCCATGGGTGACCACCATCCCCGCAGCCAGCAAGAGCACGCCGTCCCCCGTGTACAGGGGACGGGAGAGGCGTTCCCCGACGCGGAGGCGCTCCACGGGCTTAATCACCACGTGGCCTTCCGTTGCGGGTGCGGCTGCGAAGTCGACTACTGCGTCAGCGTCGCCGTTGGGGTCGCCCCACGTTGGTTCCAGCGGGTCGCGGCCGAGTGGGTTGGTCGGCTCGGCGGGAGCGCGTACCTCGAAGAAGATGGGCGGCCAATCGTCGGTACCGAAGACGCCGGCGTACCGGCGCTCACCGATCACGTCGAGGTCGCGCTCCTGCAGCACCCTCCCGGCAGGCAGCAGCACGTGCCCCTGCTCGTCGCGCAGCGCGGCCGGCAACACATCACCGACCGTCAGGGCGGAGGTGTCGATCCGTCGCAGCGTGGCTTCCGTGGATTGGCTTTCGGTGCCCTGCATAGTATTCCACTGACGCCGTGAAGGGGGTGGTCGAGGCGAACGTGCTCGGCGGCGTCCATAGAAGCATACGATATCCCACCTGCTAGTGCAGTCCCACTTTACGGACAGGCTCGATTGCCACGCAACGCCGTTGGCGGCTTGACTCCTACCGAAGGCTTTGATATAGTGCTGATAGCACTAAGATATAGGAGGTGCTGACATGACGGCGAGTCGCGAGCTGGAGAAGCGGACGTTCAATGGGTGGTTGGTCTTGGCGTTGCTGTTTCTGACGGGAGTGGCGTTGGGATGGAGTATCTACTGGCACGCCCGGCGTGGCCGGCTGGATGCCGTGTGGCTGACGGTCCAGATCCTCCTGGTGACCGTTTGGGCGTTTCTGCAGGGGGGGTTCTTCACGTTGCAGCCGAACCAGGCCGCGGTGCTCATCCTGTTCGGAAAGTACTCCGGTACCGCGCGGCGCAGCGGGTTCCACTGGGCGAACCCGTTGCTGACGAAGAAGAAGGTCTCGCTGCGGGCCCGCAATCTCAACATGGACACGATCAAGGTGAACGATCTGCGGGGTAACCCGATCGAGATTGCGGCCGTCGTGGTCTGGCGCGTGCATGACAGTGCCCAGGCGGTATTCGACGTGGACGACTTCGAGAGCTACGTCAGCGTGCAGAGTGAGGCTGCATTGCGCCACCTTGCCAGTGCCTATCCCTATGACACGGGGGGGGAGGAGGCGGAGCAGCTTACGCTGCGTGGGAGCATGGATGAGGTGTCGCGCGCGCTGACGGTGGAATTGCAGGAGCGCGTGGCGCGGGCGGGGGTGCAGATCGAGGAGGCCCGCCTCAGTCACTTGGCCTACGCGCCCGAGATTGCGGGGGCGATGCTGCAGCGTCAGCAGGCGGAAGCGATCGTGGCCGCCCGCAGCCGCATCGTGGACGGTGCGGTGGGGATGGTCGAGATGGCACTCGCCAAGCTCGAAGAGCGCCACACCGTGGAACTGGACGAGGAGCGCAAGGCCGCCATGGTGAGCAACCTGCTGGTGGTTCTGTGCGGCGACAAGGCGGCTCATCCGGTAGTCAACGCGGGCACGTTGTACGGTTGAGTGGTTAGGTGGCCGATGGCCGAGCGCAAGCCATTTCTATTACGCCTGCCGCCCGAGCTGATGGAGGAGTTGAATCGGTGGGCACGCGATGAACTGCGCAGCGTCAACGCGCAGATCGAGTACGTGCTGCGCGAGGCCCTGCGGCGCCGCCGCCGGGTTACGTTGGAACCGGCGGCGCAGACGCCGCCTGAGCGCCCGGCTGGGGCGGGCGAGGGCGAAGGCGGACCGGTGTGACGGGACCGCCAGCCGTGTGTGCGAGCACGCAGCGCGGGGGTTGAAGCCGGGCCGGTCCCTTACGGTTGGGGTTGGCGTCGTTGCGGCCGGACGGCGCGTGGTGAGTCAGTCCCCCGAAGTGATTGCCGTGCCCGACGGGCTCCCTATACTCACGGGCATGGAACGCGACGAACGAACTGCCGCGCACCCGGATGACCACGCGCCACCAAGTGGGGCGGAGGAGTCTTGCGGCGCGGACGGCGCAAACGGTCACTTGCCATTGCCCACGCTGACGCTTTCGGCCGGCGCGCCGGTCCTGTGCTGGCCGATCCGGCGGTATCGCGCCTGCCAGCCTTGCGAAGCGTGTCAGGACGTGGTGGTGCAGGAGCGACGCATTGAGCTGGTGCTCAACGGGGCCGTGTTGCTGGCGATGCTGACATTGCCACGGGACCTGGAAGCGCTGGCGTTGGGGTTCCTGTCGTCGGAAGGGCTGTTGCGCGACGGGGCGCCGCGGCCGCAGATACGGTTTGACGAGACGGCGGGCCGGCTGCACTGCACGGGGAGTTTCGACGACGAGGCCGTCGAGAGCATCCACCGGCGCTGGACGCTGGGTACGGGCTGCGGTGGGGGAGGGACATTCCGCGATGCTGATCGGCTGGCGCGTTGCCGGCCGGTGCAGAGTGACTTCACGGTTAGCGTTGCCCAGTTGACCGCCCTGGGGCGACGGTTCCAGCAGCGGGGCGAGTTGTATCGCGCGACGGGGGGCGTGCACGCCTGCGCCATCGCGTCCGTGCGGGAGATTCTCCACTTCGCGGAGGACGTTGGGCGGCACAACGCGCTGGACAAGGTGATCGGCATGGCATTGCCGCGCGGGCTGGACTTCTCGCGGTACGTATTGCTGACCACGGGGCGGCTGTCGGCGGAGATCGTGGGGAAGGCCATTGCCCAGGGCGTGGCCGTACTGGCGTCGTCGTCCGCGCCGACGGCGCTGGCCGTCCAGTGGGCGAAGCACTTCGCGCTGACGCTGGTCGGCTTCCTGCGTGGCGGACGCCTCAACGTCTACACCGCGTACCAACGGGTTGTGCCTTCCAATGAGTGACGTTCCGGTTGGCGACCGCCCGGTTCTTGCAGTGATCGGGCCGCACTCCGGGTGCGGCAAGAGCACGTTCGTTCTGCAACTGCTGCGCCACCTGCCGGGGGTCGGCTGCCTGAAGATCAGTCCGGTGCACGATGCGCGGGCGCCTTGGCCCGCGGGGGGGGCGGCCGACTTCGCTTTCGAGGCGGTTGACAGTCTGACCTGCGGTGACCGCGACACTGGTCGGTATCTGTCGGCCGGGGCGGCCCATGTGGAGCGCTTGCGTCACCGGGGGGCGGGGCTGCGGGCGGGGCTGGCGGCGGCCTGCGGACGTTTCCCACCGGGGATGCCGGTGATTGTGGAGAGTTCGAGCGCGTTGGTGTTTCTGCGGCCGCGGTGTGTGCTGTTGGTCGTGCGCCCACCGCTGCGCGAGATGAAGCCGGCGACGCTGGCCGTGCTTCCCAGGGTGACGGATCTCCTGTGGAACATGTCGAGTACGGGGAGTGATGCGAGGCACGCGACGGAGGAGCTTCGCAGGGAGTTCTCCGCTTTGAATCCGACTGGTATCTGGCGGGCAGATCTGCTGAGCGAGCCGCTGCCGGCGGGCCTGCTCGAGCGCGTGCGTAGCGCACTGACCTGACGGGGCATCCGCGGTCACGCCCGGGGCGGGCTGGGACGCGGGCGCTGCGCCCAGCGGCCGAAGTGGCGCACCGTGGCTGTGGCCACGAACTCGTCCACTTCGGCGTGGAAGCGGGCGTAGGCATCGAGCAACGCACGGCCATCGGGAGTGAGGATGCTGCCGCCGCCCTCGGTGCCGCCGCGGTGCGGTTCGACGACCGGCAGCCCGACGCGCTCCTCGAGCAACTTCAGGTGCTTCCACGCCAGGCGATAGCTCATGCCAAGTTGACGGGCCGCGGCCGAGAGGGACTTCGTGGCCGCGATGGCTTCGAGCAGGCGCATCTTCCCCGGTCCAAGGGCGTTGCGCCCGTCGATTTCGATCCACAGACGCAGGCAGCCCTGCCAGATGCCGGCGGGGGTGGGTGGGGTCGGCTCGCGTCGGGCCCTCTTGCGTGGTCCGGGTCGAACGGTGGGCATCGGGAGTCTCCTTCACGTGACGGCGTGCGATGTTACGGCCCTCAGAGTTTCGGAGCACCGCGCGGGCTGCGTTTGACGCTCGGCGTCCAAGGGAGCAAGCCCGCGGCTCGACCAGGTGGCGGAACCACGTCGGGTCGTAGGGCGTCTTGCAGAAGCGCCGCCAAGAGTGGACGCTACTGCTTCCACGGGGCGCTAGGCAAGCGTCTCCAGGGCCGGCCAGGGGGGAGACCACCGCCGCGCCCGAGACCAGAGCGGCGAAGGGAAGCGCTGGACCACGGCTGGGAGGGCACTGCTACGGATGACGAGAATGATCTCCTGCTCCTCTGTCGAGTTGTGGAGCGAGAACTCCAGCGCTGCGGCCCAGCCCTGACCGGCAAGTTCGAGGGGGCCGATTTCGTCGATGGCCACGGCCGGCACTCCGTCGCGGACGGCTGCTAGGATGGCGGCGGTTCCGGCGGCCAGAGCATCTGCGTCAAACCAGTACCTTCCGACGGTCACCGTCGCCGCCAGCGGGGTGGGTCCGACGCGGGCGAGCGGGACGCGGGTGCCCCGGCGCAGGTCGAGGCAATCATATCCGACTCGTTCGTCGTTTTGGAGGACGGCCGGCGACGCGGTGCCGCCGACGGTGATTCCGCGTCGTTTGAACGCATCGAGGTAGGCGCAGAGGAACGTGGTCTTTCCGGTGCCTCTGTCGCCAGTGATGATCGTCATGCTCACGGCTGCGGCCCAACCGTCTGCCGGGTCGTTGGTCGAGCGGGTCCGCCCATTGCGTCTGTGTCACAATGAGGATACAGTAAGCGGTGGTGCGGGTATACGCTGCGGTAGGTGTGCGTTCCAGGTTGGGCGTGGGGACGGGGTGTGGAGTTGAGCGGCGTGGTCCGGTTTGGGGCGGTGCGGGATGAAGACGTGACGGCGGTGCCGGCCGTCTTTTTTCGGCAGCGCGATATGCTTGGCAAAGCACATCGAGGATCGCGGGAGGCGGGTGGCGCGTTCACGCTGGTGGAGCTGCTGGTGGCGATTTCCATCATTGCGCTGCTGCTGGCGGTGTTGCTGCCTTCGTTGAGTTCTGCGCGGGCGCGGGCGCAGCAGACGACGTGCGCGGCGCGGTTGCGGCAATGGGGGGTGGCGTTCGGGGTGTATGAGATCGACAACCGGGGGTTTTGGCCGCACTGCGATGGGCTGGACCGCGAGGACCCGGACCCGAGCAACCCCGATCGGGTGCCGCCGGGCGCGCCGCCGTGGGTGGTGGCGAACTGGCACGGCTGGATGGACAAGGTACCGCCGGTGCTGGGGTACAAGGCGTGGCGGTACTACGGCCCCTACGAACATCCAGGCGCTGATACCTTCTATCAATGTCCGACGGCGGAGGCGATTGCGGGGAAGGGCATCTATACCTACAAGCCGGAGAAGATCGGTTTCTTCAGCTACGCGATGAACGCGTGTCTGGAGCTGGACGAGGCGACGTGGCGCCCACCGGGCGGCGTGGACTGGCCGATGCCGTCGTTTCTGGGCGCGGCGCGGATCGTCTGTCCGCAGCGGGTGGTTCTGCTGTTCGATCAGTTGCTCGATCCGCGGCGTGGTTTCGGCGGGGAGACGCAGTATCGCAGCGCCGGTCGCTACGCCGGCAGCTATCCGATCGCCTTTGCGGCCCGGCATGCCCATGGCCGCGAGAAGCTGGGCGGCAACCTGCTGTACTGCGACGGCCACGTTGGCTGGCGGGCGACGGTGTGGAAGGATTCGTGGGGTCCGTGGGACGTGGAACATCAGCAGGGTCCGCCCCGGGATGATCCGAACTGGTATCCGTACCCGGTGTACGGGGCTGGACGCTGAGCGCATGCGTCTGGAAAGCGTACGTGCTGTCCGAACGGGACAGCGGGCTCGACAAACTGAGCAACACGTGACTCTCCACCGGTGAGAGAGTTGTGGGGTATCTTTTTGCGAGGAGGCGAGAACATGAGATGGAATTGGCTGCGGTCGGCAATGGTGTTGGTGGTGAGCGTGAGCGTCGGCACAACGGCGTGGGCGGACTTGTCAATCTATGAGGTACAGCACAACACGACGGACGGCGACGCCAGCGTGTACAACGGTCAGATTCAGAGCGTTCTGGGCGGCATCGTTACGCACACGTGGCATGGTTTTCAGGATCGTATCTACCTGCAGGACCCAAATCAGGCGGACGGATGGGGAGCGATCGTAGTGAAGGATTCGACGCCTACGCGCGAACTGTACTCGAGCGTGAGCGTGGGTGACTGGGTCACACTCAGCGAAGTGTACGTTGAGGAGTACCGGGGCACGACGTTTCTGCAGTACAAGACGGTGACGGACGGGGGTGGCAACGTGCTGAACCCGAATCTGGGATTCGAGGTGACCAGCGTGGGCAACCCGGTTCCTGCATCCGTAGTGCTGACGGCCGCCGAGCTGGTGGTGCCGGTCGATCATGCCGCGAGTGAACCCTGGGAGAGCGTGATCGTGACTCTGGAGGACGTGGTCATCGGGCAGAAGGACCTGGGCAAGGCCGCGGACAACTATCAACTGCTTCAGGGTAGCGACGTGGCGTGGGGCACGGACTACCTGAACCTCGAGGCCGGTGGGTTGTATCATCCATACATCCAGACCGGCGTGCACCTGGAGAGCATCACGGGCATCGTTGAGCAGTACACGAAACTCTCAGATGGCTGGGACTATTACCAGGTGATGACGCGGTGCACCGCGGATATCGTGGTGCCAGAACCGGGGACGCTGGCACTGGTGGCTGTGGGGCTGGTGGTGCTGCGTCGGAGTCGCCGGGCGACGGCGTGAGGCGGACGGGCGACGGTGAGTCGTGGGCGAGGAAAGGGTGCGCGGGATGGGGACAGCCCGGCACCTTCTCCTCGTGCGGCGCAGTGCTTTGGGTCCGAGCAAGGACGTCGGTCGGGAGGAAACGGCGACCCAGGGCCGGGCAATTGGGAAACGCGGGGGGGGGTATGCGGAAGCCAAAGCCGTCGCACACGGTTGCACAAGGTAGCGTCCGGCCTGTGGGGGAGCAGGGCAGCGCGGCGCTCGGCGATGCCACCCTGCCCCACCGGTCGGTTTCCGTGTTGAAGGGAGTTGCGGCGGCGATGCGGGCGGGTGCACGGCGCGAGGCGAGGGGGCGGTGGGCGTTGGGTACGGCGGCCGTGGCGGCCCTGCTGGCACTTGGTGCGGCGCCATCGCCTGTTGTTGGACAGATGTTGAGGATTGACCAGATTCAGTACACGACGGCGGGGGACGGGGGTAGTCCTTACGCGGGACAGGTCGTGAACTGCGACGGCGGGGTGGTGGTGGGGAAATTCGCGGGCACTCGGCCCCGTCTGGTGCTTCAGGACCCAGGGTATCCGCACGGCTGGGGCGCGATCCAGGTCAAGGACTGGGTTTATCCTTATCAGATGTATACAGATGCCCAGATCGGGGACTGGGTCAAACTATATAACATGATGGTGGAGGAGTTTCGAGGGACAACGCTCTTGCAACGCCAGAGCGTATACAATCCCAGCTACACCATCGTGAGCCACGGGAACCCCACACCACCGCCGAAGCTGGTTGCCGTGAGCACGGTACCGGCGCCGGTGTATGATCCGGTGCGCGACGGGTGGTTCGTGGCGGACCACGCGGTCGAGTACCTGGAGTCGATGCGGGTGACGGTGCGGGACGTGAGCGTCGTGGCGATCGACCTGGGGAAGGCCTACGACAACTATGAATTGACGGACCCGCTGGAGCACCGCTGCTGGGTATCTGACTACATGAACGTGGATGCGACGGGCGTCTATCATCCGTTTGTGGCGATGGGGCGACACTTCTGCGCTGTTACAGGTGTCTTTGAGCAGTATACGAACCTCAGTGAGGACTGGGACTATTATCAGATCATCACGCAGAGCAGCGTGGACCTTGCCCTGTGTGGCGACGGCGATGTGGACGGGGACCGCGACGTTGACGACTGGGCGCGGTTCGTCGAGTGTGTGACGGGGCCGATGTGCGAGGGTGAGGCCGGCTGCGATCCCCCGGCTTGGACGTTGCCGCCGTGGAACCGGGGGCTGCAGGACTGTCTGATGATGGACAGGGATGCTGACGGGGACGTGGACCTGCGCGACGCGGCCGGGTATCAGCGGGGGTTCGGGTTCTAGACGACGCGGGCGGGGAGGAATCTGACCGTGAGGTGGCAGGGCGAGTACCGACGCGAACTGGTGTTGCTGACGGGGCTGGCAATCCTGTTGGTCGGCGGTTGCAGCGGTGGGCCGAGGCGTGACGGGTGCGGCTGGCGCGGGGGGAGCAAGGTGTCAGTCGTGGCCATCCCGGAGGTGAACCACATGTTGGAGCTGGCGGGCAGCGGGCTGAGCAAGCCGCGGTCGCTGAGTTACAGGGATTTGGCGGGCATGCCGACGCGGCGGGTCGAGAACGTGCTGATGGAGAAGAGCCACAGCCCCGACGAAGTGACGAGTTGGGAAGGGGTGCCGGTGCGGACGCTGCTGGCGGCGGCGGGGTTGAAGCGCGGGCCGATGCGGGTCGAGGTGCGGGCGGCCGACGGCTTTGGGATGAGCATGGCGAGCGACGTGCTGAGGGAGGCGGTGCTGGCGCTGAAGGATGGTGAGGGGCGCTGGTTGGCGGAGGTATCGCCCAAGTCACCGCTGCGGCTGGTCGTGCCCGGCAAGCCGGGCAACTACTGGATCATGAACCCTTGTCGCATCGTGGTGGAGCCGGGCGAGGGAGAAGAGGCGGAGCCATGAAGGCGGTCCGTCGTCATTTCTTCGTCCTGCCGGAGTTGCTGACGATGGCGGCCCTGGCGGCGCTGGGCGGCGTGACGAGCAGCGCGATCAGCGTGCTGCGGGCGGCCGTGCACGGCGTGGTGGGCTCGCCGGTGGGTCTGCAATTCCTGGCTGGTATTCATGTGCTCTGGCCGGTGCTGGCGGTCGGGTTGGTTCGCAAACCGGGGGCGGCGACGGTGACGGCGGCCGTGACGGGCGTGGTGGAGCTGCTGGCCGGCAATCCGCACGGTTTGTTCGTGGTGCTGTATGCGGCGGCGGCCGGAGTGGGCGTGGACCTGGTCTGGATGGTGCTGGGCGGGCGACACCATCCGGTGACGTACATGCTGGCGGGGGGGACGGGAGCCGCGGCCAACGTGCTGGTGCTGAAGTTCGTGTTCTCGCTTTCGCAGGGCGGTGTCGTGGGAGCGGCGTTGCTGGTGTTGGCCACGACGGCGTTTGTGAGCGGGATGCTGCTGGCGGGGCTGCTGGGCTGGTCGTTGCTGAAGGCTCTGCGCCGCGCCGGCATCGCTGGGACCGCGACAGCGTGAGGGCCGGGGGAGCGGCAGGGGACACGGGTGGCCAAGGCAGGGGGCTTTGCCCGCCCCGCTGGGGCTGGGACGGGGAGCGCGTCCGGTCGGTGGCGGGTGGGTGTTTAGCGTCCTCGGCGTTGTGGGTGCCATGCTATTCCGCGACTGCGGTCGCGGGTACGCATGCCTCCTCAGCCGCGGCACATGCCCACCCCCGCCTGCGGTGGGGATGGGCATCGCACCCGGGCTAAACAGGTACGGTGCCGTCGGTACAATCCCTCGTCATGATCCACTTCGATGGCTTTGGCTGGCGGTTCGCACGGTCCGCGGGGTGGGCGGTGCGGGGGGTTTCCCTTGCCGTCGATGCAGGAGAGACGGTCGTCATTGCGGGTGCGAGCGGGTCGGGCAAGACGACGCTGGCGATGGCGGCGTGCGGGCTGCTGATGGGTCGGCGAGCGGGGGAGGCCGAGGGTCGCGTCGTGGTGGACGGGTGCGACGTGGCGGCCACGCCGCTGCACGAGGTGGCCGGGCGAATCGGGTTGGTGCAGCAGAACCCCGAGATGCATTTCGCGACGCCGACGGTACGCGACGAACTGGCGTTTGGGCTGGAGAACCGGTGCGTGCCGCGGGAGGAGATCCGCAGGCGCGTGGACGAGGCGCTGGCGTTGCTGGGCATCGAGCCGCTACGTGGGCGTGAACTGGGGACGCTCTCCGGCGGCGAGAAGCAGCGGGTGGCCGTGGCGTCGATCCTGGCCGGTGGACCGCGGGCGGTGGTGCTGGATGAGCCGACGGCCAGTCTTGATCCGCGGGCATCACGGGACCTTTTTCACGCGTTGGCGGAGTTGGCGCGGCAGCGCGGCCTGACGGTGGTCATCATCGAGCACAAGCTGGCGCAGCTTGCGGCGTTGCGGCCGCGGTTGGTGTGGCTGGATGAAGGACGTGTGCAGGCGGACGTGCGTCTCGGAGCGGACGCCACGGCGCTGCCGACCGGCCTGCGGCAGGCGCTGTTTCTACCCGCGCAGGCGCCGCCGCCGGCTCGCGCGACGCAGGAAACGGCGTTGCTGGCGGAGCTGGCGGGCGTGACGGTGGAGGCCGCGGGACAGGCGATCCTGCGGGACGTGTCGCTGCAAGTGCGGGCGGGTGAGGTGGTGGCCTTGATGGGGCCCAACGGAGGCGGCAAGACGACGCTGCTGCATGTGTTGCTCGGGCTGGCGGAACGGGTGAGCGGGTCGGTGCGGGTCTGCGGTATCGAGGTGACGGGGCGGGTGGCGTCGCGGCTGGCGCCGCATGTTGGTGTCGTGTTTCAGAATGCGGACCACCAGCTTGTGGCGGAGACGGTGTGCGATGAAGCCGTGTATGCCGCGCGGATGCTCGGGCGACTCGATCCGCCCACGACGGCGTGGGGGGAGGAGTTGCTGGCGGTGGCCGGGTTGGCGGAGCGCCGTGATGCGCATCCTTTCGCGCTGAGCTGGGGACAGAAGCGGCGGCTGAACCTGATCTCGGCGGTGTTGCATCAGCCGAAACTGCTGCTGCTCGACGAACCGTTCAGCGGGCAGGATTGGGAGCACGTGCGGTTCCTGCTGACGGTCATTCGACGGATGGTGGAGGTATCGGCGGACGAGCGCGGGGGCGAGTCAACCGCGGAGTCGCGCGGCGCGTGCGTGATGGTGGTTCACGATCCGCGGGTCGTGCTGCGCGTGTGCACGCGCGTGGTGTTTGTCGAGGCCGGGCGGATCGTGGTGGACGCGCCGGTGGACGCGGCGTTTGAGCGGATACAGGCGTTGGGGCATGGGGCGTATGTGCCTGACGACTTAATCGAAGGGTGGAACCGGTCGGCTTCCGGCACGCTTCCGGCGGACCGGACGTGACTTTGGCGGCGAGAACACACCCGCGTGGGTACCTGTTTGGCGTGGGTGCCATGCGCTCACCCACCGCAGGTGGGGGTGGGCATGTGCCGCGGCTGCAAAGGCATGCTTACCCGCGACCGCTGTCGCGGGAGAGCATGGCACCCACAACGCCGAAGACGCTCAACGCGGACCCACCTGCGGCGGGCATCGGGGCGAGGAACGCACGGATGGTCGCTTCGTGCACAATTAACGGTCCTGACCGTCCGCCGCGGCTGCGCCGGCTCAACCCCGCGCTGAAGCTGGCGTGGCTGGTGTGGTTGAGTGTGGCCGTGTTCTGCGCGGACCGTGCGTGGTGGTCATGGCTGGGTGTGGCCGTGGTGATCGCCCTGTTCGCGGCGGGCGGGGTGATGCCGTGGCGCATCCCGGGGAAGCGGTTATGGATACCGCTGGCCGCGGCGCTGCTGGTGACGCAGGTTCTGGCGGTGCGCGAAGGCGGGTCGGTGTGGTGGGTCGTCACGGACCTGGGGATACAGGCGGGTTTGCGGGCGTCGGGTCGGCTGTTGGCGGTGGTGCTGGCGAGCCTATTGTTTGTCGTGACGACGGAGCCCTTCGCGCTGGCGGCCGCGCTGATGAAGCTGGGGCTGCCGGACCGCTGGGGATTCGCGCTGGTGACGGCCCTGCGTCTGGCGCCGCTCTTTCGCGTGGAGGGGCATCACATCTATCGCGCGCAGGTGGTGCGCGGCGTGGCCTGCGACGCCTGTGGGCCGCGGCGGTGGTGGTTGCTCTGCCGGCACCTGTGTCTGCCGTTGTTGGTGTCGGCGTTGCGGACGGCCGAGGCGTTGGCGGTGTCGATGGAGGGGCGGGCGTTTGGGGTGCATCCGCGGCGAACGTCGCTGCGCGAGATGCGCACGACCGGTGCCGACGTGGCGTGCCTGGTGTTGCTTATCGCCTGTGTGGCCGGTAGCGTCGTGTACGCCTTGATCGCGTAGAGCGGGCTCCGCCCGCCGGGATTGTTGCGCACGGGAAGGCAGGCACACGGGAATGGGGATGTGCGACGATGCCGCGCCGGGTGAAACCCGCCCTGCGCGCCGGGCGGCGTGCAGGGCATCCGCAACGTGGCCGCCTTCCACGTCGCCCACGGAGGGCGACGCTACGGGGCGTGCGGCGTCCCCGCCTGTGGAGGCAGAGGTCAGGACCCTTCGGTCGGGGCCACGCTGCGGCATACGCGGGCGAAGTCCTCGGGCGTGTTCACGTTGGCAAGCTGCTCGGTCTCGTCCGGTGTGGGCGTGAGGGCGGTGAGGCGAAGGCGGTGCAGCAGACCGTGCAGGCTGCCCTTGCCGGCCGTGCGTTCTTCCATGGCCGCAGGCAGGACGCGCGGATGGTACAGGGCGCAGCAGGCGTGATACCCGTGGCGCCGGTCGTCGCGTCGGAAGACAACGGCCTCAGCGTCGGAGCGCTCGGCCACGAGCAGGCGCTGCAGCAGGGGCACACTGAGTTGCGGCAGGTCACAGGCGAGCAGCAGGCACCATGCCTGTGGCCGGTGACGCAACAGCGAGATCAGGCCTTCGATCGGTCCGCCGTCCGGCTCGGCGTCAGGAAGGACGGTGAGGTCCCGCACGGCCGGCGGCAATGCGGAGCCCGCGCCGAGCAGCACGACTTCCGCGACGACCTGCGCGGCCAGGGCGACCGTGCGTTCGATCAACGTCCGGCCATCGGGCAGGCGGAGCAGCGTCTTGGGGCAGCCCATGCGGGTGCTGCGACCGCCGATCAGGATACCGGCCGGGCCGAGGTCGTCAGCGCGGGGTACCGGACCGGCGGGCAGCCCCCCGGTCTGCGAGTGATGTTCGCGCGCCTTCATGGTTTCATCGTAGCGTGGGCCGGTTGCATTTGTCACGTGCGGCCGGTAGTGCCCTGGCGGCGGGGCGTCTTGCAGGGCGGGTGTCCAAGGCTTAGTCTTGCCGGCGTTGTCGAAGGTCTCAGGACCGGTCCTGCCGGCAGGGCGGACGCGGTGACGGGACGGACCGGGGGCCGTTGCGGGCAACGGCCGAGGGGCAACGCCGGCGGAGGGAGTGAGAAAGGGAAGGCATTGATGGAAGTCGTACTGGACGGCAACACGCTCTCGATCGAGCAGGTGGAGGCGGTGGCGCGGCACAACGCGCGGGCAACGGTCTCACCCGCGGCGCGCGCGAAGATGCAGAAGTCGCGCGACGTGATTGAGAGCCACGTGGCGGCCGGGGTGGCCATCTACGGGGTTACGACGGGCATCGGCGAGTTCGCGCGCATCCGCATTTCACCGGAGCAGAGCGCGGAGCTGCAGCGCCGGATCGTCTACAGTCATTCGGCGGGCACGGGTGATCCGCAGCCGCCGGACGTGGTGCGGGCGGGCATGCTGTTGCGCGCCAACGTCCTGGCGAAGGGCTACTCGGGCGTGCGCGTGAAGCTGATCGACACCGTACTGGAGATGATTAACCGCGGGGTCATACCCTACATTAATGAGAAGGGTTCGGTGGGCACGAGCGGGGACCTGTCACCGTTATCACAGTTTGCCGAGGTGGCGTTGGGCGAGGGGCGGGCATTCTACCACGGGGAGCTGATGTCCGGGGCGGAGGCGATGAAGCAGGCGGGCGTCCAGCCCACGGATTTGACGTACAAGGAGGGGCTCGGGCTCATCAACGGTTCGCAGATGATGACGGGCGGGGCGGCGTTGCTGGTCTATGACGCTGAGCGCATTCTTAAGAATGCCATGATCGCTAGTGCGATGACCCTGGACGCCCTGCGCGCCGTGGAACGCGCGTTTCATCCGGCGGTGCACCGGGTGCGTCCGTTCCGCGGGCAGAACGCGGTGGCCGGCAACCTGCTCAAGCTGTTCGCCGGCAGTGAGATCATGGCCGACAAATCGGGCAAGGTGCAGGACGGCTACAGCATGCGTTGCGCACCGCAGGTCCTGGGGCCCAGTTGCGACATCCTGGAATACGTCCGCGACATTGTGACGACCGAGATGAACTCCGCGGCGGACAACCCGCTCTTCTTCGGCGAGGAGAAGGAGTACTTCGCGGCGGGCAATTTCCACGGCCAGGGCATCGGGCTGGCGGTGGACTATCTGTGTATCGGTATGTCGGAGGTGGCGAACCTTTCGGAGCGGCATTCGAATCGCCTGCTCAATCCGGTGCTTTCCGGGCTGCCGGATTTTCTGGTGGAGGGCAAGGGGCTCAACTCAGGCCTCATGGTGGCCCAGTACACGGCCGCCGCGCTGGTGAGCGAGAACAAGGTACTTTCGCACCCGGCGTCGGTGGATTCCATCAGTGTGTCGGCCGACCAGGAGGACCACGTCAGCATGGGACCGATCGCCGTGCGCAAGTGCACGGAGATTCTCAAGAACGTCCGCACCGTGCTGGCCGTCGAGATGATGTGCGCGGCGCAGGCGTTCGATTTCCACAAGGGCAAGAAGCCCGGCCGGGGCACGAAGGTTGCGTATGACCTGATTCGGACGAAAGTGCCGCGGCTCATCGACGACCGCGTGCTGTACCCGGATATCGAGGCCATCCGGCAGATGATCGAGAGCAACGTGCTGCTCGACGCGGTGGAGCGCGAGGTGGGGCCGCTGGCGCTTGCCCGCGACGTGGCGTTGCCGCGGCCGGGGGTACCGGCATAGGCGGCTGCACGTGGCGCAGATGCGGAAGGCGGTGCGACGATGAGCGAGGAGCTTCAGGTCCGGCAGGAGCTCTGCGAGGTGGGGCGGCGGCTCTACGCCCGCGGGTTCGCCGCGGGCAATGATGGGAACCTGTCGTACCGCCTCAGCGACGACATTGTCGTCTGCACGCCGACGCTGATGTGCAAGGGCTTCATGCAGCCGACGGACTTGTGTCTCGTGGACATGGCGGGCAAGCAGGTCTTCGGCCCGCGCAAGCATACCAGCGAGATTCACCTGCATCTGGAGGTGTACCGTTCGGACCCGGCCGTGCGCGCGGTGGTGCACTGCCATCCGCCGCACGCGACCGCGTTCGCCGTCGCGCGGGAGGACATTCCCAGCGGCATCCTGCCGGAGGTTGAAGTGTTTCTGGGCATCGTGCCGCGCGCTGAGTATGAGACGCCGGGCGGGTCGGCGTTTGCCGAGAAGATCCGACCGTTCCTGGGACGGGCGAACACGGTGGTGCTGAGCAACCACGGGGTGGTGAGCTGGGCGAACACGCTGGAGCTGGCGTACTGGCGGGCGGAAATGCTGGATGCCTATTGCCGCATCCTGATCCTCGCGAAGCTGGTGGGGAACGTCGAGCGGTTGCCTGATGACAAGGTCATGGAACTAATGAATCTCAAGCAGGCCTTCGGCATGGGAGCGGACCCGCGTCAGCAGCAGAGCGCGTCCCTGCTGGTCAATCCCACGTTCGGCAAGCGCTCGAAATCCTGACGGGAGTACCGGATGGGGTGGCGTCGGCGGGAGGGCCGATGGTGCTTCGCTTCCGGGCTGCTGGGGATCATCCGCTTCCTGACGGTCGCGGTTCCGAAGGTTGGCATGAACTTGCGCATGGTAACCGGGTCAGGGTGCGTTCACGAAGCGCGTGCCGAGCGCAATGTCCTCGGCCGTGACGCGGAAGATCTCCTTCGACTCGGCCGCGACGATGACGTCACCTCCATCGAACGCACAGGCTTCGGTCTGGTAGCGCGCCGGGAACGAGACGGCGCGCGGCGTGGTGCGGCCCAGGTCGGCGAGCTCGTCGCCCAGAGGGAAGACGAGCAGTCGTCCGTAGGTGAGCACGGCGAGCGTTCGACCCTCGTCCGACACGTCGGCGGCCGTCACCATGCGTACGGGCAGATGACCGACCACGTGCGGAATGAGGCGGTCGCCCTCCGCGGGGTCCAGGCGCAGGAGCGGGGGGTCCTGGCGGCGCAGTTTCGGGATGATATACAGTGTCCTGCCGCGGACAAACAACGCTTCACAGTCGTAGTGCTGCTCGGGGTAACGCAGCTTCCAGACCTTGAGGGGCTTGATGGGGTCCATGCGCTCCGCAAGGGTCTCGGGTTCTAACAGTTCGTAGATCACGCGCTCCCCGTATTGGGCGAAGTTATCGCCGAGGTCGCCGATGAAGATGTGACCGCGGTCGTCGATGGCGATGTCTTCCCAGTCCTCATTCACGGCGTCGGCGATCAGCACGCGCCCGACGAGTTCACCGGTCAGCTTGACGGCGAAGAGCTCGGGGGGGTTACCGGAGTCGTTGTGGGTCCAGAAGACGCCGGGATGGCGGCGGCTGCGCGCTAGACCCGAACATTCGCAAATCGCGGAAGACGAGAACGTCCCCACTGGGGCCCAGGTTCGCTTGGCTGGCGCGGCCGGTGGCGGGGCGGGGTCAGGGCGAGCGGCGCTGCCCGGCGGCACCCCTTGGCCGGAAGCCGGGGGCGTGAACTGCCAAACGATGAGCGCCAGGCCTGCGAGCGCCAGGCCTGCTCGAATGTGGCTCCGCCGGCTGGCGAACTGCATCATCATCGCGGTACCCCCTGGTGCCTTGTGCGTCAGGGTCTCAAACGGTGGGCAGAGCGCATCCCCTACCTGGTGGGCGGTGGCGGGCGGAGCCCACCCTACTGGTCTGCGAGTATTCGGCAGATGCGGTCCTGGATCTCTCGATAGGGTCCGCTGCCGCCGGGGTAGCCGTTGAACATCACGGCGAAGGCGTACGTCGGTCCGTCCTTGCTCAGCACGTACCCGCTGAGCGTGCGCACGTTCTTCATGGTGCCGGTCTTGCCGAGGACCCTACCGGCCATGTCTTTGAGACGCTTGCGCAAGGACCCCTCTTCGCCCGCGACGGAAAGGCTTGCGCGCAGGAGCTCCGCCTCCCGCTGTGTGTGCATCCACGCCAGCACGGCCGCAAGCTGCCGCGCGGTGCAGCGGTTGTCCCGGCTGAGTCCCGAGCCGTCCGCGACGACCAGGCTGTCGAGACTTACGGAACTCTCGCGCAAGGCCGCCCGCACGGCGTCCTGCCCCAGGGCCCAGGAGCCTTGCGGGTCGCTGAGCTGCCGGCACCGGGCCCATTCATAGGCCGTGCGTTTCAGCAGGCAATCGGCAAAGAGGTTCTGACTATCCTTGCCGGCGCGTTCGAGCGTCTCTGCCAGCGGGGTAACCCGCACGGCCAGCAGGGTCAACTCCGTCGGCAAAGACCCGTCGGGCTGGCGCACCCGGCGACGCTCGGTCGGACCAGCAATGCGGACGCCCCGCTCGGCAAACACGGCCCGTAGCGTCTCTGCGGTCACAAGGCCGGGATCGCTGACCGGCACCGACGTGAACGGCCACTTCTTGTTGCAGGTGCCCCTGATCGTGTAGCGGTACGTCCCCGGAACGTGGTGCAACACCGGCTGCCCGTTGGGCCCGGTGCGGCAGGAGTTTTCAATCTCGATCAGCGGGCACCTGGGCAGCACGCTCACCGACACCGGGCGACCCGGCAGCGTCGGCGTCAGCGTGATGTCCACGCAGTTGTCATTGAAGTTGAGCCCACCGACGGGGGCGGCGAACCACTTGCCGAGGTCGTCCGGCTCCCACGAGGGGTGCACACGCGCGTCGTCGAAGATGGACTCGTCGATAACGAGCCGGCCGGAAAACTCGGCTTGGCCGGCCGTCTTCAGCGCGTCCGCCCATTGCTCGAAGTCGGAGGTGATGGAGTGCCCATGACGCTGGTGAATCTTCGGGTCGCCCAGGCCGGGGTCCCCGTCGCCGATCAGGTAGAGGTTGGTGCCGTCGGTGGCGAGGCGCGTCTGGAACCGGAATTCGGCACCCAGCACTTTGAGTGCGGCCGCCATGACGAACACCTTGGTGTTGCTGGCGGGCAGCAGGGGGGCATCGGCGTTGTGCGTGAAGACGGTGCTTCCCGTGCGAAGATCGATGACACAGGCGGCCGCCACCGTCTGCGGGTGGGGCAGGCGGGTCAGCTCGGCGTGCAGCGCCGAGGAAAGGGGTTGCGGGTTCGTCCGAGCCGGCTTCGCCTTGCCGCCGGCAAGGGCCGGGTGTCCCCCGCCCGGCAGCAGGGCCAGCATCGCTAGCGCCGGCCAGATCCGCAGCTCCCTCCGCCGCCGGAGCGCTGAGCTGACTGCTCTCCGCAGTGGTGTCGAACTACCCATCGCGTTTCTCCGCCGTCCCATCGAAGTAGCAGGCACTTCTCCGCCTGCGGCCGGTCAGCCCGGAGCGGGCGATGATAAGCCTCCCGGCCTCCCGATCAACCGCTGGGCCCGGATGCCTGCTCGCCTGACCCCATGCGGCCGCCCGTCCGCCGGCCCGTGCGGCCGGTGTCATTGCGGGATTATGGAGAGGTGCTGCGGTTTCGCCCGCCTTATGGGTAACATTGCTGTAATATAGGGGGTGAGCGGCTGGCGAACTGCCTGGAGCGGGTTGACGATGGTAAGGTAGCGCCCTGCGCGTGCCGGACGGCCCGAACCGCCGTGGGGACATGCTTCCCCGGGGGTAGCCGCCGGTTGAAGAAGTAGCGCCGGCCCCCTGCGGCCGACGTAGAAGGCGCCCAGCGCCGCGGCCCCCAAGAGGGCTCTGCCACTGACGCCCGGTTCTTCAACCGGCCGCGAGCCGGGTTCCGGGCGGGACCGCCCGGGAGCAAGAATGGGGGGCGGCGGTCCCCCACCCCAGGTGCCGGGATATGCTCGCGGCGACCGGCGCGCCGCGGGGAGTGAAGGTGTGGCCGTGCTCCGCAGGGCCGTGCCCTGCCGGTCAGCGACTGCCGGCTTCCCGCCGCCATGCCGTTGGCGCACCTTGCGCGCGGCTCCGGCGAGCGCCGCCAGCATAGCATCTGGTCCGCATTCGGAGACAACCCGGGGCAAGTCATGGGCAGAGAACGCGTCATCGTAGTTATCGAGGATGAGCCCGCGATCCGGCGCGGCATCGCCGACGCCCTCAAGATGGCGGGGCACACGATCGTCGAGGCAGCCGACGGCGAAGCCGGGCTGCGCGAAGCCCGGGCGGCCGGGGTCAGCCTGGTCCTGCTCGATCTGCTGCTGCCCAAGCTGGACGGCTTCGAGGTGCTGACGGATCTGCGTCGCTCGCACCCGGCGTTGCCGATCATCATTCTGAGCGCGCGGGGGTCGGAGAATGACCGGGTCCGCGGGCTGCGCCTGGGCGCGGACGATTACGTGGTGAAGCCGTTTTCCGCCCGCGAGTTGCTTGCCCGGGTGGATGCCGTGCTGCGCCGCAGTCCGGATCGGCCGGCGCCGGTGGTGCTGCTGCGGGGAGGGGGCACGACAGTGGACTGCGGTCGGCGCGAGGTGCGCTACGCGGACCAGCCGCGCGCGGCCTTGTCCGAGATGGAGGCGAGCATTCTGAAACACCTGGCGGCGCACGGCGGTCGAGCGGTTTCGCGCGAGGAGCTTCTGTCGACCGTCTGGGGTATCCGCGACGGGGTGGTCGAGACGCGCGCGATTGACATGCACATCACCCGCCTGCGCAACAAGCTGATGGCCGGGAAGGCGGATGCCCCGGAGTGGATCACCACGGTCCGCGGCAAGGGCTACATGCTGGGGGCGGAGGTGACGGTGGTGGTCGAGGACCATGCGTCGGGGGAACCACGATGACGAGGGGACGCCTCGGCACACGTCTGGCGCTGGTCGGCTTCGGGCTGATTGTCGCGGTCACCCTGGGGGGTATGACCTGGGGGACGCTGGCGACGTTGCGTCTGGCACGGGTGGACCTGGCTCAGCAACATGCGGCCAAGGTGCGCAAGGCGTTGTGGCAGTTGGACAGCCTGCTGACGCCGGTCATCATGCACGAGGCCGGTCGCCACTACACCCATTACGTACCGTTCTACCGTCCGCTGGACGTCTGGACCGTCGACGGCGTGCCGCTGGAACGGGGTAGCATCCTGCTCCGGTCGCCCCTGCTGAATCCGCCGTCCAGTTCGTGGGTTGAGCTGTATTTCCAGGTGTGCCCGGACGGCACCTGGAGCAGCCCGCAGCTTCCCGAGACCGCGGACCTGCCGTGGGTGGAGCCGGGGTCCTTGCAGTTGAGCGAGCAGCGCCAGGAGATCGTGCGGCGCAGGCTGGAGGAACTCAGCAGCACGCTGCCACTCAGTGAATTGCGTCAGCGTGTGGCCAAGGCCCGGGCGGCCGAGGAGGGGCTCTACGGCGATTCAGGTCCCGCGGTCATCATGCGCGCCCTGCGCTCCGATGTCCCTCCCGACTACCAGCGGCGAACCCGCGCCCAGAGGTTTGCTCAGCTCAACACGCTCCCCGTTCTCGAGTGTGACCCGGCGCAGATTGTGGTCGGTAACGTCGACCGTCAATGGACCGAACCACAGACACAAGAGGGGGAGGCCACCGAAGCCGCGTCCCCGTTGGCGGCCATCGAGGTCTCTCCCATGACCTCGATCTGGCTGGACGGTTGCTGCGGACCCAAGGCCCGCCTGGCGTTCGTCCGCACGGTCACGATCGACAGCGATGAGTATCTCCAGGGCTTCGTGGCCTGCTGGGCCGAGCTGAAGCCCGGCCTGCTGGCTCATATCAGCGAGTTGTTCCCTGCAGCGGACTTGCAGCCGGTATCTGACCGGGCGACCGTCGACCCGGCCACCATCGAGATGATGATGAGCAGCATTGACGCCAAGCTGGCCGTCCCGCCGGATGAGACCGCGACACTGGGAGCGGCCTGGCGGTCGGTGCGTCCGACCCTGTTGACGAGTTGGGCGGCGGCCGTGCTTGTGCTTGCCGGCGCGGGATTCGGCGTCCGTAGCCTGCTCGCGCTGACGGAGCGTCGCCTTCAGTTCGCCTATGCCGTGACGCATGAGCTGCGGACGCCGTTAACGACGTTTCGGCTCTACTCCGACATGCTCTCCGCGGGCCTCGTGCCTGAGCCCTCGCGTCAGGAGTACCTCGACACGCTCGACCGCGAGTCCGAGCGCCTGGCGAGCCTCGTCGAGGGCATCCTCGAATATGCGCGCATCGAGAACCAGAAGGTGCGTCTCAACCCGACCGCCGTCGAAGGCGAGGCGTTGGTACGCCAACTCCTGGAACGCTTCCGCGAGCGCTGCGCGGCCGCGGGCGTTCAGTTACTCAGTGAGAGCACGTGGCCCGACGGGTGGAGCATCCGGACCGACGCCGAACTTGTCCAGCAGGTCGTCGCGGTGCTGGTCAACAACGCCTGCCGGTACGCGCAAAGGGGCGGTGGCGGCACGGTTGTCCTGTGCGCGGCCGGCGCCAATGGGCGCCTCGTGCTGGATGTGATTGACAACGGGCCGGGCATTGACCGCGCCGACGCCCGGACCATCTTCAAGCCGTTCCGCCGGGGACGCCGCGTCGAGGCGGGTGCCGCCGGCGGGATCGGTCTGGGCCTGGCCCTCGCGCGCAACTGGGCCAGACTGCTGGGCGGTAAACTGGAACTCGCGGCCCGTCACGACGCCCACTACGGCGGGGCCCACTTTCGACTCACCGTCCCGGACCGCACTGATGCCTGAGCGCAGCGCCACCGATTAGTCCCATCCTTCCCCGCGGCGCCGGACGGCGCCGGGCACCGCGCCGCAGTGGCCCGCGGGGGCGACCGTTTGACGCCACCGGGCGGACGGCTTAGCATTTTGGGTCTGTACGTCCGCCCGGGGCCGCCGCCGAGCACGCCCTGGCGGTCGGACGCTGAGCTGGCGCGGTGCGCGGGAATGACCGATCATCTGACACGCCTGGTGGAGTCGTTTGCCGGTCGATCGGTGTTGCTCGTGGGCGACCTGATCCTGGACCGCTACGTCTACGGCGACGCCGAACGAATCAGCCCCGAAGCGCCGGTCCCCGTGCTGCGCGTGGTTGAGCAGCGGGAGGCCGTCGGCGGCAGCGCCAACGTGGCTGCCTGCCTGCGGGCACTGGGCTGCCGAGTGTTCTGTTGCGGCATGGCCGGGCGGGACCGACACGGCGAGCATCTGCTTGCCCTCCTGCACGAAATCGGTGTTGAAACTACGCCGGTCGTTCGTCCGTCAGACAGACCCACGACGACCAAGACCCGCCTGGTGGGCCTTGCCCAGCACCGTCATCGCCAGCAACTGCTGCGCGTGGATGAAGAGGACGCTCGTCCCCTCAGCCCCGAGGAAGCGAAGCAGATCCAGGCGGCCGCCCTCGCGCTGGTTGAGCACGTCGACGTCATCTGCATCGAAGATTATGATAAAGGCGTGGTGAGCGAGCCGCTCGTCCAGGCCGTGACCGACCGGGCGCGGCAGCAGCGCAAGCCGGTGCTGGTGGACCCCGCCCGACTCACCAGCTACTCCCGCTACATTGGCGCCGACGTGCTGACCCCGAACCGCACGGAGTTGGCGCTGGCCACGGGCGGCTGCGGACAGACGCTGCCCGAGCTTGCCGAGGCGGCCCGGTCCCTGCTGGAGCCGCTGGGCGTGCGTGCCGTCGTGGCCACCGTGGACCGCGAGGGAGCCCTGCTGGTCGAGCGCGGCAGACCCTGGCTGCACGTGCCGACCACGCCGCGCAGCGTCTACGACAACACCGGCGCCGGGGACGCCGTGCTCGCGATGCTGGCGGCCGCCGTCGCCAGTGGGGCGGACTTGAAGAGCGCGACGGAACTTGCCAACGTCGCCGGCGGGCTCGAGGTCGAACGCTTCGGCTGCGTGCCGATCACGGCCGGTGAGGTGCTCGCCGAACTGCGGCTGGTGCAGCGCTTCCGCAACGGCAAGCTCCGTTCGCTCGAAGAACTCGTGGCGGAACTTACCCTGCGCCGGGATCGTGGCGAGACGGTGGCGTTCACCAACGGCTGCTTCGACCTGCTGCACGCCGGACACGTGGAACTGCTGCGCCGCTGCCGGCAGGAGGCGTCGATACTGGTGGTGGGCCTCAACAGCGACGCCTCGGTGCGTGCGCAGGGTAAGGGCCCGGAGCGACCGATCAACGCGTTTGCGCATCGGGCAGCCGTGCTCGGCGCCCTGGAGTGCGTGGACTACGTGGTCGGTTTCGACGAGCCCACGCCGGAGCGTTTGATCCGCGGCGTCCGTCCGGACGTACTGATCAAGGGCGAAGACTGGGCCGGCAAGGGCGTGGTCGGACAGCAGTTCGTGGAGTCCACCGGCGGTCGCGTGGTGTTGGTGCCGCTGGTCGAGAGCTTCAGCACCACGGCTCTGCTCGAACGCATCCGCCGGGCGGGACCGGGATGAACGAAAGCATGCAGGAACAGTTCGCCGAACATCAGCGCGCGGTAGCCGCTGCCGTCGAGCAGATTCCGTTGCTCGCGCGCATGGCCGACCGGCTGGCGGAGTGTTTCCGGGCCGGCGGGCGCCTGCACCTGCTGGGCAACGGGGGCAGCGCCGCCGACGCCCAGCACATCGCCGCGGAGTTGGTGGGTCGCTTCAAACAAGAGCGGCCGGCGCTACCGGCGGTGGCTCTCACCACGGATACGTCGATTCTGACGGCCGTCGGCAACGACCTGGGCTTCGAGGCCGGCTTCGATCGCCAGGTCGAGGCGCTGGTGACCGCGCGGGACGCCGTCTGGGCCTTGAGTACCTCGGGCTCGTCTCCCAACGTGCTCCGGGCGGTCGAACGGGCCAGACGGGTCGGCGCCCTGTGCCTGGGGTTCACCGGCCGAAAGGGACGGCGCTTGCGGGAATTGTGCGATCTGTGCTTCGTCGCCGATCATGACGACAGCGACCGCATCCAGGAGGTGCATCAGCTTGCGTATCACCTGATCTGCGAGCGCATCGAGCGGAAGTGGGTGGCAGAAGGCAAGAGGCAAGAGGCAAGAGGCAAGAGCCCGTAGGGTGGGCTTTGCCCAGCGGGCCGACTTCAGCCCCACGCAGCCGAAGGGAGTCGAGCACGTATGAGAGTCCTGGTCACCGGCTCCAGCGGTCAGATTGGCACCAACGTTGCCCTCGCGCTGATGGCCCGGGGCGACGAGGTCATCGGTATTGACAACCGCGCCAACACCTGGACGGACCGCTTCGAGACCGTGCTGCTGGATCTGGTGACCGCGCGCCCGACGGATTTGCCCGACGCGCGCTTCGACCTCGTGCTGCACCTGGCCGCGAATGCCAAGGTCCACGAGCTGGTGGTGCACCCGCAGCGCGCGATGGACAACATCACGATGCTCTTTAAGGTGCTGGACTACTGCCGCCAGCACGGGCTGCCGATGGTGTTCGCCAGTTCGCGCGAGGTTTACGGCGACATCCACCGTCACGTCACGGAGGAAGCCGCGGCCGACTTCGTCGTCGCCGAGAGCCCCTACAGTGCCAGCAAGATCGCCGGCGAGGCCCTCATCTACTCCTACGCCCAGTGCTACAAGCTCCCGTTCCTGGTCTTCCGTTTCAGCAACGTCTACGGTCGCTATGACAACGACCTGGAACGGCTGGAGCGGGTTATCCCGCTGTTCATGCACCGTATTGCCCGCGAGCAGCCGATTACCCTTTACGGCCGGGAGAAGGTGCTCGACTTCACCTACGTCGATGACTGTGCCGTCGGCGTTGTGGCCGGGATCGACGCGCTGCTCGCCGGGCGGGTGGTGGGGGAGACGATCAACCTGGCCTACGGCCACGGCAGCACGCTGGTGGACATGATGAACATCCTGGCTCTTGCCCTGGGCAAAGAACCGAGAGTTGCCATTGAGCCGACCCGCGTAGGCGAGGTGACCCACTATGTTGCCGATATCAGCAAGGCGCGGGCCCTGTTGGGCTATCAGCCGCAGGTGCCGCTGACCGGGGGGCTCATCCAGGCCGTCGCCTGGAACCGCCGGACCGGCGCGCTGCCCTGACGAACGTGAGGGAATGGACTGGACGCTGATGGTCGCGGAGAGGAGCAGGCGAGGCAACCAGAGCATGGATATCAGGACTTCAACCGATCGGGTGACTCACGCGGCGCGAACGGCAACGCTGCGCCGCGCCATCGCGGTGTACCTGCTGGCGACGCTGGCGCCCATGTCAGCCGCCCATGAGGCGGACCAGTACACCGTCCCCAGCGGACGCGAGTTCGCCGACCTGCGCCTGTACTTCTCGGAGCAGTTTCACGGCACACTCACGCGGGCCATGGAGAAGACCAACAACCGTATCCGCCGCTCCCTGAAGGACGGCGAGCCCACGTCCGCGACGGCCCGTTTGCAGTCGCCCGAGGTGATCGCCCAGGCGGTGCTTCATGAGTTCCCGTCGGTGGCCTACTACATCGAAGGGTTGGAGGGCAGGCTGCGTCGCACCGACGTCCAGGAAAGGTATCCGGGTCTGGTGGTGGCGTATCAGCCGACGTTCTGGATCTACCATCATCCTGCCCTGCTGCTGGACCCCACCAAGCTCGTCCGTCTGTGGCGCACCTCCACGATCATGATTGACGGTACCTATCTCGGCACTGACAAGCTCGCCCACTTCCTGTTCATGGGACACATCTATTACACGGGCTACTGCCGGGCGCGGGCCCGTGGGCAGGTCGACGCGGAGGCTGCCCGGCAGGCCGTGCAACTCGGCGCCGGCAGCAACCTGTTCTTCTCCGAGAATGCGTTGCTGGGCCGCTTCACCACGGGTGTCCGTTCGAATGCCGATCTCGCGGCCAACTATGCCGGGATGAAGTTCTTCCTCAACCTGACCGAGACCGTGCGGGTGCGGGGTCGCATGCAGCCGCCGATGCTGGTGCGGGAGGGGCCCTGCTGGCGGCTCAACGATCATGTCCACCCGGCCTCGGACTTCTTCACGGTGTTCGTGACCGACCATTGGGACGAGGCGCTGAACCCCTCTGCCCTCTCGCCGGAGGTCCGCCCGTGGGTGCGCCAGGGTGTTCAGCAGCGCTGCCCGGACCTGGTGCTCTGGTATCACGACGAACAGGGCCGACCCCGGACGCGGGCCGACTTCGTTCGGACCAACGAGGAACTGAGGACGTACTTCGGCGAAGACTACGGCTACATCGGCGTGCCCGAGGAACTGGTGAGCATCGCCACCTGCTGCTTCGCCGCACCTGCTGCCACCGGCCCCGACGAGGTCGTCACCCAGCCGGGCGATGCCGCCCCGGATGCTGCCGCTGCCGGATCGCTGGGGCCTGGGAGCGTGGACACGTCCGATCGACTGGGACGCACGCCGCTGTGGTGGGCCGCCTGCCGGGGCGACGTGGACGCGGTGCGCGAGCTGCTGGCCCATGGGGCGGCTGTTGACGTGGCCGACCTCGATCGACAGACGCCGCTGCACGCGGCCGCGCGTGGGGGGCACGTGGCCGTAGTCGAGCTGCTGCTCGCCCACGGCGCCGACGCCGAGACGCGGGCGCAGTACGGCCTGACCCCGCTTCACCTGGCCGTGCGCGGGGTGCAGCCCGACGCCGCCCGCGTGTTGTTGCGTCACCACGCCCGCGCCGATGCGGCCGACGATTTCGGGTGTACGCCGCTGCATGACGCTGCCGGGCGGGGGCATGAGTTGCTGGTGACGGAGTTGCTGGCGGCCGGCGCAAATCCCAACGCTGGCGACACGCGAGGCACGACGCCGCTGCATCGTGCCGCGCGGGTGGGCAGTTCCGGGGTGGTAGCACGGCTGCTGGCGGCCGGCGCGGACCCGGGCAGCCGGGATGCCTTTGGTCAGACGCCCCCGATTCAAACCGCGACCGTCGGGGCGCCGTTAGATGCCGCCGGCGCTACCGCGTTGATAAGGGGTGGCTGAGCGGCCCCGCCTCCCCGCATTCGCCGCCCCGGCTTCGGCGGGATGGCCAAGGCCATGACGCGTGAGTGAGCTTGTGATGACAGCTAAGACAGCATTCTGCGGGGCGATCTTGTTGGGTCTGGCCGCGTCCGGTTGTGCCACGCCGCGCCCCGCCCTTCATGGTTGGCAGGACGCCCTCACCCAGTACGTCATGGTACAGGGCCGCGGCGACCCCAACGTCCTTCGTGACACGACCGACCTGCACTCGCGGCGCGACCTGCGCCCCGGGCGCATTACCTTCGGCCGGCTTGACCTGCGCCGCGACCCCGCGTCGCTGGGCGGCAAGTGCGACGTACAGGGCGTGCTGGTGGCTCAACACACCCACCTTGCCCGTTCGTGGTACGTCTTCGTCGTCGGCGTGATCACCCGCGAGCCGCGCTCGTCCGCCGGCCTGGCCGACCTGCGCCTCGTTGCGTTCACCTGCGATTCGGGGGCGATCCATTGGCTGACCGGAGCGTCCGACCCGGCCGCGCTCGCTCAGTACTTCGCGGGCCGCGCGGACGACGCCGCCGAGCCTCGGGGAGCGCTCGGACCCCTCACGTTCCCCGGTCCTCTTGACGTCTACCGCCTCGACGCCGCTGGGCCTTCGTTGTCCGTCATCGAGGAGCGCTCCGGGGCCACGTGGCGCCTGACGCTTGCCGAGCCCGTCGAACCCACAGACGTACCCCAAGCCGCGCAGGACCCGATCGGCGGGTAAATGCCGCACCCTGTGACCCGGAGCAGGAGTGCGACAACCGGGGTGTCGCCGTACCGCGCGGGCTGCCCTTGATACTTGGCGTCAAGAGGAGCAAACCCGGGGCTGGCCTACGTCGTGGAATTGCGCACCGTCATACAGATAGGACCACACAAATGGGAGCCATGCCCAAGCTCGCCGGGGGCGAGCGCCGGCATGCCGGTCTCTGGGTGCTGCCGGGTGCCGGGGCTCTGCGCCGAGGCATGGCGGCGCTGCGCTTGGCCATGCCACCCAATCACGGCTTTGGCCATGCCACTCAACCTCGGGTCGGCTATGCCACCCAACCTCAGGCCGGCTATGCCATGCGGAGCAGGCTTGCCCACGCCGGTGGTTAGTTCTACCGGTGCGCAGTGCCGCTCAGTGCCGCTCGCGCTCCAGGGCCGCCTTGAACTCCTCGCGCTGTTCTTTCAGCTCCGGGGGTAGTTCGGCATACATGTAGTTGAAGCAGTCCAGCGGATCCACGTCGCGCATCGTCTCGTAGCGTTCGACGGCCTGGCGCACTTCGTCCGCCGCTTCAGTCTCGATCTGCTTGACCAGTTCCTCCGTCAGGATGCCCTTGCGCATGAGGTAGCCGCGGAAGCGGGGGATCGGATCGAGCTTCTCCCACTTGGCGACCTCCTCTTGGGTGCGGTACTTCCTGGGATCGTCGGCCGTCGTGTGCACGCCGAGGCGATACGTGACCGCCTCGATGAGGGTGGGCCCGCCGCCCAGACGCGCTTTATCCACTGCCTCTTGCGTGGCCGCGTGCACCGCCAGAGCGTCGTTGCCGTCGACTTGGATGCCGTCGAAGCCGTAGGCAACCGCCTTCTGCGCAAGCGTTGCCGAAGCGGTCTGCTTGTCGCGCGGCACGGAGATCGCCCAGTGGTTGTTCTGGATGACGACGATCAGCGGCATCTGAAAGACGCCGGCGAAGTTGAGCCCCTCGTGGAAGTCGCCCTCGCTGGTCGCCCCGTCACCGCAGAAGCACAAGACGACGTCCTGCTTCTCCTTGAGCTTGATTGCCCAGGCGATCCCCATGGCGTGCACGACTTGGCTGGCGATGGGCACGGCGATGGGCAAGTCGTTCACGCCTGCCGGGGCGACGTTGCCTTCCTCGTAGCCGCCCCAGTACTGGAGGACGCGTTCCATCGGCCAGCCGCGATGCAGCGCGACTCCACCCTCGCGGAACGTGGGCGCGACCCAGTCATCAGGTCGCAAGGCGAGGACCGTGCCGCAGTGGGCCGCCTCCTGCCCTCGGCAGGGTCCGTACGTGCCGATGCGGCCCTGACGCTGGAGGTTGATGAGCCGCTCGTCGAGTGTCCGGGTCCGCACCATGAGGCGGTACAGGTACAGCAGGCGGTCCGGCGCGAGCTTCGGCTCCAGCACCTCGTCCACCTGCCCCTCCCCGTTCAGGATGGACAGGTACTCGACCTTCTCCTTCAACTCGATGCGGTTTCGCGGCACGGCCACACCCCCGTTGTTTGCTTGGTGTACGACCCCGGCTGACGGTCAGTTTGCCGACCGCCCGGCCGGTGAACACCGGCCCAGGGACCATAGCGGTCAGGGCAGGCCCGTACAAGGGCGGGCTCCGCCCGCCGCGGTAGGATCCGCGATGCCGTCCCCGCAGTGTCCCCCGTGCCCGACGTAGGGCGGGCTCCGGGGCCATGCCACGCCGCCCAGGGGCGGCGCCGCCCGCGGGCATCCGCTGGGGGCTGGCCCCCGGCCCCCGGCTTCATCGGCTGTTCCTACGCCTCAACGCAGGAGGATGTCGCGGGTGGCCGCCACCGCCTCGTCCATCGCGTCCGCAACGGCGTCGAACGACAGGCTGGTCTCCGGCGGAAGCTCCAAGCCCAACTCCATCCGCAGCTCCGCCCGCACGGGAATGCTCCGGTAGGTGCTCTCCCCCAGCAGCCGCTCGACCTCCGCCGAAACCAGGAAATCGACCAGACGCCGGGCGGCTTCAGGGTGCCGGCATCCCTTCACGATGCCCACACTGGCGGGGATCAGCAGCGTGCCGCCGTCTCCCATGTCCGGGTAACGCAGGTCCATGCCCGAGCCGGATCGCTGGGCGACCCAGACGTCGTCGGTATCCGTGGCCGCCAGATCGACCCGCCCGTCCATGATCGCCCGCACGGCCGCGGTGTTGCCATCGACCACCAGGGCCTTGCCGTCACGCACCTGCGTCAACCACGCTCGCCCGCGCTCCGGCCCCCAGAGGGCGAACATGGCCGCCACGTGCCCGCGCGTCGTGCCAAAGAGCGGGTTCGCCAGCGCGAGACGCGGCGCAATCTCCGGCCGTGCCAGGTCCTCCCAGCGGCCGGGCACCTGATCGGCCGGCAGGCGGCTGGGCTCGAACCCCAGCACCCGAGCCCGCAGGCCGAAGGCTGTCCACCGATGCTGCGCGTCCCGGTACCGGGCCGGAATGTCGGCCGCGGCCGGCGGGTCATAGGGCTCCAACAACCCCTGCCGGGCGAGCAGGATCGTGTTGAACAACTCGCTCGACCAGAACACGTCCGCGCGGGGTCGGGACGCCTCCTGCTCAATCTTACGCACCAGCCCGGTCGTCTTGCCGGCCTCGGAGTCGTAAACGACCTCGGCCGCCACGCCGGTCTCCTTCTCGAACCGGGCGAACACAAGCCGGGAGAACTCCTCGTCCACGCTGCAGTACACGACGACCGGGGTCGCCGGCGCTGCTGTTGCCGGCTCGACGTCGCCGGCCGCGGCCGTGTCGCCCGGCGGGGCGACATCCCCGGTTGGACGCGGTGCTTCTCGCCGGCACGCGGGTCCCCATGCCGAGGCCAGCACGATCACCAACCAACCCGTTACTACCGCACAGCGAGAATAGGGCATGTCTACACCTCCTTCCACGCATTTGACGAACGTGGACGCGATTCGTAAAGTTACGCGCTGGTTTTCCAGGGGGTGATGTGCCTCAGGTCACGCCCTGGTTGTGGCCCCCATCGTCTAGTGGCCTAGGATACCGGCTTTTCATGCCGGCGACAGGGGTTCGAATCCCCTTGGGGGTGGTACTTACCTTACTTGGGTGTGTGGCCAGCGCTGTAGCGTCGCCCCTCCGTGGGCGACGTAGAAGGTCGAAGCGTTGTGGTGGACCACGTCAGCCGCAGGGGGCCGATGCTACCCTGCTTGCCGGGTCGGCTCCCCGGTCAGAGGTCAGGTGCGTGATCAACGATGAAGTAGCTCGAGTCCTGGAGCGCATCGCCGACCTGCTGGAGATCGACGGGGCGGATGTATTTCGGGTCAACTCGTACCGTCGGGCGAGTCGGACCGTGAAGGAGGCGGGCAAGGACGTTGCGGCGCTGGCGGCCGAGGATCGATTGACTGACTTGCCCGGCATCGGCAAGGGCACGGCTCAGCGCATCGGGCAGTACGTTTCCACCGGGCACATCGACGTCCTCGATGAACTGGAGGCGAAGCTGCCCACGGGCCTGCCGGCGCTGCTCGACATTCCCGGCCTGGGGCCCAAGAAGGTGTCGGCCATGCACACGCAGCTCGGCGTGGGCGGGCTCGACGACCTGAAACGCGTCATCGACTCCGGCGAGCTGCAGAAGCTGCCGGGCTTCGGCGCCACCAGCGTCCAGCGCATCACCGAGGGCATCGCCTTCCTGCAAACCAGCGGCGGGCGCACGCCGCTGGGCATCGCGTTGCCGATCGCCGAGGGGCTGTGCGCGCAGGTTGCCGCGCTGCCTGGAGTGAAGCGAGTCGAGATGGCCGGGTCACTGCGCCGGGGACGCGAGACCATCGGCGACGTCGATCTGCTCTGCGTGGCCGAAGATGGCAAGGCCGTCGTCGATGCGTTTGTCGGGCTCGAAGGCGTACGCCGCGTGCTCGCCCAGGGGGCGACCAAAGGGTCCGTTACCGTGCAGACCGACGACGGTACCGAATTGCAGGTCGATCTGCGCGTCGTGGCCGAGGAGTCCTTCGGGGCCGCGTGGCAGTACTTCACCGGGTCGAAGGACCACAACGTCCGCCTGCGTGAGATCGCGGTGAAGAAGAAATGGCGGCTCAACGAGTACGGCCTGTACGACGGTGAACGCCGGATCGCCGGGCCGGAGGAGAAGCAGGTCTACGCGAAGCTCGGCCTGCCCTGGATTCCGCCTGAGTTGCGTGAGGACCGCGGCGAGTTCGAGCCCGGCTGGCAGGTGTCGGAACTGGTCGGCTTGGACGACATCCGGGGCGACCTCCACGTGCACACCGACGCCAGCGATGGCCGCAACACGGTCGAAGAGATGGCCCACGCGGCCCGCGACCTCGGCTATGAGTACATCGCCATCACCGATCACTCCCGCAGCAGCACCATCGCCAACGGGCTCTCCAACGAGCGGCTCAAGAAGCACCTGGAGAACGTGCGGGCCGTGGGTCGCAAGCTGCGCGGCCTCAAGGTCCTCACCGGCTGTGAGTGCGACATCCTGCCGAGTGGCAAGCTCGACTACTCGGATGCACTGCTGGCCGAGTGCGACTGGGTGGTCGCCAGCATCCATTCCGCGATGGGCCCCGGCGGCAAGGGGAAGCTCAGCCCCACGGAGCGGACGCTGGCGGCCATGGAGAACCCGTACGTGCACGCCATCGGCCACCTGACCGGCCGACTCATCAACCAGCGCCCGCCGATGGAGATCGACGTCGAGGCCGTGGTGCAGGCGGCCGCCCGCACCGGAACCGCCCTCGAGGTCAACGCCCACCTGTCGCGGCTCGATCTGAAGGACCTGCACATCCGCCAGGCACTCGCGGCCGGCGTCAAGCTCGTCATCAACACCGACGCCCACTCGCCGACCGGCTTCGGCCAGATGCGTTACGGCATCCTCACCGCCCGCCGCGGCGGCGCCACCCGCAAGGACGTGCTGAACTGCCTCACCTGGACGGCCTTGCGCAAGCGGCTGAACGCCAAGCGTTCGTGAACGCCGACCCCTCCATGCACTCAGAGCCGCGGGCGCAAGCCCGCAGGCACGCGCGGTCGATGGCTGCCCGATACGCAAGTCTGTCCGATTGTCACGGGACTCGCGCCCGGGGTTCTGCTGAAGCCGGCGGAAGCGTTCTGCCGGCGGCGCGTGGCAGGCGGTGGGCGGGGCGGGTATCCTACGGCCGGATGAAGGAAGGTGGTGGGATGAGCGATCATTGAGACGCAAGCGGAACAACAGGACAGACGGGCAGCCGAACCCGGGGACGCCGGGCGCGGGCGGTGCCAAGGCCCAGGCCCAACCGGTCGAGGTACTGCCGCATCTGGGGTTCGCATTGACCACGCACCGGTCGCTGGTGCTGCTGGCCCTGGTGAGCCTGCTCTTGCAGACGCTGAGTTTTGAGCCGATCGGCTTCTGGCCGGCGGTGTTCGTTTGCCTCGTACCCTGGTGCGTCCTGATCGGGACGGCCCACTCGGCGCCGCGGGTCTATTTTTACAGCTACCTGCTAGGGCTGGCGTTCTTTCTGCTGAACCTGCGCTGGGCGTTGCACGCGACCACGGTCCGGTTTGCCCACGCCTGGCTGCTGCTGGGGCTGTACCTGGGGCTGTACTATCTGCTGGTGGCGTGTCCCGTGCGGCACGCCATTCGGCGGCGGCGGATGCCGCTGGCCGTGGTCGTCCCGCTGGTGTGGACCGGCAGCGAGATCCTGCGGGCGGTGGTCATCACGGGCTTCCCGTGGTTCTTCCTGTCACACAGCCTGTACCGGGTGCTGCCGCTGACGCAGATCAGCGATTTGGTGGGTGCGTACGGGGTCAGCTTCGTGGCGGCCGCGGTCAACGGCATGCTGGCCGACGTGGTCATCGCGTTCGTAGCCTCACGCAAGGCGGCCGCTCCGGGAGTCAACATTCGCCGCGCGCGGTTCAGCATTGTCTTTGCGGCCGCGTTGTTGGTGGTGTCGTTGATCTATGGGCTAGTGCAACTGCGTACTGGGACGCTCTCCCCCGGTCCACGGATCGCCACGGTACAAGGCGACCACCTTACCACGATCGACGGGGACGAAGGGACTCCAACTGAAAAACGCAACCTATACTTCACCATAATGGAGGACGCCGCCCTCCGGCAGCCGGACTTGTACCTGCTGCCCGAGTCGCCGTGGCCGATGCTGCTGAACCCGGAATCCCGGGAGTTTTCCCGCGGGTCGCAGGAGAGCTTCCGGCGGTTTCAGCAGTTTGCCCGTGAGCAGAATGCCTACATCGTGACGGGCGGCTACACGAAGATTCCGACCCCGCACGACGTGCTGGCCAAGCAGCGTGTATACAACTCGGCGTACATCTTCTCGCCGGACGGGGCGGAACCGGCGCGGTATGACAAGCGGCACCTCGTCCTGTTCGGCGAGACCCTGCCGTTCCGTTTCGGGCGACTGAGGTTCCTCTACCTGTGGCTCAACTCGTTGACGCCGTTCAGCGGTGAGGACGGCGCTGAGGAGTGGTCCACGTTCCCCGGCGAGAGGTTCCGCACCTTCAGCCTTGCCGCGCCTTCGCAGGGCGGTAAGGTGTATCGCTTCGGCATCCCGATCTGCTATGAAGACGTGATGCCGTACATCAGTCGGGAGTTCGTCAGCGGCCCGGACGGAGCGAAGCAGGTGGACCTGTTGCTGAACATCAGCAACGACGGCTGGTTCGGCCGGGGACACCAGCAACCGCAGCATCTTTCCACCTGCGTCTTCCGCGCGGTGGAGAACCGGGTGCCGATCGTGCGGTCGGTGAATACCGGCATCAGCGCGTTCATTGACTCGTTCGGGCGGGTGCACGACGTCGTGCAGGGGGCGGCGACGGCCAACTGGCCCGGTCAGTGCGGGTACACCGTGGCCACCGTGCAGGTGGACAGCCGGTACAGCTTCTACTCCCGCTACGGCGACTGGTTCGCTTGGGCGTGCGCCCTCTGTGGGCTGCTGTTGTACGTCGATTACTCGATCGTGCGGGCGCGAACACGGGAGCCGCAGTCCTAACTCTCAGATGGAGTGTCATGATATGGCACGACGCCGAAACGGGCGGGCCGCCGGGATGTTGCCTGGGACCGCGCCACGCGGACACCAGGGTGGCATGCCCGAGCCGCAGGCGCCGGCATGTCATTCCAGCAGTTGCCCCGCCCACCCCGAGGGAGCCTGGCGGCGCTGCGCTTGGCCATGCCACCCGCGTCCAGCGGCCGCCCTCTCACGTGCGGGGCGGCGGTTACGCAGTGGGGCTGGGCGAAGGCGTTGCGTGGCGATGGCGCTATGCACCTGCCTGACCGGAGTGGTTCTGTCGGTCCCGGCCGGGTGTCGCACGGCCCCGCGGGTCCCGCCGCAGAGTGATGTCACGGCGGCACGCGGACAGGCGCTCGCCTGCCTGCGGCTCGGGGTGCAGTATCGGCACAACCCGGCCGTCCGCGCCGAAGCGGTGGAGGCCTATGAAACCGTGGCGGGTGACGAGGGCCTGCCGTGGCTGCGCCTGGCCCTGCTCGACGATCACCCGGCCGTGCGCTTCGCCGCCTGCGTCGTGCTGGGCGTCCGCCAGGACCGGGTAGCGTTGGCGGCCTTGCAGCAACGCCTCGACGACGCCGACCCGAGCGTCCGCGTGGCCGCTCGATTCGCCCTGCACCGCCTCGGCGACGACCGGCGCACCGGTGAAATCCCGACGTACCTGCTGGATCACGAGGACGCGGCCGTTCGCCGCAATGCCGCGCTCGTTCTGGGTCGCTTCGCACCGCCGGAGAAGCCTAACCAACCGTCGGGACTCGTCAAGGTGCTCGCCAAGGCCATGCGCGATCGCGATCCCGGCGTGCAGCAGCACGCCTTGGAGGCGATGGCCCGCCTGGGGCTGCCCGAGGCGCGGCAGCAGTTGCGGTTCCTGGCGAACTCGGGCGTTGGTGCGGAGGAGGTCTTCGCCCTTAACGCTCTGGCGGAGACACGCGACCGGAGTTGTGCGGAGTTGTTCCGCTCGAAGCTGGCGACGGCCACGCACATCGAGACCCGGCTGGCGGCCGCACGGGGACTGGGGTTGCTTGGATTCGACGACGGGTTGGGGCTGGCCGTGCAGGCGACGCGCTACTCCCAGCCCCGGCGTGACGAGCCCGATGATCCGCCTGGGCAGCAGATTCTGCGGGTGCGGCAGTTGGCGCTGGTGGCGCTGGGAGGGATCGGCTCCCCCGCGGCTTTGCCGACCCTGACGCAGGTGATGCACGACAACAGCGATCCGCGCGTGCAGGTGGCGGCTGCCAGGGCAATCCTGGAGATCACGGACCGCGAGGCAAAGTCGATTGCCTTTGCTTCGTAAGTGACTCCTGTATCGGCCCATGTAAGCCCGGTGGGCAAGTGGCGCCGGCCCCGCGAGGTTGTAGCGTCGGCCCCCCCGCGGGCGATGGAGTCCAACATGGGGTGGCATGGCCAAGCGCAGCGCCGCCATGCCTTGTGGGGCCTCCGCGTGCGTCCTGCGCACCGCATGCCGGCGCCCGCTTGTGGCGGGCTTGGGCATGCCACCCGGATGCGTGGGCTTGGGCATGCTGCCCGTTGATTACGGTTCGCCGGCAGGCAGCGCGCTGCGCCGGCCGCTCTCGGGAAGAGGTTCCCGCATGCGTTGGTTGAGCTTCGCCGTCCTGGCCGTCCTGGTCTTAAGCTTGCAGGGGGCCTTGGCCCCCCGGTTGGAGGTGCTGGGCTTGCGCCCGGACTGGGCGCTGGTGATCGTGGTCTTCCTGGCACTGTATGCCACGCCGCGTTCGGCGTTGATCGGGGCCTGGGTGTTGGGGGCGGGGGCCGACCTGATGACCCTGGAGCGACCGGGGCTGCTTTCGCTCACGTATGTGTTGCTGGCGTGGGGGATTGCGGGGCTGCGGGAGTACGTATTCCGCGCGCGTCCGGACACGCAGTTCCTCCTGACGCTGGGAGCGGCGGCCGCGGCCCAGGCTGCGTGGGTGCTCTACCGGGCGTTGGTGTACGCCGAACCGGGCTTTGGACCGGGGGGGGCGTTGCTGGAGATTCTGGGCGGGGCGGCCTATACAGCCATCTGGGCCCCGCCGGTACACGCGATCCTCTTGCGGCGGGCCGGTCTGTTCGGGTTGCGACGGCCTCGTTACACCCACGCCGGCATGCAACGCTGGTGGAAGTCCGGTGTTTGAGCGACGCATCAACTGGGCGCTCGGGGTGCTGGGCGTCGCCGCGCTGCTGATCGTGGCTCGGCTCGGCCAACTGCAACTGGTACGCGGGGCGGAGTATCGCCGGGCGGCCGAGGCCCTGCTGCGCAGCGAACCGCAGGTGCTGCCTTTCGTTCGCGGACGCATTCTGGACCGCCACGGCCAGGTGCTTGTCGCCGACGAACCGGCGTGGGAGGTCCGCGTCGATTATCCGGCCCTGGCGCCGGCGGCGCGTCAAACGGAGACCGACCTCACCCAGCTCATTCGTCTCGGCCAGCGCGCGGGGCGCTACTCCACCACGGCCGGCCGATCGGAGCTGGAGGACACGGTCCGGACGGACTGGGTGCGGATGTGGATGGAACTTGCCCGCTTCGCGCACGACGTGGGTGATCGAGGCGAAGATGGCGAACCAGTCACGATAAGCACGCTGCACGCACGGGCCGCCGAGATTGTGGCGCGGACTGACCGGATTCGGGCGGCCGTGGCGCTGCGCCGGGGCTTCGATGCCGAGGTTGCCGAGGAACGCCAGGCCCATCCGCTTATCACCGGGCTGGATGCGCAGCGGCAGATTCGCGCTCGGGAGGTCTTCGCCGCATACCCGTGGGTGCACGTAACCAACAGTGCCGAGCGCCGGGCAAGGGGGGACTTGACGCCCCTGGCACACCTCCTCGGTCGCCTCGGTCGCGTCGACGCGGATGACATTGCCAAGGACCCCGAGGCGGACGATCCTCTGGCGTCGTATCGGGCCACGGAGTCCTGCGGTCGCACCGGTGTCGAGGCAGCTGCCGAACGCCGCCTTCGCGGTCGTCGCGGCCAGCTCATCACGGACCGCGATGGACGGATTCTCGAGGAGATACCACCGGAGGACGGGCAGGAAGTAACTCTTACATTGCACACGGCGCTGCAATACCGGCTCTACAAGTTGTTAGGTGAGGCCGTGGAGCGGGGGCGGTATCCATCGGGCGGGACGGCCGTCGTGCTCGACGTCCCGACCCGCGAGGTGCTGGCGCTGGTCTCGTACCCCGCCTATGATCCACGGGTGTTCCAGGAGCGATATGCGGAGTTGCGTGATGAGACCGCGAGGCTGCCCCTGCGCTTCCGGGCGGTGGCCACGCAGTATCCGCCAGGCTCGATCATCAAACCGCTCGTTTGCCTGGCCGGACTTCAGCGCGGCGCGATCACGCTCGAGAGCACCGAGGAGTGCACGGGTTACCTCTTCCCCGAGTTGCAGGACCGCTGGCGTTGCTGGGAGGTTAGGGGGACCGGGCAGCGTATGGCCCACGGCCACGTGAACGTCGTGGCGGCCCTGACGCAAAGCTGCAACGTGTTCATGTACCGCCTGGGCGAACGTCTCGGCGTCGGCGCCCTTAGCGACACGTTTGATATGGTGGGCATCGGCCGCGCCACGGGCATTGGGCTGCGCGAGGAAGTCGCGGGCATCAATCCGTCGCCGGGTTACCTGGTGAACGTCAAGGGCAGCGGCGTCTACCCGGCGCACGGTCGCCTCTTCGCCATCGGCCAAGGCGAGCTGTCGATGACGCCGGTGCAAGTCGCCAACCTGGTGGCCGTCTACGCCGGCGGCAAGCTGCGGCCCGTCACCCTGGTCCGTGGCGACGCCGACACGCCCGTGTGGGACTTGCCGTTCGCGGCGGCCCACTGGCACGCGATCCGCGAGGCCTTGTTCGCCGTCGTGAACCACCGTGACGGCACGGCCTACAAGTACGCTCGCTTCGAGCACCCGTCGTATGCGCTCTGCGGCAAGACGGGCAGTGCGACCGCGAATCCCTGGCCGACCGCTTATTCGGTGCCCTACGTCGATGCCGAGGGTCGCCGGCAGGTGGCGGTCGTGCGCGCCGGGGCCCGGCGGGCTGCGGAGGAGCTGTTTCAACATCAATACCCGGAGGCCCGGTGCGACCCGGAGGCCATCACCGTTGCCGAGACCTTCCCTCCCGCCACCGGCACCGACGAGTCGGGAGAGGACCGCTTCGCCCACGCGTGGTTCGCCGGCTACCTGCAAGCGCTCGACACGGCCGGCGAGCCGCGCTGGTCCGTGCCGCCGCGCATCGCCTTCGTAGTGTTGATCGAGTTCGGGGGCAGCGGCGGCCAGGTGGCAGGCCCGCTCGCGCGTCAGGTGGCCGGCTTGCTGCTCGAAGTGCTCGGCCCGGACCTGAATCCGGATGGACTCGTGGTACCGGAGGTCCAGCCGTGACCGCCCGGACGACCGCGCTCACGCAGCCGGGCTGGCTGATGGTGGCCGCGACGGCCGTGCTCGTGGTCATGGGGCTGGCGACCATCTACGTGGCGGATACCGCCTACGCGGCCCGCGCGGACGGGCCGCTCAACGCCCTTCGCCAAGCCGCTTTCCTCGCGGCCGGTGTGGCCATCGCCTGGCTGGTGCTGCGGGTCGGGTACCTGCGTTTGGGGCACTACGCGTATGCGTTGTTCCTGCTGGCTGTGCTGTGCCTGGTGCCGCTGTTGATCGCCCGGTTGTTGCACAACGACTTCGGCGGGCTGACCCGCCCGCGCGGCGGGGCCTACCGCTGGCTGCGTCTGCCGGGGTTCCAACTGCAGCCTTCCGAGTTGCTGAAGGTGGTCTACATCCTGGCCCTGGCGTGGTATCTGCGCTACCGGCGCAGCTATCGTCGGTTTCGTGGCCTGCTGGTGCCTTTCGCTGCCTCGATCCCGCCCCTGGCGCTCGTGCTCGTGCAGCCGGACCTGGGCACGGCCCTGCTGCTCGCGGCCGTGCTGGGCGGCATGATGTTCCTGGCCGGAGCGCGGGTGAAGCACCTGCTGGTGCTTCTGCTGCTTGGGTTGCTGCTGACGCCGGTGGCGTGGTTGAAGGTGCGCGACTACCAGAAGGCGCGGGTGTCGGCCGTGCTGCTGCAATCCGACCGCTTGCGTCAGTCCGTCATCGACCACCCCGAGCGCTACGGTTGGCTCGCCACCCGCCGCCAGGCGCTGGAATGGACCGCCGGCTCCGGCTACCAGCTCCTTGCTTCCCTGCGCGCCATCGGCAGCGGCGAGCTGGTGGGATGCGGCTGGGGTGAAGGGGTCTACGTGGAACGGCAGGCATTCCTGCCGGATCGCCATAATGACTTCATCTTTGCCCTGATCGCGCACCAGTGGGGTTTCGTCGGTTGCCTGCTGGTGCTGGCCTGTTACGCGGTCATCGTGCTGGCCGGGGTCCGCATCGCGCTGGGGACGACGGAGCCGTTCGGACGACTGCTGGCCGTGGGCGTGGTGGTGCTCATCGCCGCCCAGGTCGTCATCAACGTCGGCATGGCCGTGGGGCTCCTGCCGATTACGGGCATGACGCTCCCGTTCATCTCCTACGGCGGCAGCAGTCTGCTGACGAACATGGTCGCCCTGGCCCTGCTCATCAGCATCTCACAACACCGACCGTTCCTGCTTGCCAACAAGCCGTTCGAGCTCCGCGCCGCGGACCTGCCGCGACCCCGCCCTGCCGAACGGGTCACCGCGCCGGCGCCCGCCGCCGCCTGCAGAACCCCGGCCGTCACCGCGCCCCGTCCGCCAGGTGGTCCCACCAGAGGTGCCACATAATGTCACTGCCGCAGCGGCGCGTGCATACGCGGGCGGGGGCCGCCGCCTCCGCCAGCCGCGCCGGACCGCGGCCCCCGGGCACCGAGGGGGCACCCACTCCTCCCAGCAGCAGAGGTGCCACGAAAACGCAGGCCTCGTCCACCACCCCGGCGGCGAACAGCGCCGTCAGCACCGTCGGCCCGCCTTCCACCAGCAGGTTCGTCACCCCCTGAGCGGCCAACCGCCGGAGCACGTCACGCAGGTCCAGTCGCCCGCCCCGGGTCCGCGCCGGCATGACCACCACGCCCCGCTCGGTCAGCGCCCGTGCCGGCGCTGAGTTCACCTGCCGCATGCCGGTGAAGACCCAAGTCGGCACCGTCCCGGCCGTGGTCGCCACTCGGGAATCGGGTGAGAGCCGAAGCCGGGTGTCCAGCACCACCCTGGTCGCGATCCGCCGCCGCGGCACCTCTCGGGCCGTCAGCAACGGATCATCCGCCCGCACCGTCCCCGCGCCCACCAGGAGCGCGTCCACCCGTCCACGCAGGCGATGCACGAGGCGTCGCGAGAGTACGCCGGAAATCCACTGGGAATCCCCCGTCCGCGTGGCCAGCTTACCGTCCAGAGTCTGCGCCCACTTGGCGATGACGTAAGGGCGATGCAGGCAGGTACGCGTCAGATAGGGAGCCAGCAATGCCCGAGCAGGCTCGGCCTCGATGCCGATTTCCACCCGCACGCCCGCCCGCCGCAGGCGATGCACTCCTCGCCCCGCGACCAGGGGATTCGGGTCCCTCATGCTGGTGACCACTCGGGCGACGCCCGCGGCCAGCAGCGCCTCCGTGCACGGGGGCGTCTTGCCGCAGTGGCAGCAGGGTTCGAGTGTGACGTAGACGGTGGCACCGCGCGGATCGGCTTGGCAGGCCCGCAAGGCCTCGACTTCCGCGTGCGGCCCACCGAAACGCCGGTGATAGCCTTCGCCGATGGTCCGGCCCCGCGCTACGATGACACAGCCCACCATCGGGTTGGGTTCAACGCGCCCCTCGCCGCGCCGCGCCAGCGCCAATGCGCGCTGCATCATCCGGGCATCGAAGTCGATCTGCTTCGTGGACCGGGATGGACGGGTGTGAGCGTGACTCACGTGCGCCGGCCTCCGTGAGAGACTGTCTGGGTGTCCGCGCGCTTCATCACTCCCCCAGGTCCAAGGGACCTGGGCCACCCGCGTGGGACCTGGGCCATCCGCGGACGGCGGGGGGCTGCCTGTGCTACGCGTGTTCGGCCGGCGGCTCGGTCTGCGCGTGTGTCCGCCGCCCCCATGGACACAACACCAGACCGAGTACGCCGCACACCAGTGCGGCATCGGCGATGTTGAACACCCATGGCCAGACGTCGCGCCCGCCGAGGCCGGGGACCCACCGCGGGAACTTCGGCACGAACTTGATGAAATCCCGCACCACGCCCTGCCGCCGCAGCGACCGCACTTCATCGGCGGAAAACCGCTGTGCCTCCTTGCCATCAGGCCAGGCGCCGATCCAGATGTCTCCACCCGGCGTGCCCTCCACGACGGTCCCGATCAACGTATGGTCGCCCGAGCCCGCTACGGAGACCTTCAACACGTCGGCCTTGATCCACGCCCGGTCGTAGAGGTTTCCCAGCGCCCCGGCCAGGATGAGCCCCAGGGCAATGTGCATCACCCGCTGCCGGCTCGAACTGCTCGCAAACAGATAGAACACAAACGCCAAGGCCGCCAGTGACGCCAGCACGAACAGCGGGACTTGCCCTGTAAACGACCCGAATACCGCCCCGTCGTTCATCGACCGCTGCAGGTCAACCACCCCGGGGATGAACGACTGCACCTCACGGTGGTTGAAATGGGCGAATACCCAGTGCTTGGACCACAAGTCCAGCCCGAGCAAGATCACCATCGTAAGCCACAAACGCAGGTGCGAATGGACATGCGCAAGCGCCGGACGAGGGGTGGGCACCTGGGTGGTCTCGGTGCAGCCGGGCGCGGCGTTCATCACTCGCGATCCAGGGTGGGCACCCTGCCCTCGTCACGCAGCCGCGCGTACTCGATGCAGTACTTGGCCCAGGGTTTGACACGCAGGCGCGCCACGCTGATCCGACGATGCGTCGCCAGGCAGACGCCGTAGGTGCCGTTGTCGATCCGCGCCAGGGCCGCGTCGATCTCGCGCACCAACTGCTGCGTGTTGGCCAATAGCCCCAGCGTGAACTCCTGCTCCCAGTTGTCCGAGCCCAGGTCGGCCAGATGGATCGGCATCCCCCCCGGATTCCCCACGCCGCTGCGGTTTCGCCGCAGCGCCAGGTCGGCCATGTTCTCCACGTCGCCCGCCACTTCGGCGCGCTTCTGGAGCAGCAGACCGCGAAACTGCTCGAGTTGCTTGGGGGTCAGATGAGTCTTGGGCAGAGGCTGACCTTCCGGCGCCAGGGTCACGGGCGAATCGCCCGGCCGCTCTATGCCGACAGCGTCCCCACCCGCGGAACGCACGTCAGCCGGCGCTGCCCCGGCTCCGGGGCTGCCCGACGAGGCTTCCGCCGTCACTTGCGCCGCCGCACGCCCCGCGACCCTCGTTCGCACGGTCGCGTCCCTCTTTGCCTGGTGGGACCGCTTGCCCGTGGACGGCGTCTTCTGGACCTCTTTTGCGGTCGCAGCGGGCTTCGGTGCGGAGGTCACTTGCCCGGTCTGGACTTGCTCGGTCGGAGTGCGTCTGCACCGCCGCGGCGTGGCCTTGCCACCCGCTCCCCCCGCCCCCTTGGGTTTGGAAGCCTTGGAAAGCCCCGGCGATTTGCCCGTCTTGTTGGCAGACTTCCTCGCCATTCGTTGACCCGCCCAGCTTGACCGCTGCGGCGCTCTCCTCGTTATAACTTCTTGTCTGACAAGGAGAAGCCACAGGCCGAGCCCCTGAGTATAGTTGGCCTATCCGGCGGTGTCAAGCCGTGTCGAGGCCGCAGGCAAGGGGACATGGTGGGGGAACCCTGGCAGGCCGGACGCAAACGCGACATACGCGTGGTGAGCGTCCGAGTATGCCAGCGCGTCGGCGACTCCGTTGGGCGGCCTTGTCCCCGCCGACGGATGGTGCGGGGCAGTTCGGCCGCTGAGGCCGGGCCGCCTGTATCGGTGGTTGGCGTCTGCCGCGTCTCGGCAGGCGTGAGCGCCACCCGGCTCGCGGGGACACGGGGCCTCGGCACACGACCCTGAGGCGTGGACTCCCTCCGGTTGCGTTTCGGATGGTGGCAGGCCCCACCGCAGGCCAGCACAAACCTGTGACGGCCGATGAGTCACGTGTGGCCAGGGGCATGACGCGACGGACGGATTAGCCGCCAACGGCCTCGATCCGTCTCCGAGAGTTCCTGCGGGGCGTGCGCGATGCCGGTGCGCCCGCATCAATCCCCCCAGCGCGCATCCTGCTTCCGCTGGGGACCGGCCGCAGATCTTCTACCCCTGGAGTGACACTTCAGACTCAACAAGCCCAGAGAGGTCGCCAGCAGCCCGATCATGCCCATGGCCCCGCACGCCTTCGACGGAGTCGGAGGCTCGCAGTCTTCCGGATCCGTTCCATATGCGCACAGGTACGTCGCTGCTGCGGCGCGCCCGTCGTCGCATTCGCCGTCACTCCGATAGGGGCAGGGGTCCAGCGCCACCACGCCGGCGCAATCCTCCGGGTCCGTGCCGTACGAGCACAGGTCTGACAGCGATCCCGGACGCCCATCGTCGCACTCACCGTCGTTGCGATAGGGGCACAGCGTGGAATTACTGACGCAGACTCCTCCCAGGCAGTACTGGCCTTCGGGACACCCGGTGGTCGTGCAGTCGAGGGAGCCCACCGGCACGCACTCGCCGTTGCTGCACGCCTGACCCTCCGGACAGACAACGTCAGCGCAGGGATTCGTGGACACGCAGGCGCCGTCCACACAAACCCGGCCGGGACCACACTCCAGGTCAGCACACGGGTCCGATGCCGGCTCGGCCCACTCCTCACACCCCGCGCCCGTGCAGACGTAGACGGCTCGCACCACCTTCGACTGGTTCAGGTCGACGGTGAGCGTCGGATTCACGGGGGTATCCCCGGGTGCCACGCCCGACCCGGCCGGGTAGCCTGCCTGCTCACCCAACGGGGTGCCCTGGTGGTCCGTCCAGCCGTTGAACACCCACTGCCCGTAGGCGCCGGGTGCGGTGATGGACACCGCGGCCCCGCGCGAGTAGCTCCGCCGGAAGTCACCCATCCCGTCATCCCGCCCGTTCAGGTCCGTCCTGCTGACTTCGAGGACCGGACGCAGTTGCAGGTTCCCGTTCTTCGCTACGGTCCGTACCTCGAGAATGGCCTTGTCCGACGCGGCGAATTCGTAGTCATAGTCCACGCGCAAGACCAGGCGCGCGATCCTCATGTCAACCCCGCCGTCCGCCTGGACGAGCTTGCTGACCGCCAGGTCGGCCCAGGCGGCGGGGCGCGAGTAGATCAACAGGTCGTTCGCGCTGGCGCCCGGCACGATGGCACTCAGAAGCGACTCGCTGGCGGCACTGGGGGCAAGCGCTTGCAGGGTGTCCGCAATGCCGTCGTACACGGCCCCCCAGGTGATCGCGTTGCCGCCGGTCGCCTCATTGTAGTGTCGAAACAGGTACGTCTCGCCGTCCTTCGTCAGACGCGAGATGCCGGAGTGACTGACGTTGATCGACATGCGCGCGTGGAAGCCGTAGGGCCCGGACGGGGTCACCTCGACCTCCTCGATGGCGATGTTCGTGATGCGCAGGTTCTCTTCATTGGCAAAGAAGAGGCTGCGCTCCACCAGGTTGATCCGCACCACCTCTCCGGCGTTGAGTCGGTCCACCTCGCCGAGCGCCAGCAGCAGGCGCGCGGACGAGCTGAACTCTCGACCCTGGCCGTTGCGGTACTGCTGGAGGATCTCCGTGGCGATATTCGACAGGGCATCCAGGTACAGGGCCGACAGGTCCAGGAACTGGTCCCGGCTCAAGCCGCCCGCGGCGTCCGAGCCGGCCGCGGCTGCCGCTTGCACGGTTGCCCGGAAGCGCTCCAGGACACCTACCAGGTCCCTCTCTCCCGGGTAAGGTTGCAGCATGCGGTACTCATAGGCTTTCATGAAGTGGTACTGGTAGAGGCGCAGGCGGTCCTTCGCCCGCTGCTCCATGGCGCGGGCGTACGCACCCACGCGCGGGTCGATTCCCGCGCGCCCGTCCTGCAGGCTGCGGTTGATGGCGTCCACGGCCAGGATGTTCTGGGTGATGCCGCCCGCAAAGTCGGCGAGCGCCTGCGTGGCCGTGGCCAGTTGCCCCACGAAGGCCTCCTTTTGGGTCATCAGGACGGCCACCTGGTCCACGATCTGGTTGAAAGCCGGATCGGTCGCCTTCAGGCGTTGGAGTTCCGCCTCCACCTTGTCCCGGGGAGCCCCCGTGCCGCGCAAGGACTGCTTCAGTGACTCGAGGCCCTGCCCGATGGGCTCCGCGATGGCACGCAGGTTCTTCACGTACGCCTCGGGGTCACTCAGGTTGGCGAGGTCCAGAGTCTTGATCGTATTCTCGAACTGCTCCGCCGACGCCTTGAACAAGTCCCCATTGAACTCCCGGCTGAGGTCTACGATACCCTCCACCGTGGACCACGGGTCATCGACGTTGATGTTGCCCACGAGATCAAATCCCTTGCCGATCGTGCCCAGGGCGGGTTGGTACAACGGGACCACCTTGAGCAAGGCACCGACGCCCTTCAGGGCCTTCTTCCACCACGGAGTCCTGAACTTGTCCTCTGCCCGGCGCTGAAGATCGAGCTCGAGAACCTGCAGTTCTCTTTCCAGGTCGCTGATCTCCCGCGAAATCTCGGTAGCCTGCGCCTTGAGTTCTCCCACCAGGTCCACGGTCTGCGCGTAGCGGGTGGTCAGCACCGCCACTTCGTCCTGAGCCGACCGTTTGGCTTCGTTGAGCGTGACGACCTTGTTCTCATGCTTGTCAAGTTCGCGCGTGATCCACGAGCAGGTATACAGGATGCGGAAGGCCCGTTCGATCTCCTGCTCGAACGCCCGGTGCTCGATCTCAAACGACAGCATGGGGACCCAGCCGGCGGGATTGCCGTAGTAGTCGAGGTTGCTGGCCAGGCGATACAGCAACGCCTCGATCTCGTCCTGCGCCTGGTTGACGTCCGCTTGCTGCTCCGCGGAAAGGTCCGCCCAGTCCGCAGAGCCCTTGAGCGCGGCGATGATCATCTGGTACTCGCCAAGCGTCGCGCGCGCCTCATCCAGGTTCCCGAAGAAGTACAGGTCTCCGGCATGCGCCAGCACCATCCTCAGGGCCAGCGGGTGCAGCCAGGAGTATCCCGCCGGGATCAGCTCCGACCCGCCGGCGGCTCCCGGGCCGGTCGCCGTGGGGTCGTCCGTATCCAGCTCGAGTATCGTCGCCGGGTTGTTGAGGGTTACGCTCACGCCGGTGTCGACACCGGCGTCGTCGCCGCTGGTGTCGGCAACGATCGAGAAGAAGTGCACCAGCTCGCCCTCCTGCAGGTAATGCACATCCGATTCCGTATTCCCCCACGAGCCGGTGTGGTCCTGGTACTCCACGTGGGAGGAAGTGTCGGATACGATGGCCACGATCGGACGGGAGTGCGTGTACACTTGGTAAGACGTCTCTCCGCTGGCGTGCGTCCAGTCATGCTGGGTCTCAAGTGCGTCGAAGTTCACGCGCAGCCACAACTCCCGTTCGCCCCGGATCTCCAACCAGGCGTCCACCTCAACGTTGGGCCCGTGCCCCTTGAACTCGCGATCGCCTCCCGTGTGAGGGACCAGCCAAAACGGCGTGGGTGCCAGAAACACGCCGACCGACTTGAGCGTGCCGGCGCCGACCGCGGGCAGACCGCCGTCTTGCGAAACGTACGCGCTGACGTCGACGGTGGAGACGACGTTCCCGCCTTTGCCGGACGTCCCGAACGTGGGCTGGTCGGCACCCACGACCTCCCAGCCGTCCGAGCCCCGCAACTCGAAACGCACGGTGCTGCCCCCAGGATCGAAGGACTCGACGTGCAACGTCACGGATCCGGCGTCCTGGCCGGTCAGCGTGCACCCGCCGATGTGTGCGGCGCCCGCCGGCGGCGTCGTAATCAACCTCGCCCGGTTGTCCTCGCCGCCACCAACGTCCTCGAATCTCAGACTCCGCGCGTGGATGACGATGTTGCCCCCCGGGACGTACACCGGGCTCCGGACGATCACGGATTCGGCGCAGATGAGAAGCTCCTTGATGTCGGCGTTGCCTTCCGCGAAGTAGGCCTCATAGAGACCATTGGCGTGCCCGGCCTGAAGAATGACCTGCTTGCCAATGATGGATACCGTCTGCGTCACCCGCTCCTGATAGTTGAAGCACTCGGGTGCACTGGCATCCACGGAGGAGACCACGAGGTAATCGCGGCTGGCGGGGTCCACAGAGATGCTGCCGCCCAGGCCGATGATCGCGTGTTCCGGCTCGAGGTCAGGCAGGTCGCCGAAATCAAAGTTGTAGGCGTCCGTCTGCCCGAGCGCGGCGAGCGGAGCAGCGCTAAGCACGATGATCAGCAGGACCAACCGCACCGCGGCGCCGGACAAGTCGGACACTGCCTGCCGGAAGTGACTGCGGGAAAGCATGACACAAGATTCCATCTGCGCCGGTCCTTTCTCGTAAGAAAGCCACAGCATGAAGTACCTGGGTTCGGATGTTCGTGTATGATGCGGTGGGACCGCGCCATGCTTGTGCGCTCATACCGGTCCCCCCTCAGGGGTCGCGAGAACGACGATAAAGAACACGTGTGATCCCCACCGCCAGGAAGCAGTATTGTGGACTCACCGCGCAAGCCGCACCGGTCCCGGGCAGCTTCCCAGGCAGGACTCCGCACGGCGCGAGATCCAAGTTGCGATTATAAGAAAGCGGCGTGGTCGGATCAAGAGGACTGCGTGCTTCTTCCCCTGAGCGAGGGCCCGTTGCGGGCTGCCGCACGAGTGGCCGGCGCCGCTTCTTCCGCGGGGGGCCGGCGCTACTTCTTCCGCGGGATGCTACGGCCGTGACGCGGCCGCGCCATCCCCTCCGGACGAGAAGATGACCTCGACTAACGTGTCCTCAAGCAGAGTATCCGGCAGGTGCACCAGCAGGTCACCGTGGCGGTCACGCGTCACTTCCTCCACCAACCGCTGGTCCACATACACCCACGCTTGCCGACCGGGCTCCTGCAAAACCCGAAACCTGGGATTCATGGCTGCTTGCTGGTCTACCGTGAACCGGACCTGATGATTGAGCGGCGTGATGACATAGCACCCCGAGGCGGGGTCGAAACCGGTGGGGTCCACCGGTGTGCCGGCCTCCTCGGTCGTGGCGGGGCGACCCGTCTGGAACCGCAACAGTGGCGGGCGCACATACGAGCCGGCGCGCAGCGGCAAGTTCTCCAGCGTCGCGTCGCCTGCTGTCGCCAGCGCAATCATGCACGGTGCGCCCCAGACCTCGCCCAGCGAAGACTCCGCGGTCGCCACGGCCAGGGCGTGCAAGGTCGTCCCGTCCGTTTGGGTCGTCATCCGCCCGAACAGCTCAGCGCGGGCGACTGCATACGCCAGCCCCGTGCCCTCGGCCCGTGATGACTGAAGTGTGGCCCAGACGCCCGCCGGTGCCGGCGCCGCCGCCGCCTGTCGCCACGTCCCGGCCGGCGGGTCCATCCGACAATTGGCCCCCCCCGACATGCTGACCGCCAGGCCCGGCGACACCCCCTCCTGCGCCGGCACCGACCCTGATACCGCCACGTCCACGTACACTTGCCCGCCAGCGTAGACTGTGTAGATCCAGCGTACGCGCGGCTCCCGGCTGACCGGGGCCGTCGCCTCCGCTCCGCGCGCGCCGCTCGGACCGGCAGCCCCCGACCCCTCGGGTGACGGCAGCCACCAGGTGCACTCGACCACGACGCGCTCCCGCGACATCTCCAGAACCTGCTGCCGCCCACTCACGCTGGAGTCAGGTCGGATGAACGCCGGCTCCACGGTCGCACCATCCGGGCCCGTCCGCACCGTAACCACCGTCGGGCCCAGGCTGGTGCCCTCGACCAGGTTGTGCAGGCGTTGCGGATCGCCGGTCAGGTTGAACCAGCGCACGATTTGCCCGTTGCCGAAAGTCAGCTCGAAGCGTCCCCCCGCGCCGACATTCCAGCGCCGGCCGACACGCTGCACGTACAGCTCACCGGCGGTATTGGCCGGATCGCCGAAAACGCTCTCCCGGGCGCCGGCCAGGAAGATGTCATCGACCCACAAGTTCACCGGGTACGCGGGCGCCCGGATTGTCAGTTGCAGCGCCCGAATGTCATCGAGTGGCACTTGCTCCCCGATCTCCGCGAGGTCCAGCCGGAACAGCGTCCAGTCGGTACCTGCCGTCAGCGCCGTCTCCGCCGAGCATTGCCGCGACCCGCTGCCGGCGCTGACCGCCAGGTCCGCCCGGATGCCCGGCGCGTCGGCCCGCAGCCGCAGCAGCAGCAGGTCATAGTCCCGCCAGTCACGCGGCAGGAACCACTCGGCGCTCGTCTGGTTGCCGGCCAGCACGGCGTCATAGCCGTTGCCGGCCGTGAAGCGCAGACACGCCGAACCGGTGTCGCTCGGGGCCCCATGCGGATCCAGCGTGCAGGCGGCCTCGGCACTGGCGGCCGCACAGCGGAACATCCCCATCTGCCGGGCGTCCTCGAAGTCCGCCAGCACGACAAACCGCCCGCCGCGCAGCTCCGGATACGTCCGGACGAAGCGATCAGTCTGCGTCGGCCCGGTCGCCTCGCGCGCTCCCGGCGCGGCGCAGCCTGAAAGTGCCACGACGACCACGAGACTAAGCCCGAAGTTCGCACAGAGTATTCGCCTGCGGGTGCCATTCATCGCGGACAGCGTAAACCGGGTTGACGTGGCTGGCAACCGACCGGATCGGCGAGTCTGAGCCGCCGGCCACACCGGCGTCCTGCGGCGCACGCCACGCTTTGCGAGTCCTCGACCGCAGCGGGGGGGCGCAGGGGAACATAGGCGCAGGGGGCAGTTGGCGGCGGCATTTCGCTGGACTTCCTGCATACCATTTCGGTACGATAGACTGGAGAAGATTGCCGCTTGCCAAGCGACCGGGTTCCTGCTACCGCGGCACGCGTCGGCGCGGCACATGGGGGGGAGGACGCTGCTTCCATGAGGGATTCAGCCGCAGATGGGCTGCTGCAGGCGGCCAGCGAGGGAGACCACGACGCCCTCCAGCGACTGATCGTGCACTGTCACGAACCGTTGCGGCGGATGCTCGACCGGGGTATGCCTCCCGCCCTGCGCCGCTGCCTCGACCCGGACGATGTCCTCCAGCAGGCGTACGTCGTGGCCTTCCAGGCGGCTTCCAACGCGCGGTTTGACGGGCGCGGGCGTTTCTACCGATGGCTTGCTGCCATCGTCCGCCGGAAGCTGCTCGACGCACAGCGGGCCGTATATCGGCACAAGCGCGACGAGCGTCGCAACCTGGCCCTGCCGCCCGGCTCCACCTCGTATCCCGAGTTCGTGCAGACCGTTGCCGCCCAACAGAGCACGCCCAGTCAACACTTGGCCAGGACGGAACGGACTGCCGTGGTTGCCACGTCACTCGCCCGACTCACCGCGGACCAGCGGGCCGTGATTCGTCTGCGCGTCATGGAGAGGCGCTCTGTCGCCGACGTGGCCAGGCTCCTGGGCAGAAGCGAGGAAGCCATCCACGCGCTCACCCACCGCAGTCTGAAGAAGCTCCGTAGGTTGATGGGATCGGTCTCGCAGTACCTGATCACGCGGTAGATTGCCCCGCGGCGGCGCCGCAGACGCTTGGCTGTGCTGACCGCCGACTTCGTTCATTCCCGGCCTCGCTGGCGTTTGCGCCGATTTCCATTTCCTTTCCGTTAGATGTCCACGCGACCAGCGTTTGTTACTTGGAAGTGCCAGCGGGCACTCCCCTGGTGCAGTCCGCGAAGCTGGTCAAGTCGCACTCCTGGGGGGGGGCCACTGCGGGCGATGGAAGGGCTGCAACCGAGCCGCCCTGTCAGGGCTTCGCGGCAGGTACAGGGCGGCGCGGCGGGGGGCCTCTATCGTCCAGTGCTGAGGCCGCGTGGCTTTGCGTGCGCCGAGGTGGCGGCTGTCATCAGTCGGTCTGACGCCACGCCGCCGCCATTATGTCTACTGTTTACGAACGGAGGATGAGCAATGAAAACCTGGTGTCTGAGGGGAAAGTGCAGTGTGCTGGTTGTCACAACGGTATGTTGTTGCGTGTTTGCCCAGGCAGCTCACGCCCAGGGGCCGAGGCTGTACGTGGGAGCATCAACTCCGGGTATGGTGATGCGCTATGATGGGATTACGGCCGAGCCACTTCCGGGGGCAGGGCAATCCTGCGCCGTGTTCGTGACGGACTTGGGGAACACAATTGGCGTGACGATCGGTCCCGACGGTCGTCTCTATGTGGTGAGTTCCGGTACCCGCGAGGTTCGTCGGTACGACGCTGACACGGGTACGCCCTGCCCGGCGCCGGGGCAGTCGGGCGCCGTGTACGCGTGGGGCTGCGGGTTGCAATACGTGAAGGGCTTGAAGTTCGGACCTGACGGTCACCTGTACGTGGCTGACAGCGACCGGAACAGCATTCTGCAGTTCAAGGGGCCGTACGCCGACAGCCCGGGCCAGTACATGGGGGTTTTCACCTCCGGCGCTGACGGGCAACTGTACGCTCCCGGCGGGCTGGCATTCGGTCCAGACGGCTGCCTGTACGTTGCTGGGAATGGCTCCGGGAACGTCGTCCGTTTCGAAGGACCCTTGGCCCAGGAGCCAGGGCAGTTTGTCGATGTCGTGGTGAGCGTCGTTAATGCCATGGATTTGGCGTTCGGGGATCAGCGCACTTTGTACATCAGTTCCCAGAATACGGACTCGGTGTACGCCTTTGACCTTCTCGACAGTTCGCTGGAACTGCTGCCCGATCCAGACCATCTGCTTGATCAACCGCAGGGCCTGGCAGCGGGTCCGGACTGCTGCTTGTACGTCGGGAGCGCCTTGGCACACAAGGTCGCGCGCTACTGCGGTGACCACCTTGAGCAATTCATAGACTGCAATGCCTGTTCTCCGGAGTACCCGCCGTCTTTCCTGGCGTTCGCCGGTCTCAGTGACTGCGACGGGAACGCTATACCCGACGACTGCGAGTGTGGTGATCTCAACGGCGACGGCGAGTACACCCAGGCAGACTTCCTCGCGTTCATCCAGGCCTACGGTGCGTGCGCGACCGATCCGCCACCCAACAGGTACAACATCAAGGCCGATATGGACTGCGATGGATGCATCACTCTGAAGGACTACGGTCTCTGGCTAGAGTGCTATCGCAACATGCTCCCGTAGCGGGGTTGGTGGCAGGCGACTGCCCCATCGAGTTGCACGCGTGCATCGGTGAGCCGTCGTCGAACTTCGGAGGCTGTCTCAGGACTCCTCTTTCCTGCCGGGGGAGAGGGCAGGGTGAGCGGGCGTTCCATCGGGACTCGACGCTCCCCCGGCCCTTCCCCCGACGGGGGGGCGCCTCTCAGTCTCCGACGTACGCCCCGTTGCGGATCAGCACGCGCCAGCGCTGTCGCCAAAGGTCGAAGTTGCCGGCTTCGGGTCGGCGTACCGGGTCTGCGGATTGCGCGTCAACCAGCGTCAGGTCGCGGTCAACTATAAGGTGGGCCAGGTCTTGAGGTGTGCTGTCTGGGCGCTCAGAGGCAATCTGCAAGCTGAACCAGGGGCCGGTGCTGGGCTTAGCGAGCCGTGTTGAGGGCATTACATCGGATAGCACGGCGGTCTCCTCGTGGGGACGCGGGCGGGTGTCCACCCACCGCTCCAGTCCTCCGTCGATCATGACGTAGGATACCGCACAGGCGGATGTTGTGCTTGGCGTATCGAAAAACGCGTACGCCTGAATGGGAGCAGGTGGGAGGGATAGCAGCGCGCCGTACTGCGGGTCGTTGGGTGGTTCCAGACCGTCCATCATGTGCGGGGGCCCCAGGCCGTTCATGTTCCGCGGGTCGAGAATCACAACCACCTTGACAGTCTCCCAATGGGCAGGTGGCTCCTGGTCCGGGACTGGGGCGTCGTCGAAGCCGTCGAGTTTGTTGTTCTCCCCCCACGCCAGAATCGCTGGCCGCTGGCCGTCAAAGTACCCGGGTACGGTGCGCCCGTCCGGGAGTTGTCCGAAGTGCAGGAACGTTGACCTTGCGCGGCCTGTGCGCGCGTCGAGAATCGAGATGCGTGTGGGGTAGTCGCGTACGTCGCAGGCAGCGACGACCAGGTCTTCGCCCGGATGATCCTCCGCTGGGACGGTGTCCAACCACAGGCAGCGGAACTCGCCGGGCCCCCGCTTGCAATCCGGCCATTCCAGTTCAGAGGATAGATTGGCGGACCAGACGTCGTTGCCGCCCGCGTCGAAGGCGAACACGCAGTCTCCGTTGACAGGCTCAAACGTACCAGCTACAGCCAAGGGTCTCCCCGTACCGTAAGCGTCGACGCGCACGGCGCTGTTTATGTAGTGGGCTTCACGGGGCAACACGCGGAGAACTATCCAGTTGGGAGAGTTGTCATAGCGCACCAGCAGGGTACAGGTCGCCGCGTCGTCGATCTTCTCGATCCGAAGGTCGGTGATGGCGCGCTCACCACTGCGTCCGAGCAAGGCCACCACGGCCCAAACCAACGTGGCCGCAGACACGAGGAAAGCCGCCTGCGCCAGCCGCCGCCGCCGGACCTCCGGTCGACCAATGCGCACACTCTCCTCCAAGTGTGCCATCGCCTCGTCTGCTGATGCGAACCGGTCCTCCGGCCGTTTCGCCAGCAGGCGGAGGGCGAAGTCAGCCAAGTAGGGGTCGGCGCCGCCGTAAAGCTTGCACGGGTGGCGGGGCTCTTCGTGCAGGATGCGGTGGATGACGGCCGAGGGCGTGTCCGCCCGGAACGGTGTGCGGCCGGTGAGCATCTCGTAGAGCACCACGCCGGCCGAGTAGAGGTCGCTGCGCTGGTCCACCGCTTCGTCGCCGCGGGCCTGCTCGGGGCTCATGTACTCGGGCGTGCCCGGCGTCGAGCCCTCCAGCGTCAGCCGCGTCTGCGCGGTCAGCATGCGCGCGAGGCCGAAGTCGGCGATCTTCACAGTGCACGGGCCGCCGCTGGCAATCGCCTCTGAGCGGTCGGGGCAGGTCTCAGGCCCCTCCCTTACGGTCGACGTTCGGAGCGGAGTCGCAGGCATAACTCCCCTCACTTGCACGGAGGGGTCGGGGGAGGGTCGCACGGCCGCGGCAGCCCCCCTCACCCTGCCCTCTCCCCCGAGGGGGAGAGGGGTTCCGTCCGATGCTCCCGGCGACCGGGATGACGGCTGCCGACCAGAGCCACCCGCGCCCGCCGACGCGCCCACCGCGCCCGCCGACGCGCCCACCTCGTCCACCGCGTCCACCGATGCGCCCACGGCGTCCACCGAGACGCCCACGGCGTCCAAGAGGATGTTCGACGACTTGATGTCGCGGTGGATCACGCCCGCGGCATGGGCGGCCGCCAGTCCCTGCAAGAGTTGGCTGAAGACCGACCGCACGACGTCACCCGGCAATGGCCCCCGCTCACGGATCACGGTGCTCAAGGTTGGTCCATTGACGTACTCCATTGCCAGGTAGTGAATGTGCCGCGCCTGCCCGACCGAATAGATCGTGACGATGTTCGGATGACGCAGGGCTGCCGCTGCTTGGGCTTCGCGTTTGAGCCGGGCGAGGGCGGCCGCGTCGCACGCCAACTCCGGCCGGAGGACCTTCAACGCCACCGGGCGTCTCAACTGGGCGTCGAACCCCTTGAGCACGACGCCCATCCCTCCCTGCCCCAGGAAGTCGGTCACGCCGTAGGCATCCAGGCGGGCGGCCCAGGCTGGATCAGGCGAGCGCTCCAGCACACCCTGCTCGACCAGTTGGGGGATTGTCCCTGGGCCCCGCTGCAGGTCGCGCAGCAGGGCGAGATGGGCGGCGAGCTCCTCCGCGCAATCCGGATGCCGCGCCAACAGTTCCTCCTCCGTCTCGGCCACACCCAGCGCCCGGCGGTCGAAGTGATCGTTGAGAATCCGTCCGATTCTGAGGTCCAGGCTGTCGTGATCGGATGACGACGCTGCATTCATGGTCGAACGTGACCCAAGGTCATTGGTCCGGTCAGGTGCCGATCGTGCCTCCTCAGTATACCCGATTCGCCGGGCTGCATCACGACCATGAGCGCACCGACACGAACCGGTCGCCGACGGAAGGTGCAGGTACGCCGCCGGCAGCGGCGGTTGCGCCGCATCCGCACTCGGCCCAGAGCCTGGCGCCCGCTGCGCGGCTCCCGCTCACACGCGGGGGAACGTTCGCAGCGGGCGGTAGGGCCCCGTCCCGGCGAGTCGGGACGGCGCCATACCCTCCTCCGCGCCATCGGGATGCCCGCTTTTCTCCATGCTTGGCGATGTGGTATAATGCTCCTGCGAGGTCAGCAGCCTGTTGATGAGGCAGCGTCGGCCCGCCGGCGGCCGACGTAGAGGGCCTCAAATGCACCGGTTTCAGGATGTCACCTGCGGTCCGACCGTTCTGCAACAGGCTACTGGGCTCAGTCTCTGCGCCGGCCGGTCCATGATCCGCATTCCTGGGAGGTTTGAGTATGCGAGGGGTCTCGCGGCAAGTACCAGCCGTATTGCTCGTCGGTATCATGTTTGTCGGCACGTTCTGCCCGTTGGCATCTGCCCTCGCGCAGTCGTGCGGGCAGTGGACTTGGGCGGCTGGCGGGGGACCTCCGGCGAGACGATGCCACGCTATGGCATACGACGAAAGTCGCGCCATCACCGTACTCTTCGGCGGCTGGGGGGAGGGCTGTCTCCGGGACACCTGGGAGTGGAACGGCAGCACCTGGACGCAACGCTCTTCAACCGGCCCGACCCGCCGAGAATACCACTCTATGACCTATGATTCCGACCGCCACGTCGTGGTGCTCTTTGGAGGGTTGTCCGGTACGACCTCCGCGGGCGACACCTGGGAGTGGGACGGCACCGGCTGGAATCAGGTCGCCGACTCAGGCCCCTCCCCGCGCTGGGTAGCGGCTCTGGCCTACGACCGCGCCCGGCACGTGGCCGTCCTGTTCGGCGGCTGGGACGGAAACGCCGACTTGGGCGATACCTGGGAGTGGAATGGCACGCAGTGGACGTTGCGCGCGACTGATGGGCCCGCCCCCCGCGGCGCTCATCGCCTTGCCTACGACAGGCAGCGCCACGTCACCATCCTGTTTGGGGGCTGGGACGGCGATGATAACTTCGGCGACACCTGGGAATGGGATGGCGAGACTTGGTCGCTCCGCAGCACTTCAGGTCCCTCGCCGCGCCGTGGGCATGGGCTGGCTTATGACACGGACCACCATGTCACGGTGCTTTTCGGCGGTTGGGACGGCAGTGACGACCTCGGCGATACCTGGGTCTGGGACGGCCAGCGCTGGAGCCTCCAGGCCACCGGCGGTCCCGCGGCACGGGGCTACCATGCCTTGGTGTATGACACGGCCCGCGAAGTCGCAGTACTCTTCGCTGGCTGGGAAGGCACCGCCAACTTTGATGACACGTGGCTGTGGGAGGGTACTGATCCGCTGCGCATTACTGACCAGCCGACCGATGAGACTGTCCCCGTCGGCGGCACCATCGCGCTTTCCGTGGACGCGGACGGAACCGGTACGCTGCACTACCGCTGGTACCAGAACGGTGACCCTCTTACCGATGACGACCGCATTTCCGGAGCACACACCAGGCACTTGACGATCGCTCCCGCCCGGCTGGACGACAGCGGCAGCTACACCGTGGTGGTCACCGACGATTGTGACGAACTGGAGAGCGACAGCGCGGCCGTCACGGTGTACGACGCTGTGGCACCGATCGTCGTGATCACAGCGCCAACTTCGGAACCCACTTACGAGGTGTCAGGCTCCCCGGTCCACTTGGCCGGCACCGCCGATGACAATGTCGCCGTGATAGGCGTCACCTGGTTCAACGCGGCTACCGCCGAGTCCGGCGCCTGCGCCGGCACCACGAGCTGGGCCTGCGACGTGCCGCTCGTGAGTGGTGAGAACCCGGTAACCGTCACCGCCCACGACGCGTCTGAGAACCAGGGCAGCGATCAAATCACCTTGATCTTCTTCGACGTGGAAGCTGGTGACGGGCGGTTGGAAGGCAAGGTGATTGACGCGGATACCGGCGCGCCACTCGCCGACGTGCGCATCGTCTTTCACGAGTTGGAACGCGACACTGGTCCGAGTGGCAACTTCCTCTTCGTACCCGCGCCGGCTGGCGCGCAGGAGATCGCCCTCACCAAGGAGGGCTACTTCCCCGAAACGCTGGTCGTGCACATCGGTGCCGGTTCGCCGACTCACCTGGTGGTGGAGATGCTGCCCGTGCCGACGGGCGACCTGCCCCAGGTCGTGGGCGTGACTTCGCAATATGTGCGCCCCGGCACGAAGACGTACTTTCTCGACGGCGTGCCTTTGGAGCAGGCCTTCACGGCCCGCGTGCAGTGGAACGGGCATGCCCCCGGGATCGTGCGCTGGGCCACTCCGTACGTCAGCTTCGAGGGCCCCTGTCCCGGAATGACGGTCAGCCGCACGCTCGACGTCGGTGGCCAGTTTGGCCCGCACGGCACCTTGATGGTGACGGCCATCAGTGGTGACGAACCGCCGATTGAGTCACTGCCCTGCGAAGCAAACATGAAGGTCCTGTCGCCTCCTCCCCTGGGCACGCTGATTCCCGGTGTCGAGTACGCATTGAAGATAGTGGGGCAGGAAATCGAATACGATCTGCTCGGCATTCAGGGCGTAACCGTCGGCACTACCGGCTGGGGAGCCGATCGCATGCCCGCGGACTTCCCGATCTTCGGTGGGTGGGCCATGGGCCTTGACCCGCAATTCGACATGTCGGGGGTAGTCCACCAAGATGGAACGATGGACCTCTTCACGGTCGGCTTCGATGCTTCCCAACACAAGAATATCCGCAAAGGGGTTCCGACCAGGAACCACAAGGGATGCAGGCTTCCGTTTCTGGAAGTCGCCGTTACCGGCACCTACAGTCAGCGAATGGTGTTTGTGGAACGCGAGGGCGCCTGGCAACCGAGCGGGTGGCTGGATCTCGGTGTGTCGGCCAAGATCGACTCGCCGCAATTCCCGTTTCCGCCGCCGGCCAGCGTGCTTTACGGTCGGGCAGAGATTGAAATGAGCGCGGTAGCTCACTTCCCGATTGTCGGGTGGGTGAGTGACGAACCGGGCTACGCAGGTGGAGTTGATTTTGAACCGGTCGTTCGGGCGATCCTGGGGGCGGGCAAAGCCAAGGCTCTCTGTGCAGAGGGCTGGGTCGGAGGCGGCTTCCACGCGGAAGGCGTGGAGTTGAGTCCGGAGTGTGCGTGGGATAATGCGTATGCGATCATGCTGTTCGGGGGCCGGCTTCTGGTTGGGCCGTTCGTCAGCGAATTTGAGGTGAGGCGTGCGCATCCTGAGAGACTCGACCCAGGCACGACGCCATCCTCTGAGTCGTGGACGCCGTTCACGCTGCTGCCCAGAGAGCGATCGCGCGGCTCGTGTCCGACACGGCCCGGTCCCTCGGGAACGACGCGGGGCACAGCCGCGGAAGAGGCGCTTGTGATCGGCGAGTTCCCCTACTCCGTTCCGGGGGTGATCCGTGCGGGAGAAACGCCGTTGGCGGTCTGGATCGCTGACAACACCGAGCGCGACCTGATCAACCGGACTGAACTTACATTTGCGACTCATGACGCGAACGGGTGGAGCGAGCCCACGCCCGTCGCAGGCGATGGGACAGCAGACTTGAGCCCTCAGTTGGCCGCGCTGCCCGACGGCCACGCGGTTTGTATCTGGCAGGATGCCAACGCCGTGCTCAGCGACGAAGACCCCTTTGAAGTATTCCTCTCCCATCTGGAGATCGCGGTATCCGCATATGACCCCCAGAGCGGGACGTGGTCACCCGTCACCCGCCTGACTGACGACGCTGCGCTCGACCGCTCGCCGAGCGTGGCCGCTGCTGCCGGCGATGACATGTTGGCCGCCTGGGTTACGAACGCCGGCAATGATCTATGGGGAACGAGCGAACTGCCGAACGACATCCGCTGGTCTGTCTACGATGGTGTGGAGTGGGCGCCGCCTGCGGTGCTCGCGGCGGGTCTCGGGACCATCCTCGATACTACGCTGGCGTATGATGGCACCACCGGGTACTTCGTCTTCGTAACCGACGCCGACGAGAACCTCGACACTCAGGAAGACCAGGAACTCTGGGCGGCCACCTATGCCGACGGCCAGTGGTCCGCGCCGGTTCAGCTTACCAGCGATGCCATCTGCGACGCTGCCCCCCGACTGGCATACGACCCAGGCGGCGTGCTACGCCTGGCGTGGCTGAAAGGTGACGACTTGCGCTTCGCCACCGGCCTCGACGTCGGCAACTCGACGGTGGTGGCCACGCCGGGTGCCTCGCCGGGTGCCCGGGACTTTGATCTGGTCATGGGGTCTGCAGGCCAAGTCGCGCTTGCCTGGAACGACGTTTCGGCCACTTATCTGGATCTTTGGGTTGCCTACTATGATCCCACCCTGGATGTCTGGAGCGCGCCGCGACAACTGACGGCCGATGACTCGGCCGAACGCTTCGTCAGCGGTGCTTTCGACGCCGCTGGCAATCTGTTGTGCGTCTACGACAAGACGCAGACGGTCTATGTGGATCGTGAGGAGTGGGTCAACGGGCAGCTCGTCGTCGTGGAAGACGTGCCCCAAGCGGGACAGAGCGATCTGTATTACATGATGTACACGTTGGGCGTCGATCTGGCGGTGGCCGTTGAGGACGTCAACGTGCAGCCATTGAATCCGTTTCCCGGCACGCTGGCGACGCTGTCAGCGCTGGTACACAACCTGGGCGAGGCGCCGGCCGACAATATCGCAGTTGCCTTCTACGAGGGCGACCCAGGCGCCGGAGGGACGCTGATTGGCGCGGCCTTGCTGAGCGAGCCGCTAGCCGGCGGTGATTCGGCGGAGGCGACGATCGCGTGGAACGTCCCCACGACGACCGAGCCGGTGCAGGTTCACGTAGTGGTCGATCCGAACTTCGTGCAGGATGATCGCGACCGAACGAGCAACGCGGCCGCCATGCCGGTCCTCGCGCCTGACCTGACCATCAGCGAGGTCGTCGTCCAGGCGGCCGGGCCGCACCGTTTTCTCACCGCGCGCGTGGCCAATGAGGGGGCCCTTACCGTGGCAAGTGCGGAGGTCGTGATGCGGCGCGGGTCCGCCACTGGCCCCGTGCTCGCCACGTTGACGACGACCGCCCCCGTCGTCGCCGGGGCGTATCATGATCTGGCGTGGGTATGGGAGGATGTGCCGCTGCTTTACGGTGGACGGATCGACGTGTTCGCCACTGTTGATGAGGCGCACGTCGTCGATGAGTTTGACGAGGACAACAACGTGCGTTCGGCGAGCGTAACCGGACCGGCCGCCCCGCTCGGCGACTTTGATGTGGACGGGAACGTGGACCTCGACGACTACAACATCTTCGCCGGTTGCATGCTTGGCCCCGAGGTGCAGTACCTGAGCGGCTGTGCATATACAGACCTTGAAACCGACGGTGACGTGGACCTCGCGGACTTGGCAGTGTTACAAAGTGCCTTTGGCGGCTGAGCGGACTTTGGCACCGGGGAAAGCAACAGATCGTAGCGGGTGGCATGGCCAAGCGCAGCGCCGCCATGCTTTCGCACACGGCACACGCTACGGTGGGCGATAGCCGGCCGGCGCCGTCGGCCGTGATCCGGCAACGAACCGGAGAGCCCGGTTGGATCACCCCACCAGGGCGCTACCAACGGACGCCGCCTCCACTACCGCCGATGCTACCTCCCCTCGCCGAATCCGCCGGCGAGTCGGCGCGGGCTGAGTACGTGTTCAGCGTGTGCGGCGCCCAGGGTGCCGTGCTTTCCCCCGACCGCGGTCGCGGGTAAGCATCCCTCTGCGGACGCGGTACATGCCCACCCCCGCCGGCGGCGGGTGAGGGCATGGCACCTACGTTAAACGCGTGCCCGGCTGAAGCCCGCGCTGGCTGGGATGCCACCTGCAGGGCGGCGTGACTCGGGAGCTTCACGAGCGGGGTGGGCTGCGGCTGGTGGGCCGAGAAGCACTGTGCTCGGCCGGCGTTGTCCTGGCCGCCATCGGCGCGGGGTCGCCATGCTCGTCTCGCCGCGTGGAGGAGAAGATTCGCGGGCTGCGCCGCGTTCCGATGCGGCTGCGCGCGGATCTGGCAACATCGGGTCGTTACCGCGGCGCTGGCGAGCGGGTGTCACTCCCACCGGGCAAGCGCCTGCTCTGCATCGAGCCGACCGGCGAAGGCGCCCCGGCTCTCCCGCGGGAACTCACGCTTACGGAACTCGTAGCCGCGGTGACGCTCGCGAAGCGCTCGGGAGAGGCGGTCAACGAGCAGCAGTACGGGGCCGGCCTTTCGAACATCGCGCGGTACTCCGTCGAGGGCGGTGGGACGTACTCGGCGCTGCGAATGCCCGGCCTTCGCGTGCCCATCGGCGTGTATGATTGCGAGTTCCGAGTCGTCACTGGAGTCCCGGCGCTCACCGGGCACAAACACCAGTTGGTCGCGCGTTGCGACGTGTGTCTGCTTCCCGCGCTGAGCCTGACTCTCCTGGTGGTGTCGCTTCTCTCCGGTCTTGGTTTCTGTGGTCTGGTAGCGATCGGGGTATGGCTCGCCGCCCGCGGTGCCCGGCAATGCCGCAGGCCGACGCCGGGCCCGGTCGAGACCCCATGCGACTAGAGGCGCACGCAGGAGCGCACGACCAGGCGAGAAGCGAAGAGGTCCCGTCTTCCGTTTCGTTACATGGTCTTCGCCCAGCCGAGGTAGCCGTAGAAGAGCACGACCCACAGGAACTTCGCCAGCAACGTCAGCATCGGTGACCTCCAGGTGCGAGTGCCGGGCGGCCGCGCGCCGCCCTCGATCCGCGGGCTTGCTCCCCTTGACGCCGAGCGTCAAGCGCGGCCCGCGTGGCGGCAAGCTGGCCTGACCGGCGCGCGAGCGCGCATGGTCGTTTGGAAGGAAGGCGGGACAGGTTCGTTTCCCCGGCGGGCGGCTACGGGCGCCGGTGCGAAACGAACCTGCCCCCGTTCCTTCTGTTCAGGGCCTAGCCGCTGATCGTGTACTTTGCCTCGAGCGCCTTGTTGATCCGCTGCCGGGAGTCAACCAGGTGCGCCCGGCTGTAGGCATCCAGTTGGGGCCCTGTCTTGTCCAGCGTCTGCCCGATGCGCTGTTCCAGCTCCTTGATGGTCAGCCGCCCCAGGGCGTGGACGTCGGGGTGCACTCCGGTGCCACGTGGTGACACTACCAGCTCGATCAGACGCTGCAGATACTCCCGCTGGAGGTTACGCCGGAAGCTGGGGATCAGCGGCGCGCGGTTGGTGTACGCGGTCCCCGCGGGCGCCTGGGCACCCGTCTCCAGCTCCGACCAGATCGCCTGTGTCAGCGTGCCGAACAACTCGGGCACGCCGAACGCATCCTCCGTCGCCGGCACCTTCAGCTCCGCGTCGTACACGCGGTTGACCGTCACCGGGTTGAGTACCTGGAACAGCGCCCCCATCTGAATGGCCAGCACGCGCCGGTGCAGGTCGAAGTCGAGCTCGCTGTCGGCCGCGTCCGAGTCCCAGTGCAGCCAGCGTCCGGCCGCCAGGCGGTTGAGCAACTCCGGCGGGAACTGGAAGCTCTTGGCGGAAAGCACGGTATCCGCCACGAAGCGCAGCGCCTCGCGTTGCTCGGCCGCCGGCACCACGACGATCGGCGGGCGGGCGTTGGGGGTGCCCTTGTGGTCCCGATTCAGGTACTGCCCGCCGACGAGCCGCCCGGCAGTCTGCGCGCCGAAACTGTATTGTCCCAACAGGAACGAGAACGCGCGGCGGGCCGCCTGGTAGCTCTTGCCGTCCTCGACGGCCCATTCCAGCCCGTCCTTCCAGAGCCGCTCGGCCAGTCCGATGCGGTCTTTGGCGAAATCCACCGGGTTCTTGCCCATGTCCCAGCGGTTGACCGTCGGGTCCGGGTACAGATTGGAGGTGTCTTCATCCGTGGCGTAGTCGAGCCCCGGCTCGGCGCTGCGGGCCGCGATTGCCTTGAGCATGTCCGCCTCGCTCTTGGGCGCCGCCTCGTTGCCCGGCTCGGGCGTGAACGTGCGGTAGCCGTAGTCGATGGCCCACAAGTCGTAGGGGCCCAGCAGCGGCGACACGTACAGGCCCTGCGCCTCTGGCGTGGCCGCAAAAACGTACGCGTTGTAGTCCATGACGCTGGCCGACGTGGCCGACGGCCGGTCGCTGCGGACGCTCTTGATCTCCTCCAGGGGCAGCCAACTGCTGGCCTTGAAGTTGTGACGCAAGCCCAGCGTGTGGCCCACTTCGTGCGTGACCGTCTCCTTGATGGCCTGGCCGATGAACTCCTCCGTCAGTCCGCCGGCGCCCGCTTGGGCAGCCGTCAGCGCCGCCAGGGCCAGCTCCCGCGCGCCGCCAAGTCCGATCTCGCACATGCTGCTGTGCCCATGCTGCCCGCAGCAAGCGCCGTGCTGCGCGCGGTAGAGTTCCAGCGGCGTCGGCGGCGTCGGCTCGGGAGCAATCAGGGCCGCCGGCGTGAAGTCCCATTCGGGGTGGTGGGCCAACAGGTCCTCCACGGCGAAATCGGTGAAGCTGGCCGTCGCCCGCGGGCCCAGGACATCGTGCTGCAACTGCAACGAGCGGACGAACGAATCATCGAAGATGATGTCCGCGTCCAGAATCTGCCCGGTGAACGGGTTGGCGCGGGAGGGCCCCATCGCGAACGCCTGCCCGGTCACGATCCAGCGGAAGAAGTTGTAGCGGACGTCCTCTGGATCGAGGTCCTTCGTCTGTTCATCGGAGTCGCTCTGCTGGATGACCTTGATGGCGTTGCGCAGCCCGGCCGCCTCGAACGCGTTGTTCCACTCCAGGATGCCCTCGCGCACGTAATGGCGGAACTTCACCGGCACCGTCTTCTCGATGTAGAAGACGATCTGGTCCTGCGGCAGCACGTCGGAGACCTTCGCCTCCGGCTCGGCCTTGCGCAGGTGCCAGCGGTGGATGTAGCGCTTGAACGTTGTGTCGGCCTCATGCGGGCTCGACCAGTCGCGCACGGCCGTCAGGAAGTAGCCGACCCGCGGGTCCGCCTCGCGCGGTGTGTAGCCGTTGTCCTGCGGCAGTCTGGAGAGGCTGTAGTGCAGGCCGACGATCTGCCCGCTCGGGCCTTGCATCATGGCCGCGTCCACGCTGATTTCCGTGTTGTTGGGGAAGTTCTTGACGGCTCCGTAGCGGCTCAGGTTGGCATCGAGGCTGCCGCCGAAGATGCCCCCCGCGCCGATCAGGTCCTGCTTGAACAAGTCACCCAGGTCAATCACCGGGTCACCGTCGATCTCCGTCCGGATCGGCACCGCCCGGATGATGTTGTCCGGGTAGCTGCGGCTGATGACGTCATCGACCGGCGAGCCGGTGCCCTTCTTGTAGCGCGGGTCCGCCTCCATCAGGACGAGCTTCTTGCCCACGCGGTCGAAGTACACTGCGGCGTCGTTCCATTGCCAGCCGGCGAAGAACGGCCCGCGGGCGATGGAACTGGCCACCAGGAAGTTCTGCCTCAGCAGACCCTTCGGAACGCGCGCCAGCAGCCGGTCATCCTTCTCATGATGGTAGAGGGTAAGGAAACCCTCTTTGACCTTGGTGTCTTTGGTGACCTCCTCGAACTTCGGGAACTCCGGCTCATCCGCCCACACCGCGGCTGCCGGTAGCGCGAAGGCCGCCAGCAGCACCAGCCTCACCCAACTCGTCCTGCCAAGCCGTGTCTCGTTCATCGCACCGTTCTCCTCGAACGTCCCGTGCCGTCTCGTTATTCGCTACCATCAGGTCCCGCGACCCTACCTCGCTTAGCCTCCGCGGCGGGCAGAGCCCGCCCTACGCCTGCCTCTTGCCTCTTGCCTTCTTCCTTACAACCGGTACTCCGCCGCCAGCGCCCGATCGATGCGGGACTTGGCCTCGTCGAAGTGCGCCCGGGTGAAGTCATCGAGCTTGCCGGCCGTGCCTTGCTCCAGCAGCTTGCCAAGTCGCTCCGCAAGCTGCCCCAGCTTGAGACAGACGACCGCGTGTACGTCCGCATTAGCGCTCCGCCCTGGTTGCGAAAGCACCAGGTTGAGCAGCATGCTCAGTTGCTGGCGTTGCAGGTTGCGGCGGATGCTGCTGACGAACGGCTTGCGATTGGTGAAGCTGCGGGAGGGCGTCTCGTTGAGCTCCGCCCAGACGGCGTCGGTTACCGTGCACAGAAGCTCCGGTACGGTGAGCGCGTCCGCGTCGGTCGGCACCTTCAACTCGGCATCGTACACGCGGTTGAGCAGCACCGGGTTGAGCAGGTAGAGCAACGCCTGATACTGCACGCGGGCGATGCGCTCATGCGCCGGGTAATCCAGCGTCGAGTCGTAGGCATCGGAATCCCAGTGCGACCACCGCCCGGCCGCCAGCTTGTTGAGCAGGGCCGGGTCGAAAATGAAGTCCTTGTCGGAGAAGACGGTCTTGGTCACCAGCTCCAGTGCCGCTCGCTGTTTGGCGACGGGGACGATCTCGATGGGGGCGGGGGCGTTAGGATCGCCCTTGTGGGCCCGGCTGAGGTACTGCCCGCCGACGTAGCGGACCGCGAAGCCGACGGTCCGGCCATACTCGGCCAGCAGCATGTCGAACGCCCGCCGCAGCTTGGCGTAACTGTCCCCGTCCTCGACCGCCCAGTCCGCGACGTTCTTCTGCAGGCGGCGCACCATGTCCATGCGATGGTTGGCGTATTCCAGCAGGTCGCTGCCGTTGTCGAAGCGATTGACCAGCGGGTCCGGCGCGAAGAAGCCGGTGTCCTCGTCGGTGCCGTAGATGTGTCCCGGCTCGGCCACGCGCTCGAGCACGGCCTTGAGCAGGGCGGCCTCGTCCTTGTGCTTCTGCCCGTCGGGGATGCCGTAGCCATAGGTGATCGCCCATTCGTCATACGGTCCCACCGCCTGGGTGACGAACAGGCCCTGCTTTTCCGGGTCCGGATGGATGATGCCCGGGTTGTAGTCCATGATCGACGCGCAGGTCGGCACGTTCGGGTCGGTGGTGCTGAGAATCTCCTCCACCGACTTCCAACTGCTGGCCTTGAAGTTGTGCCGCAGGCCGAGCGTGTGACCGACCTCGTGCGTGGTTACCTCGCGCACCATCTGCCCGACGAATTCCTCGCTGAGGTCCTTGCGTCCGGTTGCCTCCAGCGCGGACATGGCCAGGGCCATTTCGTGGGCCAGGCCCGTGGCGTAGGTGCAGTACCCCGGCTGGTGCATCAAGTGCTCCAGCACATCCGGTTCGGGGCGGTTGGCGGAGCCGGACAGCCGCGTCGTGTCGGGCAGCAGGTACTCTGTTTGCCCCGTGAACTTCCATTCCGGGTGCTGGTCAAGGAAGGCGTTGAGCTGGGCATCCTCCTCCAGGCCGAGCCCGGTGCCGCTGTACGTGGCGTACTGACGCTCCCAGCTTCGCACCATCGAGTCGTCGAAGATGATGTCCGCGTCGAGAATCTCGCCGGTCAGCGGATTGGCGAGCGACGGCCCCATCGCGAAGCCGCGCCCGCTCACAATCCAGCGGAAGAACGCGTAACGCACGTCCTCCGGGTCCTTGTCGGCGTGCACGGTGTCGGTCTGCTGCTCGATCTGCACGGCGTTGCGGATGCCGGCCTTCTCAAACGCCCGGTTCCATTCCAGGATGCCCTCCCGCACGTAGCGGCGGTACTTCACCGGGACGGTCTTCTCGATGTAGTACGTGATGTGGTGGTCCGGGTCCGCGTCGGAGACTTCCTTGCTCGGTTCGGCCTTGCGCACGTCCCAGCGGTGGATGTATCGCTTGAAAATGGTGTCCGCGTCGTGCGGTACCGACCAGTCCTTGATGGCCGTGATGAAGTAACCCACGCGCGGGTCGGCCTCGCGCGGCTTGTAGTCGCTCTTGGGCAGCTCGACGATGCTGTAGTGGACTTGGGCCCGCGTGCCGCCCTGGTTGCCCGGTCGCATGATGGCCGCGTCCACCGCCACCTCGACGTTGCGCGGGAACGCCTTGCGCTTCGCCCAGCGGCTCAGCGAGGCATCCAGCCCGCCGCCGTACACTCGACCGATGCCCGCGAGGTCACCCTTCTTGAACAGGTCCCCCAGGTCGATCACCGGGTCCTGCCCGCGCTTGCACACGATCGGCACGGCCGTCACGATGCGGTCGGTGTACGTGCGCCCCACGACATCGGCCACCGTGGACTTCTCGTCCGTCTTGTTACTCAGGTCAGGCTCGATGAGCACCAGTTTCTTGTCAATCTCGTGCCATTGCACGACGTTGCTGCCCCACATGTAGCCCGCCAAGTCGGGGCCCGCGGCGATGCTGCTGGCCAGCAGGAAGTTCTTCTTGAGCATCTTGTTGGGAACCACCGCCAGGAGCTGATCGTCCTTCTCCCGATAGAACAGGGGGAAGAGGCCGTTCTCGCCCTGCGGCCCCAGGACTTCCTTGTGTTCCTTGGCCACCTCGTCGAACTTGGGCAGTTCATCCTCCTTGCCCTTCGCCTCGCCCGGCCCCGACCGCTGACTCACCAGCTCGGCCGTCGCCAGCGGGTTGCCGGGCAGGGCCGCCGGGGCCTCGGGCTCGGCAGCCGGTACCGGCGTGTCGGCCACCAGAACGCCCACGCTGCCGAGCAGTAGCAACCCCATGCCGGTCACCACCCACACCTGGGCCCTGTTTCGCAACGTCTTGCGCCTTGCCTTCATCGTTTACTGCTCCTTACGTGTTCGTGGATCTGGCTTGCCTGGTTCATGCAGGTCACCGGCGGGGCTGGACGCTCCGCCTGCGCGAACGCGACACCCTCATGGATGTGCGCGGTTTGCCCACTGCTCGCGCGTTGAGCGCCGCCGGCAGTCCGAGGCCGGTAGGACGCCCAATGCAGAGTTTCTTCGGCCGGTTACCGCCTATGTCCCCAGCGGTTCTACCCCAGGTGGGATGCCGCCTCGTTCCCCGTGCGTGCCACCGGCCAGCCGAGTCTCCTCCCGCGCGGCCCGGCCGATACGTCTATCAGCAGCATAAGACCCTCGCGCCAGTATTGCTGCGCGCTGGACAAGTTCTTACGCGCAGCACCGAGGATCGCGCGTACCCTGGGCGGTGGCCCGCACGCCTGCACCGGGCAGGCGGGGCACGCGCCCACCGCCTCCGCCGACAGCACTGATACGTTGGTCTTCGCTAGCTCTTGCTGTTCATCAACTGCTGGACGCGGGCCTCGACCCGCAACACGTGCGGACCGGCCAGCTCGACCAGTTGCAGGAGGTCGCGGAACTTCGAGACCTCCTCGACTTGCTCGTCCACGAACCACATCAGGAAGTGGTGCGTGGCGTGGTCCTTCTCCTCGTCGGCCTGCGCCACGAGGTCGTTGATCTGCGCGGTTACCTTCAACTCCGCGTCCAGGGCCGCCTTGGCCACGTCCTTCAGCGAGCCGTACTTGCACGGCTGGGCCGGCGTAGCGTCCAGCTTGACCTCGCCGTTAACCTCTTGGACGTAGTGGATGAACTTGAGGGCGTGCTCGCGTTCCTCGGCCGCCTGCTCCTCGAAGAGCCGGGCGAGCACCTTCAACCCCATGTCGTTGAGGGCCAAGCCCATGCCCAGGTACATCTGCGACGCCGAGAACTCCGCCGTGATCTGGCTGTTGATCTTCCCGTTCATGGTCTTTGAGATCGCCATATGCGTCACCCTTCAATTGAATAAATACACTTACACGTGTCTTCTGCTTCCCGATGACCGATCGGCGGGATCGTAGGCGGGCGCGCCCCGATTATCAACGGACGCCCGCTGGGGAGCCGCCCGCGGGCGGGCGTGTCCCCGCCGGCGGCCAACCTCGCCCGGGAGCCGCGGTCGCCTCCCCGAGGGGCAATAACGTTCCGGGCGAGCCCCGGGGCCGCCGTTGCAGCCGATGCACGGGATGACGCGACGGTGGAGTCCACTTGGGCCCCGAGTCCCTCGATATCAGGGTAGTCGGCCGAAGTGCTCCCGGCCGGCGGGGGCACGAGCGTGCCGTGGGGCGGCGGTCGGGGGGGCCGGGCGAGCGGGGCTTGTAGGGGGACTCAGATGGGCCTGCGGGTTGCGAGTCGGACCGACGCTCGATGGGAGCCGCGTGCGTTCCAAGTACGCAGTGCTCGCCTGTCCGGGCGGCGGTGGTGGACGGCCGGGACCGCCCGCACGCGCGCCGCGGGGCACGCACGCCGGCGGCCCGCTGCGGCCCTGGTGTTCGTGCTCCTGGCCGTGATGGTGGCGCTCACCCTGGCCAGTTCGTTCCTGGGGGCGCAGAGCACGTCGATCGGCGTCGCCCGTAACGGCGGTGACCATGCCAAGGCCCGGGCGGTCGCGGAGTCGGGACTGGCGTTTGCGTGCGCGTACGTTGAGCAGCAAAGTGCGTGGCGGACCCTGCGTCCGCACGGCACGTGGGCGACGAATGTGGCTCTGGGGGACGGGTCGTTTACGGTGGTCGGACAGGACGGCCGGGACCAGAACGGCGACGGCGTCATAAGTGTCCCGTCCGAGGGCGACGGCAGCCTCTCCGACGACGCCAATGATGTGCTGACGCTGACGGTGACCGGGCGGGTCGGGCAGACGAGCCACGTGGTGCGCGCGGTGGTCACTCCGCAGCCCGGCGCAACCGGGTTGGTGGGATACTGGAAGCTGGATGAGAGCAGCGGTCTCGGGGCGCCTGATGCCAGCGGGCTCGGCCATCCGGGCGTGCTCATCAATATGAAGGGTGACGAGTGGACAAGCGGGAAGGCAGGCAGAGCGCTGCAGTTCGATGGCACGAATGACGTGGTGCGGGTGCTGGACCACAATGACCTCGACCTGACGACGGCCGGCACGCTCGCGTGCTGGATGAAGGTCAAAACCTACGGGCCGTTTGCCGGCATCATTCACAAGGGCGGTCAGACCAGCTTCAACGACGAAACCTACAGCCTCCAGTTCTGGGACGGCACTCGAATGCGGCTTTATCTGAACAGTGCCAGCTCCAGCGTGTATCTGGAGACCGCGACCTCGTTCAGCCGCGGCGTGTGGTACCACGTGGCCGCGGTGTGGGACGGGAGCGGCATGCGCTTCTATGTAAATGGGAACCTGGACCGCAGCACGACCACGAAGCTGGCGGCCAAGACGTCGACGGGGAACGTGCACGTCGGCGCGCAACTGGTGACTTACTACAGTTCATCCTATAAGAACTTCCCGTTCGACGGCGTCCTTGACGATGTGCGCATGTACAACCGGGCGCTGAGCATTGCGGAAGTGCAGGACATCGTGGGCGGTGCCGACACCGGCAGCGGCACGGGCGGCTACACGATCACGTGGGACGAGTGACGTCCGGCCTTTCTCTTAAGTGCAGCAGGTCCAGCATCCTCCCCGTGAAGGGGCAGGAACACGGAACCCGATAAGTGTCCGCCGCGTGATGCGGCAGGGGCGGTCTTGTCGGAAGGGCAGCGGCGCTGCGCGCAAAGGGGCGGCGGTTCCGCGGCAAGCGCGGTTCAGAGCGCCGGTGCGGGCTGGCGCACCGTGGTCCGGTAAGGCGGGCGGTCAGCCGAACACGGCTGCGGTTTGACTTGGGGTCATGGCCGGCCTACAGTTGGGCATCACGCCGGGGGGAACGGAGGAATCCTGACAACATAGCCCAGCAAGCCGTGGGCGTTTCTGGTTGCCGTGTGGCGAATGATATTGCCCGGCTCAGCAGAGAGCCGGGCGGTACTGGAAGGGAGAGAATGCGCATGCGGTATGGGACTGTCGTTACGTTGGGTCTGGTGGTGGCGACCGTTGCGAGCCCTTGCTTTGCCGGTCTCCTGGTGGATGGCAGCCTGAGTGACTGGGGCGTGGTGGTCGCGGATCGCAACGCCAGCGTCCTCAGTTTCGCGCCTGGCCTGAACGTACTTGCGTACGACGTCGAGGACCAGAATGACGATGCCGGCATCAGTGCCTACCTGGGCCCCAACTACGGCGGACAGGACTACGACGCGGAACTGTTGGCGGTGGCGTTCGACGAGGGCAAACTGTTTATCGCTCTCGTGACCGGGCAGCGACCGGATAACGGCTTCAAGCTGTTCGCGCCGGGCGACCTGCGCTTCGCTACGAGCGAGGGCGTGTACGGTCTGGAGATCGGCGGCGGGCCCGGCGGCGGCGACGGGTCGTTGCTGCTGGAAGGCGCTCCCGGCTCGACGTATACACTGTACAGCGACGGGCAGACCAGTGGCCATGCCTGGGCCGACCCGGCCCAGACGACCGGCTCCCTCTGGCGCAACGTGGGCTGGATCAACGACGCGATTCCGCCGGCCGGTCCGACGCAGCTCAAGATTGACTCCGCGAGCGCCTGCGTCGGCATGGCGGACTACGTCTACACGCGCAACGTGTACACGAAGCAGCATGCCGTGATCGAACTCTCCCTGGACATCGGGCTGTTCAACGGGGCCGTGATCGACACGATCTCGTGGCGCCCGTCCTGTGGGAATGATGAGCTCGACGCCCCGGTGCGGTCCGTGCCGGAGCCGGGCTCCATCGCCCTGATGCTAAGCGGCGGGCTGCTCCTGTGGCGCCGTTCCCGCGGGCGGTAAGGGCCGAAACGCGGCCGAAGCGACAAGAGACCTTCACGTATCCCACTACCCGAGGCACCGGGAGCCAGGCCCCCGGTGCCTCACCTTATTACGCCGCGATGCTCCGCGCGGCGCTGCCCGTGGGGCGTAACGGAAGCGACGGGTGTGGCCCAGGGCGGTCCGCAACCTCGATGCCCCCGGTCGGCGAGGGCCGGCAGGCGGCGGTCGGCCGGCGCGAGACAGGCTTTACGTCGGGACGGTCGTCCCGGACAATCGCCTGCGGGCGGGCTTGCCGCAGTGCCCGGATAGCAAGGCAGCGGCGGAGGCCCGTGCGGCTACGGGAGGCAGTTTCGTGACGGACGGCAGTCAGCTTCGGCACGTTCGCCTGGCGCGGTCCTTCTCGTTCGAGGCGGCCCACCATCTGCCCCGAACCCCCGACGGGCACCGCTGCCGGCGCCTTCATGGCCACAGCTACCGTGTCGACATCACCTGCGCGGGGCCGGTTGACCCACAGACGGGCTGGCTCATCGACTTCGGTGACATCCGTGCTGCGTTCGAGCCGTTGCGGGCGCGGCTGGACCACACCTGCCTCAACGATGTGGAGGGGCTCGAGAACCCCACGGCCGAGAACCTGGCGCGCTGGATTTGGGAGCGTCTCAAACCCGTACTGCCGCTGCTGACGCAGGTCCGGGTGGCCGAGGGCTGCCACGCCTATTGCGAATACGAGGGAGCGTGAGCGGTGGTGGTCCGAAGCAGCGCTGAAGCGGCCTGAAGGGGGCATGGCTTGCGGCGCCGGACGCAGGGGCAGGACGTCCGTGCCACGCCAAGGTGAACCCACGGGCGGGACGCCCCCGCCACGGCTGGGGCTGCGGGAAGGGCTGAGCTGGGCTATGCCTGCCGGCAAGGCGGCGGTAGGCTGGTGGAACGTGCGGCGACTGATGCGGCGTTATGGTGGCCGCGGGGGCTCAAGAATGACGGGTGGCCGGGCCGATGCTCGTAGACGTTGGAGCAGCAGCGGTCCTCTTGGGTGGAGAACGTGGCCGGTGACAACGCGCAAATGGCAGATCGGGTGTGGGCTGGCGGCGGTATTGCTCCTGGCCTCGGCCGGGTGTACGGAGTTCTGGCTGAACCAGACGGCCTCGCTGGGCGGTAGTACGGTCGGCAGCAGGGGTAACGTGCAGGTTCTGATCATCAACAACACCCCCCATCGGGCGGTGTTCACCGTGGGCACGTATGACCAGACGGACCGGACCACGGAGCCCCCGATCCTCCAGGTCGGCCTGGACGACAGCGGTGAGGCGCTGGAGGGTGACAGCCAGATGGACATCTTCACGCTGCGCTGTGCCCGCGTGTTCAGCGTCGGCGGGCCGAAGCTGCTGGAGATGATCCAGGAGAATCTGGACACCGGCAGCCTGGAAGCAGCGGCCCTCATCGAGGGCGTCAACTTCTACCGCACTGATACCGACGACGGTGAGCCGGAACTGGTGGGCAGCGCGCCGGCGCTGGAGGCTTGGCTGGGGGTCGATTTCCCCTGCGGCGCGCTGCTGGTCCTCCACCTGGAGTTCGATGACTTCGGCCCTGATCCGTTCCGCGTTGACTTCGAGCTGATCCCCGCGGAATCCACGCGGTAGGGTCGCACCTCGCGAATCCCTCGTGCAGTCCGGTATCGGACCCGGACCCGCCGCCGAAACGCCGGGCCGGCGGGGTCGTTCCCTGTCCCTGCGGATAGGGCTGCGCCTGAGCGGCCTGCTTCTCGGACTGCCCTCGCCAAGGCCGTGCCGATCACTGCGTTAGGTTCGGTGAAGTCGGAGTTTAGCCGATGGATCAGGCAGAGGCACCTCCCGGCAAGGATGCCGACGCGCTGCGTTGGGACACCGGGGGCAATCATGGTATCGACACAGGCAGCAGTTCCAAAGGTCGGCAGGGTGTTGCTCGTCGATGACGACGACAAGCTACGCTTTGTGCTCGTCGCGCATCTGCGGGCCCAGGGCTACGAAGTCCTGGAAGGCAAGAACGGCAGGGAGGGCGTCGCGCTCGCGCGGCAGCACAGTCCCGACCTGATCATCATGGACCTGACCATGCCGGAACTGGACGGCATGAGCGCCACGCGGGAGCTGAAAGCCGATCCACAGACCGCGGACGTCCCCATCATCATGCTGACGGGCAAGACCGGCACGGACGACCTGGTTCTCGGTCTGGAGGTCGGGGCCCAGGAGTATCTGACGAAGCCCTTCGACGTGGCCGAACTGCTGGCCCGCGTCCGCACCGTGCACCGGCTGGCGGTGGCGCACCGCAACCTCGACGAGCTCAACAACCGCCTGGAGGAGGAAGTCGCACGCAAGACCCGCCGTCTCCAGATGCTCTACGACTACATGCGGGCCCTCAGCGAGGTCGAGACCCGCGACCAGATCCTCGACCTGGTGCTCGAGTACGTGCAGAAGACTACCAACGCCCGGCGCGTGTCGCTGCTGATGACCGACGCGAGCGGGCAGAACCTGGTGTGCGAGCGGGCGGTCGGGATCGACCCGGCCGTCGTGCAGAGCATCCGCATCGACGCGGGGCGGGGCATCGCCGGGCAGGTCTTCTCGAGCGGCAAGACAGTGGTGGCCAAGGCCATGGGGCCCATCGAGGCCGACGGACGCGGCTACGACGGCGATGAGTTCCTCAGCACGCCGCTGGTATCCACCTCCCTGGCCACGCGCGACGGCATCCTGGGTGTCCTCAACGTCACCGAACGCAACGACGATCAGACCTTCTCGCACGAGGAAGTCGAGTGCCTGCGTTCGATTACGGACGCGGCCGCCATCGCCCTGCACAACGCCATGCGGCGCAGCCAGCTCGAACAGTCGGTGCGCGTCCTCTTGCAGACGGTGGGGTACCTGGCCGAGTACCGTGACGAAGAGACGACGCTGCACCTGAAGCGGGTGGCGAAGTTCGCGCGCGTGCTCGCCTGCGAGCTGGCCCGCGAGGGACCGTATCGCGGTCAGGTGACGGACGATTTCATCGAGTGGCTGGTGCAGGCCGCCCCCATGCACGACATCGGCAAGGTCGGCATCCCCGACGAAATCCTCACCAAGCCCGGCAAGTTGACCAACGAAGAATTCAACATCATGAAGGTGCACACGGAGATCGGTCGGCGGGTGCTCTCGCGGGCCTTCGATCCGAACCATCCCGTGCCCCTGCTGCAGATGTGCATCGACATCGCCTACGGCCACCACGAACGGTTCAACGGGGCCGGCTATCCGCGCGGGATCAAGGGTGAGGAGATTCCGCTGGCGGCCCGCATCATCGCCCTCGTGGACGCCTACGACGCCATCACCAGCCACCGCCGCTACAGCAAGGCCCGTCCGCACAGTGTGGCCGTCGAGGTGATCCGGGCGGAATCGGGCAAGCACTTCGACCCTGCGGTAGTAGATGGGTTCCTGCGCTGCCAGGCTGAGTTCGACGCGGTCCGCACCCGCTACCGCGAGGCGCCCGAGGAAACACCCCAAGCTGCTCCCGCCGCAGTGTGAGTCCCGGCGAAGCACCGGGCGCATGCCCGGCAACTTCCGCGGACCCGCATGTCGTCCGTCCGCGAGCTTGCGCCGCGCGGCAGCGCTGCGAGCGCTCGCCCGGCGATTTCTCCCGGCGTCTTACCGTCCGTGCCGGCGGGCTGGCACCCGCGGTTGCGAGCACGTTGTCCACTGCAACGAACCTGCCGGCGCCGTCGTCCCGGGCCACGCACGCGCGAATGATCTGGCCCGCCTCGTCCGCCCTCCGGGCGGCCCAGAGAGAAGAACAACAACAGGGAAGCGGGCCGCTTCCCAGGGAGTTGAAGTCCCTGGCAACCGCCGCGCGCCCTCCGGGCGGAGGAGGACGTCGGTTCTTCGTTGGCAGCGCGTTGGCTGCTCGCCTGCAACGCGTCGGCTGCTCGCCGGCAACACGTCGGCTCCAGACCGGGGACCCTTCGCATCCCCGCCCGGAGGGCGCACGATCGCCAGGGCCTTCCAGGCCCTGGGGAAGCACTACTCTACTCATCCTCCCTTCTGATTCCCTCTCGCGCCCGGAGGGCGCGCACACCGTCCAGACCGCGACGCCCCGCGCATAGCGCGTCAAACGCGTGCGCCGCGGCGGGTTGGAAACCTGCCCGACAAACAGGTAGCATCGCAGCGTCGGCTCTCCGGGCCGACGTCACGGGTCGGCGGGTCCACAGACCATGGGTGTAACCACGGCGAGCACGAACGATGCGACGGGCGGAGGCCACGCAGGCCCGCGCCACGACTTTGACGCCGGCGCCCCGTCCGTGGTTTCCCGGTCGCTTCGGACTCGGCTCACGCGGGTCGGCGTGGCCGAGGTTCTGGCGGCCGCACTGGGGGTGCTCTGCTATCTCAACGTCCTGCCCAACGACTTCACCTACGACGCCGTGGCCGTCGTGCAGCACAACCCGTTGGTCAATGAGCCGGGGCGGTGGGGCGACATCTGGACCAAGGACCTCTGGTGGGCCGGGCGCGACGAAACGCCGCGGCGGGACCTGCTCTATCGCCCCGTTACGCTTAGCTCCTACCGGCTGGTCCGGCTGCCGGCCGGGGGCGATCCCTGGCCGCAACATGCGCTCAACCTCGCGCTGCACGCACTGATCTGCGTGCTGGTCGTGCGTCTGTGCCGGCAGGTTGTGCCCGAGAGCGACGCTCGGGGGCGGAACCGCTGGGCTCCACTGCTGGCCGGGGCCGGTTTTGCGGTCCTGCCGATCCACACCGACGTGGTGGCCAACCTCGTTGGGCGAGCGGACCTGCTGGCCACCCTGGGTGTGCTGCTGACGCTGGCGTGCCATCGACGCGTTATCAAGGCCGTGGCCGGACTGCGCGATCGGAGCCGCGACCGTCAGGGAGCGGAGGTGTGTCACGAACGCCCCGACGCCTCGACGCCCGTTCACCCTGCGGCCGAGGTTGGCCCTCACTCCGCGGGGGCGCGCCGCTGGGTCTGGATGCTGGGCGCCGCGGCCGCCGCGTTCCTCAGTATGGGGGCCAAGGAGAGTGGCGTCAGCGTGGTGTTGCTGGCGCCCCTCTTTGACGCGCTCGAACGGCTCCGACGGCGAGAAGCCGGCGCCCTCACCCCTGCCCCTCTCCCGCGGGGAGAGGGGTTCAGACGCCGCACGCCCGGCGCAGGTGGTGAAACCCCTCTCCCCGGGGGAGAAGGCAGGGTGAAAGGGGAGGCCGCATGTCTACCGCCCTCGTCTGCGTGCTCCCCGGTTCCTGGGAAGATCAGGCCGTGGGTGGCTGACTGGTGGTCGCTGGAAAGCGCCGGGCGACTCGCATACCTGGCCGTGCCTTTGCTCGTGTACTTCGCCCTACGCTACCATGCGTTGGCAGGACAGCTCTTGCAGAAGCCGGCGCTGACCAAGACGGTCAACGTCCTGGTGGACGCACCCGCGTGGCAGCACGTGTTGGGCGTCGTGCAGTTGTGGGGGATGTACTGGACCAAGACGTTCTGGCCCGCCACGCTCTGCATCGACTACTCCATCCACGCGGTACGCCTGGCCCGTAGCGTGTTCGATGCGCACGTGCTGATCGGTCTGGCGGTCCTGGGGGGGCTGCTGGTGGCGGCCACGCATGCCCGGCGCCGCGGGCGGCCGGAGGTCGCCGTGCTGGCGGGAGGGCTGGTCGTCAGCTACCTGCCCACGTCCAACGCCTTGGTGCTGATCCAGGTCTTCTTCGCCGAGCGTATCTGGTATCTGCCGTCGGTCTTCGTAGTGGTGCTGCTGGCGTGGGCGGTGGCCGGCTGGGTGCGGCGGCCGGCCGGCGCGGTGGCGGCGGGGTTGATTGTCCTGACGCTGCTGGGGCGTTGTTGGGTCCGCAACTTCGAGTGGCGCGACAACGGCACTCTGTTCGCGGCTGCCTGGCGCGATCACCCCGACAGTGTGGGCGCACGGTACTTGTACGGCCAATGGCTGACACAACACGGGCAGTACGAAGACGGTGTGCGCCTGCTCGAAAGCGCCCTGGACATCGACCTCGGGCTGACCGACGCGCATCGTGCCCTGGGCCGGGCCCACCTTGAGCACGGGGATTACCAGCGGGCAGTGCAACACCTGCGGATCGCGCACATGCAGGTGCCCGGCCACCCGGCTACCGAGGAAGCAATGGCCCGCGCCGGTGCCGCCTACGCCGAGACCTTGCGGGTCCAGCTCGAAGAGGCCCGGTCGCGGGCTACGCAGGCCCCGGCCGACCTGTCCGCTCAAGTTGCCTACGTGGAACTTCTGCTCCAGCTTGGGCAGCACGATGAAGCACTGTTGCGTCTGCGTCAGGACGATGCACGGTTCGCAGAGGAAGCACCCTGGCAAACCCTCAAGTGCCGCGCCCTGGTGCAAGCGGGGGAACTGGACGAGGCAATCGATGCCTACGCGCGGGCGCACAAGCTGGCGCCCGAGGATGCCGGCCTGCTGGTAGAGTGGGCGATGCTGCTGCTGGAGCGACGCCGCCCGGGCGACCTGGACGAGGCGCAGGAACTGCTCGCTCAGGCCGGCGGCCTTGCCCCGGACGATCCACGCCTGCTGGTTGGCAGGGCGGAACTGACTGCGTTGCGGGGCGACCTGACCACCGCCCTGCGACTCTATCAGGCGGCCCTGCAGCGCGTCGCCCCGGACAGCGTGCAGCATCGCGTTTGGCGGGAGCGGGCCCGCACGCTCGGGGGTTGAGCGGGTCGGGGCTTCTGCTCCGCATCCTCGGACCGCGCGAAAAAAACTCACCAATTCGCTTGACGATCGGTTGTTGTTAGGTTATAGTTCTACCGAACATAACTAGAACCCGCGCGAGGCGTGGTTTACCTGCGGGTTGCCGCGTGCCGTGGCGGCAGCGTGGCCGCGCTGCGTATACCGGCCTCCCGCCGCCGTGGAGGGGAAGGGGGGCCGCGGTCGGCGGCAGGATCGCATTGGTGTTCCGCGGCGGCTCCGGGACGGGGCCGCCATTGCGGAAGTGCTGACCGGAGCAAGGACGCTCATGTTGCACATGGACGGTTACTCGGCCGCGCCAGTTGAGCCCGACTGGCCGTTGTGTGTGTTCGGTCCCGGGGGTGATTTCAGGACCGCGTGGCTCCCGGGGCCGACACCACAAGGCCCGCTCTGCGGGTCGCCGGCTCTGCGCGAGGTTAAGCTGACCGAGGGGGTAGTCGCGCGGACCGGGGGGCGTGGGCCGTTGCGGTGGTGGTGGCAACAGGCGCGGCTGGCGGCCCGGGAACTGCTCGTGGCAGGTCAACGCCTGCGGCGGTTTGAGGAGCTGCTCCGGCAGCGGCGAGCGCCTGTGGTTGCGCTCGGGCCGGAGGGCCTGACCAGTGTTTGGGAGAGCACCCATGGCACGCACGGGCAAAGCGGCGCCGGAGTCGGCCGCGCTGACTCCGCGCCAACTCGAAATCCTCACGCGCATCCGCGACGACCGGCGGCGCAATGGCTATTCGCCGACCTTGCAGGAGATCGCAGACTCGCTCGGACGCAGCAAAGTCACGGTGTTCGAGCACGTCGAGGCGCTTGTTCGAAAGGGCCTGCTGCGCCGGCAACGCAACAAGGCACGCTCTTTGGACCTGACATCCGCCGCGCGCTTGCCGGATGAGCGGCCGACACGTCTGCCCCTGGTGGGCCGCATCGCGGCGGGTCGCCCGCTGGAAGCGGTCGAGACGCCGGACGCGGTCGATCTCGAGGAGATGTTCCAGAGCCGTTACCCGGTATGCGCGCTGCGCGTCACGGGGGACAGCATGGTGGACGACCAGATACGAGACGGTGACCTGGTCGTGTTCGAGCAGCGGTCCAACCCGCGCAACGGGGATACCGTGGTGGCGCTGCTGGACCGTGAAGAGGCGACGCTTAAGCGCTTCTACCGCGAGCGGGACCGCATCCGCCTGCAACCGGCGAACGACCGCTATCCGCCCCTCTACGTCAAGGACCGCGACCTGGCGATCCAGGGCGTGGTGATCGGCGTGCTCCGGCGGCTGTAGCAACTCAGCGGTTGTGGAAGGTCGCGGGACGGCGCGGGGGCGCGGGGCGGCGCGCATCGCGGCATCGTGTGCTGTGCGATGCGGTGTGAGCGATTCCGCGCTGCCATCGAGCCGCGGGCTTCCGCCCGCGCGGTGCCGCGTTGCGGTGACGGCTGCACGATTGCGCGCGGTGATCGAGGTCGTGGAGCCGCAGCATTCGCGGAATGTCGCCTCCGGGGCCCGAACCCGCAGAGGGGTTCGGGAGCAGGGGAGGGGCGTCGTGCCCGGCGTGCGACTGCACGCCGAAGCGGGCGGGTGCGAAGGTGGGGCTTGGTGTGCCGAGCCGGGAGCGCTGGAAGGGGTAGCGCGAAAGGGGCGGGGTGCGAAGGGCAAGAAGAAGGGACCGCGTCGTCGTGGACGAGCGGTCCCGATGTCGTTGTCGCGAGTCGGCTTCGGTGCGGAACTAGCGCCGCCGACGAAGCAGAGCCAGACCGCCAACCGCCAGCAGACCAAGGGAGGCCGGCTCCGGCGAGTACGTGTACGTCACACACACCTGGACCTCAAGGATCGGATACTCGACCTCAAGCTGCCAGGCGTCCGGCGTAATGCCCTCAAACTGCAGGTCGTTAACCATCAGCAGCGGGCTGACGTTGAAGGCGACGTTGGCCGGGCCGTTCGAGTCGTAGAACGCCTCGGACGGGAAATACTGCCCTGCCAGCAGGCTCGCATAGCCAAGGACGCCGAAGTCCCACCCGTCTGGCGGCGTCGCGTCGAACAGGGCCAAGTCGCCGTTGTCCGGGTCAAGATTGATGAACGGACTCGTGACGGTATTGCCACCCGAGGAGAACACCCCCGGTCCGATGGCGGAGAACTGACGAATCACGCGGGCGCGCACGACGGCGCTTTTGAACGGATCGTCGTTGTCAGCCTTCGGTTGTGCCGAGCCGCTGTGATAGACATTCACCACCACATCATCGAGGATGAGCGACCCGCCCTGGTTATCAAACTTGGGCAGGTACAAATCCTGCGGATCCTGCAAATCGCTGGTGAACGAGACGAAATTGCAGTACGACACCTCGTCGGCGCTGGCCACCGCGCCGCAGCAGACTGCGACCGCGACCAGAATCCCCCCTGCCAACATTTTCCGCATATATCGGTTCCTCCTTCCGAATCTCCAGTTCGAACGACGAATGAGACAATGCCGATCGAGTTGCCTCAGGGATCCTGTGTGCGCTCTCAATCACGACGTGCAGCCCACAATCCCCGCCGGCGCCTCCTCTGGCCCTCCCAGACCTACTAACGTGCGCACAGGCCCCACGGCAGATGCCCGTGCACCTTGTAGCCAAGAATACCCCCGCGCGGTCGAAAAGGCAAGAAGATTATCGACAGTCTTTTACGTCCATTTCCACGGGCGGGTGTGGCGCCTGGGCAAAGGACCGTGCGATCTCCCAACTCATTGTCCGATAGACGTTTAGAACGTCCACCACCCGACGGGTGAGCGCATGCGTGTCTCTTGATCGGGCGCCGTGGCCCGCTGGGGTGGTTGTCTCGGCCAAGGGCGGACCAGTCGGGGTAGGCTGGAACGGGCACCGACGATCCGCTTGGCTCCCTCTGTGGGGCCGGGCGGTACGCAGCAGGGCGCTTGGCCGCCTGCTGAGGAACGCGGTGTCTGCGGCGATGCCCCCGGATGGGTGGCGTGTTGGGCGTCTTGGACGTCGGCTGCGGGAGGCCGACGTGTTTCTTCGCCGGGCGGGCAGCGGACCGGCCGGTAGGGGGGGCCTGCGGTGGGCCTGTGTCCCGCGCGCGTGATGGCAGGATAGCTTCGCATTGTCTGCGACGCGGGCGCGATTGCACGCCGCGAGTCTTGCCCGAAGGAAGGTGCTTGCGTTCGGGGCGGGGCGTCATGGTATATTGTGGTCAGGGAGAGCGGCCGGGCACGATCAGGCCCGGTTCGTGGGGAGAGGGACCCCCCCGCAGTATCAGAATGAGCAGACGGCGCGAGGAGTGGGTGCACGCTGCGCACGCCGGTCCGGCGCGACGTCGGGTGAACGAGGTGATGGCAACGCCGCGGTTTGCGCTGGTGGTTGGCGTGCTATTGGCGGTTTTCCCGGCCGCGACGCGTGGTGGGGAGCGCGCCGTGTACTACGTGGACGCCGAGGCGTCCGGGTCCGGCAGCGGGTCGAACTGGGTGGATGCGTTTCCGACGCTGTACGCGGCGCTGCAGGTGGCGACGGCGGGAAGCGAGATTCGGGTCGCGCAGGGCACGTACTATCCGGGGCCGCCGGCGTGTTCGCGTGAGCTCACGTTTCAACTGATCTCGGGCGTGGCCGTGCAGGGCGGCTACGCCGGGCACGGCGCGGCGGACCCGGACCACCGGGATCCGGTGCTGCAGCCGACGATCCTGAGCGGCGACATCGGGGAGGCAGGCTACTGCGCGGACGATGTGTACCACGTCGTTACCGGCACGGGAACGGGGCGCTCGGCCGTTCTGGACGGCTTCGTCATCGAGAGCGGGCAGGCCGACGGCTCGTTTCCCCACGACAAGGGCGGCGGGATGCTGAACGACCCGGGCGGTCCGACGGTCCGCAGCTGCGTGTTCCGCGACAACTTCGCGCAGTCGGGCGGGGCGATGTACAACGGCTACGGGTACGTGCCGCTCGTCGAGAACTGCACGTTCGTTGGCAATCGGGCGTATTCCAATGGCGGGGCGGTGTTCAACATGGGTTCGGGGGCCGACGTGCGCGGCTGCCTGTTTTCCGACAACAGCAGTGAACTTTCCGGGGGGGCGGTGAGTGACCTGTACGCGCCGAGTTCCTATGCGGACTGCATGTTCGAAGGGAACGTCTCGGTCTACCGCGGGGGGGCGGTGTTCAACCTGACTGGCGCGCCGACGTTCACGCGGTGCACGTTTCAGGCCAACGACGCCGTGGGGACCGGCAGCTCGGCGAAGGGCGGCGCGGGCGTGTACAACGACTCCGGGAGCCCGTCGTTCACGGATTGTGACTTCCTCGACAATCTGTCCACGCGTCAGGGGGGAGGACTGGTGAACCGGCGGGGCAGTCCGTCCTTACGCAACTGCCGGTTCGCGGAGAACCTGGCGACCGGCGAGGGCGGTGGAGTGTACAACATCGAGGGCAGTCCGCAGCTCGTCAACTGTGCGTTCGTGGGGAACTGGTCGCTGGTGCAGGGCGGGGCGTTGCTCAGTGACGGCGGGACGGTCACGTTGCTTAACTCCACGCTGACGGGCAACCGCGGTTTCGGGACGGGTGCCGGCGGGGTCCAGGTGACACAGGGCGGGCTGAACCTGCGGAGCGGGATTCTCTGGGGCAACCGCAACGCGCAGGGGACGGCGGAGGCCGCCCAGATTGGCCTCACCTTTGGCACGCTGTCCGTCAACTACTCGTGCGTGCAGGGGTGGAGCGGGGCGTGGGGCGGTACCGGCAACATCGGGGCGGTGCCGGGCTTCGAGGACCTGGCCGGGCCGGACGGCATCACCGGCACAGAGGACGACGACCTGACGTTGCGGGTGGATTCACCGTGCCTCGATGCCGGCGATCCGACCTACGTGCCCGGTTCGGGCGAGACCGACCTGTACGGCGCGCCACGCCTGGTGTGCGGCACCGTGGACATGGGAGCGGTGGAGTTCGGCAGGATCATTGGGGACCTGACGTGTGATCACGTGATTACGATCGCGGACTTCTCCGCCTGGTCCGGGTGTGCGTCGGACCCGGCTCGGGCGCCCTGCGTCGGAGAGTGTTGCGTCTATGACTTCAGTGCGGACGGAGCGATCAATCTGCGCGACTTTGCGGCCTTTCAGAATGCCATTACTGCCGGCGAGCCGTGAATCACCGTGCGTCATCAGGCGACGCCGGCGCGGACATCCGTCCGCCTTGTGACGCTCGCACGTCGGACCCGGGCTGCGGGACTTCCCAGGGCGATGCCCGCAGCCGGGCTGTGGTCAGCTACCGAGGGTGGCTTCCGCGTCGGCGAGAGCCTGCGGCAGCGACTGGCGGACCTCCTCAAGATGGCCGGCCGAGATCCCCAGCGCCTCCAGCATAGGCTCCGTGATGGCCTGGTCGGCATTGGTAATATAGAAGCCCAGGTGTTCCTGGCTGCACAGGCGGTCGGCAGCCTGGATCAGGACACCGAGACCGCGCAGTTCGCCACTCAGGGCCTCGGGGGTGTGGTGGAAACCGACGGCCGCCCGCAGGTGCCGCGGAAATTTCCACTTCGTGGTGAGCGCCACGCCGAATGCCTGGTGGTCAGCCCCGACAATCTGCCGCTCGCACTCGAGGAAGTCGATCGACTGGGCCATGCAGGTGTCGATGACCTGGGCGAACTGCTCGGGGTAGGCCTGCCGTTCGACCAGCATGCCGATGTCGTGGATGAGCCCCGCCACGAACATCTCGTCGGGAATGCCGTGATGGGGGGAGAGCTTGGCGAGCATACGGGCTACGACCGCGACGGCCACGCCGTGCCGCCACAGGTCCGTCGCACTGAAGTGTTCCGAGATGCGCTTGCCGCGGAAGAGGCGGGCGATGGAGGCGGCGATCGCGATGTTCTTGACGGCCGCCAGTCCCAGCAGAACGATGGCGCGGTCCACGCTGGCCACCTGACCGGGCAGACCGTAGAAGGCCGAGTTCACCACCTTCAGCACCTTGACCGAAAGGGCGGGGTCCATCTTGATCACGTCGTGCAGATCGCGCGCGGTGCTCTTGGGGTCTTCGACGATCTCGATGATCTTGATGGTAGTCTGCGGCAGCGTGGCGAGCCCGCTGAGCGACGCCAGGGCCCGCTCGACAACCTGCTGGGTTCTTTCGGTGGTTTCAGCAGTCATGAGTCTCCCTCCAGGGGTAGGAGGTTACCGGTCCCACTGGGCGCGGACCCGCCGCGTCTGCCAGTAGAAGGGGTATCGTCGGCATAGCGCGAACAGATTAGCTTGAGTTGCTGCGGTGGCGGCCAGACGGGAGTCGGACCGGGGACGGCGCGGTACCAGGTGCCGCGCTGGTTCGTTGATCGGGGCTGCCCCCCAGACGGAAGGGCCGCGGTCAGTACGTCAGGCCCTTCCGACGGAACGCCGCGGAGAGGTCCACGCGGGCAAGCAACGCCGCGATGCGCCGGCCGGCCCGCCCATCGCCGTAGGGACAGCGTCCCGTCTTTCTCGGACGCGAACGCAGCGCACGCGCGAGGGCGCGCTGGATCGAGGCGTAGGACTCTTCGGCGTCCAGAATGCCCGGGCCGGCTCGCTCGCGCCCGCGTTGTCGTGGTCCGATATTCACGACGGGTACGCCGGCGACCGGCGCTTCCAGCAACCCGCTCGATGAGTTCCCGACCAACACGTCCACCTCCAGCAGCTTCCGCAGGTAGGTCTCCCGCGGCAGGGACCGCCAAACGTTGACTTCGTGGCCTCGGCTCCGGGTGCAATGCGCCTCGAGGGCCTGGAGGATGCCGGTGTGCCCGCGATCCGTGTTGGGGTAGATGATCGCGCGCTGCAGGCCCGCGTCCGCGACGGCGCGGAGGATCATGTTCATCACGCGTCGTTCATGGGCGGGCGATCGTCCGCAGGCGTGTTGGACGATCAACGCTTCGCCAGTGCGGGTGCGGGTGCCGGAGCGTACGCGCCCCAGTTGGAGGAGGTCATCGAGGCCCGGCGCGCCGACGAGGTGCACCCGCCGGGCTTCCTCGCCCAGGCGGAGCACACGGCGGTGGGAGGTTCGCGTTGCCGTAAGATGCAGATGAGCGAGCTTGGTGATGGCGTGGCGGACGGGGTCGTCGAAGTCGCCGGGGGCGATGTCGCCGCCGTGGATGTGGGCGAGCAGACGGTCGGTGGTGACGGCCGCCAGGGCGCCGGCGAGCGCCTCGATGCGGTCCCCGAGCACCAGGACGATGTCGGTGCGGGCGCGGTCGAGAAAGCGGGTGATGCCGGCAATGCCGCGGCTCAGGCCCAGGGCCTGGTCGGTGGCGGCGTCGCTGCCCTTCTGCATGGGCACTCGGGCGGCGATACGCCGCCCGTCGCGGACGATGTCACCTACCGTGTGGCCGAACTTGCCCAGCAGGTGCATGCCGGTGACGACGAGCTGGAGTTGCAGTCGCGGGTGGTGGTCGATGGCGTCGAGCGTCGAGCGCAGCAGGCCGTATTCCGCGCGGGTGCCGGTGATGACGGCCACCCGGCGCCGGCGTTGTCGAGTTGACGCCGGTGGGGTCATTGCAGCATGTCCCAGGTGAGGAGGGTGTCGGGCGGAATATCACGGACGGCCGAGCGACCGACGACGTACGGCATCCGGTCCGGTGGAATACCCGTGCCGGGGCGCTTGAGCGTGAGCATTTCGGCGCTGATGGTCGTGCCGGCGGCGATGCGGGCGTGGGAAACGATGCTGCGGCGGGCGCTCGCACGCACGTCGGCTTCCAGGGCCGTCATGCCGAGGGCGCCCGTCCCCACGGCGGTCTGTGCGTCGCGCGCGCGGCGGACGTACTCGGCAAGCTCAGTGGGTTTCAGTGACAAAGCATGGTCCGGACCGCTGGCGCCGCGGTCGAGCGTGAAGTGCTTCTCCAGGATGCACGCTCCGGCCGCCACCGCCCAGCCGCCCGTGTGCACCGACGTGGTGTGGTCGCTGAAGCCGCACGGCGCCCGAAACCGGCGGGTCAGTTCGGCGATCGCGCCGAGGTTGGCCGACTCCAGCGGCGTCGGATAGCAGCTTACGCAGTGCAGCAGGATAAGCCGATCGCCGAGGCCGGTGGCCAGCAGACGACCCACGTGCCGTTCGATCTCCTCGGCCGTCGCGGCCCCGGTGGAGAGAATGATCGGCAGCGAAGTTCTGCCGGCGGCGTCCAGCAGCGGATGGTTGTCGAGGTCCGTGGAGGCGATCTTCAGGGCGGCCACCCCCAGCGCCCCAGCCTGTTCGACGGCCGCCGGTGAGAACGGCGTCACGATCAGCGGCAGACTACGCTCGGTGCAGCGGGCCCGGATGGCCGTCAACGTCTGCCCATCCAGTTCGAGCGGCGTGAGCAGGTCCCGTTGACGCGCCGTGCCACAGGTCTGGCACTGATACGCGGCGGTGCCGGCGGCGGCCGTGACCAAGTCCGTAGTACGGAAGAGCTGGAACTTGACGGCGTCCGCGCCGGCCTCGACGGCCGCGTCGATGAGCGCGAGGGCCTTCTCCCGCGACCCGTCGTGATTGACCCCCGCCTCGGCCACGATGAACACGGGCAGGCCGGGGCCGACGTCGCGTTGGCTGATGCGCACGGTGCCCACGGGCGGCGGAGCCGGGCGGTACGCCGCCGCCGCGTCCCCCGCACGAAACCGCAGGATCGCCTCCGCCAGCGCCAGGTCGAGGGGCCCGTCGATGTCCACCGCGTCTTCGCAAGCCTGGATGAGCGCTCGGCGGTCGGCGCCGAGGAACGCCTGGTGATCGTCCGGTCGTTCGAGGGCTGCGAACAGCGCGCGGCGGGTGACGGCGCAGACCGCGCCGTCGTGGTAGTACAGCGGTTCGAGGTCTTGGCGGCGGTAGATGCTGTTGGGGCGGAATTGCCGCAGGCGGTCGCCATCCAGACGGTGCACCCAGTCCGGGTGCTGCTTGGTGACGGGGGCAACGCTGCGGACAGAATCAGCGCCGGTGCGATGCAGGTGCTCCAAGGCGCGATCAATGAGGTCCGGCGCGCGGACCGGGATGTTGCCGTAGAGTAGAACCACCACGTCGACGCGCGTGCCGCGGGCATGTTCCCAGCATTCGACCGCGTGCCGGGCGGCCGCGTCGACCGTCGCGGTGTCGGTGGCCAGCTCCGGCGGGCGCTCGATGACCTCGATACCGACCTGCCGGGCCAGCGCCTGCGCCGGCCGCGAGTCGGTCGTGAACACGACGTCGGTCAGCAGGCGGCTTTCCCGGGCGTGATCGAACGTGTAGGCAATCACGGGCCGGCCGAGCAGAGCGCGCATGCACTTGTCGGGCAGGCCTTTGCTGCCGGCGCGGGCGATGATGATCCCCAGGGCGATCATGGCTGCTTACGTTATCGGTCATGCGGGAGCGGTGGCTTCAAGGCGGACGGGCGTGGCGGCGGTTGACGGCTGTGGCGTCCGCGCGCTGCGGGGAATACGGCGGGAGGGCGAACGGCGGAGCGGGGGCGGAGCAGGTGTGAGCCCTGTGCGCCGGTGCCGGGCCCGGGTACGATCTGCGGCCGGCAGGGAACGGCGGGGCGCCGGCCCCGGCCTGAACAGGACTGAGCGGCAGGGAAATCGAGGGTGGCATGCCCAAGCCGAAGGCGCCGGCATGCCGTTGCAGCACGCTATTGCAGATGGGACCGTCGGACACGTGACCAGGCATGGCGGCGCTGCGCTTGGCCAGGGCACCCCACACCGTCCGTAGGTTTCCCTGTTAGGTGGGCCCACGTGGCAGGATCGCGTGCATGACGCCGAAGGCCAACAGACGCTTGTGGAACGTCGTGCGCATCGGGCTCTGCGTCGCGGCGCTGGCGTTTGTCATTCAGGGGGTGACTCTGGAGGACCGGGTGACGCTGCAGTCCGGGGAGGTGCTCAGCGGCGCCGTGCGGGAGCGGACGGACGCCGGGGTGTACGAGGTCACGGTCGCTGACGGCAGTGTCCGCGCGGTGCGGGAGGAGGACGTTGCCGTTGACGAGCAGGGGCTGCCGCGGATTGCGTTTGGGTTCAAGAGCGCCTGGCGCCAGAGCCACCGGGGCCTGCTGGTTCTGTGCGTGGTGATCTTCCTGCCGGTGGTGTTCCTCCTGGGCTTCCGCCTGCGCTTGCTGCTGGCGGCCCAGAACATCCCGCTGGGTCTGTTCGCGGCGATCAAGCTGTCGTTCGCGGGCAACTTCCTCAACTTTGCTGCCCCGCTGGGCTCCAATGCCGGCGACGTGTTCAAGGCGTACTTCGTGTCGCTGCACACGGCCCGGCGGACGGAGGCGGCCACCACGGTCTTCCTGGACCGCGCCATCGGACTGGGTACGCTGCTGCTGGTTGTCGCGGCCCTGACGACGTTCGCGCCGCGGGGCAGCAGCCTGGCCGTGCTGAAGCCGTATCTCCTGACGCTCATTACGCTGGGCGGAGCGGCAATCGTGGCCTACCTTTCTCCGGGCGTGCGCCGCTGGGCGGTCCCGCGCAAGCTGCTGGCGCGCCTGCCGGGCTACGAGCACTTGCGTCGCATCGACTCCACCGCGCGCGAACTGGCGAAGCGCCCGGGCATCGTGTTGGGGGCCGTCGGGTACACGCTCATGCTGCAGGTGATCGCGATGGGCGCCTACATCGTGGTGGCCAAGGCACTGGGGCTGCGCGTGGAACTGCGCCACGTGCCGGAGTACTACGCCTACTTCGCCACCGGGGCGGTTGTGCAGGCGTTACCGGGACCGCCGCAAGGGCTGGGCACGGTCGAGCTGGCGTATCGCGTACTCTTCGGTCCGTTCGGTAGCGCGTCGCAGATCGTGTGTATGGCCTTGGGGATCCGTCTGATGACGCTGCTGTGCGCGTTGCCCGGCGCATTCGTGGTGCTCACCGGCGGGTACCGACCGCGGCCGGCGCCGGCGACCGAGATGTCCCCGCCGCCGGAGCCTTCGGGCACGCCCATGCCCGAACTCGCGTGTGAAGCGTCGATGCCCCCGTCCCCCGGCCCAGCCGTTTCGCCGGCGCCCGCGCGCGAGCTGCGCTGAGGCTGCCGCTTGAACAACCGCCTCTACGCCGCGTCTTTGCCGCATACGCGTTCACGCCCGGTAACGTTGACCCGGTCTCGTCGGTGACGCCCCGCGCGGATGCCGGATTCGCCCAAAGTGTCCCGTGCCGTCTGACGTCCAGGTCGCGCGCCCCACGCGTTGTGCCGTCACGTGCCGCGCATTATCGGGAGCGGGGTGCGGGGTTAAGTCCCGCGGCCGCACGTCCGAAATGCCCTGCGGGTGCGCGCGGGCACGGGAGCCTGCGCCGGCCGCCTGACGTGGAGGAACCGGCGGAGCTTGAGTCCAGCCACGGCCATTGAGGGTACGGATGCCTTGATCCGCCTGGCGTGCGCGCGGGACGCCGCGGTCGAGCTGCGCTACGAACGCGCCGATGGCACCTGCGTCCGCGGGCGTACGCGCCTGCTGGAGGAGACGCCCGAGTGGATCCTGGCCGATGCGCCCAGCTATGAACGCCAGGACGTGCGCATCCCCGCCCATCGTCCGGTATCGGTATTCCTGATGCTTAACGGGAAGCGGTATGAGTTCGCGACGATCATAGAGGATGACGCCGTCAAGATCAGGCTCAACGCGGAGCAGCAGGTCCGGGGGCTGCAACTGCGTCGCCCGGCGATGATCCTGGAATCGCAACGCCGGGCCCACTTTCGGGTGTCGCTGGCCGCCTCGGACCCCATCGGGGTGACGGTGGCTGCCTGTCACCCGCGCTTCCGTGACGCCTGCGCCATCGATGTGCAGCCGGCCCACGGGCGGCTGTTGAATATCTCCGCGGGTGGGGTGGCCCTGTTGCTTTCCACGCGGGAACTCCGTCGCGTGAGGGTAAACGACTGCTTCTACCTGGGCTTCGGACTGCCGGAGGTGGAGGGTGAGTTCAACATGCTCGCCACGGTGCGGCATGCCGTCAGTGTGCCGAGCAGCGAGTCAGTGCGCGTGGGCACGGCCTTCCTGCCGTGGAGCGGCATCGACTTGCGGGCGGATTTGCGCCGGATCGTCGGGTTCATCGCGGACTGTGAGCGACGCTCGTTACGCCGCCGGAAATGAGCCGGCGGTTGCGTCCGGCCGGCTGCGATAAGGTGAGTAGCCATGATTTCTACCCCGTTAACGCCCGTGGCTTGGCTCGGTGAGCTGGAGAGCGAAACCGCAGCCGCCGTGCTCGCCCGCGCCCTCGAGACGCGGGTCATCCTCCGGCTGCGTCCGGACGAGGGCGAACGCCAGCGCGAGGTGCCCGCTCGTCTGGTCGGCGGTAACGACGACACGCTCACCGTCGAGTTGCCGCCGGGTAACCTGGTATTCGCAGGCGTGCCCGAGTCGGCCAGCATCGAGGCACGTTTCTCCGTCGACTCCCGTTACTACATGTTCACGACGCGGCGTCATGAACTTACCGCGACTCCGACCGCCGGCCTATTGCTGCTCGAACGCCCGCGCACGCTGGCGCTGGTGGAACGCCGCCGCAGTCCGCGGCGACGCTGGCGCCCCGGCGCCCAGGTCACGCTGCTCGCCGCCGAGGGTGAACCCCGGCACCTGGACACGGCCGAGATGCTCAACCTCAGCCTGCACGGGCTGTCGTGCCGGCTGCCGGGTATCGATGCAGAGTGGGCCACCGTCGGTCAGCGCCTGAGGGTACGCTTCTGTCCGGGCAAGGGCGGCCCCCTGCTGGAACTGCCCGTGCGGCTGTGCAACGTGACGCCCGACATGTCCTTGACCCGCACCCTTATCGGGGTCGAGTTCGTGGAAGGCGCGGCCTGGGAGGCGGCGCAGCCCGCCTTGACTGCGGCCTTGGCCGGACAGCCCTGACGGTCTGTTGCAGCAGTAGCGTCGGCCCCCCGCGGCCGACGCCGGAGGTAATGGACGCTTCGGCTTTCGAGGTTTCCGCCGCCGCCGGATTCTGCCACCGGCTGGCAACGTAGGAAGAGGGTGAGCACCATGTCCGAATCGCACGTGCTGAAGGGACCCCAACGTGACCGCATGCTTGCCGCCGCGGTCGAACGGTTCACGCCGATTACGCTAACTCATCGGAGCGACGTGGGCTGGGTGAGTTACACGTCCCAGTTTCTCGGCGTCCGAGCTCCGGGCAAGACCATCAACATCGGCGCTCCTGTCCCCCGTCGCACCTACCTCGGCGTCGGCCTGCCGCTGGGAGAGACGTTGGGTGTGGCCTTCCGCGCCGGACACAAAAAGTGTCTTTTCTGCGGTCGACTCGGGGGACCCAGCCCCAGCCAGGCCGACGCCGCGTTCACGCTCTCCTGGCCGGACGCTCTTCAACAGGTGCGACGCCGCTCCTATGAGCGCGCCGCGCCGCCCCCGGGGCTGGTGATCCCCGTGCGCTTCTGGGTGGTCACGCACTCCCTCGGCAAGCCTCCTGCGGAGCAGGGGGTGCGCTACGGGGAGTTGGAAGACCTCTCCGCCGGCGGCATGCGCGTCCTCATCGCCGACTTGGCGGGCATCGACGATAAGTCAACCTACCGCTGTGTCTTCGCTCCCAAGCCGCACGCCGCTCCCATCGTGGCGGAGGCTGTAGTACGCCACCGCGAGGCGGCCGCCGGCGGACGCACCTCGCTGGGGCTCGCCTTCGTGGGCCTGGAAGCGACCGAGGAAGGTCGGGCCGCGCTGGCCGACTTGGTTCGCGTGGTCGCCCAGTTCCAACGGCTCGAGGGCACCTCCCGTCCGCACACGGCGCGAGCAAAGGCCTGAGCAGCGCCGCCGTCGAGCCGCGGACTCGCTCACCTTGACGCCGAGTCTCAAGGGCAGCCCGCGCGCTCCTGCGATACCCCGATTGACGCACGATTGCGGGCCTGGTAACTCCTGACGCTACCCCCCGCGCTGGGAACGCCCTCTGTCGATCCGGGCCGGACGCTCCAGTCGGTCCAACACCGCGCTCCACAGCCGCACCCACCGCTCAGCGCCCACCCGTTCCCGGCTCGCCGCTTCGCGGACGGCCGCCAGCACCTGTTCCTCGGTTGTGCGCAGGTGGAGCGCTAAGTCGTCGCCCGCACGCTCGTCGCCCTCGACGGCCTGGCGAAGATGTCGCACCGTGACACGCTGGATCCGCCGGAGACGCTCGCGCAGCAACGGTCCATCGTCCCACGCGATGAGGTTCGCCTCGGCCAGATCGAGCGCGCGAACGGCCTCGCACCATTCGGCACGGGTACGCTGTGCCTCCGCGCACCGCAGGGACGAGAAGCGCGAGTCGCGCGGCTCGGCCGCCAGCGTCCGAAAGGCCGTCACGAATGAACCGGCCGCCCGGCTGACTCGGTAGTGCGCGGCGAGCCACCTCGCGTAGCCGTCCAGCAGCCGCTCGCGCCGAGCGCCCCGTCGCAGGTGCGCGCCGGTGAGTAGCAGGATGGTCGTGGCGCCCAGCAGGCCGCCCAGCAGGCCGGCCGTCAGTGCCAGTCCAGCTACCTCCGCGCCCGACATATCCGCCTCTCCCGCTCCGCTGCCAATCGCGCCATTCAAGCCACCGGCGCCCTTCAGTATACGCGGATTGACCGGGCTTACCGATGGAATCTCCACACGGGTCCGAAACGGCTCGCCCCTCCGCTGACCCCCGGGGCTGGCGCCCACGGTCTGCCCCTCGTGGGGCGGACGCGAACGCCGCGTCCCGCCCAGGGACGGTCACCTCGGGCCTGCGCGACTCACCCGTATGGCGGTGGACAGTTGCCCGGTGCACCCGGGTCGATAAGTCCGTCGATTGCTCCGCAGCCACGGCCTTTGCATTCCTCCGCGGCTGGGTGCGGGCGTATGGAGTCGTACTGATCCGTTGCATGCAGCGACAGGCGGTGTAAACGTCTCATATTCGCTATTTTATCTTCATAGCCACATCCCCACTTGACGTCTGCCCATCTTAACACGTAGGATGGTCAGCGTTGCCGCTTGCTCGGACGCGGATTGATGTCGGCGGAGCAGTGACGAGGTGGCTTCGGAGTCACGCACAAGCCTCCGCGTGCTGCCGACCTGACCGACACACCCGGCTTCCGGCAGGCGGGCGGAGGAATCCGCCGGTCATCTTCGGTTGTGACTGCATTACAGGGGCTTGCGGCACGAGTTGCCCGTGGTGACGCGAGCTGCGGGGTTCGGCGTTTGCGGGCGGGCCCACGGAGTTGTACGTAGTCGAGCAGTGGGGAGAGCGAGCGGAGTTTGGTCTGACACAAGTCTTAACGGTGTCGCATGGAGGAGGGGTTTGGAATGATGAACACATGCAAACTGGTCTGTATGGTACTGGCGCTCGGCGCAATGGCTGTTAGCGCCTCGGCGGAGATTGCGGTCAGTGTGTACCCTGACAGCACGGTGATCGACCTGAACAACCCGATGCCGCCCTACTACGTGGACATCGTGGCGGACATCTCCGCCGCCGATGCCATCGTAGGCTGGGGGCTGGACCTGAACCTGGCCACCCCGGGCGTGGCCAACTGGTCGTTGGTTGCGGTGGGGTCCGCCTGGTCGGGTGTGGCCTCCCCGGACGGCGACGGCTTGGCGGGTCTGGCGTTCCCGAGCGCGGTGTCTGGTGACGACGTGCTTCTGGCGCGGGTTGAGGTTTTCCCCCTCGGCCTGGGTGTGACCGGCATTGCGCCCGGCGTCACGCTGAATGATCTGACGGAGGGCTTCGTGAAGCTCGGCGGAGCGTCTGTGCCGGCCAGCTTCACTGGCGGTTCGGTGGAAGTGGTTCCGGAGCCGGCGACGCTGACGTTGCTGGCCTTGGCGGGTCTGGTGGTGCTCCGTCGCCGCTAGGACGATGCCGGATCGTCCGGCCGGCTTTACTCCGGCCGACAAAACGCATCTGTACGAACTTCTCAGGGGCCGCCTCCGGTGGGGGCGGCCCCTGGTGTTTGCGCCTGGCCGGGGCCTCAAAGACGACCAACGTTCGGGCTGCCGGCTCCGGGGCAGGGGCGGGACGCCCGTGCCACGACTCGCGGGCCGGGCGCCGGTGCCACGGCTTGGCATGGCAAGGCGGGTGGCGCTGGTCCGGGTGTTCCGATACGGCGGGCGTTACAGCACCCCTGGAACTGGGCGGCGAATCAGCACCGGCGGGCGCGGGCTTGCCGGCCGACCGGCCGTGTGGACAAGCCGCGGAATCTACCGGCTTGACGCGGCGCCGGGCGGGCGTTATGATGCCGCTTGTTCTGTGGAATGTCGCGCGAGGGCTTGAGGCAAGTCGGGCGACTGTTCTCATCACGCACCGGTCTGCACGGGTTGTTTTCCAGCTCGGACGCTGTCGCACACAGGCAAAGGAGCAAGGAGGGTGCACGTGTTGTGCGCCCGCTCAGGTCAGCGCCGTTCGCAAGAGGCAGGAGGGGTGATTCTCTCACAGTGATTGCCGTCGGCCGTCGAGGTGCCGGGGGGTTGCCCGCGGCGCCGAGCAAACAAGTCGGAAGCGCGGGCTGACGGAGTGAGGGGAAACCTCCGGTTCGTTTCGCAGAGTGACATAGCGCTGTCAGTCCCTGCTCGGGGCATGTTCCAACGCAAGATGGGTCCTAACGGAGCCACCGCATGCGCCGTTGCGCCCCACAACGGCGGGCGAGGCTTGCAGGTTGCCGTCCTGCCCGGCGGCCACGCAGCCTGCGCGCCTGGTAGATGGTGGGTCCGCGGGTTTGTTCAGAACTGAGAAGGAGGCAAGGAATATGAGTTGGATGTGGCGAGCAACGTTTGCATTAGGCGTCGCGTTGATCTGTAGCGGCGTGCTGTTCGCTGAGACGCCGCTGCCGGGGGACCTGGACCGGGCCACGGCTTTGGCGACGCCGGTGGCCGAGGCTGAGTTCCTGACCGCGGCCACGTGCGTTGGCGAAGATTGCGGCGCGCCGGACGATGTTAACGGCGGCTTCCGCGACGGCGAGTGCCTGTCCGGGGGTTGCAGCAACTTCAACAGCAACTATCCGAGCGGGACGTTCTCCACGACTGTCTCAACGTGGACCACGGTCAGCAGTTGCATTTACGGCGGTGAGTACGCTTTCTACAACGTGACGTCCGGCAACACCTACGAGTGGACGCAGTGCACGGCCGACGGTGGGGCCTGCTCGTTCGACGGGCAGTTGACCCTGTGGGACCAGGCCGGCACGACGGCCTACTGCTTCAGTGACACCTACTGCGGCGACGACGCGAAGATCCGCTGGACGGCCACCTTCACGGGCGTCGTCCGCGTGCTGGTAAGCAAGTACAACTGCCTGAACCAGAGCACCTGTACTACGCTGCGGTGGCGGCTGGATGTGCCGCAGTGCAGCATCACTTGCCCGACCGGGGCGATCACGGAGCCGGAGCCCTGCATCACGCTGCCGACGCAGGTGACCGACGACGGCTGCAACATGACGCCGAACCAGTTCGTCGACATCTACCCCGGCGATACGTACTGCGGCCAGGCGGCCACCTACATGAACGGCACGACTCAGAGCCGTGACACCGACTGGTATCGTCTCGAGCTGACGGCGTGGTCGGAGATCACCTGGACGGTATCGTCCGAGTTCCCGTCGGCGGTCTTCATCATCAGCGGTGCCTGCGGCGACGTGACGGTGGAGAACGCTGCCTACGGCGGGAACTGTACGCCGGTCTCGGCGGTCAAGTGCCTGCCGCCGGGCATCTACTACCTGTTTGTGTCGCTGGGCACCTCGACCGGCGGTATTTTCACCGGTTACCCGTGCGGTGATTACAACGACTACTGGGCGGCCGTGACGACGGTTCCGTGCAGCAACCCGACGTCGTATTGCACGGCCACGGCGACGACCTGCGATGAGTACGTCAGCCAGGTACAGGTGGCCGACATCAACAACAGCAGCGCCTGCACGACGGGTGGCTATGCCGACTACACCGCGATCGTCGGCAACATGAGCCCGGGGGTGGGTTACCCGATCACCGTGACGAACGGTAACCCCTATACGTCCGACTACTGCGGCGTATGGGTGGACTGGAACCACGACAACTACTTCGCCTATTCGGAGAAGGTGGCGATGGCGGTAAATCCGGGCACTGGTCCGTACACCGGCACGATCACGTCTCCGCCCGGGGCGCCGCTGGGTACGACGCGGATGCGCGTCCGTATCAACTACAACGCGGCCGCGCCGGCCTGCGGTAACACCACCTACGGCGAGACCGAGGACTACACAATCAACCTCGCGCCGCCGATCGGGGCCTGCTGCCTGGAGACGGCACCGTACTGCGAGGAGATGTTGCAGGGTGACTGCACCGGGGTGTTCCTGGGTGCCGGCACCACCTGCGACTTCGGTACGAACTGCAACGCGAACGAGTGGCCGGATGCGTGCGACTTCGCGATGTGCGACGCGGAGCCTTGGTGCGACGACTGCAACGAGAACGACGTGCTGGACGTCTGCGATATCGCCGGCGCCAGCGAGGACTGCCAGCCGGACGGCATCCCGGATGAGTGCCAGCTCGGCGAGGGCGGCGGCGGCGTCGTCATCGACGAGAGCTTCGAGGGCGCGACCTTCCCGCCGGCCGGTTGGGAGAACATCGCCCTCGACCTCAACGGGCCGTGGCAGATTTCCACCAACCTGGCCTACGTGCACACCGGCTTGCAGGGTGCGGTCCACCCCTGGAGCACGCCGAACAACGCCGACAGCTACCTGCTCACGCCGGAGCTGACCGTTACGCCGGCCACGCTGCACGTGTGGTCGATCGGGTGCTTCGGCCAGACCTGGTGCGACTACTACGACATCGACGTGATGATCGTGGTGGGCGCCCCAGGCGGTGGCGATGACATCTTCGTCGGCAACCTGAACGACCTGTGGGTTGACAGCTTCGTCACCTGGATCGAAGCGGTCTACGATCTGACGCCGTTGCTGCCGGCGGGTCCGTACCGGATCGGGTTCCGCTACTACGGCCTGGACGGTGACCTCGGCGTCATTGACGACGTGCTGGTGGAGACTGATCCGCTGCCGCCGTCCAATGACTGCAACGACAACCAGGTGCCCGATGAGTGCGACATCGCCTCCGGTTACAGCCTGGACTGCTGCGGGGACGGCATCCCCGACGAGTGCCAGGGCTGCGACCTGAACGGTGACGACTTGTACACGTATGCGGACTTCCTCGAGTTCGTGGATGCGTTCGGCTCCTGTGCGAGCGATCCGGAACCGAACAAGTACCGCTGCGAGGCCGACATGGACTGCGATGGGTGTGTCAACCTGAAGGACTACGGCATCTGGCTGGAGTGCTACCTCGACAATCTCCCGTAGTGGGGTGACGGGAACGGGCTGCCTGCCGGGAGACCCCGGCAGGCAGTCCCCCCGTTGGGCGGGGTGCACCGCAAAAGCGTAGAACACGGACACGAACAACAAGGAACAGACACGCAGCTATATGCCATAGTCGCGTGGAGGAGGATTTACGAATGTTGGATAAGTTCAAAGTGGTATGCCTGGCCTTGGTGCTCGGTGGGCTGGCGATGAGCGCATCCGCCGACATTGCGGTCAGCTTGAATCCCAGTTACACTCTGATTGACCTGAACAGCCCGATGCCGCCGTACTACGTCGACATCGTGGCGGACATTCCCGAGGCCGATGCCATCGTCGGCTGGGGTCTGGACCTGGACGTGGCTCTGCCTGGGGTTGCCGACTGGACGTTTGTGTCGGTCGGTCCGGCCTGGACGGGCACGCCTGCTCCGGACGGTGACGATCTGGCGGGTCTGGCGTTCCCGACGCCGGTTTTCGGCATGGGTGTCGTGCTGGCCCGGGTAGAGTTCACGGGTTACAGCGTCGGCCTGACGGGCGTGCTGCCCGGGGTCACGCCGACGGACCTGAACGAGGGCTTCGTGAAGCTCGGCGGCGCGTTTGTGCCGGCGACCTTCGCGGGCGGTTCGGTGGAAGTGGTTCCGGAGCCGGCGACGCTGACGTTGCTGGCGCTGGTGGGCCTGGTGGTGCTGCGTCGCCGCTAGGCGTTCCAGCCCGGAACGCGTAGCCTGTTTCGGGGGCCGTTCTCCAGGTGAGAGCGGCCCCCCGTTATTGCGCCAGCCGGGCGCGCTGCGTAGCGGCGGCCTGACGCCGCCAAGTTCAGGGCGTTGGGTGCCATGCCCTCACCCGCCGCAGGCGGGGGTGGGCGTGTGCTGCGGCATGCGGAGGCACGCATGCCCGCGACCGCAGCGGCGGGAAAGCAGGGCACCCACAACGAAAAAGACGCTCAACACGTACTGCCCTCCGTGGCCGACGTGGTCGTGTTCGAGGGGGAAGGACCATATCGCCCGCGGGGAGCGACGCAACGGCAAGGCACGCGCCGGCACGGGCGCGGCGACGGAGCGGCGGTAGCGCCGGCAGGAAGCCGAGTGATTTATTTTTGTGCGATGGCACCAGTGAGGGCTGTCAGCACTGAGACGGAGGCTGTTGGAACTGGGGTGTTCGCAAATGTGACACTTGGATGCCTTCGGCTCGGCACAGCCCACAAGCCTTCCTTAAATTCTGACGATAAGAGGGTCGAATGCGCGCGGATGGGTAAGTTGCGATATGGGGCTAACGGTAAGGCCCTATAGTTGCGCGGGAGGGGCGGACGGCGACGGGACCGACCTTGAACTTGGAACGTGACTACTGTTCGGCCAGGGCGCTCGGCGCGGGTGCGGTGCGCGCGCGTCTGCGCGCCTGGTTTCGCGGTGGGGCCCCCTGGGGACGCGGTCCGCCGCGGGGGTGTGAGCGATGTCGGTGCGCTCGGGCGGGACGCCCGAGCTACCGGAGCCCGCCGCGTGCGCGGGGCCGGTGGCCGACAGAGCGTGAACTGAGTGGATAGCGTCGGAGTAGCCTGAGGCACTAGTCTCAGATGAACAGGTAGGCGCATTTCACGTTGAGCGGCGGCAGGGTTCGTTGGTGCCGCCAAATGCGACATGGAGGTCGCAAAAAGATTCGCAGGGTGGCGAAAGCCCAGCGGAGTTATGGGCATTTAGGCTTGACGTGGGACCCCGCAGGTAAGTAAGATGAGCTTCGTCCGGTACAGGACGGCGCGAGAACTCGGGCAATTGCGGTAGCCGTTTTTTTCACGCACCGGCGACTGCGGTTGACCGGGGGTTCGGACGCGGTTCCGTTAACGGTCGAGAGCATTGGAGCGGGGTTGGCGCGCGTTGTGCGGTTCGTCGGGCAAGCGCCATGCAACAGAAGAGGCAGGGGATTGCAGGGGGAAGATGGTCTCCGACGCAAAGCACGACTGAACGCTGAGGCGTGGCGCGATGGGCGCGGCGCCCAAGGTGACTGCGTCCGCGGACCGGAGGAGCCGGCAGTGCAGGGGGGAACCGGCGTCTTGGGTTTCCGCGTGACGGGGTCTGGCCCTGCTCGGGGCAGGTGTTAGGAGCGAGAACAGTTGGGGGGGAACCACCGAACGGACGATCAGGCCCCACGAAGGAAACGGGAGAATGCGGGCCGCCGCCCTGCCCGGCGACCGGCCAAGGTGTTTTGACGAGTGATAAGGTGGCCCCACAACTTGCAAGAGTATTGAAGGAGGCAACACAGATGAGTTGGAAGTGGCGAGGAACTTTGGTTTTGGGCGTCGCGCTGTTCTGTAGCGGCGTCCTGTTTGCCGACACGCCGCCGGCGGCCGAGACGATCGCGAACCCGATGGCGACGGTGGCGAACACGGGCGTGACGGACGTCAATCGCAATGAGGCGAAGCCGCCTATTGCCGAGGCGAACGTGGGTGTGTCCGCGGCGGCGGTGAGCGTCAAGGCGGAAGAGACCCCGGTGGCGAAGCTGCCGGCTTCGGACAAGCCGGCCGGCATCGACATGCACTCGCGGGCCTGCCTGCAACCGCCGAATTATGATCTGGAGATCTTCCCGACGACCTCGTGGCAGACGACCGGTGAGATCGTGCTGCCCAACGCCGGGGACTGCTACATCGTCAAGATCGCGATGGATGCGACGCAGGGGTATGACTTCTCCTGCTGCGTCAACGACGCGGTAGGCGGCAGTGCCCCGACGGGCGACTGCGACTACACGATGTTCGACAGCAGCGGCACCCAGTTGTGGTACATCGACGGGCCGTCCGCGTGCGGGTACGACGCCACGACGCTGGGCTCCGCCTATGCCCAGTGGCACCCGCCGGCAAACGGCGATTACTACCTGATGGTCGAGGACTACTACGGCAGCACCATCACCTTCACGATGGCCTACAAGCGGGTCGGGGAGTGCATGATTGACTGCCCGACGGGCGGCATTCCTGAGGGTGAGCCGGACTGCTACGATGAGTATGTGGACAGCTTCAACGGTGGCTGCAACAGCGCGCCGCCGTACCCGTTCTCGCCGATCGCCTGTGGCGACACGATCTGCGGGAAGTACGGGACCTACCTGTACCAAGGCAACAGCTACCGCGACACCGACTGGTACGTGTTCACGCTGACCCAGGCGCAGCAGGTCACGTGGACGGTGACGGGCGAGGCGTCGAACTATGCCTTCATCCTGACCGGGGTTTGCCCGACCACCGTGATTGCGCAGGGTGGCCCGGCGAGCCCGTGTGATCCGGCGGTGGCGACCGCGGCCTTGGGGCCGGGGACCTACTACGTCTGGGCCGGACCGTCGGTCTTCACCGGCGTGCCCTGTGGCAAGGACTACGTGGCGACCCTGACGTGCACGGATCTGCCCACCGGGGCGTGCTGCGTCAACGAGGAGTGCGTGGCGACGACGACCCAGCCGGACTGCCCCGGCACCTGGTTCGCGGGCGAGAGCTGCCCGAGCTTCGAGTGCCCCGGTTGCATCGACTACACGGTGGATGCTCCGGGCACCTGGAACGGCACCACGTGCGGTGCGGGCAACGACTGCGCCCTGCGGCCTAGCGAAGAGGTCATCTACGCGGTCCAACTGCCCTACGTGTCGAACTGGCGGGTGTCGCTGTGCGGATCCTCGTTTGACACCTACCTGTACGTGGGGACCACCTGCTGCGGGCAGGAACTGGGTTACAACGACGACTACTGCGGCGTGCAGTCGCAGCTCGACGTTGCGAACGTGGGCGGCACGATCTACGTCGACATTGAGGCGTACGGCAGCGCCACCTGCGGCGACTACATTCTGACGGTCACGGACGTGGCCTGCAGCCTGACTTGCCCGACGGGTGGTATCCAGGAGGGTGAGCCGGACTGCTACGACGGCTACGTGGATATGTTCAACGGCGGGTGCAACAGCTCGCCGTACGTCTTCTCGCCGATCGCCTGCGGTGATACGGTCTGCGGGAAGTACGGGACCTACCTGTACAACGGGAGCAGCTACCGCGACACCGACTGGTACCAGTTGGTGTTAGCGCAGGACATGACCGTGACGTGGGAGGTCACGGGTGAGGCCGCGACGGCGGCGTTTATCCTCACCGGGACCTGCCCGACCAGCGCGCTGGCCTCGGGGACGGCGGACGCGTGCGGGACGGCGACGGTGTCGGCCATCCTGGCTCCGGGTACGTACTACCTGTTCGCCGGGCCGAACGTGTTCACGGGCGTACCGTGCGGGGCGGACTACATCGCCACCCTGGCGTGCGAGCCGTACAACCCGAACCCGTGCGATACCTGTGCGAACGCGTGCGTGATCCCGTCGGTGCCGTATGACACGACGGGCAATAGCTGCGGTTTCGTGAACAACTACGACGAGGTGTGCCCGTACAGCGGTTCGACCGCGCCGGATGTGGTGTACTCGTTCACGCCGGCCACGGACATGTACGTGGACATCAATCTGTGCAACGACGGCACGGACTATGACACGAAGTTGTACGTGTACGAGGACGTGTGCCCGGGGACGGTGGTGGGCTGCAACGACGATGCGTGCTCGACGCCGCAGTTCCCGTCTGCCTATGTCTCTCGGCTGCCTCTGGTTGCGCTGAGTGCGGGGCACACGTACTACATCGTGGTGGACGGCTATGGCACCAACTGCGGCAACTATCACCTGACCATCATCCCCGCGGAGGTTGAGGAGTGCCCGCCGGGGGCGACGCTGGAGAACGAGCCGGTCTGCTACGATGACTACGTTGACCTCACGAACGGCGGCTGCAACAGCGCGCCGACGTATCCGTTCCAGCCGATTACCTGCGGCGAGACGTACTGCGGCGAGAGCGGGACGTACCTGTACTCGGGCAGCAGCTACCGTGACACCGACTGGTTCGCGCTGGATCTGACGGCCACCAGCACGCTCACCTGGAGCGTGTGGCCTACCTTCCCGGTGCAGGTCTTCATCATCAACGGCGGCAGCGGGAACTGCTCGGACTACTCGATCATCGCGAGCGCCTCGGGTCCGGCTGCGGCGTGGGTGACCATCTCGGTCGAGTGCGCTGAACCGGGTCTGTACTGGATGTGGGTCGGCCCGAGCTCGTTCTCGGGTATCGCCTGCGGTTCGGACTGGATCGGCGTGCTGGATTGCGACCCGTGCACGGGTGCCTGCTGTCTGCCGGAGGCTCCGTTCTGCACGGTGGTGGATTCGGCCACGTGCGAAGGCATGGGTGGCGCGTATCTGGGCGCCTTCACGAGCTGCAACTTCGCCGAGGACTGCAACGTTAACGGGTCACCGGACGCGTGCGATTCCGCGTTGTGCGACGGGTCGGCGTGGTGCGATGACTGCAACAACAACGGCTTGCTCGACTACTGCGACGTGCCGGCGCCGTGGGGCAACTGCACGGTCGACTGCAGTGAGGACTGCCAGCCGGACGGCGTCCCGGATGAGTGCCAGCTCTACACCAGGGGGCGGGCATGCGACGCGCTTGTGTACGATGCGGGCGCCTGCGACGGCACCAACGGCACCCGGCCGACGGTGGGCTGGAACGACACGGGCATTATTGACAAGTTCTGCGTCCCGCAGGGCCAGAACATCCTGACGTTCAGTTGTGTCCACGTCGAGCTTCTCGACTTCAACGTCAACCCCATGAACACCATGAGGGTGCGGTTCTACGCGTTGCCGACGGGCAGCATTCCGACCGATCTGCCGAGCTTCGCGGCGGCCACGCCGATCTTCGACTACACCTACACGGTGGCGTCGGGCGAGCTGACGCAGACGCAGATCGCGGAGTGCTACCCCAGCGCGCCGTCGTTCGCCTACGACACGACGGGTCCGGCGTACACGTTCGCTCCGGGCTGCTACGCCATGCTGGTGAACTTCCCCGGTTCCGGGGCGGTGAACTACTGGGCGAAGGCCGTGGACGACGGGTACGGCAATGCGTACGTGTGGGGAGTTCAGGTCGACGTGCCGTCGGTCGCGACCATGCCCGTGGCCTGGAACATTTCCGGCGCGGGTGGTCCGCCGCCGAACGACTGCAACGAGAACGAAATACCGGATGATTGCGACATCCAGTATGGCACGAGCATCGACTGCGATGGCAACGGCGTCCCCGATGAGTGCGAGGGATGCGACCTGAACGGTGACGATGTCTACAACTACGCGGACTTCTTGGTGTTCGCGGACGCGTTCGGCTCCTGTGCGAGCGATCCGGAACCGAACAAGTACGTCGTCAAGGCCGATATGGACTGCGACGGGTGCATTAACCTGAAGGACTACGGCCTGTGGCTGGAGTGCTACCTCAACAACCTCCCGTAAAGGGATAAACTGGGACCGGCTGCCTGCCGGGGTTTCCCGGCAGGCAGCCGCCCCGGTGTTGAGGAGAGTCAGGAGAAAGAGGCATCGCAGAGCACGGAAGGAAGAACGAGGACAGACACGCAGCTATATGCCATAGTCGCGTGGAGGAGGATTTACGAATGTTGGATAAGTTCAAAGTGGTATGCCTGGCCTTGGTGCTCGGTGGGCTGGCGATGAG